>JAEEGH010001489.1_pt1 | contig 67487 bp, 65 predicted proteins | sample 9134181 | NCBI WGS metagenome assembly JAEEGH01 (sample SAMN16246544, study PRJNA631951) | gut metagenome | biome: gut microbiome; feature: rumen; material: DP-attached | host: Bos | place: Iran: Karaj | collected 2018-10
TTATTATGGCCACTATCGAAGGCGCGCGGCCGCTTTTAGTAGAAATCCAGGCATTGGTTAATCCGACTAACTTCGGTTATCCAAAACGCACAGCGTCTGGCTTCGATTTGAATCGTCTCAATCTGTTAATTGCTGTCTTAGAGAAACGCACTAAATTAAAACTTCAAGACAAAGACATTTTTATCAATGTAGTTGGCGGTCTACGTCTAAACGATTCTGCGGCCGATTTGGCTATCTGTATGGCTATCGCTAGCGCGGCGGCGGCGCGGAAGCTAGACGAAAAAGTTGTAGTGTTTGGCGAAGTTGGTCTTGGCGGGGAGATCCGAAGTGTAGTAGCACCCGATCGTCGCATTGCCGAGGCGAAGAAGCTCGGTTTTAAGAATGCAATTGCGCCGGCTACTATCAAAGATAAGTTTGTGCTTCCGGTCAAAGATTTGCGTTCCGCACTAGTTAAATATATGAATAACAAGTAAACTATAAGCATGAGTAAAAAGACTAAACAGAAATATGATTATGTCAAAATCTGCGCAATTGTAGCGCTTGTTTGTGATTTAATTTTATATATCGCGCTGTCGCAGCGTTTTTACCTAGTGTTTTTGACGTTTTGGGTGATTCCGATTCTGAATTTTTTGAATTTCTTCCTTGGCAAAAAGGTTTCGGATCGGACCAAGATGAAGCCATTGGGTCTTGTCTTGTCGCTTATCGTTGCGCAAATTCTGCTTACACTTGTCGGTATGCTCATCAATATCTGTGTCAATCATGGTCTGACTCTTTGCACTACCCATGATAGCTGTATGGTCAGTGATTACCCACTTGATTTCATCTTATTGGTCGTATGGATGGCACAGTTTAATATGGTCGGCATCTATATTGGTGCAGTCGTGGGCTACATCGGCAGAAGAAAAGGGAAATAGTTGCATCTTGTCTATTTCTGTGTTAAAATTACCCCAATATGATTACAAAAGATAACAAGGCTAAGGCGATCAAGAAGCTCGCTCGTAGTGATAAGGACGTCGGTTCCCCAGAGGTGCAGGTTGCGATTTTGACTGAACGTATCAAAGAAGTTACCGAGCATGTCAAGGCCAACAAGCACGACTTCATGGCTAAGCGCGGTCTTATTCAAATGGTTGGTCAACGCAAGAAACTTCTCAAGTATCTTGAACGTACTGATTTCGATGCTTACAAAGCTACCGTCGCAAAACTCGGACTTCGTAAATAATAATCGCTATATGAATCCGACTCCTCAAAGGGGTCGGATTTTTGTTGTGTATAAAATAGAGATGCGACAGGTAATTTTTTTCAAACAAGAAAAAACCGGCCCGCGCACGAAGTGCTTGGGGCCGGGAGACAGACTAGCAGATTTTAATTAGAGAATAATAAGACCGCCCAGTTCATCTGCGAATGCTGCCGAGAGTTCATTCATTGTGGCCGCTGCAGTCAAAGTATGCGGATCTGCTTTCTCAATGACGTGGCGCAGAGATTCTGCGAGCAGCTCGACCGCAACATCAAGCATATGGGCTACCCAACGGTCTGGCTCCATACCTTCGGCCTTCCGGTGAGCTCTCTTGTCTATGTAAAATTCCATTGTCGTCTGGATGCCGTCGTTTTTGGCGAAAAACATTGCGACGTGTCGGAGATCCGTGCGCTCGTCATCTGTCAGTTCTTGCCATTTGCCGCACGATCTGAGCACAGATGTCGTACCGCGGCATTTTTTTACCGGTATCCAATAGTTCTCGATGATGGTATTACGGGCCAAATGCTTGTCGTCGGCGCTTGTCTGCGGGATGAGCCCCGGCATAACCAAACGACGGATCCATTTAACGTCCGTCTGGGCCGACTTAGGTACTTCCGCGCTGTACTCTACCTCGTAACTGTTGAAAGGGTAGAGCAAAAGATGTACTCCGTCGTTCTCGTAAGAGATGCGCATGGTGGCAATATTATTGCCACGCACTTTTTTCCATGCTTCAAGTATTTTGCTTCGGTTTGGCCCAAAGCTACTCGCCGGCATGACGATTTTGGTTCTACTAGTCTTAAATGTACCTTCCATTTTCCACCTCCATGTGGTGTGGCTGGATTAAATGCAACTATGTAATTTAATCACAAAAAACATTATTTGTCAATCTATGCTATAATAGACCGAGTATCAAATATCGAGAAAATGATAGATACCCTTTAGCGGTAGTAGGCTACTACGGCAACGGATACTTATTATTTTCTCGAAGAAAGGAAATGCAATGGAAATTATCAACCCCAGCGGAAAGAAAACTTTCAAGTTGGAAACTGATTTTTGTGGTCGCAAGCTAGGTCTAGAGGTTAACCGTGTCGGCTTCCGTACTACGTCATCGGTACTTGTTACTTATGGCGACACGGTCGTTCTTGGCTCTGTTGTAGTTGGGACTAAGCCGGTCGTGCAAGACTTCTTCCCATTATCGATTGATTATGAGGAAAAATATTATGCTTCTGGTAAAATTAGTAGCAGTAAATTCATTAAGCGCGAGGGGAAGCCTTCTGACAATGCTGTCCTAGTTGGACGCCTAATCGATCGCCCAATCCGTCCGTTATTCCCGAAGGGTTATCGCCAAGAAGTCCAGGTTGTTACGACCGTACTTTCGATGGATCCAAATTTTCGCCCAGACGTCATTGCAATGATTGCTGCCTCTAGTGCTCTTATGCTTGCTGGTATTCCATTTGATGGTCCAATCGCTGGTCTGCGTATTGGCCGCGTCAATGGCGAATATAAAGCCTTCTTGACTCCAGAAGAGCGCGCAACTTCCGATCTTGACCTTGTTGTAGCCGGCAAAGAAACCGGTATTACGATGGTTGAAGCTGGCGCCAACGAAGTTCCAGAGGATGTTATTATTGGTGGTCTCGAATGGGGTCTCAAGATGATTCAGCCGGCTATCAAGCTTCAAAACGAGCTACGCGAAAAGGTTGGCGTAGAAGAAAAAGAATACACTCTCGTTCTACCAAGCGAAGAGGTTCAGGCTAAAGTCGATAAATGGATGGTCGGCAAGCTTGGCGACAATCTTCGCACTCAAAATACCGTCGAGCGCAACAATTTGATCGATGAAATCAAGTGGGAGATGCATGACGAATTCGCCAAAGAGATCACTGACGAAGAGGCTGGCGTGACCGACAAAATGTCTGACGAAGAAAAGATGACCACTAAGACCGAGTATTACGATGAACACTTCCGCGCAGATTATTCTGAAGCTTTCGAACTTGCCGTCAAGAAAGATGTTCGTAAACATATTATTGAAGATGGTATTCGTCCAGACGGTCGCAAGCTAGATGAAGTTCGCCCATTGAGCTCGCAAGTTGGCATTTTGCCACGTACGCACGGTTCCAGTCTATTTACGCGTGGCGTAACTCAGGCTATGAATATTGTTACATTGGCGCCGCTTAGCTATGCTCAGTTGGTAGATACAATGGAAGTTACTGATGGCACTCGCCGTTATATGCATCACTATAATGCGCCTAGCTACACAGTCGGCGAAATTGGTCGCATTGGCAGCCCGGGTCGTCGCGAAATCGGACACGGCTATCTTGCCGAGCGTGCTTTGATGCCAGTTCTTCCAAGTGAAGAGGAATTTCCGTATGCTATCCGTAGCGTTACTGAAATTATGTCTCAGAATGGCTCAACCTCTATGGCCGCTACTTGCAGCTCATGTCTAGCTTTGATGGATGCTGGCGTTCCGCTTAAGCGCCCAGTCGCTGGTGTTGCAATGGGTCTCATGATGGATGGCGATAAGCCGTATGTCTTAACCGATTTGATGGATGCTGAAGATTTCGCTGGCGATATGGATTTCAAGGTTACTGGTACTACTGAAGGTATTACTGCCCTCCAGATGGATATGAAGGTTCATGGCCTTCCAGTTAGTGTCCTTTCGGAAGCTATCAAGAAAGCGCATGATGGTCGTATGTTTATTATGAAACATATGCTTTCAGTGCTTAGTGGACCACGCGATCATCTCAGCCCATATGCTCCACGCATCGAAAAACTCATGGTCAATCCAGACAAGATTGGCACGATTATTGGTAAAGGTGGCGAGACTATTAACAAGATTACGACCGAAACGGGCGCTGAAATTAACATTGAGGAGAATGGCTTGGTCACCGTAGCTGCTGCAGACACGGAAAAGATTGAAAAAGCCCTAAATTGGATTAAATCACTCGTCGAGGAGCCGGAACCGGGCAAGATTTATAAAGGCAAAGTCGTCTCAATTAAAGACTTTGGTGCTTTTGTGAATATTCTTCCAGGCATCGATGGCATGTTACACATTTCGCAGATTAGCGATAAGCGACTCGCTAAAGTTACTGATGCCTTGCGGGTTGGTGACGAGATTAATGTTCGCCTTGATGCAATTGACGATAAGGGTCGTCTCAGTCTATCTATGAAGGGTGTCGACCAAAAATCCTAATACATACATATGACTCAAAAAATATCCAGCATCAGCTGGATATTTTTGGTATATAATAATAGCATAATTAATATGGAGTAAATATGGCAGAAACATCTAATCAGCCGGTTGTGGAGCCGGTAAAGATGCCTACTATTAAACTGGAGCGCAAAAGCTTGTCGGCCGTAAATGCCTGGGCTATTGCGTTGTCGCTATTCCTCGGATATAGCGCAATCTTTTCCGCTATTGCGGGCTTTACGAAGAAATGGGCCTTTTCGATTCCATTCTTTGGTCGCTTCATGGGAAGCAATGCTGCGGTACCGACATTGTTGCTAACGGTACTATTTGCGGTAGCATTTGGCATATTTGGCTTGGTAACCATTGGCAAGGTTACTGATGCGGAAGCAATGAAGAAATCCTGGAGCAATATTTCCAAACTATTTTTGGGATTTGTCATAGTGTATGCCATCGATATGATAGGAATTGCACTTTACTCATTGATGTCGCTTGGGCGCGGCAAAAGCTTTGATCAAGGCGAACTATGGCTTAATAGTTTCTTGCCAACGCTTATTAGTGCTATTGGCGCATGTGCGATGTGGTTCATCGGTAAGCAAATCGCTGCCGGCAAAACCTCCATCTTGCGCATTGTTAGCATTGCAGCAGCCGGCATTGCAATAATTGCATTTATTCTTGTATTCGTACAATTACTCGTTAAGTTTTACGGCAAAAGCAGCAAGTATGACTATGACGATTACGACGACTATGACTATAGCAAAGTTTTAGACCTCTTTAAGTAGGATATAAAACAGCCTTTTGATAGGGAGAAAGCTTATGCTTTCCCCCTATTTTTTATGATATAATATCCACATATGGCAACAAAAAAACGCGGAAGAAGGAAAAAGACACAAGAAGTTACTAGCTCGCACGAACTACCCGGAGGTTTTTGGCGCCAAATAATGGCCCTATTGATGATCTGCGTGGCGATCGTATTCGTAGTTACGTGGATGGGGAAGGGTGGCGTTGTTCTTCAGAATGTTAATGATGTGTTTCTGAAAATCTTTGGATATACCACCTACTTATTCCCATTTTTGCTAACCTATCTAGCTGTCATGATTTTTCGCGCACAGAATAATCGCCTCGATGCTAGCGTTTGGGTTGCCTCGGCTTTAATGATCTTCTGGTTTTGCGGGATTTTTGGTGTGCCCAGCTACGGCAAAGAGCCTCCTACTGGTGGCGTCATCGGCGATGGTTTAAATAGCGTTGCCGTCAAAACACTCGGCAACGGTGTTGCGATTTTTGCTTATGTGGTACTGATATTAATTACCGCATTATTCATGTATGCGGAAACTCCTGCTGCTTTATTCCGTAAAATCAGCTCTATTTTCAGGACTAGCAAGAACGAGGAGGATGCCAAAAACGCAAAAGTTATGCGACGCGCTACGGTCGGTCGTAATATTGACGACGGCGACGATGACGGCCTGAAGAATTTTAAGGTTAACTCAAATGTCGAAATTGCCGACCACAAGAAAGAAAAACATGGCCTCCTTGCGAAGAAGTCTACTAGCGAAGAAAAGCCTGCAGTCGTCGACGAACCGACTACTCTATTAGCGGTCAATGATCCGAACTGGGAAATGCCACCCATGGATCTTCTTAGCAAAAAACGCTCTCCTGCTGATCCTGGCGACACCCACAGCAACGCTGCCATTATCAAAGACACGCTCGAGCAATTCGGAATTAATGTTGAGGTAGAAGGAGCCAATGTTGGCCCACGCATTACGCAATATACGCTTCGTCCGCCCGCAGGGGTGAAGGTTAGTAAAATTGCCACCTTAGATCGCGATTTAGCCTTAAATCTAGCAAAGGATAAAATCCGCATCGAAGCTCCAATTCCCGGAACTCGCACGGTTGGCATCGAAATTCCAAACAATAAAGCTGCTAGTGTTGGTTTACATGAATTGCTGAAGTCTAATGAGTGGCACAAGATTATTGCCGACAAACCGCTCGCGTTTGCGGTCGGCAAAGATATTTCTGGCCGTCCAATTATGGGCAACTTGGCTAAAATGCCGCATCTATTAATTGCCGGTACAACTGGTTCTGGTAAGTCTGTCATGACAAATACCTTGATTACGTCTATGCTTTATCACAATTCTCCGGCGGATTTGCGGTTAATTATCATAGACCCAAAACAGGTAGAAATGGCTGCTTATGACGCTATTCCGCATCTATTGGCGCCAGTGATAACTAACGTTTCCGAAGCTCTAAGCGCTATGCAGTGGGCAGTCAAAGAAATGGAGTCGCGCTATACAACCATGAAGGATGTGCGCGTAAAGAATATTGTCGACTATAATGAAAAAATGGCAAAAGAGGGAACCCCGGTTGCCATTACGGATGAAGATGGGAACGAGCAGAAGCACGACAATGGCAAAATGCCATATATTGTCGTGATAGTGGACGAGATGGCGGATCTCATGATGATGGCGGGGAAAGAACTTGAAACTTTGATCGTACGTATCGCCCAAAAAGGTCGCGCTGCCGGCATCCATCTTGTTCTTGCCACCCAGCGTCCAGAAGTTAAAGTTGTTACTGGTTTAATAAAAGCTAATATTCCGGGACGTATCGCCTTTGCAGTAAACAATAATACCGACTCGCGCGTTATGCTCGACATGGGCGGAGCTGAAAAACTACTCGGTTCGGGTGATATGCTCTTTCTTACTACTGAGATGATGGGAAAGCCACTACGCGTTCAGGGTGCATTCTTGAGTGACCCAGAGATAGCCAAGGTTACCGATTTCTTACGTCAACAGGCGCCCGCAAACTACAATAACGAAGTAACCTCCCAGACCGTTGTTCTGGGCGGTAAAGGAGCGGCTAGCGTTGGTGTTGATATGGGCGGCGGCGGTGGCGACATTAAGCGCCAAGCCGTAGAAGTTGCGCTTCGTGAAGGAAAAATCTCAACATCGCTTTTGCAACGTCGTTTACGTATCGGCTATGGTCGTGCGGCTGCAATTATCGACGAACTTTCTGACCTAGGTATAGTAGGCGAGTCGGCAAGTGGCAACAAAGGCCGTGAGCTACTTATCTCCTCAGTTGAAGAGTATGATAGTTTAGCATAAGCACTAGCAGACAATAAAAAACTCTTTTGTAAAGTATTAAATCTATGATAGGATAATAATTATGAAGCTAAGTCAATCATTTACTAAAACCACGAAAAACGCACCGGCCGACGAAGTTAGCCGAAGTGCGAAATATCTTTTGCGTGCCGGATATATCTATAAAGAGATGGCCGGAGTTTATGATTACTTACCTCTCGGCATGCGCACTTTGGATAAAATTGTTCAGGTTATTCGCGAAGAGATTAACGCGATTGGCGGCGAAGAACTTCGTATGACTAGCTTGCAGCCAAAGGATGCCTGGGTAGCGAGCGGACGTTGGGATGATAAAGTTTTAGATGTTTGGTTTAAGACGAAACTGAACGCCGGCGGCGAACTCGGTCTTGCTACGACACATGAAGAGGCGCTAACGCATTTAATGAAAACATTTATCTCTAGCTATAAGGATCTCCCCATTTATGCGTATCAGTTCCAGACTAAATTCCGCAATGAGTTACGCGCCAAGTCGGGCATCATGCGTACGCGAGAATTCTTAATGAAAGATCTATATAGCTTTAGTAAAAACCGTGAACAGCACGACTTATTTTACGAAAAAGTGTCAGAAACGTATCTTAAAATCTTCGACCGTTTAGGTATTGGCGACAGTACATTCCGTACCTTTGCGTCTGGCGGGTCGTTTAGTAAATTCAGCGACGAATTCCAAACCTTGTGTGACGCTGGCGAGGATATAATTTATCTCGACCGCGAGAAGAGAATTGCTGTCAACGAAGAAGTTTATACTGACGAAACACTAAAGGATCTCGGCCTCGACAAAAAGAACCTTAAAAAATGCAAAGCGGCGGAAGTGGGAAATATCTTTACCCTTGGCTATAAATATTCAGACGCTCTAGATCTTTGCTTTAATGACGAAGATGGCAAACGGCAAAAAGTCTTTATGGGTAGTTACGGGATAGGACCGAGTCGCGTGATGGGCGTAATCGCCGAAAAGCTCAGTGACGATAAAGGACTAATCTGGCCGGAGGAAATCGCTCCGTACAAGTATTATCTTATCGGTATTGGCGAAGAGGGCATAAATAAGGCCGCAGAGCTACACGATATGGCTCCAGAGGATGTTTTGCTAGATGACCGCGAAAACGCACGTACAGGCGAGAAATTCGCCGATGCAGAACTAATGGGGATCCCAGTTCGTGTGGTCGTTAGCGATAAAACTTTAGCAGACGGAAAAGTCGAAATAAAAGAACGTAAAACGGGCGAAACAAAACTCTTGACCTTAGACGAGTTTGCTAGTAAACTTTCTTAGAAATTAACGCGAATTCCCGATTATGTTTAAAGGGGAAGGAGGACATATGGCTAAGACAGTTAGTATTACAGCAGAAGGTCGTAAAGATTTAGAAAAAGAACTAGAACAACTTATCGCGCGTCGTCCAGAAATCGCCGAGAAAATTGCTCTCGCTCGTTCGTATGGCGACCTTAGCGAAAACGAAGACTACAGCGCTGCTCGCGGAGAGCAAAAAGTAGTCGAAGGACGCATTTTAGAAATTCAAGACATCTTGCTTCATGCGAAGATTATTAAAAGTGGCAGTAAGCAAAAAGTTACTATGGGTAGCATAGTTTCTCTCGAGTCGGCTGGCAAGGCTAGCCAATACACGCTTGTCGGAGCCGTAGAGGCGAATCCGCTCGAAGGAAAGATTAGCGACGAGTCGCCTATCGGAAAAGCCATTCTTGGTAAAAAGGTTGGCGAAGAAGCGGTTTTGCCAAACGGTAAAGTTTTCAAAGTTACCGCAATTAACTAAAGAATTTCTTTAAAACGCGTCGATTTATCAATAAACGGCGCGTTTTTATATGCGCGAATTAACATTAAGAGGAAATATATGACAACGAAACAAAATAGCAAGCAGCGCGCGTCGGTTGCGAAGCGCACGCTGTACTACTATTGGCAATGTTCCAAAAAGTATAAATGGTACGCAATTGGTGCGATTATTGCAACGCCTATTGTTGTACTTATTCGCACATCATTAATACAACTCATATTCGCAAATATGATCGACACGATTTCGGCTGGGCTTCCGAATGATCAATTTGTGCCGGTATTGTTGCCGCAAGGCTTAGCGCTAATTGGCCTTTATTTGGGCGGTAGTGCTATTCTTGGCTGGCTTCGCGTATATTGGGCTTGGAAATTCGAATTAAAGGTACTTTATGATCTCGGTACGCTTTGTTTTAATGCGATTAGCTCGCAGTCGATGCGCTTCCATAGCGACCGTTTTTCTGGCTCATTGGTGTCGCAAACGAATAAGTTTATCGGTTCTTTTGAGCGTTTCTTCGATCTTCTGGTTTTCGAAATCCTCTATTTCGTATCGATGCTAGTGTCGGTTATTATCGTGCTCGCTCCGCGCGTACCGCTCTTCGTTGTAGGCTTATTGGTCTTTATCGGAATATATGTTGCGTGGTCCGCTCTAACTTTTGGTCGCATTTCGCACTTAAGCAAAGAACAGGCGGAGGCGGAAAGCAGGCAGACGGGGCAGTTAGCCGATTCAATCTCAAATATCTTATCGGTTAAATCGTATGGTCGCGAATCGCATGAACGTCGCCGCTATGCCAATTTTAATCGCGCTAGCTATAATGCAGGTATTGCTCAGATGAACGCGACAATGAAGCGTGATCTGATGTTTAACTTTGTCAACATCAGCATCATCGCAATTCTGGTTGTCTTTATGGTAATCGGCGTTCCAGTCTTTGGCTTATCAATCTCTACGCTAATCCTCATCGTGACTTACTCCATGAACATAATTGGCGAGCTGTGGGATATCAATGGTATCTTTAAGCATATTAACCGCGTTTTTGGCGATGCTTACGAGATGACAAAGATACTCGACACAGAAGACCTTGTCCGAGATGCTATTGACGCAAAGCAACTGACTCCAAACAAGGGTAGTATTGAGTTTAAGGACATTACCTTTAAGCACGCCGATGCTAAGAATCCTATATTCGAGAATTTCTCATTGAATGTGCGACCTGGCGAGCGCATTGGCTTGGTTGGCATTTCCGGTTCGGGCAAGACTACTCTTACGAAATTACTACTACGCTTCGCAGATGTTCAGAAAGGCGAGATTTTAATCGACAATCAGAACGTAAGCGAGGTTCAACAAGTAAGCCTACGCGAAGCAATTGCATATGTGCCACAAGAGACCGCGCTGTTTCATCGTAGCATCGCGGACAATATAGCATACGCTCGCCCAGACGCTTCGCGAGAGGAAATAGTGCGTGCAGCTAAATTGGCAAATGCGCACGATTTCATAAAAGATTTACCGGACGGCTACGATACTCTTGTCGGCGAGCGCGGCATAAAGCTATCGGGCGGCCAGCGTCAGCGCGTTGCGATTGCGCGAGCTATCTTGAAGGATGCCCCAATTCTTGTCCTCGACGAAGCCACATCGGCGCTCGACTCTGAATCGGAAGCACTAATTCAAGACGCGTTAGTCAAGCTGATGAAGGGGCGTACGAGCATAGTTGTAGCACATCGCCTTTCTACGATTGCAAGTCTAGATCGTATTATCGTGCTCGAAAATGGAAAAATAATAGAGCAGGGTACACATCAGCAGCTATTAAAGCAAAATGGCGCATACCAACACTTATGGTCGCGCCAATCTGGTGCCTTTTTGGACAATAAAGACTAAACGAATGGAGGGCGATGAGAAGAAAAGCTATCTTACTCGTCGCCCCCTATTTGACAGTATCGAGCATGTAAATATCGTAAAACGCATGCTGTAATCTCGACTAATCAGTAAAATGATGTTATGATATGAGTTATGGCAACTCTTAAAGATTTTCGCGATGAAAGAATTCGCAAATTAAATGAACTCCGAGCGGAGGGTATTGATCCGTATCCAGCACATTCCAACCGTAATACTAAAATCGGAGATATTCTTAAGAGTTATGATAAGTATGCCGACAAGGACGTTTGTGTTGCCGGCCGAATTGCCAGCATACGAAGCTTTGGTAAGTTGGCTTTTGTGGTAATTGCTGACGATTCTGGTCAAATCCAAATCTTTCTGAAAGACGCGGCCGCCAAATTTACAAAAAAACTTGATACGGGCGATTATTTAGAGGCAGCTGGAAAAGTTGGTCGCACTAAAACTGATGAGATTTCCGTATTCTGTGATATGCCACGGATTCTAACGAAAGCATTGCGACCTCTTCCTGGACGTGATGGCTTTACGAATAAGGAAGAGCGCTTACGTCGTCGCTATGTCGATATGGCAGTAAACCCAGAAGTTCGCGAACGTTTTATACGCCGTTCCAAATTCTGGACTGCGACCCGTCAGTTTTTGAACGACCACGGTTTTGTCGAAATAAATATCCCAGTGCTCGAAGTCACTACAGGTGGTGCCGATGCGAACCCATTCGTGACTCATATGGATGCACTCAATCAGGATTTCTATCTTCGTATTTCGCATGAGCTCCCTCTCAAACGCCTAATCGGCGGTGGCTATGAGCGCGTTTACGATATTGGGCCGCGTTTTCGTAATGAAGGCATGGACGAAGAACATCTTCCAGAACATGTTGCGATGGAATCATATGCAGCATATCAAGATTACGAAGAGGGCATGGCTCTCTACGAAGAAATGATTAAATATGTCTGCAAAGAAACTTGGGGTACACTTCAATTCGAGCATGAAGGTATGAAAGTGGATCTCGATTGCGAGTGGCCAAAGATTACTTTTGCCGACATAATCAAAGATAATTTCGATATTGACGTATTTAATCCAGATATTAAGAAGATACATGAGATTTTGCGCAAGAATGGCGTTAAATTTGACGAAAAAGCCGAAGCTTCGCGTCTGCTTGATTATCTATGGAAGATTATTCGTAAAAAATCTGCTGGGCCATTCTGGTTAATTCATGAGCCCGTTGAATTGTCGCCGCTAGCAAAGAAGCATGCGGAAGACCCGCGTGTTACTGAACGTTTTCATCCCGTTATTTTCGGCACGGAAATGGGCAACGGATTCTCGGAGCTAAATGACCCAATCGACCAGTTAGAGCGCTTCCAGCGCCAGCAGGCCATGCGCGATGCGGGAGATGATGAGGCGCAAATGCTCGATATGGACTTCGTAGAAATGCTTGAGTACGGTATGCCGCCAACTTGTGGCTGGGGTAATTCCGAACGCAACTTCTGGCTCTTCGAGGGTGTGTCGGCTCGTGAAGGCGTACCGTTCCCGCCAATGCGTCGCGATGAATAATATTGCGTTCATGCTTTCTTGAAATAAACGATAATTATACATTAATTGTATGAATTATCAGGAATGTAATTTTAACGAAAAATTAATATCACCACTTTTACTCATTTCGGACCCGCCAGCTCGATTATGATATCGTGGAACTATTCCGGAGCCAGTTTTTGATGGCGGCGTGGTGGCAATAGTTGGCAGTCGCAGGGCTACTAAATATGGCGAACAGATAGCCTACAAACTAGCTTATGATTTAGCTAAGATGGGCATAATCGTAGTTAGCGGGTTGGCGTACGGAATAGACGCTTGCGCCCATCGTGGTTGTCTTGACGCTGGCGGAGTGACGGTAGCAGTATTAGGCACTCCTATCAATCAAATATACCCTCGCAGTAATAGCAGTCTGGCGGAGCGAATTTTGGAAAAAGGAGCTATCATCTCCGAATATCCCGTTGGCTACAAAACGCGCGCTTATCATTTTTTGGAACGAAACCGAATAGTTACTGGCCTTGCGAAAGCCGTTGTGGTAGTAGAGGCATCAGCGCGCTCTGGCACTATGACGACCGCTTCTTATGCCAACGAACAAGGCAGAGAACTCTATGTCGTTCCTGGTGATATTAATCGGCCAATGTCGCGAGGCTGTAATAATATGCTTCAATATGCGCACGCTTATGTCGACTTCGATAGCTTCATTAGAGATGTTTTTGGCATTAAGGTGCAGACGTGCGCCATTGCGAAATTATCTACAGAACAGTCTGAAATAGTCAGATTAATTCGCGAAGGGTCTCGCGATGGCGAGGAGATTGCTCGTACTCTTAGCATGGACACTGCTAGCTTTAATCGTAATATGACCACCCTTGAATTAAAAGGCGTCGTTCGAGCCCTTGGCGCCAATCAATGGACGTTTATTTAATAAACCGTTTATGATAATATAAGTATATAAGTCAAAAAGGGCATCAAAACAAATGGCAAATAAAGTAATGATCGTTGGTACCGGCAATGTAGGTATGAGCTTCGGCTATGCTTTGGTACATCAACGCACAAATGTGAACGAGCTTGTTCTCGTAGATATTAACGCGGAAGACGCTGAGGGCGAAGCAATTGACCTGCGCGACACTTTAGCGGTATCGCCAAGCTATCTAAAAATCCGAAGTGGCACGTATGCCGATGCTGGCGACTGCGACATGGTCGTAATCACTGCGGGAGTCCCACAGAAGCCTGGCGAAACCCGTATGGACTTGTTGAAGAAAAACGCTGCAATATTTAAGGATATGATTGGCCAAATTATGGCATCTGGCTTTGACGGTATCTTCTTGGTAGTCAGCAATCCTATGGACGTTCTTACATATCTTACTTGGCGCTATTCTGGTCTTCCAGCCGAACGCGTAATCGGTTCTGGCACCGTGCTAGATTCTGCCCGCCTGCGCTTCCGCCTCAGCCAGCGTCTGCACGTTCATCCAAAGAACGTTCACGCCTATCAAGTTGGCGAACATGGTGATACTGAATTTGCAATCTGGAGCAGCGCAAATGTGGGTTGCCAGCCAATCATGGACCTACTAAGCAAAGAAGAGCTCAACGATATTGAAGATTATGCGCGTAAAGAGGCGTATACGATAATTGAAAAGAAGGGCGCGACCTATTATGGTATTGGCAGCTGTATGGCTTCGATTACGAATTGTATTCTAAACGATGAGCAGCGTATTTTGCCAGTCAGTAGCTATGATGAAATGAGTAATACTTATAACGGTTTTCCTGCAGTAGTGGGGCGTCAGGGTATAGTACGCCGCATTGGCATCAAGCTCGACCATGAAGAGCAGGAAAAGTTCAATAAGAGCATCAAGGCTCTTCAAGAAGCAATCAAAGAAGCTGAGAGCTAATATAGACTATAAAAACACCCTCATGGAGGGTGTTTTTTGTGTGTACTTGAAAATATTTACAAAAATTATATAATAACAATCGTATGGACTTATTTATTATTATTTTATTATTTATAATTCTTGCAGAAACTACCGCAATTGCGGTAAAAGAGTTTTCTAGCAAGAATGTGCGTATCGGTGGTGTGGAGAGGCGAAAGGTATTTGTTGACACGTCAACCTTAATGGATGGACGTATTCTGTCTGTCGCAAAGGCAGGCTTTTTGGGGGATAATGTCTTAATCCCGCGCTCGGTAATCCGCGAATTACAACTATTAGCCGACGGTTCTGATGCCGAAAAACGTGCTCGTGCGCGCTTTGGCATGGATGTTGCGAATGAGCTTGAGCGCATAGAGCTGTCGCACGTAGAAATATATGCCGACGAAGATAGCAGGGTTAAGGTTGACGAGCGGTTAATTGAACTAGCTAAAGAACACCATGGTATTATTTTGACCAATGATTTCAATTTGACTAAGGTTGCCGCTACGGAGAAAGTTGATGCGATTAATATTAACGACCTCGCACAAGGCCTACGTAGTGAATACTTACCTGGCGACAAACTTCGTGTCAAGATAATCAGCGCTGGCAGCAATGCACATCAAGGGGTGGCATATCTACCAGACGGCACGATGGTTGTTGTCGATAATGCGGAACGCTATGCTGGCAAAAATCAGAGCATTGAAATTGAGTTTGTGCGCTATCTGCAGACTAATGCGGGCAAGATGATGTTTGCGAAAATTACGGAAGCGCAACCATCCAAGAAGGGGAAACAAAGCAAAAAACATTCGCTTGGTCGAAGATCAAAAACAGCCAAGAAATAGCAAAAAATCCCCCGATAAGGGGGATTTTTGTGTGCAAGGTTTTATTCCGCTGCGCCAGTTGCTGTTGTTGTATAGCCGGCTCGGTCTGTCACCTTGAAGCTGATGCTGGTCGGTTTCGTTGTCGTTATATATTCTGCAGTACCGCCAGAAGCTCCCATTCCGCCACTCTTGACGGTCTGGCCGTTCACGACGAGAGTGTAGCTTTCTAGTTCAAAGGTGCCAAAGTTCGCTGTTGCGGAGATGGTCCAGCTCGCCGACTCGTCATCCTCGCTACCAGAGCTTGTTACGCTGATTGATGCCGTCGGGCGCTTGTCGTCACAACTGTGAACGTCATCGTTGGCGTTAGGGTTGTATTCACCTGCCGTAAAGCTTTCTTTCTTGGTCATCGGATCGATAATCTTTGTCACGCCAGCGTTTACCTTAGTCTCTGCTGGGGTACAGCTCGTAGCAAGTTTCTTACTTATGCGGTCAAAAGTTTTCTCGGTTGTGGATATTCCAGAACTCTTTTGAGTATACCAACTTGGCCAGTAGTCATATACGCCATTGATCGTTGTATGTTTAATGCCATTTGGAACCTCAAAGTTCTGTCCTTTCTTCCATTTTCCGTCTTTTGCATATACTTCATTATGAACTGGGCTAATGTAAGCCGAGCTAATTGCGAAACAAATATCGTGGGTATCGTTCCAGAGAGGCGAGCCGTCATGGTTACCGCTCCAAATCGCAGTTGCGAGAACTGGCGAGACTGTCATAATCCAAGTATCCTTAGCGCGACCTTTACCGTTTTCTGAAGTTCCCGTCTTTGAGCCAAACACAACATCGTTCGAATTTGAACAGAAGCCACGATTGTATGCTAATGAACCGAAGGTGAAAGTGCGAGCATTGCAATCCGTAAGGATACTCATGGTCATATAAGCAACCTGATCATCAACAACGCGAGTGCCTTTTGTATCTTCCCATGCATCAATCACGTCGCCAGTCGAGTTTTTAATTTCGAGCCAGTAAGTTAAGTCTTTATAGACGCCTCCGCGGGCAAGGCTAGCGTACGCATTGGCGTGCTCGACCGGTCGAACCGAACAGCCGCCACCGATTGCCATAGAGAGACCGGCAACTTCGCCATTCGCACAATAGGACTTGTCGCCCAAATCATGCGCCACCTTTAGACTATTGTCGATACCATTAATGTAAAGCGCTTTAATTGCGGCAATATTTAACGAGCCGGCGAGCGATTTACGAATGGTAATATTCCCATAAAATCTACCGTCATAATTCTTGACACTACAGTTACCATAAGTCCCTGCGCAATAGATCGAGTTGATGTTTTCGTCGCGTAGAATTGTGCCAGGCGCATAGTTTACGCCGTTGCGCTTCATAAAGAGAGGTGTATAGTCGAGAATCGGTTTGATGGAAGAGGCCGGTTCCAATAGCGAAGTCGTAGCGTTTACTTGCCCATAGCCTTGTTTATTCCAGTCAACGCTACCGACCATTGATATAACTTGGCCAGTCTCGACATCGACCGACACGAGAGCTGCATTATCTGCGCCGTTTATGGAGAAGACCTTTTGGCCGGCTTTTACGGCAGCTTCGCCAATCTTTTGTGCTCGATAATCCAAGGTGGTCTTTATTGAGAAGCCGCCTTCGCGCATAATCTTAATGCCATATTTTTGCTCTAGCTGGGAGCGTACTTCAAGCACGAACCAAGGAGCCTTCATGCCTGCGTATTGATTCTGTTCAGGCTGAATTCTGTCGAGAATATCAATCTCTTTTGCTTTCTTTGCTTCTTCCTTGGAAATATAGCCCATATCAACCATTGCATTTAGTACCAAGTGTTGGCGGTTTATTAAGGCCTCGTTTCCGTCCGGATTATATGGGTTCAATACGCCAGGGTTGTTTGGAATAGCAGCAAGTAAAGCCGACTCTGCTAAATCCAAATCTTTTGCACTCTTATTAAAATAGGTTTGCGCAGCGGATTCGACGCCATTACGGCGGCCACCATACGGAGACTCGTTTAGGTACAGAGTAATAATCTGCTCTTTGTCGTACATTTTCTCGACCTCGATGGCAAGAATCATCTCCTTAATCTTACGAGGAATGCCAGAGAAGGAACGGTCCTTAGCTTCGTCGGAGAAGTATACTTGCTTAATCAACTGCTGAGTAAGAGTGGAGCCACCCTGTACGCTACCGCGCTTTAATACGGTTACATATACGGCGCGAGCAATACCGCTGAGGTCGATGCCAGCGTGGTTGTAGAAATTCTTATCCTCAATCGCCACAGTCGCTTGGCGCATATAAGTAGAAATGTCACTACCGTCTACTACAAGGCGATAGTCGCCGCTACCGCGATCCTCCCATAACAACTCTCCGTTACGGTCGTAGTAGGTGTTAACGGTATTTTGCACTCGGCTAGCCAACTCTTCTGGATCAATCTCGGATAAATCTTTCTTGAAGTAAAGGAAGAGGCCTCCAACGGCGATAATCATCAACAAAATACAGACGACAATAAATTTCAGAATACGAATCATCCCTTGTTTGGAGAAGATTGCTTTAAAAACACGATCTGGCCTCAATCTTGCAAAGAAGCGCAAAATCGGGTTCTTTGGTAACTTTGCTAATTCCTCAGCTTTTTTGCGAGCGCGCATGTCTTCTTTAACGCGACGCTTGTAAGCTAGGTTTGAATACAAGCTCATCCCGCTCTTCTTGGCCGATTTTTTGACCATATGTTTGCTTGAAGAGTTGGTGGCTTTTTTCTTATTACTCGCAGTTTTAAGTTTTGCCATTACTTCATTATACACTATGAATTCTATTTTGTGTTAAATCATAAGCATTTTACACCTCTTATAAAATAGAGTAAAATATAGAAATTATGAGCCATTATGATCCACTGAAAATAGAAGAAAAATGGCAAAAGCGTTGGGAAAAAGAGAAACCTTTTGCCGCCAAAGATAACGATAATCGTCCAAAAATGTACCTTGCGGAGATGTTCCCGTATCCATCTGGGGCTGGTCTTCATGTTGGTCACGTCCGCAACTTCTCCATCGTCGATTGTCTAGCCCGCTTCTATACACAGCAGGAAATGAATGTCCTGCGTCCGTTTGGTTACGATACATTTGGCTTACCGGCGGAGAACTACGCCATTAAAACTGGCATTTCGCCACAAGAAGTAACAAAAACTAACATAGATAATTTCCGCAAACAGGCAAAGCGTCTTGGCTATGCGATTGATTGGTCGCGCGAAATTAATACATCGGATCCAGAATATTACAAATGGACTCAGTGGTGCTTCCTTCAGCTCTTCAAAAAAGGTTTAGCATATCAGGCGGAAAGCTATCAGTGGTGGTGTCCGGTCGACCAAACCGTGCTTGCGAATGAGCAGGTGGAAAACGGTTGCTGCTGGCGCTGTGGTCACGAAGTCGAAAAGAAGAAGATGAAACAGTGGTTCTTCAAGATTACTGCCTATGCTGACGAACTACTCGAGGAAATCGATGCGCTTGACTGGCCGGATAAAATCAAAACCATGCAGAAAAACTGGATTGGTCGTAGTGAAGGTGCGGAAATAACTTTTCATGTCGACGGCTCAAATGAGTCTATTACGGTATTTACGACGCGCCCAGACACGCTCTTTGGGGCTACTTTCTTAGTATTGGCACCAGAGCATCCGCTCATCCAAAAGATTGTTGCTACTAAAGAAAAAGCAAAAGTTGAAAAATATTGTGCAGACGCTATTAAGAAGTCTGAAATTGAACGCCAAGAGAACAAGAAAAAGACGGGTGTCTTTACTGGCGCTTATGCGATTAATCCAATTAATAACGAAAAACTTCCAATTTGGGTGGCGGATTATGTCCTTGCCGGCTATGGCGAGGGTGCCATTATGGCCGTGCCGGCGCATGATACTCGCGACTACGAATTTGCTAAAAAATTCGATCTGCCAATTCGTCAAGTTATCGAAGAGGTTACTGGCGAGGCTCACGAGGGTGCAAAGAAAAAGAGCTGGGGGACGGTTGCCGTCATTTACGATCCTGACACAAAGAAATACCTTGCACTAGATTGGAGTAAGACTGATGGTCACGATTGGCACTTATTTGTAGGTGGCAGTGGCGAGAAGGGCGAGACTCCTGAGGAGTGTGCGCGTCGTGAAGTTCGCGAAGAAACTGGCTATACTGACTTAGAATTAATCACGGAAACTCCACGTATTCATCATAATTACTATGCAGCTAATCGCAAAGAGTACATCGAAAAGGACATTTATTGCTTCGCGTTTAAGCTGAAGTCGGATAAGCGCGTCAAGCAACAGCTAGAGGCGGATGAAAAATTTGAAATTGAATGGCTCTCCGAAAAAGAAGTTCTCGCAAAAGTTAAAGACGAACTCCACGCGAAGACGTTCGGTTATTATAAGAATCCTTGCGCAATGGCGGAGGCTGGAATTCTCATCAATTCCGGCGAATATGATGGCCTCGAGCATTCTATTGCCGGCGAGCGCATTGTTGCTTGGCTCGAAAAGAAGAAACTTGGCAAAACTAAAGTCACCTATCGCATGCGCGATTGGCTGATTTCGCGTCAACGCTATTGGGGCTGCCCAATCCCGATTGCTTACGATAAGCAGGGTAATCCTCATGCAATTCCAGAAGACCAGCTTCCGGTCATGCTGCCAAAAATTGACGATTATAAACCAGACTCTTCTGGGCGCAGTGCTTTGGCAAAATCAAAAGAATTCATGGAAGTTACCATCAATGGCGAAAAAATGACGCGCGAGACCGACACGCTCGATGGCTATGCCTGTTCTAGCTGGTATCTCTGGCGCTATACCGATCCGCACAATAAGAAGAAGGCTTGGGATCCAAAGAAAGTCAATTTCTGGGCGCCGACCGACATTTATTGCGGCGGTGACCATGCCGTGGCGCATTTGCTCTATGTGCGCTTCTGGTGCAAATTCTTTGCCGACGAAGGCTACTTAAACTTCCGCGAGCCAATCAAGAAGTTACTTTACAATGGCTATATCAACGCGCCGGATGGTAAAAAGATGTCTAAGTCTAAAGGTAATGTAATCGATCCGCTCGACGTAATAAATCAGGGCTATGGCGCCGACACTCTTCGTACCTACGAATTATTTATCGGTCCATACAATATGGATGCCGCCTGGAGCACCGAGGCAATTGGTGGCGTTTATCGTTTTCTTAACCGTTGTTGGACTTTGACTTTTGATAAAAAATATATCAAAGAAGACAAGAATCTCGCTTATCGTCACAAGACTATCAAGAAAGTCACCGAGGACATGCATCGCAACAATTTCAACACGGCGGTTGCGGCTTTAATGGAGTTTGTAAACGAACTGTATAAGAACGGCGCTAATAAGGAAGATCTTGTTGTGCTTGCAAAACTACTGAAGCCATTTGCGCCACATCTCGCTTCGGAAATGCTCGAAGAGCTTAAGTCCGACGATATTTGGCCAAAATGGGACGAGAAACATCTTGTAGCCGATGAAGTTGAGATGGTTGTCCAGGTTAACGGTAAGCTTCGTGCGCGAATCATGGTTTCTGCTAAGGATGCAGAGGATAAAGAGAAGCTTGAGGAGTACGCTAAAGCTGACGAAAAAATCAAATCCTTTACTGACGGCAAAGAGATTGTTAAAGTTATCGTTATTCCAAAGACGCATCTTGTAAATATTGTTATTAAATAATGTAACTGAAGAGTTTTTTCAAACCCCCGTGCGTCTACGCACGGGGTGTTTTTTATAAAACTCAAAGATCAAAATGCACTAAGCTAGTACCTCTAGACTAATTCTTGGCTGAACGTTTAATTAGCTTCGCGTGTAGAACTACGCGTTCGGTTTCGCTATAACAGGTCGACAATGTCATGATGTGATCTGCGCCCGTAACGTTAGTGTGGAAATTGAACGAGCTACGCTTCATGAGCATATTTGTAAATTTTTGAAATTCCTCGTCGCTCAAGAAGCTGGTTTGAATGTAATCGCTAGTGGTCGGAATATGGTAGACACTAAAAACCTGCCATAGCGCATTTTCATGTTCATTTGAAGTGCGGACGGTATAGTTGCTGGCATCGTTAAGCCATCCACTAGTGAGGATATTCCGCAAAGTGCCAAACATAGTGCCGTCAATGCGACCGTGTGCATAAAAAATCATATTTTTATCATTGCCGTCAACACTATTGCGAAAATCTGCAAACACCCAACCAGCCTCATTGTAGCTTCGGTCGAAGGTGTGATTTAGGTAAAAATCATTGTTCGTAGTCTGAACTACGGGATAATTGATATTAGTACCGCTCACTGAAATCCAACTCACGGTCTCACTATTCTTTTGTTTGAGTTCAGTAAAGTCGACATCAATCAACTTCATTTTTATATAGTCCCAATATGGCCCAGTCTTTGGGTCGGGTTTTTCTTGTTTGACTACTTCCGTTTTCTGATCGTCTTCTTTTTCGGCAACTTCGACAATGGTTTGGATTTCTTTTTCCTGGCTCTTTGTGCGATCGGAATCAATTTTCCACTCGATTATCTTGTAAGCTGATACGACGATTCCTACTACGCAAACTAACGCCAACAAACAACTGAGGCATAGTTTGACTCTAGACTTCGCCTTCCGAATTTTCATAAGCTCTATTATAGCATACGCCGTAATCGGTCAGACCCCCTTGTAAAAAGGGCAAAAATATAGTAAACTAGGTCCAAAGTAATATATCAAAGAAGGAGCATTTTTACATGCCTGAACCGAAAAAACAGAGCAGCCCTCGCAAGACCGGCCTTCGCCGCAGTCATTTGCGCTTGAAGCTCGCTCGTAGTGTGAATAAGCATTCACCAGTTAAAGCTTTCGAAACCGCAAAGAAGACCCCAAATCTCAAACTTAAAACTTGTGGCAAATGCGGCAAAAAGAATTGCGACTGCAAAGATTGTAACTGCAAGAATTGCAAAGCCAAAAAAGATAGCAAGAAGACAAAATAAAAAGGGAGGCAAAATAAGGTGGCAAGCAATCGACATCTCGGCAGAATAATATCACTTCAAAGTTTGTATGAGTACGAATTTAGAAGTAAGGCGGGCGACGCCACGGCCGACATCGATAGTATCGTCGCGAAGAACATCGAGCCATACGCCAAAGCTCTTGGCGACGTGGATTTCGTCCATGATTTGACGCACGGTGTTTTTGATGAAATGGAACAACTCGATAAAGAGTTGCAACCAATGGCGCCAGAATGGCCAATTTCTAGTATTTCCTCAATCGACCGTAATGTCTTGAGGATTGGCCTTTTTGAACTTACGCGCCGTAAAGACCAAGTGCCTCCGAAGGTAGCGATTAATGAAGCCGTAGAGCTCGCGAAGGCTTTCGGCTCCGACAATTCGTCCAAATTCATTAATGGCGTACTTGGTACTGCTTACCGTAATATCGGGGGAGAGGATAATAAAAAGCATGCAGAATCAGAAAAGTCCAAAGGCGAAACAGCTGCAGCGCAAACCGAACCAGAAGAGGGCGGCGAAAAAACCGAGGACTAAAAACGTCGCCGCAAAAACGGCGTCAAAAAAGAAAACCCAAAACACGCAAGTTAGTCATCGCAATGGCTTCAAAATTCCAGAGGCTCTTCCTACGGAGCTTTACAAGGAGCCAAAACTAGAAAAATTGCGACAAGTAGTCTTGCGCAAAAAACCAGAGATCAAAGAAATCGTGCGCGAACCGACTGCTGGCGGAATTGTTTTTCGCATGACGCCAGATCAGCGCGATATTGAGATCTTACTTATTCAAGACAGTAAGAATCGTTGGACTATCCCGAAAGGCCACATTGAACCAGGCGAGACTGCTAAGCAAACCGCCGTGCGCGAGATTGGCGAAGAATCAGGGCTAAAAAATGTCGACGTACTGGCTTGGTTGGGCAAGATACACTTCAAGTATCGCCGTCTCGAAAAACTCGTATTAATGACAACGCAAGTTTATCTCGTACAGTCATTAGACAAGAATGAGCGCCCTACTAAAGAAAAGTGGATGAACGGCATTCGTTGGTTCAGTTTTTCGGAAGCGCTCGATGCGATAGAATATGCAGATATTGAGAAGCTTATGCTTATTGCTAAGCGAAAAATACGAAGTGGGGATTATTAATTGATGAACAAAGAACAAATTGATGCATACCGCGAATTTGCCAAAAACAAATTAAATATCGAGTTCGCGGATATAAATTTGCTGATTACGGCACTGACGCATCGTTCATATGTTAATGAACATAAGAAAACCGTAGTAGAGCATAACGAACGTCTAGAATTTCTTGGCGACGCCGTCTTGGAACTAGTCACTTCAGACTTTCTTTTTCGTAACTATGATCAGCCAGAAGGCATTATGACTAGCTGGCGTGCGGCCTTAGTCAATACAGAATCGAATGCGGCAAGCGGTGAAAAGCTTGGCTATGGCCCACTCGTGCGCTTAAGTAAGGGCGAAAAACATGGCTCGGAGCGCGCGCATCATGTCATTATGGCGGACTGTTACGAGGCAATTATCGGCGCAATCTATCTAGATAAAGGCTACAAAGCTGCCGAGAAATTCATCCAAGATAACACTCTTGTTAAAATCGACGAAATTCTCGAGTCGGAATCTTGGCGCGACTCAAAATCCTATTTGCAAGAACTCGCGCAGCGCATCGATGGCGTTACGCCAGTTTATCGCGTCATGAAAGAAGAGGGGCCTGATCACGATAAAACCTTTACGCTTGGCGTATATATTAACGACCATCTCAAGGCGACCGCAATCGGTCATAGCAAGCAAGAAGCGCAGGTGAGAGCGGCCGGGGAAGCTATCCGCAAGTACAAAAAAGAACATCCAAAAGAGACAAAGACCGAATACAAAAAGCGCTAATCCATAACCGAGAAACCCCGCCAAAAAAGCGGGGTTTGGTAGTAAAAGATGCCTAACGAAAATGATAAATAAAAAGTACTTGACTAAAACACAAAAATGTGATACAATAAACTTGCTTTGATAGTGTACATTAATGTCGCCTTTCGGTAAAAAACCGAGAGATGTATACCCCCTGTCGTGGAGGGTAAAGGAGAAACATGAGGGAATCCTTTAATAAAGTAACTACTATCGCCATCATCGTCATCCTCTTTATGCTCACCTTCGGCACACTCAAGTCCTACATTGCATTCTCTCGTGAGAGAAAGGACAACCTTCGCCTGGCGAAGGAGTATGTCGTCGAAAACTACGAGCCCAACCTTAAGGTGAGAAACCTGAACGTTTGGCGCTACGGCGACAAGTTCGACTCTACTCAGGCCGTGGATTATGGTAGCTATTACTACCAGGTAAAGTGGCCCCGCAAGGCGAGCAATGGCGAACGCTATGCCCTCGTGACGGACGCCGAGTTCGAAGGGTTCGTCTACGACGCTGTCGGTGCGGGAGAAGCCCAATTTTCCATGGGCTGTTTGCTCTTCGTGCTCATCGTCGTGGATTTCCTGGTTTTTAAATACTGGGAGTCGATCTATGACGTGATCGACGACATCTCCTGGAGACTCGCCTAATGGTCATTGCGCGACAAAAACACCCCCGCCTCTCTGAGGCGGGATTTTTCATGCTCAAAGAAGTATACTTGCTCAATAGGTAAAAATAAGTTATAATAAATAAGATAAATTAATTAAGGAGAATTATGCTTGCGATTCGCTTACAGCGTAATGGCCGTAAAGCTTTACCGCTTTATCGGATAGTCGTCCAAGAAGCGCAACGTCACCCTCTTTCGGGTCGTATCGTCGCTCAGGTCGGCAGCTACAACCCACACACTAAAGAAATCAGCCTCGACAAGGAAAAGGTTGAAAAATATCTCGGCAACGGTGCACAACCAAGCACCCGTGTAATCCGCATCTTGACCAAAGAAGGCATCAAAATGCCAAAATGGGTCAAAACGCCAGCCGAGAAGCATGCCAATGCTAAACATGCAGACAAGCTTCGCAAAAATCAACCAAAGGAAGAGCCGGCTACTGAAGAAGCAACCGAAGAAGCTACCACTTCTGAAGCTTAGAATCCAGAATGTAAAAGATGTCGTTCGTAAAAGGGCGGCATCTTTTGATTGACGAATATCGTTTATGTGATGTAATATTATACATACGGAAACTTCGTATAGTTTATTTTGTTGGACACGCTCTTGAGAGAAAAGGAGGAACTCAATGGTAGAAATAATGGTGTCAGTGATAGCAATAATTGCCATCGTAGTTTTCTATATCGTGTTTGATGGGCGCAAAAAACGCCCACGGAAGGCCGGTGGTTTATCTGGCGAGCCTACGATTAAAGTCGATTCAAACGAGGAGTCAGATTGCGCAGATGATGACGGGTGGCAGCCCAATTGGTTCGATATAGGGGAGGATGAGCTAGGTAGAGCAGAACTCGCCGCACTTGAGCGGAAGAAGTAAAATTCGGTAACCGATTAGTATTTTAGGTCTTGCTCTTTGCTACTAATCTGGGGCGGGGGTGCACGATGCCTAGTACTTTAGCCAACTATACGATGAGCCCCGCGCCATCTCGGTACGGGGCTTTTTCGTGCCAAATAATCTTGGGCGAATTCGTCATATTCGCATAAAATGCAAAATGCCGCTCGCTACAATGTCAAAAATACCAGAATGTTATATAATAAAAGCATAAAGAATTAACAAAATGGAGAACCTATGGCTACTATAGACCAGCAATTCGTAGAATATATTGTAAAGACTCTAGTTAACAATCCAGACAAAGTTAGTATCGATCGTACTATCGATGAAAAAGGCGTGCTTCTTAGCCTCGAAGTAGACCCAGAAGATGTCGGCCGCATTATTGGTCGTCGTGGCGCAACCGCTCAAAGCATTCGCACGCTTTTGCGCGCTCTCGGTACCAAGAATGATGCTCGCTATAATCTCAAAATCGTAAACAATGACAATTACGAGCCAGCCAAGCATGACGACGATGCGCCAGAGGCTGACGACGATGAAGTAGAGGATGATAATAGCGAGTCTACCGTAGAGGAAGGTAGCGAACTTGCAAAAAAGACCCGCGCAGAGCTTGCGGATTTAGACGATTTGGATATATAATACTGTTAATGCTTTGTTCGGGCATTAAGCTAACTGCGAGTCAGCTTTATAACATAAAAAGTTGAGAGCTTATATGTCAAAAAACCATCCCCCTTTCAGAGGATGGTTTTTTGGTGTTGTTCTATTCCTTCTTTGTGGGGTTGTCTATTTTTACCTGCTTATCGTTAGCTTTCTTGAGTTGCCAAATTACAACCGCAATCAAGCCGATGCCAATAATGCCTAGCCACAAGTAGCTCATGCCACCCGTTAGTTCAAAGGCAATCAATAGAATCTCAATCGAGCTAAACCAAATCATCCAATTTATCTTCCTAAAGACGCTATAGAGCAGTGCACCTACCTGTTCGATTAAGAACAATAGCGGCCACAGGATACCAGAGTTCGCAGAATAATCCTCGAGACAAACGATAGTCATGATTAAGGAAAACGCAATATAGCCAACAATATAACGTGCGGGGCTTTTCGTTTTGTATAAATACTTTGATAATATATGCGCACCGATCATTGCGCCCCCTAAGATATGCGCATCGATTGCGCCTTTTAGTGTGTTGGCTAATGCATACCTTGAGCCAGCTCCAGAAAACGTAGCGTTATCTACGACGGTATCTGTTATTAGGAATAGTGAAATGGCGAAGGTATAGACGGCCGTTTCATAGAAACAAGGTATTTCCGTAATGAACGCGAATAAGGTTAATATGCATGTCGTAATCAGAAAACCAACATAACCAACCTTAATATCGGCCGCCGACACGATAATCGCAAAACAGCTAGCAATTACGCATGCAATACCCAGCATATTCGCCTCGTGTTTTTGAATCTTGCGTAGGAAATAGGTCCCCAGCAGGAATAAGATTGAGATAATCGAATAGGCTGCAAGGTAAGCTCCGCCATCCCATACTGGCGATGCAATATATCCACCGATAATTACAGGAACTATCATTACACTGACGGCGGTTGCAATACTCCAAGTTACGTTCTTGTAATGTATCGCATGTATGATGCCGAGAATTGCGACGATGAGGCAAATTACTAACCAAACGGCAGCCATAGCGGCCGTAGTGAAGCCATGGCAAAGTGCAGGGGTAAAGAGAATGCTGATAATGGAAATAATACTGACGGCATACTCTGAATCTCTGCTTTTTGTGGTCTTTTTAGGTGCGAATAATGAAAGGACGATTTGTATCGTGAAAGTGAGTAGCCAAATTATGGCGCATATCAAAGCCGAGGTAATATTGGGGCGAGAGCCTGTACTAACCAGCGAAAAACCAAGCAGATCAAAGGCAAGGGACACTATTACGCTCTGTGCTGCAAAACGTAGTAAGATTGTATGGCTTTGCATATGGCCACGAATCCAATAAGCCAGAGCATACGCAAGAAAGAAAACTGAGCAGACGAAGCGCAATAATGGCGCGGATAGGTGAATGCTTGGAATAAAGAATAATAACAATGTTACCGCATAGGCAATTGGCATCAAATAAACGCCTAGCACACTTGTCGCTGACTTGAAGGCTACAGGAAGATTCTTACAATTACTCACATGTAGCGTCATTGGTACTAATGCGGTGATTATTAGTGAAAGGTATGAGAAGTATAATAATGCCTCGCTTCCCTTAAGCTTTAATGCTGGGCATATAGACCAGAATAATGGGGCGACGCATAGATAAGTGATATATGCCATTACTGAGTCTGCGGTCGTGAACGCGCCAACGAGCGCTGCGACGGTGAGAGACGTAGAAACACATAGGGGTGTGATATTGTCCGGCATGCCGAGCGAACTAAATGAAATCGTCCAAAGCGGGATCATACAGAGTGCGGAGTAAATAAACGCTTTGCCGACTGGGCGCAAATAATTAATGCGCTTATGAATGATAGTGCCGATTATATATATTAATATTGTTAAGGATATTGTTAATGGAGCTACGAAGCTATCGTTAACGGAATCCACAAAATAAACCGTCGCCAAGACGACCAAGAAGCTACCAATATATAGTAGCCAGTTCCATTTCGCCATTGGGTTCTCTGGCTTTTGCTGCACCGGTACTCTTTGTGGCTGTCTAGCCGCTGGACTGCTGGGTCGACCCTTGTTTTCTTTTTTTCTTTTTTTGTCATTGGCTATTAGAACAGCCGCCGCTATCCCCCACGTAATTGGGTTGAAGATTATAAAAAACAGAATCCCCAACGCATCTAACCAAACATAACTCATATAGCTAAAATTATAAATGCTTACGTTATTTTTTTCAAACCAATTATCGTAATTATAGTCTTGATAAAACTGTAAAAACGCGCTAAAATATTGTACTAAGAAGTAGTGTGCTTTAACTTTTTTGCTCGAACCGTACTGGCGAAACGGTTGAGGTTAAAGCGGGGATCTTCCGGCCAAAGTATCAACACTAAAAACAGCGAGGGAACGTGGCAAAATCTACAAACACCGCAAAGAGTGGTAGCCGGGTATCTTTTACCGAGGGCGACCAAGTTCTTCCAATACCAAATCTAACTGAGCACCAGACAAAATCCTGGGACGAATTCGTAAAATACGGTCTCCAGGAAGTCTTCAACGAGCTAAACCCGATTGACGACTATACTGGTCAAAAAATGAGCCTACGCTTTAAGGATTATTATTTTAAAGATCCTGTAGAAGACGATCGTACGGCTAAAGAAAATCTTACAACTTACGAGGCTCCACTCCACGTAAACGTAGAGCTGACAAATAAAGTAACTGGCGAAGTTAAGGAACAGGATATTTATTTTGGTGACTATCCGTGGATGACTGATCGCGCCAGCTTTATTATCAATGGCACCGAGCGCGTAATTGTTTCTCAGCTAATTCGCTCGGCTGGCGTTTTCTTCCAGGCCGATACGGTTGCTGGTCATAATTATTACGGCGCAAAGATAATCCCAGGCCGTGGTGCATGGCTTGAGTTTGAGACTGACACTAAGGGCGTTATCTATGTCAAGATTGATCGTCGTCGCAAAGTCCCTGTAACAACTTTGCTTCGCGCGCTTGGTCGCAAGAAGACTGAGATTATGGCCGACTTCAAAGACATTGATACCGGCGATATTCATTACATTGAAAATACTTTCGAAAAAGATCCGTCCGATAACCAGGGCAGCGCTCTTCTCGAGATCTATCGACGCCTTCGCCCAGGCGATTTGGCAACCATTGAAAATGCGCGCTCTATGATTGATCGCACCTTCAATGATTATCGTCGCTATGATTATTCTCGTGTTGGCCGCTACAAGATTAATCAACGCCTCGGCTTCGATACGCCAAATGATGAAGTTCATCGCACACTACAAATGCAGGACCTAATTGCTATTATTCGCGAGATTATTCGTCTGAATAATACGCAAGACCCAGTCGACGATATTGACTCGCTCGCAAATCGCCGCGTCAAGCTTGTTGGCGAACTTGTACAACGCCAATTCCGCTTGGGTATGCTTCGCTTGCAACGCAATATCCTTGACCGCATGTCGATGAGCGATCCGCAAACGGTCACTCCGTCGCAGTTAGTCAACTCTCGTCCGGTTACAGCTGCCGTTAAGGAATTCTTCAGCAGTTCTCAGCTCAGTCAGCTTATGGACGAAACTAACCCGTTCAGCGAACTTTCGCACAAACGCCGTCTATCCAGTATGGGCCCTGGTGGTCTCACTCGCGAGCGTGCGGGCTTCGAAGTGCGCGATACTCACCCTACGCATTATGGTCGTATTTGTACAGTAGAGACTCCAGAAGGCGGAAACGTCGGTCTTGTATTAAACCTAGCAACCTATGCGCATATTAATGACTACGGCTTCATTGAAGCTCCATATCGCGTTGTGAAAGACGGTAAGGTTACCGATGAAATAGTCTACGCCGATGCCGCCGCTGAGGAAAAGATGGTTATTGCCGATACTAGCGCCAAACTCGACAAGGATGGCAAGTTCATAGACGAATATGTATCCGCCCGCAAGGCACTTCAGCCAACGCAGGTTATGGCGAGCGAAGTAACACACATGGACGCCGCCCACAAAGAGATTCTTGGCGTCGCCGCTTCCATGATTCCATTCGTAGAAAAGAACCGCGTCGACCGCTCTTTGATGGCTTGCGCCATGCAGAAGCAGGCCGTGCCGCTCATTAAGCCAGAAGCTGCGATTGTTTCCACCGGTATTGATGGCGAAGTTGCAAAAAATCTCTCACAAATCGCCTACGCAGAGGCTGACGGAGAAGTCGTCAAGGCTGATTCGAATTCCGTTGAGGTGAAATATAAGAACGGAACTAAGACTTATAATCTAATTCACTTCATGAAGACAAATGACGACCGTTGTTACGATGAGCGTACTGTCGTCAAGCGTGGTCAGAAAGTAAAGAAGGGCGATGTCTTGATTGAGGGTGCGTCAATCGATAATGGCGAACTTGCTCTTGGTAAGAATATGCTCGTGGCCTTCATGCCATGGCGCGGCTATAACATGGATGATGCTATTGTTATTTCTAGCCGTCTCGTCCAAGATGATGAATTGACCAGTATTAACATTCGTGATTTTGATGTAGAAGTTCGCGAGACTAAGCTTGGCCCAGAACAAGTTACCCGCGATATTCCAAACGTGTCAGAAGCTGCCCTTCGCCACCTTGGTGAAGATGGTATCGTAACTGTTGGCTCAGAAGTTCGCAACGGCGATGTCCTTGTTGGTAAAATTACACCAAAGGGCGAGCAGGAACTCAGCTCTGAGGAGCGCCTCCTTCGCGCTATCTTCGGCGAGAAAGCCAAAGATGTTCGCGATACTTCCGTTCGTATGAATGGATCTGATGGCGGTAAAGTCGTTGGCGTAAAAATCTTCACCCGCGAACAGGGCAATGATCTTAAATCTGGCGTTATCATGCAGATCAAGATTTATGTCGCCGAAATGCGCAAGATTAGTGTTGGCGATAAGCTTTCTGGTCGCCACGGCAACAAGGGTGTGGTAGCGCGCATTCTTCCAGTTGAAGATATGCCGTTTATGGAAGATGGTACTCCGGTCGACGTAGTTCTTAACCCGATGGGCGTGCCAAGCCGCATGAACCTTGGTCAGCTCTTTGAGACTCACCTCGGTATGGCTGCTCGCGCACTCGGTTATCATGTCACGACTCCATCCTTCAACTCTGTATCTGATGAAACGATTTCTGAAGAGCTTAAGAAAGCCGGCTTCGAGCCAGATGGTCGTGTCAAACTCTATGATGGCCTCACTGGTGAGCCGTTCGAAGAGCGCATCACGGTTGGTGTAATGTATATGCTCAAGCTACACCACATGGTCGCCGATAAGATTCATGCTCGTTCTACTGGCCCATACACAATGGTTACTCAGCAGCCACTTGGTGGTAAAGCTCAGAATGGTGGTCAGCGCTTTGGTGAGATGGAGGTGTGGACACTCGAAGCTTACGGTGCTGCATCGACGCTACAGGAAATGCTTACTATCAAATCAGATGACGTCTACGGACGCGCAAAGGCCTACGAATCCATCATTAAGAATGAGCCTATCGAAGGACCAAAGCTTCCAGAAGGCTTCAATGTCTTAGTGAAAGAGCTCCAAGGTCTCGGCCTTAAGGTTGACTTGCTCGATCATGGCGATGCGAAAGATGCGGGTCATGTCATCGAGAAAACCACCGAAGAAGTCGAGCGCCAACGTGATGATTCTGTAATATATGCTCAGCATGAGGAAGCTGCTCCGCCAGATGATCTCGGCGAGAATGCTGACGGATTTGAATTAGAAGATAGCGAAGGCAATCCGCTCGATGAGGAAGAAATCGAGGTAAGTGAAGACTTCGACGAAGAAGATACAATAACAGATTTAGGGGAGGACCTATAATATGGCTTGGGAAGATAATTTCATCAGCGCCAACGAGTTCGACTCTATTCGCCTAAGCGTCGCCAGTGAGGAAGATATCCTCAACTGGAGCTATGGCGAAGTGTTGAAACCAGAAACAATTAATTACCGTACGCAAAAGCCAGAACGTGATGGTCTGTTCTGTGAGCGTATTTTCGGACCAGTGAAGGATATTAATCCAAATGATCCAAAACTAAAGGGCGTTCGCTCTCGCGAGGCGGCCGTTGATAAAGAAGGTAATCTTGTAACCAAGAGCATTACCCGTCGTGAACGCATGGGGCACATCACACTAGCAGCTCCAGTTGCGCACATTTGGTTTATGCGCGGCACGCCTTCCGCATTGAGCCTTTTGCTAGATATTACCGTAAAGAATATCGAGAAAGTTGTCTATTTTGCTTCATATATCATCATCGATACTGATCAAGCCGAAATCGACAAGCGCCTCGAGGACCTAGAAGCTCAAACCGACGTTGCTCGTCAGGCTATCCAGGTTCGCTACGAGAACGAGTCTAAGGCTGACAATGCCGACATTAAAGCACTCGCCGAAGCTCAGACCAAAGAATTGGAGGAGCTGGAAGATGACTATCGCAACAAAAAATCGATTCTTACTGGTTTTGTTAAAGGCGCCGTCATTAATGAAGTAGATTATCGTAATCTTGAAGAAGAATACGAAGACCTCATTACTGTCGAGATGGGTGCTAGCGGTATCAAGAAGCTTCTTGAAGAAATTAACCTAGACCAACTCGTCGACCAACTTCACGAAGATGCCGAGAATGCAAAGGGGCAGAAGCAAAAACGCATTATGAAGCGCCTCAAGGTGCTTGAGGGTATGCAATCTGCTGGCATCAAGCCGACCGATCTAATCCTAAACGTGATTCCGGTCATTCCGCCAGATCTACGCCCAATGATTTCCTTGGCTGGTGGTCGCTTTGCTACATCGGATTTGAACGATCTTTATCGTCGCGTAATTAACCGCAACAACCGCTTGAAAAAGCTTGTCGATCTCAATGCGCCAGAAGTTATCCAACGCAACGAGAAGCGCATGCTTCAAGAGGCTGTAGATGCACTTATTGATAATAACGCGTCTCGCGGCGGTCGTACCGCTAACTCTCAGAATGGTCGTCGCAAACTTAAGAGTTTGTCTGACCTTCTCAAGGGTAAGCAAGGTCGCTTCCGCCAGAACCTTCTTGGTAAGCGCGTCGACTATTCTGGTCGCTCAGTGATTGTCGTAGGTCCAGAACTTCGCATCAATGAATGTGGCTTGCCAAAGCAAATGGCACTCGAATTGTTTAAGCCATTCGTAGTCTCTTGGTTGATTAAGAATGAATATGCAAACAATATCCGTTCCGCTTCTCGTATGATTGAGCAAGGCGAGACCGTGATTTGGGATGCGCTCGATGAGGTTATTGAGGGCAAGTATGTTCTCTTGAACCGCGCTCCATCTCTCCATCGTCTCTCCGTCCAGGCTTTCCAACCACGCTTGGTTGATGGTAAAGCTATCAAGCTTCATCCACTCGTAGCTAACGGCTTTAACGCCGACTATGATGGTGACCAGATGGCTGTCCACCTTCCGCTCTCCGCAGAGGCGCAGGCCGAAGCAAAGGAACTCATGGCGGCCGGCAAGAACCTCTTGAAGCCAGCCGATGGCGCACCGGTACTTTCGATTACGCAGGATGTTGTGTTGGGTAGCTATTATCTAACTTACGAAAAACCATCCGCTCAAACCGAGCGCAAGGCTTACACTAGCGTATACGAAGCAGAACTTGCCTACGATATGGGCCTCATTCAGCTTCAGACGCCAATTCGTGTCCATACGAAAGGCCAAAAGCGTGATACTACTCTTGGTCGCGTCTTCTTCAATGAGATTCTACCAAAAGAGTATCCGTATGATAACGAAGTCCAAAACAGCAAGCATCTCAAGAAGGTTATGGCAAATATCCTTAACCAATTCGGTGCCGACGCTGCCGTTGAAGCCGCTGATGCTATCAAGGATCTATCCTTCAAGTATGAGACCGTCGCTGGCGTTTCTACGTCCAAAGACGATTATCCGTACTACCCAGAGGTCGAGCCAATGCTTGCCGAGGGTGAAGGTGTTGCTGCTCAGATTAATCAGCAATTTGAGGATGGTCTCATTACGGAAGATGAGCGCTATCGTCTCACCGTTGCTGCATGGCGCAAAGTTGATGATGATATCTCCAAGCTCGTTAAGGATAATCTTGCTCACCTCGATACAAACATCTCTATCATGACTAACTCTGGTGCTCGTGGTTCTGCTGGTAACATTAAGCTTGCATCTGCGACAATCGGTATCATGGTTGACGTGTTTAACCGCGAAATCGAGCTTCCGGTTAAATCTAGCTACAAGAAAGGTCTCAATACCCTCGAATCCTTCATCGCAACCCGTGGCGCACGTCAGGGCCAGGTGTCGACCGCTCTTCGTACTGCCGACTCCGGCTATCTCACTCGTCGTCTCGTCGATGTGTCTCAAGACGTCTTTACGGTGGAAACTGAAGCCGAAGATCCTGGTTTCCGTATCTACAAGAGTGAGTCGGATGTTACTGGTATTGGTTTTGCCGATCGTATCTATGGTCGCTATTCTGCTGAAGCTGTCGAGAAATATGGTCTCGAGGCAGACCAGCTCATCTCTCGCGAGATGGCCGATCAGCTCGCTGCCGATGAGGATATTGACAGTCTCAAGATTCAGAGCGTTCTAACGACCGAGTGCAATGACGGCGTACCACGCAAAGCTTACGGCATCGATATGTCAACTCGCCAGCCAGTCGCCTATCACGAGCCAGTCGGTGTTATCGCTGCTCAGTCCGTCGGTGAGCCGGGTACACAGCTTACGCTCGATACGAAGCACTCTAGCGGTGTTGCTGGTTCTGGTGCTATCTCTCGTGGTCTTCCGCGCGTTGAGGAGCTTCTCGAAGCTCGTACGCCAAAAGGTCAGGCATACATTTCAACTATCGCTGGTGTAGTATCTACCTGGGAAGAAGGTCGTCACAATATTGTTCAAGTTACTCCAGATGCTGGCAAGAAAGAGCACTTTGTTCTTGATGGTCGTAAGGCTAAGGTAAAGGACGGCGCAAACGTCAAGACTGGCGCAGTTATTGCCAGCAAGGCGAAGGGTGCCGACCCAATCATCGCTCCATTTGATGGTATTGCTGAGCTAACTCAAGACGAAATCGTTCTCGTTGCAAACGCCGGTTCACCGCTCAAGGTATCGGTGCCAGTAGACTTCGCGCTTACTGTTCATGATGGTGACCGCGTCGAACCAGGCGACCGTCTATCCGAAGGTTCTTTGAACTTGCAAGACCTCATGAAGTACAAAGGTATCGAGGAAACTGAACGCTATATCTTGAATGATATCCTTACGATTTATGCCGCTCAGGGTCATGAAATCTCCGCAAAGCATCTCGAAATCATCATTCGCCAGATGTTCTCACGCGTGATGATTGATGAGCCGGGCGATACTAGCTTCGTCACTGGCGATATTGTCAGTAAGGCTGCCGTAGCAGAAGAGAATGCCGCAGTTCTAGCCGAAGGCAAAGAGCCGGCACAATATACTCAGATGCTACTCGGTATTTCTAAGGTATCTATCTACTCCGACTCATTCTTATCGGCCGCGTCCTTCCAAGATACGACTCGCGTCTTGATTTCGAGTGCCATTTCTGGCCGCGTCGATCATCTCAAGGGTCTCAAGGAAAATGTGATTATTGGTCGCAAGATTCCAGTAGGTACCGGCGTAGAGCCGCTAGCTGAATATACTGGCGTATCGGAGGAGGGGAGTTCTGAGCCAGTAGAAGATGAATTAGATAATATCTAATTTAGCGCTTCGCAAAAAATGCCCCCTGTGAAATGGGGGTATTTTTGTTTCGGTTGACGAATAGCATAAAAGCTTATATAATTAGTTGGCATTCTTCGCAATCGCGAAGCGTAACTTATCACTGACATACCGAAAGGGGGGGCTAGTATGAAGAACGATTCAGAAAACGTTATTACGAATAATGAAAAAAGCGCCGACGCGATAGGGGAGCGAAAAACCAACAACGGATTCTTGCTCGCGTTTTCGCTCTTCTGCGCCAGCTTAATCACTAAGCAGGCTTGCAGGAGCATTTCTGCTAGTGGGTGGTTGCACGACACTGTGACGCTGCCTCTGATCGAGAGGTTTGGTCTTGTCGTAGGTAACGTCTTATTATACGTAATTATATGCGCTTGCTCGCTGGCAATTCTGCTTGGCGCTACGGCGACCATCGTAATTGTATGTCTCGCAGCTAAAGCTTTATTTCCATAGGTGGCAACGAGGCATGTATTATCGAATCGGTATATGGTCATTATCCCTGGCGGCGAAAGCTACCGGGGATTTTTCATCTTGCGCAACAGACCGCTCTATGCTTGACAATTCATGGCGTTTATGCTATAATCAAAACATAGTCTTTGCGTGGCGCGAAGATGTACCTGAAAATGCTCAAAAAGGGGGTTTAATATGAAGAAAGAGTACTATAGCGTTGAGAAGAATAGCTACTTTGATGCTCAGCGGGACGCCAAAAAGGCACTCCTGAACGCCGTGGCTAATCCCAGCGAGGCTACGGACATCACATTGCAGAAACATCGCTACGTGATTGCCCATTTACTGAACACCGTAAATAGCGGGATCAGCCTTACGGCCAGAACGATGGACCGGGTGATGTGTGCGCTCATGGGTTTTGTGGTGTCGTTCCTCTCTCTGGCGGTAATAGTTTCAGTGGGGCCCCTCAGAGGGTTTTACGCGACATTGAGCCGCCTTGTGGGATCAGAGGCCTGTATTGTCTGCTGTCACTTCGTTGTAGGCACGGCCGTTGGTGGCTACGCCTTATGGAAGCTTTCTGCGCTATCTATGATCGGCGCAGAGCGGAAGTGTCTGAGCGGTCTGCTTGGGCGGATTGATAAAAAGCAGGTGGGCAACCACCTTGAAGAGTATTACGCGCAAGCAGTAGATGACGCTAGAAGCGTAATACTGGCGTCTAGGTCATACTCTTACTCAGACATAAGGGCCAAGCTGCAGAGTCACCGTAATGTGGTTGCGTATCTGCTGGATGCGGCGAACGGAGGGGCGTCATTAGATAATAGTAGAAATACTTATACTCTAACGGCCATCTGTGTTCTCTACGCCATCCTGTTGTACGGAGTGTTTCTCGACCTGCTGGGTTTTTCTATCGCCGTCCCGGAATTCTTTAAATCTGAGTGGGTCTGGGTCGCCGCGCTTTTGATTGTTGTGTTAGCGGTGACCGCAATCGTATCTGCCATATTGGGGACCCTGATAACGGCAACCATCCAGTCAAACAGGCGGCGGACTCTGAGCAATCTGCTCAAGCAGATTGACGACGAGTTGAGCCAGGTGTGATTGGTCTCTCGCAACTAACAAATGAGCATTATTGCCCCCGGCGGCGAAAGCTACCGGGGATTTTTTATTTCTTGCAACGTATGACCTTACGCTTGACATTACATGACGTTTATGCTATAATCAAATCATAGTCTTTGCGCGGCGCGAAGATGTACCTGAAAATGCTCGAAAAAAGGGGGTAAAATATGAAAAGCGAATATAACCTTGAAAGAAGATGCTACTCAAGGACGCTCAGCGATGCAAATGCGGTGGTATTCGAGTCTAAAACTCGGCCAAACGCGGAGCTCAAAGAGAAGTTACTGTTGTCGCGTGCGCTTGTGGCGAGACTGCTCGCCGCCGTTAATGACGGTAAACCTATGATGAACCCGTCTTACGCATATCAGACCTCTGCACCTCTGGTATTGATCATTATGATGGCGACCGCACTTATCCTTGAGGGGACAGGGATCCTCGACTGGATCGTTGCGTTTTTCCCGTCGGAAATGGCCGGAGTGGCAATTATCGTCATCTCAATTTGTGCCATTGCGGCACTTCTGGTGTGGCTTTTAGGAAAGTTGATGATTGCCCAGGATATGGAGAACGATCGGAAACTTTTCAGCGAGCTTCTCCGGCAGATTGACGACGAGCTGACCAGATATCGCTAATCGGTCTCCGTAGCTGACAAATGAGCATTATTGCACCCCGGTGGCGGAAGCTACCGGGGATTTTTAATTTCTTGCAATGTATAGCCATTCTTTGTGCGCCGAATCTTCTCTTAATCGCGCCTTCGTGATGTAGCGATTGCCTATTATATCGTCCAGGCTTTCTGGGCGGTTTTTCTTGCCCAAAACAAGCTACAACTTGATTTATTTCGTATTATATGATATAATTATAAAGATAGTTATATTGTCCATTCACATTCCGCATGAAGGAGGAAAAAATGCCTAAGAAGATTAACATATGGACCTTTCTCTCGCTATTCTGTTCTATTATTGCCATCATTGCCGGCATTGGTTTCTTATTTTCGATGCGTTTCCAGTCATATATCTACAGCGGCTACGAGAGCGATACTAACTGCCGCGTGGAGTTTGGCGACGGTTTCTTCTATGTCAAGGAGAGTAACGCGCACTATATGAACGGCAAAATCCTCGATCTGCAGGGGCTGGCCAAAGATTACAATCAGGCTACCTCGGAAATGACCGAAAATGACGATGAGACGCTCACGTATGAGTGCGTGCCCGAATGGGGAACACTCATACGAGTCCACGGCAGCAGAGGAGTCAGCATTCCGTACGTGGAGGGCACTGTATATACGGACTGTCCTTGCACCGTCCGCGTATTCTTCTATGACGATAAGGACGAGCGAACGATTATGCTCCCCGACGGCAGTCATATTTCTCCTTTGGCAGCTTATGTCGCGCAGTTCATGTTGGATAGCATATGGAACCATCCAGATGAATTCAAAGAGCGTTTTCTGCGTCTCGAAAAATGGGAGAACGCAGCATGTGCGGAAGTTTCCGTACGCTAACTATTAGACTATCAACACCCGCCCGGGCTTCCCGGGCGGTTTTTCATGATTAGGATTTATGATAAGATAAAACATAAGAAAACATAATGTTTTGCCATGTAAGATTGGCAAAGTTTTTGTACTTTAGGAGGTGTTTATGAGAAGAAGCTTGTTAATTGTCACCCAATCTTACTCGCAAGTGTCAAGTCGTTGCGGGAAAATAGCGCGCGAAAACGCAAGAGATGGCAAATGCTATATCACATTCAAGCGGTACCATTGGGGCGAAATTCAGAGAGGCAGTATGCCTCTTGCAAAAGATCCTGGGCGTCGCATGGAGCTTGCGGAGCAAATAAAACAACGCGCCGTCATGGTGAATGGCGATTACATGGCTGTTGCGCACGCGTCGCTTTTTCCCGCAGGGCGCGATATCAGCAAGGCGCTTCGGGAGATGAGAGTTCATGGCAACGAGCATCCTGTCTTCATTCACGCTTATGATCCGGTGGCGAAAGCGCTGAAGCAGCGGGGTATTTCGAGAATCATCGTCCTTGGCGACCGTAGCCAGATGGAGCTGAAAGACATCAAAAGGTTTTTCAGCAGACGTCACGGCATTCAACTTGCTAGGTACAAGAGATGCTCGCATCTCAATGCCAATGCGGAACTCATTTATGAGATCATTCAGGAACTGAGGAGTCTGCAGAGAACGGATTATATGTCGCGCGAAATCGTAGAGCGCTACGTCAAGAACGTGCTCAAAGAAGAAAAACATCGTAAGGCTGGCGCCGTCGTAATTCTGGACGCCGATTTGGCAAAACTGATGAAGATTGCGAAAGTAGAGACAATCGCCGGCTTGCCCGTATTTGATGCGTGGGAGATGTTTTATGATGAGTTAGCTTGCGTCATTCGTGGCAAATGATAATCCCCCTCCTTTTTTCGGCGAAGTAATTCGCCAGCTCGGCACTTTGCCGGGCTTTTTTCTTTGGCGAAAAACTTACCACGCGAGTGGCTTAAGTGCTTGAAAACTTAAATGCTTCTGATTATAATTAAATTGTGGATAGGAGCAGGATGAAAAAGCGGTATTGGGGTATTTTTACCACCGTTTTAGTGGGAATCGTCCTGCTACTGGCAATCTTTTTAGTTGCTTTTCGCCTCCTTGGTTTTGAGATTTACACCGTTATGTCCGGTTCGATGGAGCCGGCTTATCATGTTGGCTCGCTTATTTATGTAAAGCCAGTCAACACGGACGAGCTTGAAGAGGGCGACGTTATTACGTTTTTGGCAGATAAAGATAATACCATCGTTACGCACCGCATTATTGAAATAACAAATGAGAATAATGCTACGCATTTTCGCACTCAAGGCGATGCGAATGATGTGCCTGACGCAAAAAGCGTCCACTATAAAAACGTCCTAGGCAAACCAGAATTCACCATTCCGCTTCTTGGATATCTAGCATTTCATATTCAACGACCGCCTGGCTTATATATCGCAACAGTAGCCGCCATCGGCTTGCTGTTTGTGGTCTTCTATCCGTCTATTTATGATAAAAGAAAGGAGAAAACTGCGAGCAAAAAGAAAAACTAGCCCAAAAGGCAATCTGGAGTTATTTCAAAAATTGTACATTAATAGGGAGAAAGGAGGTTGATGAAACAAAAAGTTTTAATCGTTGCATTAGCTGTGGTCTGCTTGGCGGTAACTGGTTCTACCGTTACGCTATCGTACTTTACTGACACAAGTGAAGTGACTAACAGCTTCTCTATCGGAAAAACAGATGTCGAATTCTTTCGATGGTATAGTCCAATTTCTCGATATTACAATAGTGACGAGGCGCCAGGCGTAAATCAACGCTACGAAAACTGGCTAAGTGCAAGCAGCAACATGCTGGTTGGCGGTAAGAGCGTCGCGCTCTATCCATACATATCGAATACTGGCAATATGCCTGTCTATGTGCGTATGCGCATGTATATTCCGAGCGGGCTATATGATAAATATGTCACATTTGCGCAAGCGGAAGGTATTGTTAGTATCAGTGCGGAAAACCAGGATAATACCGAGTGGCTTCGCGCTTCGAAAGATGTAACTATTGAAGGAAAATCCTACCGCGAAGTTACATATTACCGAAAAGAGCCGCTCGCGCCAAGACAGCAAAGTTCCGTTGCGCCAATTACGAGCATGGGATTATCGAAAGACGTAATCGGCGAAGATGTGGATCTGAGCGGATTTGTAGATAGCAACGGTAAATTGGTAATAAAAATGGCCGCCGACGCCGTACAGTCATATGGGTTCGACACGGCAGTCAAAGCATTCCAATTTCTCGATAATAAATAATAAATGAAAGGAAAAACACAATGACAAAGAAAAAAGTCTTAGCAGTAGCCGGCGTTCTTGGTATCGCCGCCCTAGTCCTCAGCGCAGGTACTTTGGCTTACTTTACTGATCGAACCGATACGAAAACTAATACCTTCACTCTCGGGAAGGTTGATATCGAATTGGCAGAGACTGTCGCAAAAGACGACGAGGGTAATGATTTATGGACCGCAGAAAACCCCGCTTTACTAATGCCTGGGTCTGATATTGAGAAGAAGCCTGTCATTACGGTTCAATCAGATAGCCAAGACGCCTATATTTTCGCCGCGTTAGAGCTCGACCATGGTCTAGATTACGTAAAAGCCGTCGCGAACCTAATGGTGCAACAAACGGTAGATGATTATAAAACTAATAACCCAAACGCTACGGCTGCCGAGATTGAGGCCACCGAAGCTCAAGCGCGCAATAGGGTCAATAGTCTAATTACCTCGCTTCAAAGCAACCCCGGTGCCTTTAGTTTAATTGCAAATAGCGAACTATTCGGTCAGCTTCTCGGCAATTTTATCAAGGGTTTTGATACTGATAAGTGGGATATATTGGCCTCCAAATGGGATAACCAAACCGACACAGCAATCTTCTATATTGCCGCAAAAGACGGCATCCACAAAGCTGGCGACGAGTTAACTATTTTTACTAGCGTAGCTGTTCCTGAGGAGCTCGATGAAAAAGTATTCGAAGGCACAGATTTTAACCCCGCAACAATTAAGGTAACTGGTGCCGCCATTCAGGCTGCTGGTTTTGAGGCAAATGGTGACACTCCAGCCTACAAAGTAGCCGCGCAGGCATTGCTGGATCAATGGGAAATTGAACTCTAATTTTCGATAGGACAAACTCATGTCTAAGAAGCAGAAGTTACTACTAGCTGGAATCGTCACAATCACTATGGCGGTGGTTGGTGGTACTTCTGCTTTCTTCGTGACGTCCGATCGCGCCCATAATGTTATCACAACTGATGGTGTTTCAATAGACTTAATTGAAAACACTAATCGGGTTGGCGTTGATGGGCGCCCGATTCCATTTACAAATATTAATAATGCCATGCCGGGCGATACTTATAGCAAAATTCCGCAGGTGAAAAACACTGACCATGGTGACGTTTGGGTGCGCATTTTAGTAAGAAACAGTGCCAAAAAAGCTGACAATACTACGGTTAGCTTGCCAAATAATGCAATTAGCGCCGATTATAATACGCATAACTGGTTGGATGGCAGTGATGGATACTATTACTACTACCGTGCGCTAAAAGCCGGCGAGACTACAGAGCCATTATTTACGAAAGTGACTTTGTCGAAAGACTTATCGGCGGATTTTGCGAACACTTCGTTTAGTATGGAATTAACCGCGCAAGGCGTACAGGTAGCTAATAATGGCAATAATGTTTACGAGGCGGAAGGTTGGCCTGAGGAGTAAAATGAGAAAGATTTTCGCAAGCATTTTACTATTCAGTTTAGCTTTCGCAATGCTGATTGCGCCAAATGTTGGCGCTTTGAATTCCGCCGTCTATTTTGAGGGCGGTGCAGATAATTTCGTCTTCTACCCAGGCACTGCATGGGGCGAGGTCGATTTATTTGACGGCTTCAAAAACGCCATGCCGGGCGACAAACTTACTGAGACTATAAAAGTTCGCAACACTGCGCCAGAATATGACTATGTAAAAATCTATCTTCGCGCCGAAGTGCACGACGAATCCAGTAACCCTCTTTCCGACAGTGTGGCGAGCGAAGAAACAGTAGTTACAATGTCTGATTTTCTATCGCAACTATCTATGCGCGTCTATAATGGTGGCAATCTTATCTATAACACATCGCCGGATCAGCTTGGAGGTCTTAAAAATAATGTGTTACTGGGCGAATTCGTAAACGGTGCCAGCACTACGCTGAAGGTTGAGTTAAATATTCCGAAGACGCTTGGCAATGAATATATGCATCGCGCTGGAGAAGTTGACTGGATTTTTACCGCTGAGGGCTACAAAGACGATCAGCCGTGCAATTGCCCAACTTGCTGCGGTTGTAGTCAATGTGAAAATAGTAATGAAAACAACAATCAGAGCAGCGGCGACACGGGTGGTACGGGTCGTAAACCTAAACCGCTGCCAAGCAACGCGATAACGTTGGATAATATTCTATTTTTCGTGACGATCGCCATCGCTTCAACTGTTGGATTATTTATAGCAATGATGCTTATCCGCAGACTTACTAGAAAGAACCAGGAATAATAGATGCGATAAAAAACCTCGACTTCACGTCGAGGTTTCGGTTGAGTCAGTGATACCCCAATCCTCCCAAAATGCACCTGTAAAAAAGTTCACCACGGAGGAACTGCGTCTCTTGCTCTCGTACCAACTCTCGTTGGCGCATTTGTAGCAAATAGATTCTACGAGATAGTAAGCCTCGCCGGCTAACGATTCAAAAGGTATCAGCGAAATCGACCAGTCGTTGTGACTGTTGCTAAAACAGGCAACTTCGACATTTCTGCCGTTGCTTAAATCCTTATCGAAGATAAGGTTCTGGCGAGTGGAGCCGACGAATACAGTGCCGATTAGTTCGTCATCTATATCGCGCCTGCCGCCAAACATGACTTTTGAAGCTAAGCGCATCATTTTGTCACGACTTGCATTGCCGAGAGTATGCGAGCGCAACCATGCGTAGACATCCTCCGGGATAACGGCAAAATCCGTTCTGCTAAAATTAAGTGTTTCATATGCCTTATTCAAAACATCATCGATGTTGCCAGTGGTTACTACGCAGACCATGCTCTCACCTCCCTCCATAACTGCGTCTAACTGTACTATAAAATAACTTCAGAAATATTTCAACTACTAAACCCCAGTAGCAAGATGTATAGTAAAATGCTATACTAGTAAAAGTATAAGGAGGCAGAGTGAAGGATTTTGATTATTTAGCTGAGGGTGACGTTTATTTAGATTCCGCATGTCAATCATTGCGCCCGCGTCCCGTCATTGATGCAATAAATCGTTATTATACACAGCATAATTCTTGCGGCGAACGTGTCAAATATGCCTGGGGTCGCGAGACGGACGAGCTAGTTGAGGAAACTCGCGCTTTGATGCTTAAGTATCTCAAGCTGAAGTCGAAAGATTACTCCGTATCCTTCACGCTTAATACTACTTATGGCATCAATCTTTTACTTGATCAGTTCAAAGATGGTCTTTTCGAGAAGGTTATGACTTCTGATATCGAGCATAACTCGCCCTTCCTATCCACGATGACCTTCGCAAAACGCCACGGCATCCCTCGTGAAGTTATGGTGCGCGAGGATGACGGCTCGATAGATGTGGAATGCTATGACTTTACGAAAGCTTTAGTTGTCGTGAACTGTGCGTCTAATATTGATGGACGCAAGCTAAGCAACGTAAACGAGCTTATTAAGAAAGTGCACAAGCAAAAAGGTGTTATTATTATCGATGCTGCTCAGGCGTTGGCGCACAACCCAGAGATTCTATATAAAACCGAGGCCGATGCTATTTGTAGCTCTGCACATAAAATGTATGGCCCGTCACTCGGCGTTATGATTGTTCGTCGCGATTTGTTTAAGAAAATCGAAACGTCATTTATTGGTGGCGGCATGGTAGACGATGTCGAGAAGGAAAGTTATAAACTGTCGGCCGAATCTGCCAATCATGCCTATACGAAGTTCGAATCCGGCCTACAGGCGTGGGGCGAAATTGTTGCCTTCGGTCAAGCAATCAAATGGCTCAATAAACTCTCAAAGTCTGATAAAGAAAACTTCCATAAGCAGTACGAACGATTATTTGATTATCTAAGCGCCCAGGAACGCGTCCACCTAATTAATACCGAGCCAAATCCGACCATGTCTTTTTATATTGATGGGCTCGATTCGCATTTGGTCGGCGGCGCGTTATCCAACGAAGGCATCATGGCTCGTACTGGCTATTTCTGCGTTCACTATTACCTTGATCACGTCAAGCATTATCCGCCGCTAATCCGCTTTTCGATGGGTTATCATATTCGCCCTAGCGACATTGACAAGACGATTGAGATATTCGAGAGGATGCTGGGTTAATGGTTTGTATTGCGGCGTTTATTATTTTAGCCATCGTCGGCGTTTTTGTGGCTTTTATTTCGATATTTAAGCCAAAAGTTGGCAAGCAATATTTAAAAACTCTTAAAAAGTCCTGGGGTTGCGTCGGCAAACGCGTTACTTTACAAAAGTGCGAGACTGGCTTTGGCGATGACGTTAAAAATACAATCCTTAGCAAACTAATTATTCGGCACCCTAAATGGGTCAAGCCTGTTTCCGCGGCAATAGAAGTGGTTTCAATTCTCGTAGTCGTAATTACAGTCTGGTCGTTAGTGGAGGGGGTTAAGGCTGGCCTCGCATTGTATTCTCTAGGCACTTGTAATGTAAAGCATGCGGAATCTTGTTCGCTTGGCTCTGAAGTGTGCAGTATTGATAATAACACGGAGGCGACTAACCCAATCGAATACATTGGTCTCTGGTTTAGTGATTGGGGCGAGATCTTTGGTGCCATCCCAGATAAATTCCGCGATTGGAATACGGAGAATTTTGATGTGGTCGGCATAGAAATAAAGAACGACGGTAAGCCTACTGCAATCGATTTCTTCGATCCGGGCTGTATTGTGTGTAAAAATTCGTTCCAGGCACAGCTAAACAGCGGCTTCTTTGAAAACTATAGCGTTAAACTGGTCGCTTTTCCAATTCAGGACAATGATGGTAATTTCAAATTCACAAATTCTGATTTAATTGTTCGCTATATCTATGCCGTCAACGAACGCGAGCAAAAAACTACGACAGATTCTATTGCATTCAAAATCATCAAACGTATTTATACTGAAAAAGATTCCGAGAAACGCGCTTGGCTCGATGTATTTAATGATTTTTATAACAACGAAGAAGCGCGCGACGAACTCAAGAAATGGCTAAAAGAATTCGGTCTCGACGATAAGGCAGTTAGCGAAGTGTCCGAGCGTGTGACGGCCGACTCAATTAGCGAAATCATTGAAAAGAATAATGATATCGTGACAAATAATATTCACGCAAAAGGTATTCCGACGATGATTTATGACAACAAAAAACACACAGGGAGGTATGAAGCAAAATGATGGAATCGTGGCAAGCATTCTGGCTCGGCTTGACGCAAGGGTTGGCGGAATTTATTCCAGTATCAAGTTCTGGGCACCTCGAAATAATGCGCGAGATTCTCAGCGGTAATCCAGAAAGTTTTCATTTATTTCTAGAATTTATCAATGTTGGTACTTTGTTAGTGTTGTTGATTTATTATCGCAAACGTATCGTGGAGATCCTCAAAGAGATTTTTGTTGAACACAATTTCAAGTTTGCGTTAAACATAATCTTGACCTGCATTCCAGTGGTGATTGCCGCGTTGTTACTTAATGATTTGATTGATAGTAGCCCATTCTTCTCGAATTTGTCCGTAATTGCTGTAATGATGGCGGTAGTGGGCATTTTGATGATTAATGTAAAACGCTTGCCAAAATGCAAAAAGATTAAAAGCGAAAAAGAACTCACGCCAAAGAAGGCTATTGGAATCGGTATCGCTCAATGTTTTGCATTAATTCCAGGTACTTCGCGTTCTGGTACGACTATTCTGGCTGGCCGTGTAGCTGGAATGGATAATAAATCCGCAGCCGACTATTCATTTTTGGTCAGTATTATAGTGATGACGGGCGTAGTAGTAAAAAGTTTGCTTAGTAGTTCTTCTCGCGCATATATCGCCGAAAACTGGAGTATGTTATTATTCGCAAACATCGTCGCATTTATATCGGGCCTCATTGCGATTAAATTTGTCATGAAGTTTCTTAAAAAAGACGGCTCGCTCGAAACCTTTGGTTGGTATCGCGTGATAATTGCGACGCTTGTAATTATCTTTGAGCTACTAAAATAAAAATGCTATAATGGCACTACATTAACAATTTAAATATCAAGAGACAGGGAGGGACCGGCCCAATGATCTGTCAGCAACCTACATTATGCAAGGTGCTAATTCCGTCCAGAAAGGGAAGATATGAAAAATACATTATCTTTGAGCTTGCGCTCGCCAAAATATCAAACAATTACTCGCACGGCAGAATTTGTTTCGCCAAAGCATCCCGATAAAATTTGCGATATTTTGTCGGACTATATTTTAGACTTGTATTTAGCTGAGGATCCGCATGCGCGCGTTGCTGTAGAAGTTATGGGCGGCCATGGAGAGTTAAATATTTGCGGAGAAGTTTCTTCTGTAGCGAAAATTGATCTAAAGAAAAAATTGCTTGAAAAAATTGATAACAATATGAAATTGCACATTAATCTTACACAACAAAGTCCAGAAATTGCGCGCGGTGTCGACGATGGCGGTGCCGGTGATCAGGGTATTATGGTCGGCTATGCTTGCGCCGAAAATTCGCTATTTATGCCAACAGAATATGTTCTGGCGCGAGATTTGTGCCAAAAAATCTATTCCAAGTTTCCATACGACGGCAAGACACAAATTACCGTAGAGTTATCGTACGGCAATAATCATGATTTCGTTTGCGCCACAATTAAACACATTGTAGTTAGCTGGCAAAAAGTATCTAAAAAAGAATTGTCTACGGCTATCGCAAACTGGGTGAATAATCTTCCAGAAAAAGTAGTACTCAGTGATGATTGCGGAGTAAGTATCAATCCTGCTGGCGACTGGGATTTGGGCGGTTTTGACGCGGATACTGGCCTAACGGGGCGAAAAATAGTCATAGATAGCTACGGCCCACGCGTACCAGTTGGTGGTGGTGCTTTTTCTGGCAAGGATTCAAGCAAAGTTGATCGCTCGGCAGCCTATATGGCGCGTAGAATCGCTACAGATTATCTATTGAAGCGTCACGCCAACGAGGTCTACGTATATCTCGCCTATGCGCTAGGCGAAATTAAGCCGGTAGACACCACGATAATAATAGACGGCAAGGCAGAAAGAATAAGGGGCTATGATTTGTCTCCGCGGGGGATTATTGAGCAACTAGACCTTTTAAAGCCGGTCTATGAAAAGCGCGCCATGTGGGGGCATTTCTGCTAATGATTATGCTAATATAAAAACATGAAAAATAATGACTTCATAAAGGCCCCGCTTTCCGTCAATAGCGCTAGTGCAATTAAACTCGACTATCGCGACAGCCATAAGGGTAATGGTTTTATTATCATGCTCATAATTAGTGTAATGTTGCTAATTTCGTCTGTCGCAATAATTGTCACTAATCCAGAAGAAATTAACACTGGGATGATAGTTCCAATTATCATTTCGCTGATATTTATTGGCATAATGGCAATCGTCAATAAAGCAGCGCGCAATAAACATCAGAAATTTCAGCAAGAAGTTACCGAAACAATTACTCAAGGGCAAAAGATAATCGGATCCGTCATTAGTTCAGAAAGTATTACGGTCGGCTCCGGTGATGATTCGACGACTTATTACTATTTCGTGGTAGAATTTGATGATCCACAAACGCACGAAAAACGTCGTATTAATACGCCATACCTAAATAGTGATATGTGTATTTATAATTCCGACTTGCCATTGCGGGCTACCGTCTATGTCCGTGGCGAAAAGGTCTATGTCGATGAAATCCTAGATCCACCACTAGATAAAATAAAGCAGCGCAAACATACGCGCACGTTATTCATTATATTAGTATTATTAGGGTTCTTCGCTCTAATTCCTACTTTTATGTTCTTTGATACGACGGTTGTGGTGATTGGAATGACGGTATTGATCGCCGTTAGTATTGCGTTTTGTATCTATCAAGCAAAGCAGCGCAAATAAAGCGCTGCTAGTAAATGACGAATCGAAGACCGCACTAGCGAAGCTTGCGAAATAATATTATAATATTACTATGGATATAGAGAGAATCCGTAATTTTTGTATTATCGCACATATTGACCACGGCAAGTCGACCTTGGCTGATCGCATGCTCGAAATAACTGGAACTGTTGCTAAGCGCGAAATGAAATCGCAACTTTTAGATTCAATGGAGCTTGAGCGCGAAAAAGGTATTACCATTAAGCTTGCTCCGGTCTGTATGAAATATAAAAACTACACGCTCAATCTTATTGATACACCAGGTCATGTCGATTTTTCGTACGAAGTTTCTCGTAGCCTTCAAGCCGTAGAGGGCGCGATTCTAGTCGTTGATGCAACTCAGGGCATACAGGCTCAAACGCTCGCAAACGTTTATCTTGCCTTAGAGCAAGATTTGCATATTATTCCAGTTATTAACAAAATTGATCTTCCCGCCAGTGATGTTCCGCGCGTTTCGGCAGAGATCATCAATCTACTTGGTTGCAATGAATCGGATATTATTAAAGTATCTGCTAAAACCGGCGAACATGTTGACGAAGTTCTCGATGCAATAATAGAACGCATACCAGCGCCAAAGCCCTCCGATTCTGACGAAATGCGAGCTCTTATTTTTGATAGTTATTTTGACGATTACCGTGGCGTCGTGCTGTATATTCGCATGTTTGGCGGGACTCTATCAAAGAATGCAAACATTCGCATGATGGCAACCGAGTCGAGCGACATTGCACTCGAAGTTGGCGTATTGAATCCGAAAATGTCGCCTCGCGCCGAACTGAAAGACGGCGAGATTGGCTACATTGTGACTAATTTGAAAGCTACGCGCGAAGCAAAAGTTGGCGATACTGTCACGTTGGCAAAAAAGCCAGCTAGCGTTGCTTTGCCTGGATATAAAAACGTGCGACCGTTTGTTTATGCTGGATTCTTCCCAGTCAGTAACGACCAATACAAAGATCTAAAAGAAGCACTGGAGAAGCTTTCGCTCAGTGATTCGGCATTACAGTTTGAACCAGAAAATTCACCTGTTCTAGGTTTTGGCCTGCGTATTGGTTTTCTAGGTCTGCTGCATATGGATATCATTCGCGAGCGTCTCGAGCGTGAATTCAAACTAGATTTAATAATTACAAATCCGTCGACAGACTATCATGTTTCTCTCACGAACGGCGAGGAGCTGGATATTCGTTCCGCTTCGGATCTGCCGGACGTTAGCAAGGTTTCGGAAATTCGCGAGCCTTGGGCGAAGGGTGAAATTATCACGCCAAAAGAATATATTGGTCCTATTCTAGAGCTCATTGTTAGCAAGCGTGGAATCCAAAAGAATATTTCATATATCGACACGCGTGCCGTAATTGACTTCGAAGCACCGATGGCGAACTTGTTGACGGATTTTTACGATCAGCTAAAATCCGCAACTTCTGGTTATGCATCGTTTAATTACGAATTGGGCGGCTATAGAGCTGAAGATTTAGTGCGCATAGACTTTCTAGTCGCTGGCGAGCGTATTGATGCACTTAGTGTAATGGCGCACCGAAGCGAAGCGGATGGGATTGGCCGAAGTGTCACGAAAAAACTTAAAGAAGTAATCCCGCGCCAAAACTTTGAAGTTGCCTTGCAGGCGGCTATCGGCGCGCGCATTATTGCCCGCGAAACGCTCGGCGCATTCCGCAAGGATGTTACCGTCAAAATCCATACGGGCGATCGTGATCGCAAAGCAAAACTTATGGAAAAACAAAAACGCGGCAAAGCTCGCATGAAACGTTTTGGTAAAGTGGATATTCCGAGCGAGGCTTTTACTGTAATGCTTAAAAGGGATTAAAAAATCGGGCGCATATGCGCCCGAGTGTGCGGCGGATTATTCTCATACATGTTCAAAGAGAGGTAATCCATTGAAGGTGCCCCAACGAGTCACTTCCATGACGCCAAAGTCAGATTTGGGATGGACATTTTTGAGCGCTTCGACGACTGAACTGCGAAATGTGCTCGCCATTTTTTCGGCGCGATCATCAAAGAGCTCTTCTTCTTCGGGGTCGCTCTCGTTGAAGTCAATTACGCAAATCAGCTGGAAGTACTCACGGCGATAGCTGATAGTTAGAATTACGCCAGCAGCCTCATCCTCCTCTTGATCTGTATCGTACTGGTTCAACGTATAGCCACATTCCAGTATTAAGTCGCAAAGAAGGCCAGTTGAAAGTTCGCAGCCATTCTCGTCGCGACTGTAGTATTGTGGCGTGTCGTATCTGCTTGTAGCGTCGCCGAGATGTTGCTGCAGTTCCGGATGTGCCATCAATGCCATTACCATAAAGATGGTAGCCTCGGGGTCGTCGGCGGATTTGATGGTTTTATCCATAATACTTGGCGCATTCGCCGTAATCGCCTCGGCGATTTGGTCTGCGATAGCGCGTATCTTGGCGTCATCGACGGGCGGCTTGTTTGCTGCCATATTACAGATTACCTTAAAATCCCGCGTTATTGTTGTATCTTGCATACATAACACCTCCTTTTTTGTGCGTATGCTCGTGCGATTAGGTACAAAAAAGAGCAGAGCTCTCTTTCTAGGCTTTATATACTATAACATCTAATACTGCTTAATGTAAGACTACTGATTGCTTTGGAGCGCAAAATGCATTAATGACTCAATCACGTTTGTGTAGACTTCTTCGCGGTCGCCAGTAGCTTTGACGGAAACAATAAGACCTCTTTTTTGATAAGTTTCAATCACGGGGATTGTCTTTTCTTTAAATTCCTTAATGCGATTGTCGAGCACGCGCATATCCCTATCATCCTGGCGTTCGCCACGATCTTGGCCTTCTCGACTTTTTTGCCAACGGGCTTTAATTTCCGATTCGGACACATTCAAAATAACCGCAGCCTTTATTGGATGTCCGGCTTTTTGCGCCGTTTCAATGACACTATATTCTTCGCCTTCCCAACGTCCAACGCTACTCAAAATCAAAGGAAATGCCTCTAATTCTTTCTTTTCAATATAAGGTAGAATAATTGATCGAAACTTATCGGTATTGATTAACTGTCCTGATGCCATCTCGGCTTGAATTTCTTGATCGTCCTTATTTTCCGTACGCAATATTAGACCAGAGCTAAGGAATTTTGCGCCTATTGCTTCCGCTAGTCGAATTCCAATTGTATCTTTGCCAGAAAAAGGCATACCGAAGATATTGATACTTCCGGTGCCCAACCATTTTTTTATAATTTCAATTCTCTCGTCCATAAAAATATTATATAATAAAAACAACTATGGATAATCAAAATGCGAATGAAGGTGGGATTCCGCAGAGTCCAAATCAACCTCAAAATAATCAGCAACAATCAGTTCCTGGACCGAGCCATACTTATGAGAACGTGCGCACGCAGAGCGTAATTGAGACTTCGCGCGAAGTGGCTGAAAAAGAACTCGCTGCACAGGAAGCCTATAATGAGCAGATGCTGCGTAGCCAACAAGCGGCGATTCGTCGCGAAAAAGGCGCACATGCAGCAGTAAAAGTGATGCTAGTGGTTTTTGGTCTAATCATTTTAGTTGCATTGGGGTGGCTTATTGTAGAAATAGTTAAAAGTATGCAAGGGCCAGTATCGGATGGATGTAGGGATTCCGAAGGTAAGATTATGGAATCTTGCTGCGATAAAGCAGAATATAAGAATTATGCGGAATGTAGAGAGGCGGCAAGAAAGCTCTCTACGATTGATGGTTATAAGTGCTTGACGGATAAGTGTAAGAAAATGACCGACATCATTAAAGATGAGCAAATTGTTATTTATGATACGAAGTTTTATATCTACGATATTAAAAAAGGCACTTCGACATTAATGACAATTGATGACACTATCGAATACAACAAAATGACTTCATTCGAATGGGGCACTGGAAAGCATTATGTCATCTTGTACCCAATGACGGGCAACTTAGGCCTCTACTCCGTTTCCAGCAATGCACAGATAATTCCAAACACAGTATCGTATTTCTATTCAGATATCAAACATAATGCCTATAAAGACATGACTGATGTTCTAGGTAAGTACATTATCGTGCGTGAGAGCAATCAATATCGCCTGTACGATGCATCGGATGGAAATAAAATTGCATCAGGAACTGAGGGCGTTTATGTTTACCAGAAGTATGCTATGTCAATTGACGGTGGCGGCATGCGACGCATTCTTAATCTGAGTGGCAAAGAAATATTTGTCGCAAAAGAGAATGAAGATATCTTTATTCGTGACGGCTATGTATTCTTGACTGGAAAAACCCTAGCCGGTTATGATGAAGCTGGTAACAAGCTATCTGTTACTAAAAACGCCACCTTACGGGAGATTAATTCGGTTTCTAGCAGCAAACGGCCTGCCTACCTAAAAGATCCAAAGAATAAGTTTTATATGATGCCTGCTACTCGTAATTATAGCGATAAGTAGGATTAGCAAACCTTGACCAAGAGTGCTAAAAAGCATAAAATAGAGCTATGACGGATCGTCAACGAGAGATACTTTATGCAATCATAGAAGAGTATGCGGAACTGGCCACGCCGGTCGGTAGTGTTACTCTTGCGAAATTATTTGACTGCTCTTCGGCTACTATACGTTCGGAGATGGTCAAGCTAGAGGCGATGGGATATATTACGCAGCCGCACACTTCGGCGGGGCGCGTACCGACCGATGCGGGATATCGTCTATATGTCAATTCGCTCCAAGAAAAAATCGACCACGAAGGTGGTGTCGACTCCGACCGTCGCATCAACATTGAGAAAGAAGATCGCCCCACGCGTGCGCTTGCGACGCGTATTCAGGCGCAAACTCGTGCCGACTATGCTATTCGCACGGCGGTTGATAGTCTCGTTAATTTAACGGGCAATCTTGGGTTAGCTACAATTGGCGATCAAATCTACATTTCTGGCTTTGGTAACCTCTTCTCGCAACCAGAATTCTTGCAAGCCGCCCAAGTACAGGCGGTTGGTGCGCTTCTAGACAATATTAAACCATGGCTGTTGGAGGTTCAGCCAAACGAAGCTATAAATGTCTACATTGGCACCGAAAATCCAATCGGCAAAGCTTCAAATGTTTCTTTGATTATTTCTCGTTTTCGTTCGCCTTACTCGGACCGTAGTTATATTGGCGTGCTTGGCCCCACGCGTCAATCATACAAGCGCGTCATGTCGTTAGTGCGACATGCCGGAATAATGTTGGAGGATATAATTTATGACTAAGAAAGATAAAGACGATAATACAGCCGAAAAAAATATGGGCGAAAAAATAATTGATACGGCACAAAATGTAAATACTGCGAACGATATCAATCAAGACGTTGTAAATAATGAGCAGGATGCTAAGATATCCGAGTTGACGGCCGACCTTCAACGCACGCGTGCCGACTTCGAAAATTTCCGTCGCCAAGTTGATTCGCAGCGTGAAAGTTATGCTAATTCCGCCCGTTTTGCGACTGTCAAAAAGGTCCTGCCGCTACTTGACGATATTGATCGCGCTATTGCCGCTAACCCTGATACCCTTGGTCCACTTGCTAAAAACTTAGAAAAAACTCTGCGCGAAATCGGCCTCACAAAGATTGTTACTAAGCCAGGCGATGCCTTTAGTACTGATCTGCATGATGCGGTATTGGTTGAGGGTGATGGCGATAATGAAGTTATTGCAGAAGAATTGCGCGCTGGATATACATATGACGGCGAGGTGATTCGTCCTGCAATGGTAAAAGTCTCCAAAGAATGAAGATATCGGTAATTACATTATTCCCAGAGATGTTCGATAAAGTCTTTAATCAATCGATGCTCTGGAAGGCGCAAGATCGAAAATTAGTAGAGTTTGAAATTATTGATTTGCGACCATTTGGATTAGGTCCGCGTCATCAGGTAGACGATACGCCGTATGGTGGTGGTGATGGTATGTTGCTAAAACCAGAACCAATTTTTGCCGCCGTCGAGGACGCAAAAACTCGCAATCCTGACGCGAAGGTAGTTTTAATGACACCGAAAGGGCGTATTTGGGACCAGGCGCGTGCGCGCGAGCTAGCGACAGCGGGGCAAAACTATATTTTCATCTGTCCGCATTACGAAGGCTATGACGAGCGCATTACTACGCTAGTCGACTACCAGGTTTCAATTGGCAAATTTATTCTGACGGGTGGCGAAATCCCAACTATGGCCGTGATTGATTCGATTGTGCGCCTTATTCCCGGAGTTCTAGGCGGCGAAACATCTGCTGAAATCGAAAGTTTCTCCGATGGTGACAATTATGAATATCCGCAATATACTCGTCCAGAGGAATTTCGCGGAATGAAAGTGCCAGAAATTTTGCTATCCGGCAATCATGGCGAGATTGCCAAATGGCGTGCTGAAAACTCTCCGACCGAACCTCACGACTAAGATATAATATAGATATGGATTTAGCAGCGCCTATTCAAGAGGTGAAGGGGATTGGCTCAAAAACGGCTGAGGTATTACACAAGGCTGGTATTTTTACGCTGCGTGATCTAGTTTATCATTTGCCACGCGACTACGAGAATTTTCAGCAAGCGCAAAACATCGCAGAATTAAAACCCGGGAAAGTGACCGTAAAAGCAAAAGTGGAGGAAACCACCGTCAGACGCATGCGCCGTAATCTTACTATCGTTGAGGCTACTTTGCGCGATAAAACTGGCGCCATCAAAGCCGTCTGGTTCAATCAGCCCTATCGCGCAAAACAATTCGACGCAGGTAAAGATTATTATTTCTCTGGCACGATGGCGTTGTCTTATGGACGGTATCAAATTTCAAACCCATCCGCCACGCTTGCCGACGATTATGACCTAAAGGCTAGCACGGCCAAAATTCAACCCGTATATCCAATGCGCGGCTCGGTAAAATCACAAGACTTTAAAAAGTTCATTAAAACAATTCGGAATAGTATCGCCCTAATTCCCGACATGATCCCTAATTATGCAGGCAGGGCTGATGCGCTACTAAATGTGCATTTTCCAGAAACGCTAGATGCCGCCAAGGCTGGTCGCGAGTATCTTGCTACTGAAGAATTATTTAGCTTATTGCTTGCCGCCCAGCTGAACCGCGAAGAGAACCAAAAATTGCGCACACAGGCCATTCGTGGCGACATGGAGCAGCTCAAAGATTTTATTAGCGGTCTACCTTTCAAACTCACAAATGCGCAGCGTCGTGCGACTTGGGAAATAATTCAAGATATGGAACAAGAAATTCCAATGAATCGCCTACTGCAAGGCGATGTTGGTTCTGGCAAAACAATGGTGGCGGCACTGAGCTGCTTTGTGGCTGCTATGTCTGGATTACAAGCGGCTATTATGGCTCCTACGGAAGTTCTCGCTACGCAGCACGCCGAATCACTTTCGCAATTATTTAAAGACCGTTTGAGTATCGCATTATTAACCGGCTCAACCAAGCATAAACCTGAATTAAAGAAACATATTAAGAATGGGGAAGTCGACCTGGTAATAGGAACGCATGCTCTCATTACGGACGATACGGAGTTTAAAAATCTTGGCTTAGCTATTATAGATGAGCAGCATCGTTTTGGCGTTGCCCAGCGCCAAAAGCTTCTTGCTAAGGCGCATACAATGCCGCACTTGTTATCGATGACCGCAACGCCGATTCCGCGTTCATTACAGCTGACGATATTTGGCGACCTTAGTGTTTCGATCCTGGATGAGCTTCCAGCTGGTCGCCAACCGATCACAACCAAAATTATCTCACCGAATTCTACGAAGCAAATGTGGCAAAGTATTGAACAGGAATTAGTAAAAAGGCATCAAGTCTACTATATCTGCAAGAAAATCGACGACAAGGGCGCTAGTGAACTGTCGAACGTTAAAAAGGAAACGCAAAAAATCGCCCATCAATTCCCGAACTACAATGTGGCATTTTTGCATGGCAGAATGAAGCCTGCCGAAAAAGACGAAATTATGACTTTATTTTCCAAAGGGCAAATTGACATCCTTGTTAGTACGACTGTAGTTGAAGTTGGCGTTAATGTTCCAAATGCTACCGTAATGGTAATTGCGGACGCAGATCAATACGGCTTATCCCAGCTACATCAGCTACGTGGTCGTGTTGGTCGAGGCAGCGACGCCTCGTATTGCTACTTAATCAATTCAAATTCGGATGCACCGACAAGGCGATTGCGAGAAATCGAACGCTCGCAAGACGGCTTTTATTTAGCCGAGGTCGATTTAAAACTGCGCGGACCGGGCGAGCTATATGGCTCATTACAACATGGCGCATTGGATTTGCGCATCGCGACAATCACCGACACTAAGCTTGTTCATAAGGCGGACAGTCTAGTAAAACAATTTAGACGGCAAGGATATAATATGCTAGAGTATAAAGAATTAAGTAATTCGGTTCGCAAATATCAACGATTAACGACATTGAATTAGGTTAAAATGGCAAGAAGCAGTTCGCAAATACGTATCATTTCTGGGGAATATGGCGGGAGATTAATCGACGCGCCAAAAACCAATGCTACACACCCCATGGGCGAGCGTGAGCGTTCTGCGATTTTTAATCGTTTGCGCGACGAGGTTCCCGGAAGGCGCATATTGGATGCTTTCGCCGGTAGTGGCGCCATCGGCATCGAGGCTCTTTCGCTCGGCGCATCGCATGTGGATTTTATGGAAAAGCACCCCAAAGCAATCCGCACTATTCAGAAGAACTTAGTAAATCTCCAGCTAGCGGACCGATCCACGCTCGTACGCGTTCCTGACGGTGATTATGGTATTATCTTTGCCGATCCGCCATACGATAACCCACAGTACGAGATAGTGGCCTCTTTAATTCAACACCTCGTGCCGGGCGGCTATTTAGTCCTGTCGCACCCAGAAGCCCCAGCTCCGCCGCAATTCGCTTACTTAGAGCTACTTAGCGACAAAAAATACGCCGCTGCATGTATCAAAATTTACCGTAAAATATAAAAATTAGCACTCTCGGCTTGACAGTGCTAATTATATGGCATATAATGGAATCATAAGCGAAAGCAGCCGACAGGATAAGATATAACGGCTAGCAACTAACTTACCTCACACTAATAAATAAAGAAAGGAAAAAGATGATTCACTCGGGATTTGAGAGCCTTTTTGACGAAATGTTTAACGATTTCGATGACGAAATCTTTGGGCGTCGTCCAATGTTGCCGGCGCTTGGTGGCGGGCGCGGACATAACCTTATGAAGACAGATGTCAGCGAAACTGAACAGGCTTATAATCTTGAAATTGATCTTCCAGGATTCACGAAGGAAGATATTAAAATTAAACTCGATGAAGGCATGCTAACAATTAGTGCCGAAAAAAGCGAGGATGTCGAGGAGCGTGAAGATAAAAACGGCAAGCCACGCAAGAATGGTAGCCGTCTAATTCGCAAGGAGCGTCATTTTGGTTCGATGAGTCGTAGCTGGTATGTTGGCGACGACATTAAAAAGGACGGCATAAAAGCCTCTTATAAGAATGGCGTCCTATCTCTTACTGTTCCGAAAGCGGAGCCAAAGAAGGATTTGCCGGAAGAACAAAAATATATTGCCATTGAAGGCTAAAACGAAAATACCCATCGTTCAAAGTAAAGCAGGGCGCTACAAAACGCTCTGCTTTTTTGTTAGAATACAAATAAGAAGGAGTCATCGATGAGTAATGGTTTTATGGCTGAACCGATTCGGCCAGGTGAAAATAATTCTGCAAATCACATACCCAACAATAACGGCTACGCAAGTGGGCGATCTTCAAATAATTCAGCCGTCATAATTGTAGTCGTGATAATTATTATTATGTTTGTTGCGCCTTTTGTTGGGATGCTTTTCTTTGTTAAATTCATAAAAGACGAGTTTATAGATGATTTTCCGTTTGGTTATTCACTCGAAGCTGGCGGTCAAGATTATGGACTAAATCAAGACGAGCAACGCCGAATTGCGCGAATCTGGAGCACTGTAAATAATGGCGATTCTGTCTCCACTATTGTGCAAGGCGACTGTCTAGCACTTAAAAACGCCATTACTGGCTACGCAAACTATAATGGGGAACCTTTCATTTGGTACGATCCCGCTAGCTACTGTAAGGCTGGCAGAAGTGTAGGTATTGAGGCTGGCTTTGCGGATAGTGCTAATGAGGATCTTAGCTCGCCATTGGTTTTACGCCTAAGTAATGTTGAAAAAGACATTGGAGGATGCGTAGAAATCACTATTAGTGGCGGATTCCAAGGTATTTCGAATGTTGAAGAGGTGAAAACTTGCGGCTCTCGCGTCTATAAAATTGACGACAATCTTGACGGGTATAATGCGCCCCAGATTAATCCACAGTTCGACGAATCGGAACCTAACACGGAAGAGGATGTGTCCCCTGTCCGAAAGGGATAAATGCCGTACCGACGGAATTTTATCTTGCGCCTTGAGGACGTAGATGCTACATACGCGCTGACAAATAAGGCCATTTTGGAGTTGATGGAGAATACTTCCGATGAGGATTCTGCTAGAACGGGGGACGATATTCGGTCGCTTAATGCCCAGGGATTAAGCTGGGTGATAGTGGAATGGAATTTGGAAGTATACTCTCGCCCGCAATATCGCGAAGAGGTTACGGTCCGCACATGGCCTCGCGAAGCAAATTCTCGTTACGTTTGGCGTGATTTTGAGATGTTTTGTCGTGGTCAAAAAATCGCTGCCGCCAGTTCGAAATGGATGATTGTAGGCTTGAAAAACAAAACAATCATCCGTCTTGGCGCGGAGCGTTTATCGAAATACGCTACTAGCGCCCGCGCTGCACTGTCGAGCCAGTCGCGAAAACGCCTTTCCGTGTTGGAGAAGTACGACATTTCGCACCAGGTAATCATTCGCCAAGCGGATATGGATTTAAATGGTCACATGCACAACTCGACCTATTTGGACCTAATAAAAGAAGTAAGTCAATTTGATGCTCGCGCGGTTCGGATTATATTCCATCGTGAAGTAAAAATTGGTGATGAGATATTTGTCAAAATGAAGGCTCAAAATAATTGGCAATCCATCGCAATCACAAATGCTAACAACGACGCTTATACACTGGTCGAACAGAGTATTCAATAGACAATAATGCGATATTAGTATATATGTATTGACAATATCGGACATATATGCTATAATGAACTAGTATGATTTATTAATCATACCGCACTTTTAAACCGTTCTACAGTAGAAAGATAGTATTTGTTTTTGGATTTTTATTCCTCTTCTTGTTCATCGAACCGGTGGGCGAAAAGAGGAATAAAAACCAGCACCCATAAGGAGGGGACTATGGAAAATAATACTAGCGCTATCGGTACAATTGATGAGATCCAGAACGTAATTTACATCAACAGGTTCAGATCTTGTCAGACATTTGCAACACTGGTTGAAGCCTGGATTGAGGTGAAGGCCATTGTCAGCAGGCTGAGGCAGCTCAACGATTCTCTGCTCGGAAGAAAACCGAGCTGCGCTGAAAAAATTGAAAATTTCAGCCAGAAAGATCATGAGGCACTTCGTAAGCCGAAGGATGACAACGAGTTCTACAGACTTGTCGATTATCTCTGCGACACGGTCAGGGGGATGTCTGACGAGCACCGCCCGATGGTGAAATCGGGATACACTATCCCGTTATACTATCAGCTGGCAAGCGACACGGCCAGAATCGCCATTGTGCGCGACAACGAACGCTTTGCTATCGTTATGACGTCACGTTTCCTCAACGGAGACGCGGGCGCCAGAATCTCGGAATGGCTGAGTGATCACTACGGAAACGAAGCGGTCGTCGAAGCACCCGAAGAAGGATACGAAGCGGACGACATGGATCTGGCCACCGAAATGGACCTGACGGATCTGTACTGATTTCTACTGATTTTCTACTGCAACCGGTTAACTCTCACCCCCTCTAGGAAACTAGAGGGGTTTTCATGCTCTTAATTAAAAATTATATAGTCTTTTAGCCAGCTCTGTAGCGTTTCGGCGTTATTGAATTTCGACGCATCTTCATCCGAATTCGCATCCAAAAAGTCCACTACGGCGCCATTTTGTATGATTGCGACTGACGGCACGTATTTTACTTTCTCGTGCAAGCTGGACTCTCTGGCTTGCGACCACATAATTCGATAATATTTAAACTGCATATCTTCTGGGAAGTTTGCCATATACTCGCGCATATTGGCCGTCGTGTAGCAATCGGGCTTATCAACCATCACCACGAATGATTTTTTATCTTCTAGCAATTTTTCATAGTCATTTTTGTCGATATCTATTACTTCACTTGTCCCATATAGCTCTTCTGTGAGTCTAAACTTTTTTGGAGTCATGGCTCGAAGGATAAAATATCCGCCAAAGAACATCGCAAGACAAAGCGCCGTGATTAAAATCAGGGCAACTTTGTTTGGTTTTGGGCTAATTGGCTTTTTTTGTTTGGTCATTTTTTGTTTTCTGTCAATTTTGAGAAATCGATATTGTGATAGGGGACTTTCCAGAAGGCATATGTAGCATCTTTGCCGTCGCCGTTCTTAATTTTAAAGTCATTTTGCCCCTCGTAGAACCAATAACCGCCCACGACGTATATCTTGTTGGTGTCCCAGCCTAATTTGACGAGCATGCTTTTAGTCATACCAGAGTAGCCGCCACCACCACACATCAGAAAAATATTTTTATCCTTCGGGAAAAGGTCTTCAAGAATTGTCATCGACTCTTTGTAATTTGCATGATATTCGCCTTTATCATTTTGCGTAAAGAGGGTCTTACCTGTATATGTTTCGCCGACTTCTTTCGGCAATCCAACGACGTTGGCCAGATAAGGGTACGGCACTACCTCAAAACCTTTCACGAGCCCGGAAAGTTTACTATCTCCATCGATAGCTTCATAGTTAGCAGGGTCGTCGAGCATGCGCACGTCTATATAGATGCTGTCCGCGCGTCCAAGATATTTATCTATCGTGGACTCGTTAATATTCTTATCGATGCCGAGCTCACCGCGTTGACCATCAGTTACTTCTGGCAACGGCAAGGTGGGGAGCTTTTCGCTAAAATGAGTAATGTTTAAATTTCCAATTACGATACCGGCGAACAATGCAATTACGATTGCAATAGCTACATGATATCTTCGTATTACAGCTTTCTTCATACAATCATTTTATAACAAAAAATAAAAAAATGCGTTCGGGAGCTCCTTAATAGGGGCGGGATATTGTGCTGAATGTTATAATATAGGCATAAAAAATAGGAGACTCTTAAATGAAGAAAAAAGGTATGGCTGCAATCGGCATCATTGGGATCATTGCTGCTATAGCAATTGTAATTTTTGGTTTTTACTTTAGCGCGCACAACTCTATTGTTGCATTGGAGAATGAGGTGGACCAAAAAGCTTCAGACATTAAAACTCAGCTTCAACGTCGAGCAGATTTGATTCCTAATCTCGTGGATACCGTTAAGGGGTATATGAGTCATGAAGAAAAGATTATCAATGAAATTACCGAGGCGCGTAAGGATATTTCTGGCGCCAGCACTATTAAGGAGCTTAGCGCTGCTAACGATAAACTAAATACCGCTCTAAATAATTTAAATGTCATTGTTGAAAATTATCCAGACCTTAAGAGTAGTGAGAATTTTATCAATCTTCAAGATGAACTCGCCGGGACCGAGAACCGTATCGCTACGTCGCGTAAAGATTACAACGAGGCCGTAAAGGACTACAATACAAAAATCGAATCAATTCCTACCTCAATCGTTGCGGGAATGATGGGGAAACAAAAGAAAGAATTCTTTGAAGTTACCGACAAATCGAAAGAAGAAGTTCCGAGTGTTAATTTCGATAATGCCAACTCCAAGTAATGAAACGTTTTTGCCAAATATTGCTAATTGCGTTTGCGTCAGCGTGTATCTTTGCGCCAAATGTCTTAGCTATTGTTCCACAGTCGGAGCGATTCTACGTTAATGACGTTGCTGGTGTTCTTAGCGATGAGACGGAAAGCTACATCTACAATAATAGCCTCAAGTTAGATGAGGCTACGGGGGCGCAAATTGTAGTCGTAGCAGTAAAAAGCCTTGAAGGAAGAAGCATTGAGGAATACTCTACAGAACTGTTCCGTACTTATGGCGTCGGCGACAAAGAGAAGAATAACGGTCTCTTATTTCTCTTTTCGCTCGAAGATAGGCAATCGCGTATCGAGGTTGGATATGGGCTTGAAGGCGCTTTACCAGACGGCAAAACCGGACGGATTCAGGACGAATATATAATTCCATACTTTCGCAAGGACAACTTCGATGAGGGTGTTCGAAATGGCTATCAGGCCCTCTTTCAGGTGGTTGCTGAGGAATACGATTACGATAGCGACGTCGCGCCAACGCGCGTAGCTAAAAAGGACAATAGTGTTAGCCTTTGTCTAATTGGCGTAATATTGTGCGCCATCACTAGCTCAATTGGTTCGTTATTTAGTAATGGTAGCCTAAAGCATAAAACAACTTTGTTTATTATCCTTGAACTGTTTACTATACCCTTAATTATCGACGGGCTAACGAACTACGTACAAGGATGGTATGAGCTCCCACTGATGTTTTCTTTCATCAATTTTGTTGCGGCGTTTTTCGGGTTTAGCTTAATTGCAGGTGGCGGCTCTGGTGGTGGACATTCTCATTCTGGTCGCTCGGGCGGTGGCGGACACTCTGGTGGCGGCGGTCGCTCAGGTGGCGGTGGCTCTTCGCGAAGTTTCTAAAATGCTTATGTTAAAATATTATTAGTAAGGGAATATTATGGAGCAGGATGGATACCAAATCATAACCGATATAGAAGAAATCAGGCAGTACGTGGAGACAGTGGGGGGGATTTAGCGGCTTCGCATTGGGGAATTTGCAATTCGATAGCTCTGGTTTGGCATTTTCGATTGAGGAGGTGATTGATGGTGAAGATTGGCCGCGCGAAAATAGCGGTAGAATTTGGTATTTTGCCTTCTCGCGCATTTCCAATGTTAGCATGACTATTGATATGCCGCTTGGCTTTTGGATTAAGAACGTCCAGATTGATGATGGCGGTAGCGTTAATATAGAAAGTGGCCAAGGCACAATTACTTTAATTGCTGATGCGATTGAGTTGTCCATTCCTGCCGATGCAGTTATCGAGCAGCCTCCAGAAGGTGACCTTCCGCCACTCATGTATTCGCCCGATGGGGGCGGCATAGCAACAGGGAATGAGTCCGTCGAGCCTATCGCCCCCTCGGAACCTATCGCTCCGGCAGGACCGATAAATAACCCTACACCTCAGGCTGCGCCCGTATCTCAGCCATTAGTAACCAATCAAGAAGCGAGCGGCGAGGTTGACGACCATACGGAAACAATTCAGATGACTCCATCAACGGCAAGCCCCCAAGAAAACCCTTTCTTGAATGATCCTAATTTTATCCCACTAACGCCAGTTACACCTACTGCGCCGCCAAAAGCGCCCGAGCCGCCAGTAGTCAATGCTATTTTTAGTAATTAATTTTTTGCATGAAAAAAGCCCCGGAAGGGGCGGGTATTGCAGTTAGCTAACCCTTCTTCCGGGGGTGGTTGAGTCATGTTATTGAAGACGCTCCGTCAGGAGCAAGCGTTTATGCTCTGTTTTTAGCCGTGTAGGCTTTCCGCTGCACCCACGGGATGATCGATTCGCTGATCCACCAGTATGCAAACAGGGCGGCCAGGGCTACGAACACTACGGTGACTATGGCGATAAAGATGACGTCGCCGCTCACGCCCCATGTCCGGGGGTCCAGCTCGTAGAGCAGTTTCCCGAAGACAATCACGCCGATCAGGCAGATTGCCGTAATTGATCCGTAGAAGACTCCGCTACGAATCACGACCATGTCTTCGATCCAGTCGAGGGCCTGAGCGAGCACGTTCTTCGGCAGCATGACGAGGTCGCCGGCTTCGTGGTCGGCGCCACCGGACTTGTAACGCCCGTAGACGTGCATCCGGTCTTCGCGAATGATTTCAATTCCTTCGAATTTTCTTTTCATATGTACCTCCTTGAGCTTCAGAATAGTTTCCCGCGGCGCTCCATACAATCGATACTCAGGGCGAACGCTTCATTCGAAAGCAAATAGATTTTGAACATGCAATTGGTAAATCTAACTGCGTGGAGTTACGGCCGGATGACGATGTTGTAATGGTATTCCGTAAGGGGCGTAGCGGCCCTACTCCAATGGTAAAGAATCGCGAGCCGCAACCGTGTAATTCTATGATGGTGATTCTACTAAAAGACGAGAGCTTGGCCGAGGATGGAAATGCTTATGTACTAATCACGGCTTTTATTGGCGAAGCCGCTCCGCGCGAACCTTGGGATCCAGGCAATATAAATGAAGCCGAGCGCCAGGAGTGCGAAGATTATTGGAATTCGCATGCTCTAGTTTATAATGAGTCGCTTATAGATTTAGAAAAGACGGAAGCATTTGCTAACATGAGCGAAGAAGAACGCCAAATTGAACTTTTAGGTGCAAAGACTGAGTACTGCGGACTCTTTTTGGATTCGGAATCCTTATATTCTCAAGCTCCGGCAACCCTAGAGCACCAAATTGAACATCCCCACGTCACAATCGGTTATCGTCCAGGAGTTGAAAATTTAAAGTTAGATCAGCTTGGTAGTGGCGCAAAAATAACCGCTATTGGTTATGGCAATAATGGACGAGTAGAGGGATTACTTGTGCGCGTCGAAGCAGACGACCCGGCAGTCCAGCAGGCCTGCGATAATTACGAAGTACCATTACATATAACTTTATCGCACGCGGAGGGGGCACTAGCAAAAGAAACTGGCTTGCTTGAGTTCCAAGAATTAGATGAGCCGATCGAGCTTACTGGTACTTATGGGCTATTCGTACAAGGTAAAGTGGTGACCGATAAAACGGAAGCCAAGTAGGCCAACTTCTAAATAACAATCTAGGAAGGCGTTATTTCGCTAAAAAGGCTATAACTTAGTAACAGTGTACGATTATGTCCAGTCTTTTGGCGACAATGAGAAGATGCACCTTATTGGCCTAGAGAAGCAGGATATGTAACCACTCTAACGAAGGCGGGCAGACATAAAGAAAACCTCCGATAAATCGGAGGTTTTCTTCGGTGCGGCAGTAGGATGGCTACACATTTGACTTGACAGAATAAGACAACTATTATACAATATAACCGCACCTTAAAATTGCATAGCGAGCTATATTTGGGAGGTAAAACATGGTAAGCCAAGAGGAATTAAAAAATATATTATTTGACGGGGACTTAAGTATACTTGATGCAACTATTGAAGAGCTCAATGAAAAAGGTGGTCATCTTGAAACCAAAGAAAAATCTGGCTTGATATCCTTTATTGATGTCATGGCTATGGAGGAAATCCCCAAAGAAAAAGAGGAAGAACTCATTAAGGCGCTCGTGTCATTCATTGACAGGAGAAGATTCTTATGTGAAGCAAAGCGATACACGTCGGTTAAGCCGGATCAGATTCTTACGCCTGAGCAATTGGCAAGATTTAGCATATTTTCTCTAACCATCTCCACGCTTGGAGCGACTCCAGAGTATGCATCCTGCGTGTTTGAACCCGAGGATTTAATTATTTGCCTTCACGTTGAGAAACTCCGATCGCTTTTAGAGAGGCAAGGCATATTTGAACGTGCAGTGCTGGCAATCAAGGAGGACATCTCTTTCGCCAAGACTCTTGCGATAATTTCTATGACAATCAAGGCTTGATATGCAACTAAAAAGGCCACCCCAACGGAGTGGTCTATTTTTATGCGCAAACGGCCAACGATTAAGTAACCGAGCGCCAATCTCAAGCTTCGGACTAAATCATCGAGTTTACCCCTGTTAAATACCTAATTCCGGTGACTGAAGGTGAAGAATGTTTAAAAGCTAAAAAAGAGGCGGCTCGAACCGCTTCTCAACAGATGAAAAAAGACCTCAAAGAGGACTTAATTTCATCTTGGTGCGCGAGACTGGACTTGAACCAGCACGCCGAAAGGCATATGCTCCTAAGGCATACGTGTATACCAATTTCACCACTCGCGCAAAATATAAAGATACGACCCAATTGTAGCAAAAAAAGACTAAAACTTCAAATCGACCCCGAGATTCGCCGTGAATAAAATGATTTTT
>JAEEGH010001490.1_pt1 | contig 67448 bp, 73 predicted proteins | sample 9134181 | NCBI WGS metagenome assembly JAEEGH01 (sample SAMN16246544, study PRJNA631951) | gut metagenome | biome: gut microbiome; feature: rumen; material: DP-attached | host: Bos | place: Iran: Karaj | collected 2018-10
CTTCTGAAGCTAGAATATTTCAATCCGGGCGGCTCGGTTAAGGACCGTATCGCCCTTGCCATGATAGAAGACGCGGAGCAGCGCGGCATCCTCAAGCCCGGGGCCACCATCATAGAGCCCACCAGCGGCAACACCGGCGTGGGCCTCGCCTGGGTTGGCACGTCCAAAGGCTATAAGGTGGTCCTCACCATGCCGGAGACGATGAGCCAGGAGCGCCGCAGCCTTCTCAAGGCCCTCGGGGCCACTCTGGTGCTCACACCGGGGGCAGAGGGCATGAAGGGCGCAATAGCCAGGGCGGAAGCCCTCAGGGATTCCACCCCGGGCGCGGTAATCCTGGGCCAGTTCGTAAACCCGGCCAATCCCGCGGCGCACGAACGCACAACGGGAGAGGAAATCTGGGCCGATACCGAAGGCTCAGTTGACATTTTCGTCGCGGGCGCAGGCACCGGCGGCACTGTGAGCGGCACCGGAAAGGCCCTGAAAAAGCACAACCCGGCCGTGAAGATCGTTGCCGTGGAGCCGGCGTCATCGGCAGTGCTGTCCACAGGAGTTGCGGGGAAGCACAAGATTCAGGGCATAGGCGCGGGATTCGTCCCGGCAACCTACGACGCTTCGGTTGTGGACGAGATTCTTCCCGTGAGCGACGAAGACGCCTTCAGCGGCGCACGCCTCCTTGCCGCGAAAGAAGGCCTTCTGGTGGGCATATCATCCGGGGCTGCCTTCTCCGCCGCGCTGAAGCTCAGCCGCCTCCCGGAAAACGAAGGCAAAATCATCGTAGCCCTTCTTCCTGATACAGGCGAGCGCTACCTTTCCACAAGTCTTTTCCAGTAATGAGCCTTTCTCTCAGCCGCACCATAGACCATCTGAAAAAGCTGATGGCCGCAATGAAAGATGTCGTCTTCCCCCTTTACAGCGACGCAAAGGAGGATGCCTCGCTGGCCATTATTCACGCCAACCTTCGCAAGGTGACATCGGCCCCGATTGCCGATGACTTCATGGGCCGCATCCCCGAAATCAAGCGCCTGCTGGACACCGACGTAAAGGCCCTTGCCCACAACGACCCTGCGGTGAAGAGCGAGAAGGAAATCATCTACTGCTACCCAGCCGTTACGGCCATGCTGTACTACCGCACGGCGCACGAGCTGCTCCTTATGGACGTTCCCATCATCCCCAGGATGCTCACGGAATATGCCCACAACGCAACGGGGATAGACATCCATCCCGGAGCCACCATCGGGGAAGGCTTTGCCATAGACCACGGAACGGGCGTAGTTATAGGAGAAACTGCGATTATCGGCAATAATGTCACTCTGTATCAGGGCGTTACCCTTGGAGCCAAGAGCTTCAGCTACGGTGAGGACGGCAGGCCGCTGAATCTCCCCCGCCACCCCATCCTGGAAGACGGGGTTACGGTATATTCCAACACCTCCATTCTTGGAAGGGTCACTATCGGGAAAGGAACGATTATCGGCGGTAACGTGTGGCTCACCCATTCCGTTCCTCCCGACTCCCGTGTTCTGCAGGGCCGGGCGGAAGAGCAGTTCTCCGACGGAGCGGGAATCTAGAACAGCATGTTGAATGCGGCCTGCTGGGCCTTCTGGTGAGCGAGTACAAATAGTCCCGGTTTTCGGGTTCTTTCTGTGAAACACACGAAAGGGCGCTTTCGTGTGTTTCGCTTACATATTTGGCACGGAAAAAGACAGAAATGGGCCGCGAAATACATGAATCGACCATCTCATGCGTTTCGCAAATGATGTATTTATACAGATTAATACGTATATTTGCCGATGTAACACACAATCAGAGGTATTTGTTCCCTTTTGTAAGTATTTAGATTCTGATCATGAAGCTGATACTAACTCTTTTTTTATTAATGATAATCCCATGTTCTCAGTTGTTTGCCCAAATGATGGGACAACACGAGGACTCTGTAGTCGTGCAATCTCCCTCGGTTCACATTGATTACTGTTTGAGTAGCGATTTGAAACTATTATGGGCAAAAGAACAAGGTGTTCCTATTGCAAACACTACTCTTATTATTAATGGTGTCATAATTAGTGATACACATACGATTGACTTGATCCGGAATACTATTCAGGGGAAGAGACTGGGGCCTTATCATATTATTAGAATTAATCATTATACACGCAATGAACTTCTAAAAAAGAGAAGAGGTATTGCCCATGTTTCTGATTATGGTGCAGTTGAGATTGTTTTAAGAAAAAGTGAGGTTTTTGACGCCTTTGCTTTGGAATAATCTTCAAGTCAAGCATTAACCCATGGCCCAGACGCATTCATACGCTCGGTTTTTGGAGAAGATGTGATTTTACACCCGGGACCTTCTCCAAAAGTACTGGCCAGACGTTGAGTTATGGGGAAGATCAAGCCCCTGAAATCACATCTTCCCCAAGACCGCCTGCCCGTGCGCCTGGTGAACTAATCTCTACTGCATCTGGCGGAGGAGAACGGTGATGCCGGGGAGCTGGGCCGGGAGGGCTGATAGGTCCGTGGCCGAGAAGTGGTACGGGATGAGGACTTTCGGGCCGATGACGCGGGCGGCGTTCACGCACTGGTCCACCGTCATCGTGTAGGGCTGGTTCACGGGGAGGAAGGCTATGTCGATGTCGTGAAGCTGGGCCATCTCGGGGATGTCTTCGGTGTCTCCCGCAATGTAGATGCGCAGGCCGTCAATCGTTAGCACGAAGCCGTTGTCGCGGCCTTTGGGGTGGAACTGGGTGTGGCCTTCGGTGTAGTTGTAGGCGGGTACTGCGTCGATGGCGACATCGGCCAAAATCGTTCCCTTATCTCCATTGGCCATCACGGTGCCGTAGCCCAGCATTTCGGCGCAGCGGGCGTTGGTGATGAGGGTGGTACTCCCCTCCTCCGTGAGAGCAGCGATAGCGTCCTTGTCGAAGTGGTCGCCGTGCTCGTGGGTGACTAAAATAACCTTGGCCTTGGGGAACTCCGCGGCATAATCCGTGGGTTTGCCATAGCCGCCAACGGGATCCACCTGAATGTACTCTCCGTTAAAGTATATCGCCAGCGAGCCGTGCTTGATGAGGGTGATGCTCACCGGCTTGCCGCTATCGGTAAAAAATGTCTCAACCTCGTAGGTTGTCGTCGGCTTGCCGGCTTCCGTCCAGGCCAGATAGCCGCCGAGAAGGTTATACACCGTATAGCCTGCTTTGGCGAGCTTTTTGGCCGCATCGGCACTGCGCCTTCCGCTCCGGCAATAGATGGCCAGGGGCGTCTGGGAGGGATAGGCCGACTGAATCTGCGACAGGAAGTCATCGGCATACCAATCCACGTTGGAGGCGTTCCGGAGGTGCCCATCGGCATACTCTTCCGCCGTGCGCACATCGATCAGGGCCATGTTGCCGGTGCTGCTTTCGAATTCATCGACACTGAGGTTTGTAAAGCTGTTTCCGCAGGCGAAAAGGCCCAGGAGGGAAAGGAGGGACATATACTTTAACATATGGCGTCAGAATTTCTTGAGTATACTCCAAATTTTTCTATGAAATTATGGAGTACGGTCGCAAATTTAGCATATTATTTTGATTGTCAAAACACAACAGTGGGCGGGTTTTGACGAAGACTGATGACATTCCGGAAACGATTATACCTCACTTGGCAATACGGCATTTTACGGGCAAAAGTTCCAAGCCCTTAAGTTACAGGATTCCCATCTCGGTGGCCTTGTGGATGAGGTCGGCCACGTTGCGGACGTCCATTTTGCCGTAGATGCGGCGGCGGTGGGTGTTCACGGTGTGCACGCTGAGGCAGGTGCGCTCGGCAATCTGGGCGGCGGTGAGGCCTTCGGCGCTGAGGCGGATGATTTGGATTTCGCGGGGAGAAAGGCCGATATCGGCAATCTTGCGGCTCCGCTCCACGAGGATGTCGCCCACGTAGCGGGCTACATCGGCATTCATTTCCTCGGCTACACTCGCCAGTTCCTGGCATTTGGTGCGAATTTCCCCGGGAGACAGCGTTGCGGCCTGGGAGGAAAGCGCGGCAATGTCACCGGCAATTGCGTTCGCCGGGTTTTTGAGGTCTTTGGACAGGAATTCGATAATCTGCTCGCGGGAGTCGCTGATGCGCTGGAGTTCGGCGCTGCGGCGGCGGAGTTTACGCATGTGCATGCCGATGAAAACTATAACCGCGACGGCCAGCATCAGGGCCAGCACCAGCACCGAAATCCTGTACCGGCTGCGCTCCAGGGCACGTTCCTTGGCCTGCACCTCGAAGCGGGTTTCCATTTCCTGGAGAGTTTCGTCCTGCTTCTGCTGGATGTACTTCTGGGTGTGGAGCACATAGCTGTCGTGGGTGTCCAGGGCCTTCTGATACTGCCCGGTGCGGGTGTAGAGCCGCACCAGGCGGTCTTCAAGGGCCGATGCCGTGAGATAGTCCCCTTCCCGCAGGGTGGCGAGCACCTGCTCGAAGTATTTGATGGCCTCGTCGTTGCGGTTTCCCTGCTGGAACCAGCGGGAGCGGAAGAGGATGCCGTTGCGCCTGAGGCGCGGAATGTCGTAAGTATCGGCAAGTGCCTGACCTTTGTCCAGGTACTCCCCTGCCAGGCGGTATAGTTCCGGGTCGATGGGGTCGTTCCAGCGGTTCTTGTTGATATACAGGGATGCGATGACGTAGCAGGCTTCGCATTCCTGTTCCACGGCATCGGCCTCCTGGGCAAGTGAGAGGGCCTCGGTGGCATAGGCCAGCCCTTCGTCGTTGCGGCCGGTTTCCGGGGAGATTTCCGCGTAGGAGCAGAGCTTGGCTTTGGATATGAGAATTCCGGAGAGTTCCTCCTTGAAACCATTGGCACGGGCGATGGATTCGGCTTCATCGGCCTTGGCCCAGGCATCGGCGTCCCGGCTGGTCATTATATCGATGCCGGTGATGCAGGAGAGGGCGCGGACCCTAAGGAGCGGGTTGTCATCGGCCAGTTCCAGGGCCTGGAGGGCCTTTTCCATCGCCTCGTCGAAGCGCTGGGATGAGACATCGGCCGATGCGGCTTCTATCAGGGCCTGGTTATCGCTGCCGCCGCGGTTTCCACCGCAGGCCGTAACAAGCAAAAGGGATATGTAAAGAATCGTCCTTCTCATAATGCAAAGTTAACTAAAACGGCCGAAAAGTGTAAAAAATGTCCGTTTTAGGTAAGGGATAGGCCGCAAATTACTTAAAAATGAGTAATCCCAAGTGAGAGGCTTTTCCGAAATTTGCATCGTTAAAAATTCAGTTATGGTAGAAAGGAAAAAAAATCAGCGCCCGGAGACATCGGTACTGGATGTCCGGATGGAGGCGTTCATCTGCCTGAGCAACCAGATGAAGTTCGGCTCTGGCAACTCCTCGGGTAGTATTGAAGACGAGAACATAGTCAATGGAGGAGATTTCTGATGAAAAAGATTATAGTTATTGCAGCCATTGCGCTCGCGGGCTTGGCATCTTGCAAGAAGATTGAGGAGAATGCAGGTTCTTCCGCCGCTCCCCATACAGTTACTATCCAGGCCAGCCTGGGCGATGTAACCAAGACCATCATTTCCCAGGACTCTGATGGCCACTTCAAAGGCGCCTGGGAAGCCGGCGATGTACTGTACGTGAAGGAGTTTGTGACTGGAGTTTCCAGCGATCCCAACCTTTACGACATTGATAGCGCTTCTGATTTTGTGGCTACGGATCCCCTTGCCGCAGGCGGTGAGACCGCAACTTTCACGGCCACATTCGAGCCGTATTACTGGGAGAGCACGCTCACCTCGGAAGAACTGGCCACTTATACCTTTACGTTCAAGTACCTGGCCTGTTCCTATAATCCTTATTATATGAGCGGCGACAGTCTTCCGCTGTTGATCGACCCCGACCAGGAAGTATACGCTGGCGGTTACAGCACGGCCGACGATATGCTGGTTTCCCGCTATGCCGAGTATAGCGCCCGGCCGGCCAATATCTCCTTCAATTTCGCACGCCTTGGAACGGTGGTGAAGATTACCCTCAAGGGGCTGCAGGAAGGCGATGTTGTTAAGTCCGGCACATGGTACACCGGCGACCATCTGATGGCTGTTGTCCGGCTTGAAGAGATTGTGTCGTATAATCCGGAAACCGGGATATACCGCTATGAAATTCCCCAGTACCTTGAAGGGTCGCTGGATGATTGCTATCATGTGAAATTCAACAGCTCAGATCCTTCCAGGCCGATAGTTGCCGATGCCAACGGCGAAGCCGTAATGTATCTCCGCGTGCTTCCCGGCACGTGCGACGACTGGTTCGGCATTTTTTGCACCATTGACCGCGGCGGTAGCGAACTTCAGTATTCCAAGTTAGTGGACCTTTCCTCGCTTGGTCGCAGCCTCACTTTCAAGGACGGCGGTCTTACGATGTTCTCCGTGGATATGAAACCGGCCGTTGTCGGCCTCCCCGGACCAATCATGTACATCTCCCCCAAGCCCCGCACTGGATTCACGGCAATATGGCCTGCCGATGCCCACGCTGCCGGATATGAGTGCTATTACCAGAGGTACGGAGATTATTGGGACGACGTAAAAAATGAATATGTCTATTACGATAAAGTGGCTTTGACTCCCGTAGCCGGCACAGGTGAACTGGACGGAATGTACTATGCGGAAGTGCCTTCAGGCCTGGAGGCTGCCCAGTATAATCTTTATGTCAAGGCCATCCCTGACGCTTCCAGCGGCCTCATTGACTTCGGTTATGCCCAGAAGAAAATGTACATCGGCATATCCCGGTACATAGACTGGCCTAATGTGGATTCATATTACGGTTCCACTCACCTGGATAAGAGTATGGGCAGCATATGGAAGGTGACCGAGGACGGCGAAGAATACTTACCCTGGTACTTCAACGTGAGCAACCTCAAGACCAACTGGGGATATCTTTACTATGACAACGACAGTTTGCCCTGGACGCTTTCCACCTGCACGGAAAGCTCTTTGCAGCATCAGGGAGAGATAGACCATCTGACGCTGAAGATGTCCAATACAAAGGAGAATACCGCTACAGTTTATGGTATAGCCCCCGATGGAAACGCCACCGTCATAGCTCAACCCGAGGCTGGTTACTGGTCCAATTCAGAGAAATACTACGACTACGACTTCTCTACGGGCTACTACAACGGCTTCCGCATCGAAAGCGGCGGGCCACTCTACGTGACTATGCTCCGAATTTCCTTCTACGCTCCTGAAGGCGACTAATGCGGCGTGAAATGTAACTCATTATAAATCAATGAGTAGTATAAATCGTCTCCGGCAAATCGCCGGAGACGATTTGCTTAATCAACTATTGCTCAAACACTTGCATTTCACGGCAAAAGAATGGGCTCGGGCGCCAGCCACGGCAAAAGAGCCGCTGATGTGTGTATGCCGTCCCTATCGGGTGGAGCGGGTGATGGGGGTCCGGAATCATTGCGATATGGCCTCTGCGTGGCCGAAGGCCCTCCCCTGAAGAATTCAGTTCCCCACACCAAGCAAAACGGAAAAGCAACGGCTTGAACGGTTTGCGAAATCTTCTTCCTTATGTGTGTTGGCCTTGTGCGGTGGCGTTTCTGCGCGGAAGCCCGGTGCGGCTCTTTTCGCCGTGGCTGTTAATGTGTTGGGTTTCAGTTGATTACGATGCGTTCCCCTGGTGAGTTTTAACCAGTGGAAGGATTGTCAAAGTGCTATGCGACAGTGGATTGTCCGCCACGACAGAAACGGAATACGAGGGTGGCTGGAAGGGAACGCACGGGCCGGCGCACCTGCCGCGCCGCGGAGGCGGCTTGCCTACTTGCGCTTTTCCTCATTTTGAAATCCGGCGTAACGAACTTCAAAACGCGAAAAAGTGCAAGTTCTTAGATGGGCCTTCGGCCACGCAAAAACCTCATCGCAATGATTCCAGACCCTCATCACACGCTCGAAACGAATGGGGCGGCATATACTTTTCAGCGACTCTTTTGCCGGGCTAACGCCCAAGCCCTAAAAGTTGAAAAGCATGAAAAGAGCATTTCGTGTGTTTCGTGGCAGGTTTTGGGGCAAATACCGACAAAAAGTGTTCACGAAACACACGAAACGGCTCTATTGTGTGTTTCACAGTAAAGTTGCCAACGGGGTGGGCGAAGTGCTTAGTCCCCCAGGGTGGCGACCATTACGGCTTTGATGGTGTGCATGCGGTTTTCGGCTTCGTCGAAGACGATGGAGTTGGGGCCTTCGAAGACGTCTTCGGTGACTTCGATGCCGTCCAGGCCGAACTTGTCGTAGACGTCCTTGCCAGCCTTGGTGTCCAGGTTGTGGTACGACGGCAAGCAGTGCATGAATTTGCAGTGAGGGTTGCCGGTTCGCTCCATCAGGGACGCGTTCACCTGGTAGGGCATGAGCATGCCGATGCGCTCTTTCCACACCTCGTCCGGCTCGCCCATCGACACCCAAATATCAGTGTAGATGAAGTCGCATCCGCGCACCCCGGCGTCGACGTCGTCTGTGATGGTAACACGGGCTCCGGTCTCGGAGGCAATGCGCTGACACTCAGCGACTAACTGGGCCGATGGCTGCAGCGGTTTCGGCGCCACGATGCGCACGTCCATACCCATTTTCGCGCCGCCAACGAGGAGGGAATTACCCATGTTAAAACGGGCGTCTCCGAGGTATGCGAAGGCCACCTGCGAGAGGGGTTTTTCGACGTGCTCTTCCATGGTGAGAAGGTCGGCCAGAACCTGGGTGGGATGGGCCTCGTTGGTGAGGCCGTTCCACACGGGAACGCCGGAGAATTCGGCGAGCTCTTCAACCGTCTTTTGGGCGAATCCGCGGTACTCGATTCCGTCGAACATGCGGCCCAAAACGCGGGCCGTATCCTTCATGGTTTCCTTGATGCCGATCTGCGATCCGGAAGGGCCAAGATACGTTACATGAGCGCCCTGGTCATATGCGGCGACTTCGAATGCGCAGCGCGTTCTCGTCGACGTTTTCTCGAAGATCAACGCAATATTCTTACCTTTCATCCGAGGCTGTTCCGTCCCAGCATATTTAGCACGTTTAAGATCTCGGGCCAGATCCAAAAAATACCTGATTTCTTTCGGCGAGAAATCCAATAACTTTAGAAAACTTTTGTTTCTAAGATTATAAGCCATATTATTAATTATTAAGTGATTAAATATCTTTAAAAACAATTATTCCAATCTTCAAAACCAAAACTTTTTCAGCCTTCGCGGACTAAAACTTTTCTTCCCGAAAAAAGGTGAGGAGGGTTACGGAACAATTCTAGTGCCGCAGGCGGGGTCGTCCAAATGACCTGCTTCGGTGATGACGCACTGGGCGCCGCCGTGCTCGACGAACATGACCCCGGCGCGGATTTTGGGCGCCATGGAGCCTTCGGCGAACTGGCCTTCGGCGAGATACTGCTTGGCCTGGGCAACGGTAATTACGTCCAGGGGCTGCTGCTGAGGGGTGTTGAAATTGATGTACGCCTTGTCCACATCGGTGAGGATGTAGAACTCATCGGCGCCGATGGTGACGGCTGCGAGAGCGGAAGCGAGGTCTTTGTCGATTACGGCTTCCACGCCCTTCAGGGCGCCATTTTCGCGCACGACGGGGATGCCGCCGCCACCCACGGTAACGACGATGTAGCCCCTCTGGGCGAGCTCTTTCACGACGTCGATATTAGCTATGCCGATGGGGACGGGCGAGGGCACAACCTTGCGCCATCCGCGGCCGCGGGGGTCCTCCTTCATCGCCACTCCGGAGGCCATCATGGCGTCGGCATCGGCCTTCGAATAATATGGGCCGACGGGCTTTGTGGGGTTGCGGAACATGGGGTCGTCGGCACCCACCTCAACACGCGTTACGAGCGACACAACCTTGCGGTCGATGCCCTCGCGTGCGAGCACACTATCCATCGCAGTTTCAATGAGATAGGCGATGCCGCCCTGCGTTTCTGCGCCGCAATAATCCATGGGTAAAGCGGGCAGTCCGTGCTCCTTTTTGCCCGCGTCGTGACGCAGCAGATCGTTCCCCACCTGGGGACCGTTTCCGTGCCCGATCACGATATTATATCCGCGCCTTACGAGGGCCATGAGGCTTTCGCAAGTGCTCTCCACGTTGGCGATTTGCTCCTCGAAAGTTCCCTTTTGTCCGGAACGCAGGAGGGCGTTTCCGCCGAATGCAACAACTGCTAATTTTGACATGTTATACGATAAATATTACAGATTTCTCGACTTCGCTCGAAATGACAAATACGGGACTATCGAAATGACAAATAGAGATTAATGTTCAGATTTGAAGGTATGTGTTTTCCAAACCCATGGCCACCCTCGGCCGTGTAAGAGGGAGGGGCCCAAACTTGTTTGGGAGGGGTCGCGAAGCGACGGTTTGGGAAATACATACCGGAAAATCCATTAATCTCTTCTAAGGGGTAGAGTTGAACAACGAAGCAGGCCGCCCATCTTCGAAATCTCTCTATACGGGACGGGTTCGGCTTTGATGCCCCAGACGTCCTCCAGATGGTGTTTAAGCCTTGTGAAATGCTCCTCAATCACAACGACGTCCTCGCTGATCGAGAAGACGTTCGTGTTCATCCAGTACATTTCTTCGCGGGTGATTTCGAAGACGTTGTCCTTGCCGAAGAAGTTCACCAGATGTTCTGCGTCGCGAGGGTTCATGAAGCCTCCGCGGAAGATGATGGCCTTGCCGCGGCCCACCGGCATGAAGGTGCAGTCCAGGTGGAGGATGCCGTCGTACGGGTCGATGTCGTTCTTGCGAAGGTTCAGCGGAACGATTTCGCGGTCCGGGAAAAGCATCTTCAGATAGTCTACGGCGAGGCGGTTGGAGCGCGCCGTTTTCACCTGCGGATAGTCCAGGAAATTGTACTGCCCGAGGAAGATGCGGTCGCCATACAGAACCACGTCGCCGCCCTCCACGTGTACCGCTTCCGGCAGGTTGTAAATCTGTTTGTAATGGATCTGTTCGTAGATTTTTCCGTAGGCGTCAATCTCTTCCTGGCGGTCCGGTATGATGTTGGAAACCACGATCTTATCGTCGATGACGAATCCAACGTCACGGGCGAAAACCTGGTTGCAATCCGGCACCAGTTCGGGCCGATAAACCTTCACGCCGTACTTCTCCAGCACGGCCTTGAAAGCGTCCATTTCGGCGATGATATCGGCCTCCTGGGGGTACACCCCGTTGAGCACAGACTCGTAACTTTTGCTGTCGAAAGTCTGGTCCAGCGTGGGCGTTCCGCCGTTTGAATACGGCAGTCCGAGGATTACCTCGCGAAGACGTCCCGTTTCGGAACGTACGTTTAGTGTTATCATGTGGTGGTTATTAAAGAGCGGTCTGGAGGACTGCTCCACCAGACCGCTTGGTATGCTTATTCTCCCGACGGGAAGGAGCCGGTGGCGCGGAGGTGGGCCTGCTCGTAAAAGGCGTCCAGCGTGGAGGGGCTTAGTTCATACCACTCCAGGGAGCCGCCGTGGCCTTCGATGTCGGTAACCTGCTTATCCGTCAGAAGCTTGGACTTCTTGAACGGATCGCCAAGATTGTCTTCCAGGAGGTCACCGCTGACGATAATCCACTTTTCGCGGATGTCCACATCCAGCCAGGCGCCGGGGTTACTGAAGTCAATCTCACGCGTGTAGTTGACGGAAAGCACGTTGCCTTCCACCTTCCAATTACCTGCGTTAGTCCAGCCCTCGAACGTGAAGCCTTCGGCAAGGATCCCGTTCTTGAACAGAACGATAACCCTCTGGTCCTGAGGACTTTCGCGAATCCATACACCCTGAAGGAGTTTGGCCATATCGGCATCCGTAAACTCGGGGGTGGGCTCCGTCTGGAGGTAGCGGGAGCTGGCGTAGCCAATCTTGTCGCCAACCTTCACGATGGTCCATCCGCCCACTTCGCCCATCTTCACGGCGCCCATGGGGCCGTTCACGATCTTGGCGATTATGGGAGATTTCACATCGGGCTGTTCACGAACGTTCAGGAAGCCGTCATATGCGTTGGAATACACCATTACAATGAGGTCTGCGGCCGACGGAGTGGGTGCAAGAGTGTCCACTTCGGGTTCCGGCTCAGAACCGCCGCGGGTGGGCAGCGAGCACTTTTCGGCAGTAAAGAGCACGAAACTCAGCGCCGCCAGAAGAATAAATACTTTTCTCATAGTGTGAATTACTTTTTACCCTTTACTTGCAGATGAGCCTCTTCGTAAACGAATTCGAAGTGTTCGCTGTCCGACTTGTACCACATCACGGGAGAAACGCCGGGGCAGCTCTCCACGTACTGTTTGTAGGCCTTCTTGGACATTATGCTCTGCTTCTTGTACTTGAGGTCGTGATTGTCGGTGAGAAGATCGCCGTTCACCACAACCCACTCTTCCTTCTCGTCGCATTCAACCCAGGGGTCGATGCCCTCACGTGTGATATGAATGGCCAGAAGGCTTCCTTTGACCTCCCATTCGCCCAGCTGGTATATGCCCTCCACGGGGAAACCGAGTGCGAAAACGCCGTTCTTGCACAGGTAGATAACTCTCTGCGGCACCATGTAATCCTTGCTCTCCTCGCTGAGCCAGATGCCCTGGATGCACTTCTCCATGTCTTTGTCGGTGAATTCCGCCGTGGGTTCCGTCTGGAGGTAGCGTGAGCTGGCGTAGCCGATCTTGTCGCCAACCTTCACAACGGTCCATCCGCCCACTTCGCCCATCTTCACGGCGCCCATGGGGCCGTTCAGGATCTTGCCGATAATGGGGGCCTTGGTGTCCGGCTGCTCGCGAACGTTCAGGAAACCGTCATACGCGTTGGAATACACCATCACGATGAGGTCTGCTGCCGACGGAGTGGGGGCAAGAGTGTCCACTTCGGGTTCCGGATCCACAATCTTGCGCTCGAGGGAGCACTTTTCGGCAGTAAAGAGCATGAAGCTCAGAGCCGCCAGAAGAAGGAATAGTTTTTTCATAGGGGTATAAATGGTTTATAAGTTCTCCGCCTCTTCAACAGCCTTGAAATAGCGGTAGCTGTTCACTTTGAGTTCGCCGATGGCAGCCTCGTCGCAAACCACCACGCCGTTGGGGTGTGCCTGCAGGCCGCTGAGGGTGCAATAGTGGCTCATAGGGCCTTCCACGGCATCGCGAATAGCCCTAGCCTTCTTGGAGCCGAAAGCAAGGATAACAACCTCCTTGGAGCTCAGAACGGTGGCTACGCCAACGGTAAGGGCCTGCTTGGGAACCTTGTTGAAATCGCCGTCGAAGAAACGGGCGTTCACCTCGCGGGTGTCCTGGGTGAGGGTGATAACGCGGGTGCGGCTCTCCAGGGAAGAGAAGGGCTCGTTGAAGGCGATGTGGCCGTCTTCGCCAACGCCGCCGAGGAAGAGGTCGAAGCCGCCGGCCTCGACGATGGCTTTCTCATAGGCAGCGCATTCTGCCTCAATATCCTTGGCATTGCCGTCCAGAATATGGATGTTCTCCGGCTTTTCGTCGATCTGGTCGAAAAGATACTTGTGCATGAAGCTGTGATAGCTCTCCGGGTGCTCCACGGGAAGGCCCACATACTCGTCCATGTTGAAGGAAATCACGTTCTTGAACGACAGCTCCCCGGCCTTGACCATACGGATGAGCTCCGCATAAGTCTCGATGGGGGTACTACCGGTGCAAAGGCCGATGACGAAAGGTTTGTCAGACACTGCAGCCTTCGCCTTGATGCGGTCTGCAATAAGGTGGGCGGCCCAGATGGACGCCTCCTTGGATGAATTGCGAATAATTACTTTCATAATAATTACTACTAACTTAAAAATGGTTAATTGTTGAATAAAAAAGGGTTGCTTACCAAAGTTTCAGGAAGACTTCAATCGCCTGATACTCAGCCATTCCCAGCTCGTCATAATGACGCGCGGTGGCCGATGTGCGCTCCTCCGCCCTCTGCCAGAATTCGCGGGAATCCTCTCCCGGGAACGGGACGATATCCTTCTGCGAAAGATGGCGATAAATGGCGTGACGCTTCTTGATTACCTCGTCCGGGCTCAGGGGAACTGCCATGTCCACGCGGCCGAGCTCCCACTCCATCCATGCTCCGCGGTACAGCCACACATGGGTTTCGTTGAGCCAGGCGTTGCCTTCTTCCTTGAGTTGCTCGATGGCCTCCAGGGCGGCCTCCGTGCAAACACGGTGCGTGCCGTGAGGATCTGCCAGGTCGCCCGCCATGAAGATCATGTGGGGCTTGAGGTCCATTATAAGCTGCTTGATGATATCTACATCCGCCTGCGTCCTGGGGTTCTTCTTGATGCCGCCGCTCTCATAGAACGGAAGGTTCAGGAAGTGGGCGTTGGTTTCGTCGTTAAGGCCGAAGGAGCGAACGGCTCCGCGGGCCTCTGAGCGCCTGATTGCGCCCTTCATCTCAAGAAGGGCACGGGGCTCCGGCTCGCCGGGTATCTTGCTGTCTACCAGAGCTTTAACCTCTGCAAACTTGTCTGCGAAGCCAAGCTGGAAGGCTGCGTCCATGTGCTGCAAAACCACGTCATCGTGCACAGCAACGTTACCGGAAGTCTCGTAAGCAACATGCACGTTGTGGCCCTGGGTTGCCAGGCGGATGAAGGTGCCGCCCATGGAAATCACGTCGTCGTCCGGGTGCGGGCTGAAGATGAGAACCGTCTTGGGGAAGGGCTTCGCGCTCACGGGGCGCGTGCTGTCATCGGCATTCGGTTTGCCGCCGGGCCAGCCTGTTATGGTGTGCTGGAGGTCGTTGAAAACCTCGATGTTGATCTTGTCGTAGGGGCCGAATTTCTCCAGGAGTTCGCTGAGGGAATTATCCAGATAATCCTTCTCCGAGAGCTTCAGGATGGGCTTGTGAACCTGCTGGCACAGCCACACCACGGCCTTGCGGATGAATTTGCGGGTCCAGTCGCAGGGGCCGATGAGCCAGGGCGCCACGATGCGGGTGAGTTCCGCGGCGGCAACCTCATCGACATACAGGGAGATATTGTCGTGCATCTGAAGGTACGACGCCGGGCAAAGAGGGTCCGGCCTGCCTTCCGCGACGGCTTTCACCGCATTCACCTTGTCTTCGCCCCAGGCCATGAGGATGATCCTTCCGGCGGTGAGCATTGTGCCGATGCCGATGGTGATAGCCTTGTCCGGGGTGAGGGCAATGTCGTGGTTGAAGTTCTTCGCCTGACGCTTGCGGCTCTTGTAGGAAAGCCTCACCGTGCGGGTGCGGCCCTTGGGGGTGGAACCGGCCTCGTTGAAGCCAACCTGGCCCTGTTCGCCCATGCCGATGACCAGCAGATCCAGCCCGGTTGCCAGCTTGTCAAACTCTGCGCAGTAGTCGGACACCTGGTCCTGGGGCACGGTGCCGTCCGGGATGTGGATGTTCTCCTCCTTGATGTCCACCTTGTCCAGGAAGCTCTCGTGGAGCTTGAAATTGCGGCTCTGCCTTTCTTCCTTTGCGGAAGGATAATATTCGTCGATGGAAACCACCTCCACGTTCTGGAACGATACCTCGCCGGCCTCGTAGCGGCGTGCAAGCTCGTTGTAAAGGCTCTGGGGCGTTGCACCGGTGGTGAGGCCCAGGCGGAACAGGCGTCCCGGAGGAGCGCTGTTCACCGCGTTCACGATGATATCGGCAATATCCTTTGCCGCCAGGCGCGATTCCTTGTAAATCTGCGTGGAGATTTTCTCGTAGCTGTGGAGAATCCCCTTCGGCAGGCCTTTCTCGATGAGTCCGCCGTCGTACGGAAGAGTGAAATGTTTGCTCATATTGTAGGTTCAGGTTTATTAGCAATGTAACATCACGGTGAGGCCGGCCATAACGATGGAAACCATGCTCATAAGCTTGATGAGGATGTTCAGCGAAGGGCCGGACGTGTCTTTGAAGGGATCGCCCACCGTATCGCCCACAACCGTGGCGTGGTGGCTGGAGGAGTTCTTTCCTCCGAAATTACCTTCTTCCACGAACTTCTTGGCATTGTCCCATGCGCCGCCGGAATTGGCCAGGAAGATAGCCAGGACGAATCCTGCGCCCAGACCGCCGGCAAGTAGGCCGATGACGCCTGCAGGCCCAAGTATCACGCCCACGAGCATGGGGGCGATGATAGCGAGCAGCGAGGGGAATATCATCTCCTGCTGGGCCGCCCTTGTGGAAATGCGCACGCAGCTGGTATAATCCGGACGCTGCTTGCCTTCAAGGATGCCCAGGATCTCGCGGAACTGACGGCGCACCTCAACCACCATCTTCTGCGCGGCGCGCCCAACGGCATTCATCGTGAGGCCGCAGAACAGGAACGCCATCATGGAGCCGATGAAGATGCCCACCAGCACGGAGGGGTTCATGAGGGTGATGTCGTAATGGTTCACCACATCCGTGATGGAAGCCTGCGACATGCGGGTGAATTCCGCAGCCATTTCGCCGCCCTTCTGCGCCAGATGGCCGAAGCCGATCTTGATTTCCTCGATGTAGGAGGCCAGCAGGGCCAGTGCCGTGAGGGCCGCGGAACCGATTGCAAAGCCCTTTCCGGTGGCTGCGGTAGTATTGCCCAGGGAGTCCAGGATATCCGTCTTCTCACGCACGGAAGGATCCAGCTCGGACATCTGCGCGTTACCGCCCGCATTATCCGCAATGGGGCCGTAAGCGTCTGTTGCCAGGGTGATACCAAGCGTTGAGAGCATGCCCACAGCCGCGATGGAAATGCCGTACAGGCCAAGGCTGAGGGTATCCGTGGAGAAGTGGAAGCCGGTTGCGAATCCATAAGCCAGAAGGATGGCTACGGCGATTGTGAGAACCGGCACCGCGGTGGAAATCATTCCCAGGCCCACTCCGTTGATAATAACGGTTGCCGGGCCGGTTTGCGCGCTCTCCGCAAGTTTCTGCGTGGGTTTATACGAATGAGATGTGTAATATTCCGTTATTTTGCCGATGATAACGCCCGCCAGCAGGCCGCTTATCACCGAAAGCGACAGCTGCCACCACTGCGGCAGGCCTTCCTGGCCGCGGAAGCCGAGAAGATAGAAAATGCCGAAACTGAAAATGGCAATAAGGATTGCGCTGAGGTTCGTGCCGATACTGAGGCTCTTCAGAAGGTCCTTCAGGGTGGCGCCTTCCTTGGTGCGCACCGTAAAGATGCCAAGGATGCTGAGCACAACGCCAACGGCCGCGATGAGCATGGGGGCCAGGATGGCCATCCACTGCACGCTCTCTCCCTTATTGAAGAAGGCCGATGCGCCCAGGGCCATGGTGGCGAGAATGGAGCCGCAGTAGCTCTCGTACAAATCGGCACCCATACCGGCTACGTCGCCCACGTTATCGCCCACGTTATCCGCAATGGTTGCGGGGTTGCGGGGATCGTCCTCCGGGATGTCCTGCTCCACTTTGCCCACGATATCGGCCCCCACGTCGGCCGCTTTGGTGTAGATGCCGCCGCCGACACGCGCAAAGAGCGCCTGGGTGGAAGCACCCATGCCAAAGGTGAGCATGGTGGTGGTGATGGTAACGAGCGTCTGCGAGGCGGTTGCATCGTGTACGAAAGCCTTGAGGATGATCATCCACAGGGAGATATCCAGAAGGCCCAGGCCCACAACGGTGAGGCCCATCACGGCGCCGCTTCGGAATGCCACCTTGAGGCCGCTGTTAAGGCTGCGCATGGTAGCATTTGCCGTACGGGCCGATGCGTACGTTGCCGTGCGCATTCCCACGAATCCCGCCAGGCCGCTGAAGAAGCCTCCCGTTAAAAAGGCAAACGGCACCCATGTATTCTGCACATGGAAGCCGTAGGCAAGTATCGCAAACAGCACGGCGAGCACCGCAAATACTATTACCACAACTTTGTATTGCTGCTTCAGGTAGGCCATCGCCCCCTCGCGCACGTACTGGGCAATTTCTTTCATTACGGCCGTACCCTCGCTCTCTTTCATCATTCCGCGGAAGAAAATCCAGGCGAAAAGGAGCGCCAGAACCGACGCTGCGGGTACAAGGTAGAATAGCCAACTCATAAGTTTAAGTTTTATAGCAATCACAAATATAGTTATTTTTTAACAAAAATAAACCCCGAGCGAAAAGCCCGGGGTTTATTTTGAAAGGATAAGCTCTTACTCCTCTGCTGCGGGAGCTTCTTCGGCTGCGGGAGCCTCGGGAGCTGCTTCCGCCTTGGGGGCCTCGGCTGCCTTCGGGGCGGCCTTGCGGCTGCGGCGGGTTGCCTTCTTCGCCTCCTTGGGGGCTGCGAGAGCTGCTTCGTTGAAGTCTACGAACTCAAGAAGTACCATCTCGCCGCCGTCGCCCTGGCGGAAACCGGTGTGGAGGATACGGAGGTATCCACCGGGACGGTCTGCCACCTTGGGTGCGATGGTGCGGAAGAGTTCAGCAGTAGCCTCTTTGTCTTTCAGATAGCTGAAGACAACGCGGCGTGAGTGCGTGCTGTCGTCCTTTGCTTTGGTTACGAGGGGTTCCACATAGGGCTTCAGGGCTTTCGCCTTGGCTTCCGTGGTGTTGATCCTCTTCTTGATGATGAGGGAGGATGCCATGTTTGCGAGAAGGGCCTTGCGGTGACCGCTCTTGCGACCAAGATGATTGACGGCTTTATTGTGTCTCATAACTAAACGTTGTTCTTTTTCTTAGGTTCAATATTGTACTTGGTGACATCCATTCCGAAGGAAAGCTTCATCTTCTCCACCAGCAGGTCGATCTCGTTGAGCGACTTGCGGCCGAAGTTGCGGAATTTCATGAGCTCGCTGCGGCTATAGGATACCAGATCGGCAAAGGTGTCGATGTCGGCGGCCTTCAGGCAGTTGAAAGCGCGTACGCTCAGGCCCATATCGGCAAGCTTGGTGAGGAGGAGATGACGCATGTGCAGGGATTCCTCGTCCAGCTCCTTGCTGTCCGTTACCTCTGCGCTGTCGATGGAGATCTTCTTCTCGTCGGTGAAGAGTTTGAAGTGATAGATGAGGATGTTGGCGGCCTCCTGGAGGGCTGCTTCCGGAGAGATGGAACCGTCGGTTACGATCTCAAGATTCAGCTTCTCATAGTCGGTCTTCTGCTCAACGCGGTAGTTCTCCACGGTCCAGTTCACCTTCTTGATAGGGGTGTAGATGGCGTCCACGGGAATTGTGCCGATGGGCGTGTTCTCATCCCTCATTTCCTCGGCGGGCACGAAGCCGCGGCCCTTGGTGATGGTGATGGACATTTCAATCTTGACGGAGGGCTCCAGCGAGCAGATGTGCAACTCCGGATTCAACACCTTGAAAGAAGACAATCCCTTGGAGATGTCCTCCGCAGTGAACTCCTGCTGGCCGCTGATAACGATGTTGGCCACCTCGGAGTCTACGCTTTCCACCATCTGGCGGAAACGCACCTGCTTGAGGTTCAGGATGATATCCTGCATGCCTTCGATAACGCCGGGGATGGTCTGGAATTCCTGGTCCACGCCGGTAACCTTTATCGAAGAGATTGCGAAACCTTCCAGAGAGGCGAGAAGGATGCGACGGAGGGCATTGCCGATGGTCTGCCCGTATCCGGGTTCCAGGGGACGGAACTCGAATCGGCCCACAGTTTCGCCTGCCTCGAGCATGATCACCTTGTCCGGTTTCTGAAATGCTAAGATTGCCATAATTTGTACGGTGTTTTTTATTACTTGGAGTAGAGGTCCACGATGAGCTGTTCGTTGATGTTCTCGGGGATGTCTTCCCTGGTGGGAACGTTCAGGAACTTGCCGGTGAGAGTCTTGGCGTCGAATTCGAGCCAGGAGTACTTGGTAGCGGAAGCCACGCTGTTTGTGATCACCTCAAGGCTCTTGGAGCGCTCGCGCACAGCCACGGCCTGGCCGGGTTTCACCTGGCAGGAGGGGATGTTGCAGATAGCGCCGTCAAGGGTGATGTGACGGTGAAGGACGAGCTGGCGTGCTGCTGCACGGCTGGGGGCGATACCAAGGCGGTACACCACGTTGTCCAGACGGGACTCGAGGAGGAAGAGAAGGTTCTCACCGGTCTGACCCTTCATGCGGGCAGCCTTGTTGTAGGTGTTGCGGAACTGACGCTCCAGGACACCGTACATGTACTTAACTTTCTGCTTCTCCATGAGCTGGGTACCGTATTCCTTCTTCTTCTTGCGCTTTGCAGCGAGACCATGCTGTCCCGGAGGAGTGTTGCGCTTCTCGAAGGTTTTGTCAGGGCCATAGATAGGCTCGCCGAATTTACGGGCGATGCGGGTGGTAGGACCAGTATATCTTGCCATAATGCTTCTTCTTTAAATGGGTTAAACTTTACGACGGCCCTTGGGACGGCAACCGTTGTGAGGCATAGGTGTGACATCTATGATCTCGGTAACGATGATGCCTGCATTGTTGATGGTACGGATGGCGGACTCACGACCGGCACCGGGACCCTTGACATAGCACTTCACCTTGCGGAGGCCTGCGTCGAAAGCGGTCTTGGAGGCATCCTCGGCGGCCATCTGGGCTGCGTAGGGAGTGTTCTTCTTGGAACCGCGGAAGCCGCACTTGCCTGCCGATGACCAGCTGATAACCTGGCCCTGGGCGTTGGTGAGGGCAACGATTACGTTGTTGAAGGTCGATGAAATATGGGCTTCGCCATTTGCTTCAACCTTGACAACTCTCTTCTTTGTTGTAGTAGTTTTCTTTGCCATAATTCATCAGGAGTTACTTGGTTGCTTTCTTCTTGTTGGCAACGGTCTTTTTCTTACCCTTGCGTGTACGGGCGTTGTTCTTGGTGCTCTGTCCGCGTACGGGAAGACCACTGCGGTGGCGGATGCCACGATAGCAACCGATGTCCATCAGGCGCTTGATGTCCATCTGGACGGAGCTGCGGAGCTCACCCTCGATCTTGTACTCTTCGTTGATGAGGTTACGGATGGCAGCGATCTGATCGTCGTTCCATTCGCCAACCTTGATGCTGCGGTCGATACCGCAGGTGTCCAAAATCTTCTGGGCCGAGCTACGGCCGATACCGAAGATATAGGTCAGACCTATCTCTCCACGTTTGTTGTTCGGTAAATCAACACCGGCTATTCTTGCCATATTCTATTGTTACTTGATTGGTTACACTTTATTATCCCTGGCGCATCTTGAACTTGGGGTTCTTCTTGCAGATAACGTAGAGGCGACCCTTGCGCCGGACAATCTTGCAGTCTTCACTGCGCTTTTTGATGGAAGTCTTGACTTTCATATTTATGTGTGTTTTTATTTGTATCTGAAAGAAATTCTGCCTTTGGTCAAATCGTAAGGTGAAATCTCAACTTTAACCCGGTCGCCGAGAAGGATATGGATAAAGTTCATCCTCATCTTACCTGAAATGTTGCAGAGGAGGACGTGACCGTTCTCCAGCTCAACGCGGAACATTGCGTTGGGGAGGGTCTCGATGACTGTACCATCCTGCTCAATAGCTACTTGTTTTGACATTGATAAATCACTCTTTTAATTATTGATCAAATTTTGTCTTTCTCAATGAAGTCGAAGGTCGAAAGCTGTTCCGCCTTGCCTTTACGGACAACAACCGTAAGCTCGTAATGCGCCGCGTTCTTGTGATCGGCCGTGTGTACTGCCCAACCATTTTTTGCAAGATACACACCTCTGCCGCCTGCACAGATCATCGGCTCAATACAGATGGTCATTCCATCGACAAGCCTGCATCCGTGGCCGGGCCTCCCGTAATTGGGAACTCCCGGAGCCTCGTGCATTTCCTTGCCCAGGCCGTGACCTTCAAGTTCACGGACTACGGAAAAACCGAAACTTTCAGCGTACGCTTGTACCGCGTGTCCGATGTCGCCGGTGCGATGGCCCGCCACTGCCTGCTCTATACCCTTGTACAAGGAGGCTTTGGTAACGTCCAGGAGTTTCCTGGTTTCCACGCTTATCTCTCCCACGGGGAAAGTGTACGCGGAGTCTCCGTTATAGCCCTTGTACAGGGTACCGCAGTCGACCGAAAGGATATCTCCTTCCTTAAGGACATAGTCCGACGGAAAACCGTGTACGACTACGTCATTTACCGACATGCAAAGAGCTGCAGGGAAGCCTTCGAAGCCCAGGAAGCTGGGAACGGCCCCGTGATCTCGGATAAAGGTTTCCGCCACCTCATTCAACTTCGCAGTTGTCACACCAGGGGCGACGAGTTTACCAACCTCCGCCAGCGTTCTTGACACCAGCTCTCCGTTGATTCGCAGGAGTTCGATCTCTTCTTCAGTTTTGGGCCTGACCATTTTCGAAATCGGCTTCTTCAAAAAAAACTACATACCGGAACGTCCTGTCAGACGACCTGTTTTCATAAGTCCGTCGTAGTGGCGCATCAGAAGATAACTTTCAATCTGCTGCAGGGTATCCAGGACAACGCCCACGAGGATCAGCAGGGAGGTGCCGCCGAAGAAGGAGGCAAACTGGCTGTTGACGCCGAGGAGGTTGGCCAGGGCCGGCATGATGGCGATGATAGCCAGGGCGATGGAACCGGGCAGAGTGACGCGGGACATGATGTTGTCCAGGTACTCAGCGGTTTTCTTGCCGGGCTTTACACCGGGGATGAATCCGCCATTGCGCTTCATGTCTTCCGCCATCATCGTGGGATTCACGGTAACGGCTGTGTAGAAGTAGGTGAACACAATGACCAGCAGGCCGAATACTACATTATACCAGACGGAGGTATAGCTGCTGAACGCTGCCGCGATGCCACGGGTGGCGTCGTAACGGCCGAACAGCATGGGAATCATCATCAGAGCCTGTGCGAAGATGATGGGCATAACACCGGCAGCATTGATTTTCAGGGGGATGTACTGACGCACACCGCCATACTGCTTGTTGCCGATAACCCTCTTTGCATACTGCACGGGAACCCTGCGCACCGCCTGCACGATGGCAATGGCGGCGATGATCACGAGGACCCAGGCGATCATTTCCACGATAAACATGAGCATGCCGCCGCCGCTGTTGGTGGTCCACTTGGAAGCGACCTCCGCGAACAGGGCATAGGGCAGACGGGCCACGATACCGATCATGATGATGAGGGAGATACCGTTACCGATACCACGGTCGGTGATTCTCTCGCCCAGCCACATGACGAACATGGAACCTGCCATGAGGATGATTGTGGAAATGATATTGAACCAGAAGGGGCTCCAGGAGGCTGCGATAGCAGCGCGGGGAACCATACCGGTTACATAGGCCGGTCCCTGGATGGCAAGGATGAGGATGGTCAGGTAACGGGTGATCTGGTTCATCTTGCGACGGCCGCTCTCGCCTTCCATCTGCATTTTGCGGAAAGCGGGAACGAACATCCCGAGGAGCTGGACCACGATGGATGCCGAGATGTACGGCATCACGCCAAGAGCGAAGATGGATGCATTACCGAAAGCACCGCCGGAGAACATGTTGAGCAGTCCCACGAGGCCTTCCTGGGTACCTGCGATACCTCCCTTCAGAACCTCGGGATTGAGGCCCGGAAGGAGGATAAAGCTACCCAGACGGTAGATGAGCACAAGCAGGATCGTGTAGCCGATACGCTTGCGCAGCTCTTCGATCTTGTAGATGTTCTTGATTGTCTCTACAAACTTTGCCATTTCTCTTATTCGATTACAGTTGCTTTACCACCTGCTTTCTCGATCTTCTCGATAGCGCTCTTGGAGAAGGCATCTGCCTTCACGGTTACGGCTGCGGTGAGTTCACCGTTGCCGAGAACCTTCACGAGTTCGCCCTTGGAGACGAGACCGGCTGCGATAAAGGTTTCAACGTCGAATTCCACGATCTTCTTGGTCTCTGCGAGAGCCTGAAGGGTGGATACATTCACGGCTGCATATTCCTTGCGGGTGGGGTTCTTGAAGCCGAATTTCGGCAGACGGCGCTGGATAGGCATCTGGCCGCCTTCAAAACCGATCTTGTGCTCGTAACCTGCACGGGCCTGTGCGCCCTTGGTACCACGGGTGGCGGTGCCACCTTTACCGGAACCCTGGCCGCGGCCTACCCGCTTGGAGTTGTGTGTTGAGCCCTTTGCGGGCTTGATATTCTCAAGTTTCATCTCTTATTCCTCCTTAGTCAATTTCTTCAACTGTTACGAGATGATGCACTTTCTCCACCATACCGCGGGTGATAGGGGTATCTTCCACGATAACGGTTTCGTGCATCCGGTGGATACCGAGAGTCCTGAGATTGGCGATCTGACGCTTGGTCTCTCCGTTCTTGGAGCGAACCTGGGTAATCTTAAGCTTTGCCATAATTCTCTGGGTATTAACCGTTAAACACTTTGCTCATGGGAATGCCGCGAAGGCCTGCCACGGTGTATGCGTCACGCATCTCGGTGAGAGCCTGGATAGTGGCTTTCACGAGGTTGTGGGGGTTGGATGAACCCTTGCTCTTTGCGAGGACGTTCTGAACACCTGCGCTCTCGAACACGGCACGCATGGCGCCGCCGGCCTTAACACCGGTACCGGGGGCAGCGGGTTTCATGAAAACCTCTGCGCCGCCGAAGCGGGCCACCTGCTCGTGAGGGATGGTGGTGTTGATAACGGGAACCTTCACAAGGTTCTTCTTTGCATCCTCAACGCCCTTGGCGATGGCTGCGGTAACTTCGTTGGCCTTTCCGAGACCATAACCGACGACACCGTTCTCGTCGCCAACAACCACGATGGCTGCGAAGCGGAAGTGACGGCCGCCCTTGGTGACCTTGGTAACACGGTTGATGGCTACCAGTCTGTCCTTGAGTTCAAGGTCAGAGGTCTTAACTCTTTTTACGTTAGTATTTGCCATAGTCTCTTACAGGATTAGAATTCGAGGCCACCTTCACGGGCGGCGTCGGCCAAACTTTTAACACGGCCATGGAAGAGATAACCTCCACGGTCGAAGGCAACCTTGGTGATGCCTGCTGCGAGGGCGCGCTCTGCGATAGCCTTGCCCACGACCTTTGCGGCGTCGATGCCGCTCTTGCCCTTGGTCTCAGCGGAGAGGGCCTTGTCGTTGGAAGATGCTGCCACGAGGGTCTTGCCTTCGAGGTCGTTGATCACCTGGACGTAGATCTGCTTGTTGGAACGGAAGACCACCATGCGGGGACGCTCGGCCGTGCCATTGACGCTCTTGCGAATCCTGTAGTGGATTCTCCTTCTTCTTTCAATTCTATTCAATGCCATAACTTGATTCCTCCATTATTATTTAGCGGATGCGGTCTTGCCGGCCTTGCGACGCAGAGTCTCGCCGACGAACTTGATACCCTTGCCCTTATAAGGTTCGGGCCTGCGGAATGAGCGGATCTTGGCTGCGACCTGGCCCACGAGCTGTTTGTCGATGCTCTTGAGGATGAGAACGGGGTTCTCACCTTTACGGACCTGAGGGGTTTCTGCCTTCACCTCATCGGGAAGGAGCAGCTGGATGTCATGGGAGTAACCCAGGGACATGGTTACGAGCTGGCCCTGTGCGGCCACGCGGTAACCAACGCCCACGAACTCCTGCTTAATGGTGAAGCCTTCGCTCACGCCCACAACCATATTGTGGACAAGTGCGCGGTACAGGCCGTGCATGCTGCGGAAGCGGGGGAGGTCGCTGGGACGGGTGAACTTGAGTTCATTACCCTCCAGAGTGACGGTGATGTCCGGATCCACCTTCTGGGAAAGTTCACCCAGGGGGCCTTTCACCTTCACCACGTTACCGTCGAGAATTTCTACTTTCACGCCGGCCGGAAGGTTTACAGGTAATTTACCGATTCTTGACATAATATATATACTTTATTAATAGACGTAGCAGATCACTTCGCCGCCTACGTTCATCTCGCGGGCCTCTTTGTCAGTGATGACGCCCTTGGAGGTGGAAAGGATGGCGATACCCAGGCCGTTCAGCACGCGGGGCATGTTCTCCACGTCGGCATAGCGGCGAAGACCGGGGGTGGAAACCCTCTGGATGCGCTTGATAGCGGCGGTCTTGGTCTGGGGATGATATTTCAGAGCGATCTTGATGGTATTTGCGGGAGTTCCTTCAACTACCTTGTAGCTAAGGATATAACCTTTCTCGAACAGAATCTTGGTGATGGCGAGCTTCATGTTGGAAGCGGGAGCCTCTACGACCTTCTTGCCTGCGAGGTAAGCGTTACGGATTCTGGTGAGGAAATCTGCAATAGGATCAGTCATTTTCTTGATACTTTATCTGATTATTACCAACTGGCCTTCTTTACACCGGGGATAAGACCCTGGGAGGCCATCTCACGGAACTGGATACGGCTCAGGCCGAAGTCCCTCATGTATCCCTTGGGACGACCGGTGAGGGAGCAGCGGTTGTGAAGACGTACGGGGCTCGCGTTCTTGGGGAGCTTGTCAAGGGCGGCATAGTCACCGGCCTCTTTCAGGGCAGCCCTCTTTGCGGCGTACTTGGCTACTAATTTGGCGCGCTTTACTTCGCGTGCTTTCATTGATTCTTTTGCCATATACTATCTTAGTTGTTATGTTTCTTGAACGGGAGGCCGAAAGCCTTGAGGAGGGCGTGTGCCTCTTCGTCTGTCTTGGCCGTGGTTACGAAGGTAATCTCGATGCCGTGGATGCGGGGGTTCTTGTCGATCTCGATCTCGGGGAAGATGATCTGCTCCTTGATGCCGAGGGTGTAGTTGCCCTGGCCGTCCATTTTCTCGGAGATGCCGTTGAAGTCGCGGATGCGCGGGAGGGCAACCCTCATGAGGCGCTCCAGGAATTCGTACATCTTAACGTCGCGAAGGGTGACTTTTGCGCCGATGGGCATACCCTTACGGAGTTTGAAGTTGGAGATATCCTTGCGGGAGGAGGTGATGACAGCTTTCTGTCCTGCGATGATGGAGAGCTCTGCAGCTGCTTCTTCAACCAGTTTCTTGTCCTGGGTTGCGTCGCCCACGCCTTCGTTGAGGGTGATCTTCACAAGCCTCGGGACCTGCATCACGGTGGTGTAGGAGAACTGCTTCTCGAGAGCGGGAACGATCTCCTCTTTATAGACCTTCTTCAGGGAAGGAACGTATCCTGCGGGAACGGCGACTGCCGCTGCGGGTTTTTCTGCTTTCTTTGCCATAATTACTTGATCTCCTCTCCTGTTGTTTTAGCATAGCGCACCTTCTTGTCTCCTTCCATACGGTAGCCCACGCGGGTGGCCTTGCCGGAGGCGTCCATCAGCTGGACGTTGGAGATATGAATAGCTGCTTCCTGTTTGATAATACCGCCCTGGGGGAACTTGCTGTTGGGCTTGGTGTGCTTGGACACCATGTTCACGCCCTCTACAATAACGCGGTCCTTTTCGCGAACCACTTCCAGGACCTTACCGGTCTTGCCTTTGTCGTTGCCGGCGTTCACGATAACGGTATCGCCTTTCTTGATATGGAACTTTTTCATTGTTTCGATACTTTTTTAGAGGACCTCCGGTGCCAGTGAAACAATCTTCATGTAGTTCTCACGCAGTTCCCTGGCCACAGGGCCGAAGATACGGGTTCCGCGGAGCTCGCCTGCGCCGTTCAGGAGGACGCATGCGTTGTCGTCAAAACGGATGTAAGATCCGTCTGCACGGCGGATTTCCTTCTTGGTGCGAACGACCACGGCCCTGGTAACGGTACCTTTCTTGATTTCGCCGCCGGGCATGGCGCTCTTGACGGTGCAGACGATGGTCTCGCCAACCGATGCGTAACGGTGACGGGTGCCGCCAAGTACACGGATGCAGAGGACTTCCTTTGCACCGCTGTTGTCTGCAACCTGTAAACGTGTTTCCTGCTGTATCATAATTACTTGACTTTTTCTACGATTTCAACTAATCTCCAGTTCTTGGTCTTGGAGAGAGGACGGGTTTCCATAATGCGGACGGTATCGCCTTCCGAGCACTCGTTGTTAGCATCCTCCGCCACGAATTTGGTGGACTTCTTCACGAACTTGCCGTAGATGGGGTGCTTCTCGTGCCTTTCAACCTTTACCACGATGGTTTTGTCCATCTTGTTGCTGACCACGATGCCGACTCTTTCTTTACGAAGATTTCTTTCCATAGTACTAAATTAGTTCTGCTGTTTCTCTTTCTCGGCCAGGATGGTGATCATGCGAGCGATATCCTGACGGGTCTTTCTGATCTTGGAGGTATCCTCCAGGGGAGAGATCGTATGGTTGAGCTTCATGGTGTCGAGGTTGTTCTTTTCAATCTCGATGCGGTCGCGAAGGTCTGCCACAGACATCTCACGTACTTCTGATACTTTCATGTTGTTCTCCTCCTTACGATTATTCTTCTACATAATCCCTGCGGACCACGAACTTGGTGGCGACGGGGAGTTTCTGGGCAGCAAGACGCATCGCTTCCTTTGCAGTTGCGAGGGAAACGCCTTCCGCTTCGAACAGAATGCGGCCGGGGGTGACGGGGGCTACGAAGCCCTGGGGATCACCTTTACCTTTACCCATACGGGTATCGAGCGGCTTAGCAGTGAACGGCTTGACGGGGAAGATGCGGATCCAAATCTGACCCTCACGGTTCATACGACGGGAAATGGCCTGACGGGCTGCCTCGATCTGCTGAGCGGTGAGCCAGCAGTTCTCAAGGTTCTTGAGACCGAAAGAACCGAATGCAAGCTGGTTTCCGCGACCGGAATTGCCCTTCATGCGGTTTTTCTGTTCCCTTCTGAATTTTGTTCTTTTAGGCTGTAACATTGTTGTAATGTTTAAAAATTTCCTTAATTTGCCCTAACTTATTGAAACTCAGCTGGTTGGGTGCGTTTTGCTCCAATTTGGGGATTGCAAAGTTACAAAAAAAATTTGATTTGCAAACATTTTTTCAAAAATATTTACACATTTTCGACCGCGGTTTTTAACACTTAACTCGCTGAAACTCCGCGCCTTCCTTTCAGCAATAAAAAAAACTTTGCCCGATTTTCGACATCGGCCTTTCCGCAATAGAACAACACGAAAAAAGCCCGGCGTGGTGCCGGGCTTAAGAAATGGTGGAACTGTCAGGGTTATGGGATGGCGATGTCCATCAGATACGGGTCTTTTGCCTGACGGGTGCCGTCACCCATGACAAGGACGTAACCGAAATCGGTTTTCTCGATGCTGTCGTAAATGATCGGTACAACCACGTCTCCAAAGTGGTTGATAAGACCGTATTTGCCGTCCTTGGAAGCAAGGGAAAACTCCCTGGCCCTGGCTGGATCCGGCACGGAGCCGGGAAGTACCGTCTCGCCCCAGGCGTCGATATCCACCATTACTCCGTCAAGCCCGGCAATGAAGCATTTCCTGGAATTGTCCCATTCAAGACTGTCATAAATCACAGGAATATAGTTGTTGCCGCCGGGAGATATGACACCATATTTTCCGTCTTTCCTGACGATGAATCCGAACATATGACTTGAATCCCTCACATCGTACTCATCAAACAATGCCGCAAGATCCAAAGACCAGGGGCCCCATCCTTGGATGATGTCCAGATACTTGTCATACGCAGCAACGAGTCCGTCCTTGGCGATGAGATAGCCGTAGGGTTGCTCTGCGATGCCGTCGTAGACAGGCTCCAGAAGCACTTCACCCCACACATCCTTCATTCCGTATTTACCGTTTTCGGTAAACATCACGGGCGCGGGGGGATCCACCTCGTTTCCTGCGGGATCCAGGCAGAAGGAGTTATACTCGTCAATGAACGCAGTGAAGAGGTTAACTGCGCTATCCCATGAAACATGGACGTATTTTTCAAAGAGCACATTGAGGTCCGCCGTCCAGGGGCCGCGGCCGATGATGTAGTTCAGCTCTTTATCCAGAGCCTCGTGCTCGCCGCCTATGGTAAGGAGCCAGCCGTAGGGCTGATATTCGATTGCATCGTATTCGGTTTCAAGGCCCATGGAGCCATCGGCCCAGATTGAACCCACTTTGTCGCCTCTGTGCACGATGAACATTTCGGCCTCCGGATTCCACTCAATCGACTCGTAGCCGGCGGCAAGGAGCTCTTCCGGATTCGCCGTCCAGTAGCCGTAAGGGATAATAACCTCGTCGCCCTGGGCCACCACGGCATGTTCACCGTCCTTGGTGACGTAATAGCCGCCGGCGGAGCAAGGGGCGATACTGTCGTAGTACGACTGCAGAAGGATGCGGCCGTCACGGCCAAGGAGGCCGTAGCGCTCGTTTTTGCGCACGATGAACGCCTCCATGCCAAGGGGCTCTATCGACAGGTATACGGGAGGGGCGATGCGGTTGCCGTCTTCGCTCACGAGGCCCATTCCGCCGTCTTTCTGCACCAGATATGCGTTAAGGGCGGGCTCCCAGCTGATGCCGTCGTACTGGGGCTCCACGAGGATGGCTCCATCGGCCTTGAGAATACCCATCTTGCCATCCAGGACCACCTGGTAGCCGCCGTGGGGATTGAGATCCAGCACGTCATATCGGCAGGGAATAACCCATTCGCCCTTGGGGTTGATCATGCCCGACTTGCCGGACTTTGAGGCCAGGGCAAGGCCATCCTCCGAGAACTCGCCAAGTTCCGACAGGTTCATCTGAAGGAAGTTGGACACCAGCACGGGCACCCCGAGCCTGGGGCTGATTGCCGAACGCACGCCGATGAGCGTCTTGAACGGGCCCGACTCCGCGATTACGGTTGCGAAGCTGTCGAAAAGGGAGATATTGTCATACGTGGGCTCGATGAGATATACGTTCTCACGGGTGATGTAGCCCCATGAGTTTCCCGCCTTGATGCGGGCAACGGGCATGGAGGTGCCATCGGCCGACGTTACCACCTCGAACGGGCCGGCCTCGTCGAAGACCGCCTTGATGATCATCTTGCCGGAGGAGTTCGCATAACCCCATTTCCCCTTCTTTTCGGCGGGGACGAGTTCGTCTTCCAGGTCTTTTACAGGTTTCAGTTCGGGAATCTGGGCGAAGGCTTCACCCGCAATGCATAGAACTGCAATGATTGATAAAAGAAAGCGCTTCATCTTATGTGCTTGTTTGATAGCCACAAATATAGTAATTCCCGGCAAAAGTGCCAAGAATTACTTCTTTAAGTATTTATCGGGAATCTTTATGTCGGGCGGGGGCTCGTAGAATATGGAGTAATACAGCGAGGTGAAGGTGCCATCGGCCCAGGCCTGGCAAAGTTCCTCCAGGTCCTTGTCCTCCCCTTCCGGGTCGTACTGCGACTTGAGGTTGTTGTCGAATATCTTCGCGATGCCCTGCCAGAAGCCGGCGGCAACGCCGTTCTTATAAGTCTTGATTATGGAATAGGACGACTGGCCCGTTTCGCGGTCGATGAGTTTCAGAAGCACGCCGCCCTGGGTGATGGTCATCTTCCGCATGGTTTGTTCGAAGTCCTTGAACAGATCGGCCTGAATGGAGGAGATGTAGCGGTCTTTCTTCATCGCGCCCATGTTGTCCGCGGCGATGGTGCTGTCCACGATTTCCTGGATGCGGCCGGAAGCAAGGGCAAGGGGATATACTTTTGCGAAGTTATAGACCAGGCGGTAGTACTTGCGCCAGTCCTTGCGGGCATGCTTGGGATAGCCGAACACCCACACCGGATCCAGCTGGGCGTAGAAAACCGTGTCGCCTTCTTCTATCCTGTACGGCATGTACAGTGCGCGGTTCACGGCGTTGCCGTTTTCGTGGTAATACTCCATCTGCGCGCGCGCTTCCTGCTGGGCACGGGCCCTTTCCATGGCGCGCCGGATATGCCTCTGCCCCCACGCGGGTGCACACGCAATTATTAATAGGAGTATTACGGCCAGTTTTTTCATATCATTCTCTCGCGGCGGTTCAGTTCATAAGCAAAGACTTTGCCATAACGCCGCAGGCCCTACTTTTTGGGCACGGAGAATGATATCTTCACCTTTGGCTTGCGCTCGCTTGTGGTTGCGGGGCCATTGAGAATACCGCGATAGTAGCGGTCTTTGTCCAGTTCCTGGGTGGTTTTGGAGGATGAACTGCTGTAGGCGTTCATGTACTGGGCCAGCATCATGTAGTTATAGTAGTTGGAATAGCCGCCGTAGCCGCCATATCCGCCATAACCGTAACTGCCGTAGCCATACCCGTAGCCACCATAGCCATATCCGCCATAACCGCCGTACAGGCTGTTGTAATACTGCGCATACATAAGCTGTTGCAGATATTCGCTGTTGTAGCCTTCATTGGCCGTTTCCACGGTTTCCGTGTGAACGGTGAGGAACCAGATATCGTAGCGGGATAGCTTGGAGAGATCCTCCAGCCGGATGATTTCCTGGAAGTGGTGGGTGATGTCGGGACGGTAGGTGAGATTGGACCGGTCGATATCGCCCTGATTCTCCGAGCTTGCCGATGCGTCGCTGAGCCCGGCGAAGGTGATGGAGGTATCCGTCTGGATCATGCAGGTGGGGCTGATGATGGACGGGAACATGTCCAGCGCCTCGTAATCTTCTCCCTGCACTTCGAAGGGGAGATAGATGGTTGCGTGGTTGATGACCGCCTTGGCGGGATCTCCCTTTGTGCCGATGATGGCGAGAGCTTTTTCCCTGAGTTCACTTGCCAGAACCACCGGCTTGAGGCCGCCGCCACCCTCGATGTAGGCGTATTCGCTGGCATCGCCGGCCTTGGCGCGGGTCTCGTGGGAGGTGCGGTTGAAAGCGTACTGGTAGAACTTGGTGTTGTTGCTAAGGTATTCCGCCTCGTTGTAGAACGCGGGTTCTCCGGGGATGAACAGGAAGGTGGTGTCCTTCCGCACGCCGTTATATTCCGAGTTGATGGTGAGAAGGGCCACGTTGCTGTTGCGGTAATACTTGCCGGAGCTCACCATAAGGCATGACAGTTCGAACATGTTGATGCGGCCGCCGTTGCCTGCGGGAGCGTCCATGTCGATATAGATGCCGGGAAGGGCCGCCACATAATCCTCATAGGAGGAGATGATGTGCTCCGAGTTCTCCAGGGCCGCGATCTTGTCCAGATACTCCTGGGTGAAAGCCTCCGTGAACTCGAATGACAGGGAATCCTTTCCGTTGAAGATGGGAACGCCGCGGGAGATGCGCGTGGTGCCGTGGGGAATATCCTGGTTGGTGCCGCTTTCAAGGGAACTTGACGATAGCGGCCTGGTGAGCGAGTATACGTTCACGTTCTGCAGGATATACTGCTGGGATTCATCCGCGAAGGAGACCGAATCGCAGGCAAAATGGATGTCGAACTTCACGGGCTTGGGGTTCTTGCCCAGATCCAGAGTGTCGTCCACCGGAATGAGGGTGAAGGCCGATGCGCGGGTTGTGAGGCCGAAAACATCGTCCCTGATTGCGCCGATGGTGATGCGGGTGTCCGAGAAGCCCGACAGATTGTCCGCCATCTTCATCTGGAGATTGTCCAGGGTGAATTCCGCGGTGTAGGTGTCGTACTGCAGGCTGCTGTCTACAAGGCCGGAGCCCATCCTGCCGTCAATCTTGACGCAGGAGACCAGAACCGCAGCCCCCAGGGCCGCCAATATAGCGATGATGCGTGATTTCATTACAGGAACAAATCGTAAAAGCCGTTGTACTCGTCTTTGTACGTGCCGTCTGCGAGGGAAGCCGGATCGCATTCCAGGACGGGGACGTTGAGGCCGTGGCAATAATCGGCCAGAGAGGCGGATACGTCGGCCGCGCCCAGGATTATGCCGTCCGAGTACAGGGCGGCCATCTTTGCGAGGTCTTCTCCCGTGGCTTCGGGGGTGAGGGGAACGTCTTTGGGCTTGATGGGGCCGAAGCGCACCGTTTCCGCGAAATTGGGGCCGAGGGCCTCTGCGGGAGTGTCCCCGTACAGGGAGAGGACGATTTTGCTGCCGGAGAAGATGGGATCGTCTTTATAGGCCTTCTTCAGGTACAGGGGCAGCACGTGGGAGATCCAGCCCGAGCAGTGGATGATGTCCGGGGCCCAGCGGAGTTTCTTCACGGTTTCCAGGACGCCACGGGCGAAGAATATTGCCCTTTCGCCGTTGTCCGGGAAGAAGTTGCCTTCATCGTCCCTGTAGATGAGCTTGCGCTTGAAGAAATCTTCATTGTCGATGAAGTATACCTGGATGCGGGCCGCCGAGATGGATGCCACTTTGATGATGAGAGGATGATCCGCTTCGCCAACAATGATGTTGATGCCGGACAGGCGGATGACTTCGTGAAGCTGGTTCTTGCGTTCGTTTATGCAGCCATAGCGGGGCATGAACACGCGGATTTCGCGGCCCCGCTCCTGGATTCCCTGGGGAAGTTCGCGGCCGATGCGTGCGATGTCCGTTTCTGGGAGGTACGGAAACATTTCCGAGTTAACGAACAGGACTTTTTTCACTGATTCTCCCATAATACTCATACGTTTAGTTCACAAAGATACGAAAATTTTTTCGGATTTCGGTGCGGTTTCGCTATATTTGGGGCGAAATTAAGCGGTAGTATGGCCAAAGCGAACAACGAAATAATCAAAAAACGTATCGCGGGTTCGTGGGTTTCCACGGTTATCTCCATCTCGCTCCTGCTGCTCCTGGTGGGCGTCGGGGCTCTGCTTGTGGTGAACGCCCGCTCGGTGTCGAACTACTTCAAGGAGCACATGCAGGTGAGCGTCCTGTTGAAGGACGACGTGTCCGATGAGGCCGCGGCGGACTTCGAGAAAGTGGTGGCCGGGGTAACCGGTGTGAAATCCACCCGCCTCGTCACCCGCGAAGAAGGCATCGAGGAGATGGCCCAGATGCTGGGAAGGGACTTTCTGAGCGTGTTCCAGGAGGCTCCGGTGCCCGTTTCCATCGACATAACCCTCTATTCCGAGTTCGTATCGGCAAACAGCATCGCCCTGGTGGAACAGGAGCTCATGGCCTTCCCGGAGGTGGACGAGGTGGTGTACCAGACGTCCCTCGTGGACGCGCTTAACCAGAACCTCGGGAAGATTTCCGCGGCTCTGGGCGTTCTGATCGCCCTTCTGCTTTTCATCTCCGTGGTGCTCATGGCCGGCACCGTGCGCCTCACGGTGTTCTCGCGCCGATTCACCATCCACACCATGCAGCTTGTGGGCGCAACCCGCAGCTTCATCCGCCGGCCCTTCGTGTGGCAGGCGGCACTGCAGGGGCTTGTGGCGGCGCTCCTCGCCATCGGCATGCTCGTTGGGCTTCTTTTCGCCCTCCGCAGCTCCTTCTCCCAGTTGTTCGGCATCTTCACCCTTCAGGGCCTTGTAATCGTTATGGCCACCGTCCTTGTGACCGGCCTCCTTATCTGCACCCTCAGCACAACCATCGTGGTGAACCGCCTCGTGGGCTTCAACCGCGACCAATTATACTCATACTAATGAAAAAGACTACTCCCACCCCGCAGGACGACTCCCGCATGGCCATCTCCCGCAAGGGCCTCTGGCTCATGGTGGCCGGCCTGGTGGTTCTGGCAGCGGGCTTCATCCTGCTTAGTGGCGGCGGCTCCAAAGACCCCGCCGTGTTCAATTACGCAATGTTCGATTTCCGCCGCCTGGTGGCCGCCCCCGTGGTAATCGTGGCCGCGCTCGTGGTAGAACTAATCGGCATTATGGGTTGGTTTAAAGAGAAGAAGAAATGACTTGGTGGCAGGCTATAATCCTTGGGCTCGTACAGGGTCTCACGGAGTTTCTCCCGGTTTCCAGCTCCGGGCATCTGGTAATATTCAGCCGCCTTCTGGGCGTTAACGGCGAGGGCTTTCTGGATTTCACCGTAACGGTTCATCTGGCAACGGTGATCGCCACGATCGTGGTGTTCTGGAAAGTGATATGGGACCTTCTCAAAGGCTTTTTCAAGTTCAAGTGGAACGACGAAACAGACTATATCTGCAAGATCCTGGTGTCGCTCATCCCCGTGATGCTGGTTGGCTTCCTTCTCAAGGACTGGGTAGACGGCCTTTTCAGCGGCAGCCTCCATCAGGTTGGCTTCGCCCTGTGCTTCACCGCCGCCCTGCTCATCCTGTCGGATTACCTCGGCCGTTCTTCCAGTCAAGCGGAGCGCGCGGAGAGATCTCACCCTCGTAACGGCATCTCCTGGTGGCAGGCCTTCGTGGTGGGCATCGCCCAGGCCGTGGCGGTTGTGCCGGGCATCTCCCGCAGCGGAAGCACCATCGCAACCGGCCTTCTGTGCGGGGTGGAGCGCAAGGGCATGGCCCAGTTCTCCTTCCTCATGGTGCTCATACCCATCCTGGGAGAGCAGCTGCTGGATATCGCCAAGGGCCTGATGGTTAGCGGAGTAATCGGCGGCGGCGTGAGCCCCCTGGCCCTCGTTCTGGGCTTCGTGGCAGCTTTCGCCTCCGGCCTTTTCGCCTGCAAGGTGATGATCGCCATCGTGAAGAAGGCAAAACTCACATGGTTCGCCGCGTACTGCGTGGTGGTGGCCGCCCTCATCTTCTTCCTCAGCTAAATGTTCACCTATTTCGTATCCGACGTCCATCTGGGACTTGATGTGGCCGATCCCGCCGGCCGCGAAGAGCGCTTCGTGCGCTTCCTTCGGGAGATTCCCGTGATGCGCACCAGCGCCGTGTATCTTCTCGGCGACATCTGGGACTTCTGGTACGAATACCGCGACGTTGTGCCCAAGGGCTATGTGGAGGTGCTTTCTGCGCTCATCGGCCTGATGAAAGCCGGCGTGAAGGTGTACTTCTTCCAGGGCAACCACGACATCTGGACGTACAAGTATTTCGAAGAGCTTGGCATGATACGGCTCGAGCAGCCCTATGAGGTGGAAATCGACGGCAAACGCTTCTGCCTCGGCCACGGCGACGGCCTCGGCCCCGGCATGCACGGCTACAAGTTCATGCGTAAATGCTTCCACAGCCGCTTCCTTCAGGCGCTCTTCAGCAGCCTGCACCCCTGGCTGGCCTTCCGCCTCGGCAACGGCTGGTCGAAGAAATCGCGCCTTGGCAAGAGCATAAGTTACGAATTCAAAGGCACGTCGGAACCCCTCTACAAGTACTGCCTATCCTATCCCAATCCCGTAGACTACTTCATCTTCGGCCACTACCACTGCCACGCGGATATCCCCGTATCGGCCACCGGCGCCCTTGCAACGCCCACAACAGTAACAACCGAGCAAACCTCCACCGAAGGGGCCCCGCGCCTCCTTCTCCTGCGCGACTGGATACAGTGCTCCAACTGGATAGAATTCGACGGCACCTCCTGCCATTACACAGAAGAGCCCAGCCTATAACAACCGGCCGGGCACGGCGGCAAACTCTCTTGCACACAAAAAAAAAGAATCCGGACGCGAAGGACCGGATTCTTTGTGTGATGTTGAGGGAGAATTACTCGCCTACTTTTTCCTGTACTTTTGCGATTGCGTCGCCAACGGTTGCAATGCCACTGGTTTCCTCATCGGGAATCTTGATGCCGAACACCTTCTCGAATTCCATAAGGAGCTCTACGGTGTCCAGGGAATCTGCACCCAGGTCATTGGTGAAGCTCGCGGTTTCGGTAACCTCGGATTCTTCAACGCCAAGCTTGTCAACGATGATAGCTTTGACCTGCTTTACGATTTCTTCGTTAGTCATAATGATTAGGTTTTAAGTTTATATTACGTTTTCTTATATCCGATATTCGTGCAAAGATAAGCAATTTTTCTCTACTTCTCAACTTTTGGCTGCTTTTTAGCCAATTTGAGCCATATACGCACACCGTTCAGGGAGTTGATAAAGAAGAAGCAGTACTTCACCACCATCACGGGTGCATATCCGTTGGAACCTGCTGCGCCACAGCGGTTTACCCACAGCGCGATGGAGAATATGTTCACGAATACCCATATGAACCACGAATCCGAATAGCACAGCGAAAGCAGTATCTGCCCGGTTATGTTCAGCACCATCACAATGGCGTCCAGCAGGATCTTGTCGCGCTCCACGGCATCGGCCCCGCCCAGGCGCGCCACGTCGATATAATACAGTATCGCATACACGGCGGCGATACCGGCCACGATGCTCGCGCCCACGATAGCCCACTGCTTCCCGGTGAGCCTCAGAGCCTTTGGCGTCTCCTGCTTGCCTTCTTTGTTCTTCCCGGCGCCGTGCTTGCGCCACTGCCATATACCCACGAACTGCATCGGCAGGAAATAGCACAGGTGCAGGAGCGTTTGGCCGATGTTCCCCGCATCCCAGTTGGTGTATGCGCATATCGACACGTTCACAATCCCAAACAGGAAGTTCCATATGAGCCCGTTTGCGCTCATCACGCAGTTGAACACGCCCATCACCGCCCCCAGGGTAACCACCAGCATCTTCGCGATGTTCGCCCCCGGCTCCTGCATCTTGAAAATATTCACCACCAGCACAACACTGATCATCCCCACCAGGATGAACGCATTGAACCACTTGTTAAAAGTCTTTTCCTGTATCATAGCGTAAAATACAACTTTCTATCTATCAATTACTTATCAAAACACCCTGGGGCAAAAAAGCCCCAGGCACTTTTCATAATTTGTTATATATCAACAACTTCCAGTTTACACTTTCAAATACTCTTGTTTTCTTTTTTGCGACGTGACTAAAACTTTTTCTACCCCACAGGGGGGAGCGAAAAAGTTTTGTCCCGTCTGTTTTGGCTCACGCACTAGCCATCGCTCAAATAATCATGTATGCGGGTGGCGAGGGAGGCGCCGACGAGGGCGGAGAGCTCCTCGAGGGGGGCGCGGGCGATTTGGGCCACGGAGCCGTAGCTGAGGAGGAGGCGCTGCTCGGTTTTAGCGCCCACGCCGGGGATTTCGCGGAGGGCGCTCCGGATCGCCGCTTTGGAGCGGAGGTCGCGGTGGAAGGTGATGCCGAAGCGGTGGGCTTCGTCGCGGATTTGCTGGAGCACCTTAAGCGCACGCGAGTTGCGGTCGATGAAAAGCGGATACGGATCCCCCACCCGCACAACTTCTTCGAGGCGTTTTGCCAGGCCCACGACGGTGAGTTTATCCGTGAGCCCAAGCTCCGCCAATGCCTGCCAGGCGGCATCCAGCTGGCCGCGGCCGCCGTCGATCACGATCAGATCCGGTAAATCAGAAGGCGCCTCCGCCAGCATCCGCGAGTAACGCCTGTTCACCACTTCTTTCATGGACGCAAAGTCGTTCGCGCCGATAACGGTCTTTATCTTGAACTTGCGGTAGTCTTTCTTGGAGGGCTCCGCCTCGCGGAACACAACGCAGGAGGCCACAGGGTTGGTGCCCTGGATGTTGGAGTTGTCGAAACACTCGATGTGCCGAGGGAGCCTGTCCAGGGACAACGCCTTCTGCAATTCCTCCATAACCGAAAGCCGCCAGGCGTCGGGATCCGTGTGCTCTTTCTGCTTGATCGAGTTGAAGTGGAACTCCTTGGCGTTCTTGCCGCTGAGCTCCAGCAGGGCCAGTTTGTCCCCGCGGACGGGCACACGGAAGGCAACCCCGTCTATTGTAACATCCGGCAGGAACGGCACGATCACCTCCGGTGCCAGGGCGCCGAACTTATCTTCAACCTCGCCGATGAACGTAGCCAGGAACGTGGAGGGTTCCTCTTCGATCTGGCTCTTGAAGCCAAGATTCAGGCTCTGCACGATCGCTCCCCCGCGGACGCGAAGGAAGTTTCCATACGCTTCGGAGCCATCCAGGACGATCGAGAACACATCGGCATCGATATCCTGGGCCGATGTTACCACGCTCTTGGCGTAGTGCTTCTGGACCGAGAGCATTTTCTCCTTGTAGAGCTGCGCCTGCTCGAAATCGAGCTGCGCGGCGGCATCGGCCATGAGATTGCGGTAATGCTTGATTACGTCGCTGCCGCGCCCGGAGAGGATGCGAACGATGTCGTCGATGTTCGAAGTATACTCCTCCTTGGATATTCCACCGACGCAGGGAGCCTTGCATCGGCCTATATGGAAATCCAGGCAGGGGCGGAATTTGTGCTGGAGAATAGCCTGGGAAGTGATGTTGAGCCGGCATGAACGAAGCGGGAACACAGAAGCGAAGAACTCCAGCATCCCGCGGGCGTGCAAGACGGAGCTGTACGGGCCGAAATAGCGGTTCCCCTTGCCCTTTTCCATGTGGCGGGTGATGAACACGCGCGGGAAATCGTCGCCCGTGACGCATATCCAGGGATAGGTCTTGGAGTCCTTCAGGAGGATGTTGTATTTGGGCTTGTACTGCTTTATGAGATTGTTTTCCAGCAGCAGGGCATCGGCCTCCGAATCCACCACGGAGTACTGCGCATCGGCAATCTTCGAAACAAGGATGCGGGTTTTGGCGTTAAGGCGCTCCGGCGGCACGAAATACTGCGCCACCCTCTTGTGGAGGTCCTTCGCCTTGCCCACATATATGACATTACCCCCGGCGTCGTAGTATCTGTACACGCCGGGGTTATGGGGAAACAATGCGATTTTTTCCCTTACTGTCATTTGGCCGATGCCAACGCCTCGCTCACCGCTTTTTCGATATCATCCCCGCGAAGACCGCGTGCGATGATGGTTCCGTCCGGGCCGATGAGCATGATGTGCGGAATACCCTCGATGCCGTAGATGTCCGTGGGAATCTTCTGGGCGTTGATAATCTGGTCCCACTTGATTCCGAGCTCCTTGGCCGCGGCCTTGGTGTCCGTGGGATTATCCCATACGGCAACACTTAACACATTGAAGTTCTTGCCTTTATGCTTCTTGTAAACGGCGGCGATATTGGGAAGTTCCGCCTTGCAGGGGCCGCACCAGCTTGCCCAGAAGTCCACAAGAACGAACTTGCCCTTACCCACGAAGTCCGAGAACTTCACCGTGGATTTATTGGGCTTTTCCGGATCCTGCACCACCGTGAAGTCGATGAACTTGGAGCCTGCGCCGGTTTTGCTCTTGGTGTCGTAGAGCTTGATGAGCTTCTGGATATAAGGGTCTTGGCGGAGCTCGTCCGAAAGGCTGCCAAGGGCTTCCACCATCTTGGCGTCATCGTCCGTCTGGATGGAGGAGATGGCAAGGAGGCCCACCACATTGTCCGTGTTCTGCGAAAGAACCTCGAAATAATGAGCGTTGTATTCCTCCACGGCCTTGTCCAGATATTCTTCCTGCTGGGCTTCGTCCAGGGATTCCATCTCCGCGTTGAACTTGTCCATGAATGCCTCGTCCCATTCGTTGAGAGCAATGACACGGGAAGTAATGCCTTCCGGATTGTCCGTTATGGCGATGCCGTTTTCAGTGTCGATGGTGATATTGCTGCCGTCCGATACGAAATGCACCGGATCCGCCTCCGTGAGCATGAATGCAAGCTGAGTTTTGTCCACGGGAAGCAGCACGTTCACTTTGCCGCGAACCACGGCCACGGTGGTGTCCCACTGCTCGCCGATGGAGAAGGTTACAGAATCCGGGGCTTCGCTGCCGAAATCACAGCTTACGCGGGTGAGGCCGCCGGGGTTTGCCTGGGTGCAGGCGACCATAGCGATTGCCGCGGCTGCAAGGATAATCTTGGTGAGTTTCATATTCATATAGTATAATCATACAAAAGTACTCAAGTTCTGCGTAAAAAACAAGGGCGAGCCTTTTCAGGTTCGCCCTTGCGATGATGCGTTACGCTACGCTTATTTGCGCTCGCCACCACGACGGCCGCCACGGCCGCCACGGCCACCGCGTTCGCCACGGCCGCCTTCACGACGACCGGCGCCGGGTGCTGCAGCGCTGGATGCGAAGCCGGCGTTAGGAGAAAGATCCTGTTTGCCATACTTCTCACCGTTGCAGATCCACACCTTGATACCCATGGTACCCATCTGTGTGCGGGCTACTGCGAGTGCGTAGTCGATATCGGCACGGAAGGTGTGCAGGGGGGTACGACCCTCCTTGAACATCTCGCTGCGTGCGATTTCGGCGCCGCCTACGCGACCGCTGATCTGAACCTTGATACCCTCTGCACCAACGCGCATTGCGGTGGCGATGGCCATCTTGATGGCGCGGCGATAGCTCACGCGGCCTTCAATCTGACGGGCGATGCTGTCTGCTACGATTGTAGCGTCTACCTCGGGGCGCTTCACCTCGAAGATGTTGATCTGAACATCCTTGGCAGTGACCTTCTTGAGTTCTTCCTTGAGTTTATCGACCTCCTGGCCGCCCTTGCCGATGATGACACCGGGACGTGCAGCGTGAATGGTGACGGTGATGAGCTTAAGGGTGCGCTCAATGATGATGCGGGAGAGGCTGGCCTTTGCAAGACGGCTTCCCAGATACTTGCGGATTTTGTAGTCCTCTGCGATCTTCTCTGCGTAGTTACCACCTACCCAGTTGGAGTCCCAACCACGGGTGATACCGATACGGTTGCTGATTGGATTGGTTTTCTGTCCCATTTTTTAATTCTCCACTGTTGCAGGTTTGACATCGAGTACGATGGTGACGTGGTTGGAACGCTTGCGGATGCGTCCGGCACGGCCCTGAGGGCAGGGGCGGATACGCTTCAGCGTGCGTCCTTCGTCTACCATGATAGTCTTAACATATACGTTACCGGCTTCCAGCTCGCGGCTCTGTTCGGTGTTCTTCGCCTCCCAGTTTGCGATGGCGCTGCGGAGGAGTTTCTCCAGACGCACGGAAGCTTCCTTCTTGGAATAGTGAAGGAGGTCCAGAGCGTGGTTTACTTCCTGTCCGCGCACGGTGTCGGCCACCAGGCGCATCTTCCTCGGGGAAGTGGGCACGTCGTTAAGCTTTGCTATAGCGGTCTGTTTCTTGGTCTCTTTCAGGCTCTCGGCCATAAGTCTTTTTCTCTTACCCATAATGCTTTTCCTTTAAACATTATTTCTTATTGTTGCCGGCGTGGCCTCTGAAAGTTCTCGTGGGAGCGAATTCGCCCAGCTTGTGACCAACCATGTTCTCCGTAACATATACCGGAATGAACTTGTTGCCGTTATGGACGGCGATGGTGTGGCCCACAAAGTCAGGGGAAATCATGCTGGCACGGGACCAAGTCTTGACAACCTCTTTCTTCTTGCTGCCTTCGTTCATAGCAAGAATTCTGTTCTCCAGGGCTTCCTGGATGTACGGTCCTTTTTTAAGTGAACGACTCATAATCTTGTGCAGTTTATTCCGTTATTTCTTACGTCTTTCAATGATGAACTTGTTGGAAGTGGCCTTCGGGTTGCGGGTCTTCTTACCCTTTGCAGGGAGACCCTTGCGGGAACGCGGGTGACCACCGGAGGCGCGGCCTTCACCACCACCCATCGGGTGATCATGAGGGTTCATGACAACACCGCGGTTGTGGGGACGGCGGCCAAGGTGACGGGTGCGTCCGGCCTTTCCGTAAGATTCAAGATTATGATCCGTGTTGGACACGATGCCCACGGTGGCGCGGCAGGTTACGGGAACCATGCGGGTCTCACCCGAAGGGAGGCGCAGGATTGCGTAGTTGCCTTCACGGGCTGCGAGCTGTGCATAGGTGCCGGCGGAACGGGCCATTGCAGCACCCTGGCCGGGACGGAGTTCAATTGCGTGAACGAGCGTACCCACGGGGATGTTTGCAAGGGGCAGGCAGTTGCCGAGATCCGGGGAGGCGGCGGGGCCGTTCTCCACAGTCTGGCCTACTGCAAGACCGTTAGGGGCGATGATGTAGCTCTTGCTGCCGTCCTGGTATTCGATGAGGGCGATGCGGGCGCTGCGGTTAGGATCGTATTCGATGGTGAGTACGGTTGCCTTTTCGCCGTCGCGGTTGCGGAGGAAGTCCACAATACGATACATCCTCTTGTGACCGCCGCCGCGGTAACGCACTGTCATCTGGCCGGTATTGTTGCGGCCGCCAGTGGACTTAAGGGGTTCGAGGAGCTTCTTATAGGGCTTCTTCGCGGTGATTTCCTCAAAAGAGCTGATGGCCTTGTTGCGCTGGCCGGGAGTCACCGGTTTGTACTTCTTGATTGCCATATTCTATTCCTCCTCTTAAATGTTAGCGTAGAAATCGATCTTCTCTTCACCTGCAAGAGTGACATAAGCCTTCTTGAAGTGATTGGTACGACCGCGCAGGAGACCACTCTTGGTGTAGCGCTGTTTGCGCTTGCCGTGATAGTTGAGGGTGTTCACGTCGAGGACGTTCACATTGTACATTTTCTCAACTGCGTCTTTTATCTGGAGCTTGTTGGCCTTGCGGTCCACGATGAAACCGTAGCGGTTCAGTTTTTCGCCCTGAGCCGTCATTTTCTCGGTTACGATTGGCTTAATTAAAATTCCCATTTGTCTGTCTCCTTTACTTTACCCTCTCTGCGAGAATGTCCTGGACGCCGTCTACCAGCACGAGGCTGTGTGCGTTCATGATTGCGTAGGTGTTGATTTCATCTACGGTGATAACCTTCACGTTTTCAAGGTTGCGGGATGAAAGATAGATGTTCCTGGAATTCTCCGGGAGAACCATAAGAACCTTGCGGTCGCCGGCCTTGATGGCTGCGAGGATGCCGAGGAGTTCCTTGGTCTTGGGAGCGTCCATTGCGAAGGGTTCAACCATCACGATGCCGTTCTCCTGAGCCTTATAAGAAAGCGCGGATACGCGGGCGAGGGACTTAACCTTCTTGTTGAGTTTGTTGCGGTAGTCGCGGGGCTTGGGGCCATGGATGTTGCCGCCACCCACGAAGATACCGGCCTTGAGGGAACCGTGACGTGCACCGCCGCCGCCTTTCTGACGGCCGAGCTTCTTGGTGGAATAGGCCACCTCGCTGCGGTCCTTGGTCTTGGATGTTCCCTGCCTCTGGTTTGCAAGATACTGCAGAACGTCCAGATATATGGCGTGGTCGTTAGGGGTTACACCGAATACTTTCTCGTCCAGAACGACTGATTTTCCGGATTCGGTACCGTCGATTTTGTATACCTTCAATTCCATTTTTTAGTCCTCCAGAATTAAGTATGAACCCTTGGCTCCGGGAACGGAACCTTTAACCACGAGGAGATTGTTCTCTGCGTCTACTTTGAGAACCTCAAGGTTGAAGACTTTGACGCGCTCGTTGCCCATGTGTCCTGCCATGCGCATTCCGGGGAATACGCGTGAAGGCCATGAGGAAGCACCCATGGAACCGGGGTGACGGAGACGGTTGTGCTGACCATGGGTCACGCCGCCTACACCTGCGAATCCGTGGCGCTTTACTACGCCCTGGAAGCCTTTACCTTTGGATGTACCGACCACGTCGATGTACTTCACATCGGTGAAAACGTCTGCTACGGTGACAACGTCGCCGAGCTTAAGCTCACCCTGGAAGTCTGCGGGGAACTCCACAAGTTTCTTCTTGGGGGTTACTCCTGCCTTTTCGAAATGGCCTTTAAGAGCCTTGCTGGTGTGTTTCTCTTTCATTTCGTCATAGGCAAGCTGCACGGCGGCATAGCCGTCTTTTTCAACTGTGCGAACCTGCGTGACAACACACGGACCAGCCTCGATGACGGTGCATGGCACATTCTTGCCATCAGCACCGAAGACGGAAATCATTCCGACTTTTTTTCCAATTAAACCAGGCATTGGTGTTCGTTAATTAATTGTTTATAAATACTTTAACCACTAAAAAATGCGGCTCGCGCACTTTTTGCGGGCCGCAAATATAGGAATAATAATTTGATTTACCAAAAGTTATGAACAGTTTTTCAACTGCTTTTAACGCACCCAGGCCTTTAGTTCTTTCCATGGAACTTCCACCGAAATGATGCCGAAAGCATACGGGGCGATCTCATAGGGCTGGAAGGTCCACTGCACTCCCTTGGGGCCGGGGAGGTACACTCCGTTCACCCATGCGCCGGTTGGCTCGGCGAAGCCCTGCTCAAGCTCGTCCACGTCGAACCCATCGGCCTTCAGCTGGGGAATGTAGTCGCTCAGGAGATGCTGGCGGATGAGGGCGGAAACGGGCTCCTCGTAGCCTTCCTTGAAGAATTCCTGCTCCTCCACGAGTTCGCCGGTTTTCTTGCTGAACACGAAGTATACGCAGCCTGATTGGCCGTGGGCACCGCCGCGATACTCGTAGAACACGTTTTCGTAGCGGTGGTAGCTGCCCCAGTCCGGGAGGAAATGGCCGTCGGTCTCGAAGCCCCAGGACATGATGCGCTGGTCCGAGGTATCGGCCACGCTGGGGAGATATTCGGCCAGGTATTCGTCCACGAGGGCATTGCGGTAGTAAACGGCGATGGAGTCCACGCAGTCGTCGGTTTCCCAGCCGTAGCCGAACAGGAAATCGGTGATTCCGCGGCGGATCAGATCGGAAACATTATCCTTGCCGATGGGATATTCGGCCGATATGTTCACGCTCAGGGAGTCCTGGGCGCGCAGTTCGGACAGGGGAAGCACGAAATCGTCGGTATAGGTGGCGATTTTCAGATTTGTCTGGCAGGAGGCAAGGATAAGGGCCGATACCGCCAGGGGTGCGATGAGTCTTTTCATGGGATCAGTCGTTGTTCATTTCGGAAATGTCGGTCGGACGGGGCGAATCGTCGCCCATCAGGTAGCGGGCGTAATAATCGGCCATTTTCCAGAAGAAATACTCGTTCATGTTGCCGAAGCCGTGCCTCTGGCCCGGGAGAATGAGCATGTCGAAGCGCTTGCCGGCCTTGATGAGGGCGTCAACCACGCGGATTGTGTTGGCAGGATGCACGTTATTGTCGATGTCGCCGTGCACCAGCAGGAGGTGGCCCTTCAGGCGGGATGCGATTTCCGGATTAGTGTCGATCTTGTAGTAGAAGGTTGTATCCGTCTGGGTGAGCATTTCGGTGATGCCGTGATGCTGCTCGCTCCACCAACGGTTGTAGATGCTGTTGTCGTGGTTGCCGGCGCAGGAAACCGCCACCTTGAAGAAGTCCGGATACTGGAGGATAGCCGCGGTGGACATGAACCCGCCGCCGGAATGGCCGTGGATGCCAACCCTGTCGATGTCGATCCAGGGATACCGCGCGGCCAGCTGCTGGATGGCGTATTTCTGGTCTTCCAGGCCATAGTCGCGGAGGTTGCCATAGCCGTAGTTGTGGTACCACTTGGAGCGGTTGGGGTGGCCGCCGCGGTTGCCCACAGTGATGACTATCATGCCGATCTGGGCGAGGCGGTCCGTGCGCAGGAAGCCCGCGCTCCAGGAGATGTTGTTCGCCTCCACCTGGGGGCCGGGATACACGTAGTCCGCAATGGCGTACACCTTGGTGGAATCGAAGTCGAAGGGCTTGTAAATGGCCCCGTAGAGGTCCGTGACGCCGTCCGCCGCCTTCACGGTGAAGCGTTCCGGGAACTTGTAGCCGGCAGCGAAAAGCTCGCTGAAATCGGCCTCTTCCAGGTCCATGCGGGAGCCGTTGGCGTCATAGAGGGCAACTGCGGGCTTGGCGTCGACGCGGGAGTAGTTGGCCACGAAATAGCGCGCGTCGTCAGAGGCTTCCGAGAGCACGTCCATGTCGTCCATGTCCAGCTGGCGCATGGGGCCGCCGCTGAGCGGAACCCGGTAAGTGTGCATCTGGTAGGGGTTTTCATCGGCCTTCACCCCGCAGGCGCTCACAAGGAAATAGGTGGTGCCAACCCCGATGACGTCCTCCACGTGGAAGGCGCCCTTGGTGAGGTTGCCCTTGAGGGTGCCGTCCGGGCCGTAGCGATAGATGTTGGCCCAGCCGTTGCGCTCGCTCCACCACAGGAAGTCTCCTCCCGGCAGGAATTCGGGCCTGCGGTTCTCCACGTATGTGTTCATGCGCTCGGACACCACGGTGCGTGTGCTGTCCGCTCCCACATCCACGCGGCACAGATCCAGGCGTTTGAGGTCGCGGCTGCGGCGAAGGAGCCAGAAGCCGTTTTCGTCGCCCATCCAGCGCATGCTCAAGAAGTCCGTGTAAGTATCGGCCGCGGTCCATCCCGCATTCAGAATCTCCGCATCCTGGTATTTGAAGGCGTTCATCTCGACTTCCTTGATGCCGCCCTCCATGTCCATGACGTAAAGAATTCCCCGAGGTCCGGGTTCGCCCGGCATCTGGTAGTGGTAGGTCTCGAGGGTGGGACGGGGACGGGACAGGGAATTGATAACCCAGAACTTCTGTATCATGGACATATCCCAGCGGATGAATGCCACGTGCTTACCGTCCGGGGCCCAATATGCGGCAGGGAAATGCCTTGCGGTAGTATCCGTTTCGTTGTCGCCGGTGTAATTGCTTCCGTTGTAGGAGAACTCCGCCGTCCCGTCAAAGGTAAGCCTCTTTTCCACGATGAGGGAATCTTCCGGGTCGATGGAGAAAAGCCGCATCGAGGTGCTGTCCATCATGTACAGATCGTGGTTCTTCACGTATATGCCCAGGCTTCCGTCCGGGGAGACGTTCGCGAAATCCGGGTACAACTCCTCCTCTTCTTCCGTATCCCAGGTGAGCTCTTTCGTGTCGATGTCGTACTTGAAGCGGTACGTAATATACTCCTTGGTCTCGAAGCCCGCGGTGTCCCTCTTGTGCGTCTTGGACTCGATCTCGAACTGGAAATACTTGTCTTCCTTGAGTTCCAGGTCCAGGGGAAGGTGTTTTGCATCGTACGGATCATGGGTGACTTCGGTGATCTGCATCGCAAGGTCGTCCATGTCGAATACTTCGCGCTTGGAGCGCGCTGCGGGGTCCACTATATAATACTTGGTACCACGGGATGTTTCCCATTTGTACCAGAAACGGTCGCTCCCGGCAAACCAGTTGGGGCTTATGCGCGTGGAATGCACCATCGCCCTCGTGTGCTTGATTGAAAATCTTGCAGCCTGCGCGTAATTCGCCCTCGTAACTCTTTCCTGTGCCATGGCGCTCACACTCACGGCCAGCAGTAACAATATAATTATCCTTCTCATAGTCTTTTATTTCTGAATTGCGAAGATAGGCATATTTCCCCACAATCGCAAAACCACCGATCCCTGGCAAAACCGGCCCTGGCGCCTAACCCGTTGACACTCAACGACTTCCTTGTTTTGGGGTGCAAAATTTTTTGCACCCCTTAACACACAACCCGCTATGCCACAGCTACTTACCCGCCAGGTAGCGCATCCACACACCTGCCTTCCCGTTTATGTGTACCCACATTACTCTATGCGAAATACACAAAAGAGACGTTTCGTGTGTCTCGCGAACACTTTTTGCCAGTGGCTGCCCCAAAAACTGCTACAAAACACACGAAATACCCTTTTCATGCGTTTCACTATTTGGGGCTTGGGCGTTCCGCCCGGCAAAAGAGTCGCTGATAAGTGTATGCCGCCCCATTCGCTCCGAGCGTGTGATGAGCGTCCGGAATATATGCGATAAGGTTTTTGCGTGGCCGGAGGCCCATCTATGAACTTGCACTTTTTCGCGTTTTGAAGTTCGTTACGCCGGACTTCAAAATGAGGAAAAGTGTAAGTAGGCAAGCCGCTCCGCGGCGCGGCAGGTGCGCCGACCCGTGCGCTTCAACCATGGCAAAACACACAACTACCCACGCACCGCGAATACTCATCCAGGAAAAGGTCGCAAATCCGGGATGAACCGTGCAAATTGCCCATCTCATCCAGGAAAAGCCCCCAAATCCTGGATGAACTAATTATATTTGCCGTCTCATCCAGAAAAACGGTCTTAATCCTGGATGAGACTGGAAACTCCACCGCACAAGGCCAACACCACACAAGGAAGAAGATTTCGCAAACCGTTCAAGCCGTAGCTTTTCCGTTTTGCTTGGTGTGGGGGACTGAATTCTTCAGGGGTGGGCCTTCGGCCACGCAGGAACCTCATCGCATATATTCAACACCCTCATCACCCGCTCCACCCAATAGGGACGGCATACACTTATCAGCGGCTCTTTTGCCGTGGCTGACGCCCGAGCCCTTGGGAGCCGTTTAATCTCTCATCATGATGATGGGGATGCGGAGGCCGGCGGAGATGTTGGCGCAGCGCATTTTTCTGGAGAGGTGGTTGTTGGAGCAGTAATCCTTGTTGAAAGGGGCACCGAAGAAGTCCTGGCTGAAGCGGCCGAAGATGGCAACGCGGTCTCCTATCGGCCAGAAGCTAAAGCTGTAGCCGGCCTCAAGGGAGTAGCTCATCGTGAGGCCCAGGGCGTCCAGGTTCTCACTCTTAATCAAAGTTTTGGTGCCATCGGCCTCCAGACGCCGAACCAGAATGTTGCCGCCGAAGTCCAGGCCGGCGCCAAGATAGGGCCCCTGGCCGAAGGGATACCAGTCGAAATATAGGAGGCCAAGTTCAACGGCATGGATTTCATGCGAGGGAGGTGCTGTGGGATTATCGTCTGTTGGGACGCCCGTGAAACTCTTGTTCCGGTATCCCACCATAAGCCTCATGTTCACGTTTTGCATGAGGGGAAGGTCCATGCCCACATTGAAGTACGGATGCCAGCTGCCTTCGGCCCTGTTGTTAAAGCCGGTGATCGTGGAAAGCGACATTCCTCCTTCAAAGGTGAGGAAATTCATGGGGCGGCGGTAATAAATAACGGTCTGTGCGCCGGCAGGCACGAGGAAAAGCAGCAGGGCTGCGATTGCAAACAGTCTTTTCATAATAACAGCCCTCCCTATTTCTTCTTGTTGGTCATGATCATCTTCAGATTACCATTCAGGTCGAACACCTGATAACGGTCTCCCACCTCCGCCACGATGCCTTCGCGGGTAAGACGGACGTCTTCGAATTCATCGGCAATAAGGCGCTCGTTGCCGCGCCAGATAGTCCAGAGGGTGCGTTTTCCGGCCTTGCGGGACAGGGCGTAGATGAGCCTCTGGTCATTGCCCTGATAGAGAATCTGATAGTCGTTGTACCGGAAGGGCTGCACGCGGTGCACCCTATCGCCGGATGCGTCCAGCACGCCCACCTTCTTGCCTTTTACGGCTATCACGGATTCAAGGTCGTAGATCATGAGGTCCTTGTAAACGGGGCCCACCTTCCACCAGCGGGTGCTGTTGTCGAACATGCCAACGCGCCCGTGAGGGCCGTTACGCCCCACGACGAAGTTGCCGTTCTGGTCCCCGGGGCGGATGCCGGAATACTGCGTCATGGAACCGGCCGCATAGACATCCATTCCGCGGTCGAAACCGGCCACGAGAGCCTCTCCAAGGGCATAACCCATGGAGCTCACTGCCTGCGACAAGGCCGGATCGATAGTATAAGATGAGCCGGACGAAGTGTACCCGCCGCCACCGCTGGAGCTGCCGTTTACATAAGGGCAGTCAGCGCGATGCGTCTCGTGCTTTTCATAGTCTATCCACCCGCAATGGTTGCAGTATTCAGCAACTATGACGGGGTCGCTCACCGGCGGCACCACCTGAGAGAAGGCCGCCGCCGAAACGAATAGGCAAACTAGTAGTAAAATGCTCTTTTTCATGTTGATTCCCCTTTTTTGCAAAAATAAGTCTATTTTGCGAAGAATCAAACACTTCGGAGCAAAAGAGTTATGCGAGTTTAACCGCGGTACCGGAGGCGGTTACCATGAGCATGCCGTTGCCCTGACCGAGGACTTCGTAGTCGATGTCGATGCCAACGACTGCATCGGCCCCCATCTGGGCGGCGCGCTGGGAAAGTTCGTTCAGGGCGTTCTCCCGGGCGGAAACAAGCTCTTTCTCGTAGGTGTTGCTGCGGCCACCGATGATGTCGCGGATGCTGGAGGCGAAATCCTTGAGGAAGTTTACACCGGAGATCACTTCTCCGAAAACGATGCCTTTGTAATCGGCAATTGTGCGTCCTTCTACGGACGGGGTGGTTGTGAGAATCATAGTTGAATCAGATTTTTCGTAAAGATAGCAAAATTGTGCTATTTTTGTATCATGCAGCAGAACGATTTCATTCCACTCACCGGGGACGAGTCCCTGGAGGCCCTTATGCTGGGCCAGATTAAAGCGGGTTTCCCCTCTCCTGCGGAAGAGGTGAGGGAGAAACTGGATCTTGTGAAACTCCTCGTGCGCCACAGCGCCTCAACTTTCTTTTTCCAGGTGGATGGCGTGTCGATGGTTGATGCCGGCATGGACGAGGGTGACATCCTTATCGTGGACCGGGCCGTAGACCCGTACAACGGATGCAAGGCAGTGTGCTTCGTAGACGGGGAATACACCGTGAAAAGGGTTGAAATCCAGGCCGATGGCGTCCGCCTCCTCCCGGCGAACGAAAACTGCGGCAAGTATAAGCCGATAGAAATCCACGACGGCAACCGCTTCATGGTCTGGGGCGTGGTAACCTGGATAATCAAGAAAGCATAGAGGATGTACGCCCTTGCCGATTGCAACAATTTCTTCGTCTCGTGCGAAAGGGTTTTCCGTCCGGACCTGAACGGGAAGCCGGTGATCGTGCTGTCGAACAACGACGGCTGCGCAGTGTCCCGCAGCAACGAGGCGAAAGCGCTCGGCATCAAGATGGGCGACCCCTTTTTTAAGATCAGGCCGATAGTGGAGCGCAACGGCGTGGCAGTTTTCTCCTCCAACTTCCCGTTGTACGGCGACATGTCCCGACGCGTACAGGAAGTTTTGGCGGAGTTCGCCCCCGCCGTGGAAGTGTACTCCATCGACGAGGCATTTCTGGACCTGAGCGGCGTGGAAGTGGATTTCGACGCCTACGCCAAGAAGATATCGGCCGAATGCTGGCGGCGCACCTCCATCCCCGTCTCGGTTGGCATCGCCCCCAGCAAAACCCTCGCGAAAATTGCCTCCAAACTGTGCAAAAAGTACCCGGCCCTTCACGGAGGATGCTATATGTACAAGAAGGCCGATGTGGAAAAGGTTCTGCGCGGCTTCCCCGTGGAAGACGTATGGGGAATAGGGCGGCGGAGCGTGAAAAAACTCGTGTCGATGGGCATCCGCACGGCCTGGGATTACACCCAGCTGAGCCCCCTGCAGGTGCAGAAGATGTTCCATCTGCCAGGCTATCGCACCTGGCGCGAACTGCACGGGGATCCGTGCATCGGCTTTGAAGACGTAATTGAGCCGAAACAGAGTATATGCGTGTCCCGAAGCTTTGCGCATGAGATATCGGCACTTGCCGATTTGTCGCAGCAGGTGGCGAACTTTGCGTATTCCGCAGCGGAAAAACTGCGCCGCCAGAAGTCCGTGTGCCAGGAAATCGCCGTTTTCGCCTTTACGAACCGCTTCCGCGACGATGCGCCCCAGACCTTCGGGAGCCATCTCACGGTGCTGCCGCAGCCATCGGACGACTATCGCGCCATCATCGGCGCGGCCCTGAACGCCTGCCAAAGCATGTGGCGCGGCGGTTACGCGTATAAAAAGGCAGGGGTTTGGCTCAGCCGCATCGGCCAGGCATCGGACCAGGTGGCGTCGCTCTTCGAGGATCAGGACGCCCTCGAGCGCTCGGAGCGCCTCTCCCGCGCCCTGGACGACATCTCATCGGCCTATGGCCGCGGCACGGTGCGCTTCGGCAATCAGGGCGACGGCCGCATCCGCTCCTGGAGCGAGCGCCAATCCCCCCACTACACCACCCTCTGGAGCGATATCCCCAAAGTGCGGTAATTGCCCGTGGCTTACGCCAGGCCGGGTTCGCAGGGTTTGCCGATGGCGCGGCGATGGGCGAAATAGAGTTCCTCTGTTGCGAGGGCCATTTTGGTAACGGAGAAGGCCGGGCCGTCGGGCTCCGGATAGGTGTACCAGGTGTCTTCCAGGGTGTTCAGGTCTACGCAGTCGCCATACTTGCCAAGATATTCGTACTCAATGTGAACAGAATATAGCGACGGAACGGGGATCTCCATGTCGAAAGGATCGCCGTCTACGTCGGTGCCGTGGACGTGGAAACCGGTCATGTCGTGGCGGAGGGTGCCGTTACCGAGGCGGATGAACTTTTTGGCGTTGGGAAGCGTATCCACATGCACCGGGAGCTCGCCGGAGTCGTACTTCCCGGCCTCAACTTCCGCACGCACGTTTTCGCGTTCCCACTCGTACCAGTTGGGGATGTGGGTGAATTCGGTTTCCCCTTCCAGGGCCTGCAGCTCGCCAAGGCGCGTCATCCTCCAGCGCTTGCCGCAGTGCTTGCAGAAGATTTCCTCGCCCTTGGAGTCCATTTCGTATTCGGTGCCGCAGTTGGGGCACTGGTACAGCACTTTGTGCAGGCCTTCCGCGCGCTTTTTATACGTTACCTTCGTGCCCGATTTCGCCTGCCAGTCGAAATCGTCGTACTGGAAAGCTTTCACAAGAGCCTTGTTAATCTGCTCCGGTGTGCTCTTCTCCACGCCCTTCTGAGTGAACTGCAGGGTAAAATCGGCCTCCGTGCGGATGCCGCGGTCGTGCAGATTCCAGAAAGGAGAATTCACATGATGGCCGTGGCAGATGAGCGTTGCCACCGGTACGTTAAGCATCTTGCAGAGCTTGCCCAGCGACGAAGGCAGCACCGCCGTGGTGCCGCAGAGGGAATACCGCGCCTCCGGATAAACCACCGCGATGTCGCCGTTCTCGATAACCCGCTTGAGCTGCCTCACCAGCACCAGGTCGCTCGTGAACTTGCGCTTGCAGATGCAACCCACGTTGCGAAGCAGCCCTTCCCGGCCGATGAAACCGTCTATCGCCACCACGTAATTCGCGCTGTGCGGGAAAATCACCTGCGTTGCCACCTTGAAGTCCATGAAGGCGTTGTGGTTGCAAAGAAGCAAATACGGCGGCTTTAGTTCATTCGTTCCGTGACGCCTGATGTACGGACGATGGATTAGCATGTCCGGGGCGCTTAATAGCTTGGTGATGGGCTTCAGGTACCACTTTGTACGCACGGGTTCCTTAGCCATGTCGAATCTCTCGAACGGTTTTTTCATAGGTCAGGTTTAGTAATCGGCTCCAAAAATAATAAAAAAAGAGCGACCCGCAATGCGAGCCGCCCTAAAACTTTGTAAATGGAACGATTAAAGCTGTCCTGCTTCTGCCGCCTCGATCATGGCCTTACCTGCGGAAATGAAGATTTCCACGCGGCGGTTCTGCGCCTGGCCTTCCGGAGTATCGTTGCTGGCGATGGGCTCGTTGAAGGAGTGGCCTTCGTAGACGATACGATCCTTGGCGATGCCGTGCCTGATGAGATAATCAGCAACTGCCTTTGCCCTCTTGAGGGAGAGTTTCTCGTTCACGGAAGCGGAGCCGGTGTTGTCCGTGTGGCCGTAGATGGTGATGTCCGTGTCCGGCAGGTCTGCCATCTGGGCGGCGAACTGCTTGAGTTCCGCCTTGGCATCGCTGTTCAGTTCCGCTTTGTTCACGGCGAACAGAATTCCGCTGGAGAAGGTGACCTTAATGGCGGTGAGACCGTTCTTGTCTGTAATGGTTTCAACCTTTGCGTCTTCGAGGGCGGCGAGTTCATCCGCCTTCTTGTCCATTGCATTGCCGATGGCTGCGCCTGCGCCGCCGCCGACTGCCGTTCCAAGTGCTGCGCCGATAGCTGCACCCTGTGCGTCGCCGGTGATGAGATAGCCGATCACTGCGCCTGCTGCCATGCCTGCGCCAGAGCCGATGAGGCCGCCTTTCGCTGTTTTGGAAGTGTTACCGCAACTGGTGAGAAGCATTACACCACAAAGTAAGATTGCTGCAAATTTTTTCATAATTGTTTGTTATTAAATAGTGTTTCGTGTTTTCGTCCTGCTAAAGTACGCAAAAAAAACGTTTCCTCCAATTTTTTGCAACATTATCCTCGTAAAATGCATCTAAACTATCGTTAATAATAATAAGTATATGAAGAAACTGTTATATCTGGGTATTGCCGTTCTGGCGCTCGCAGGATGCGACAAAGAGTTTTATTACATCGATGCCGATGGAAAATTCGGCGAGGGAGAGGCCTATACGGCAGACGGCGGCATAAGCAACCCCGGCGGCGGCCAGGGTGGCGGCGGGGAGGCAGGAGTCCTCACGGCCGCGGAGTGGAACGACCTTGACAACTGGAATTTCTGGGGCGGGCTCATGAACGGCCAGGACTACACTGAAATGAACACCTATTGGGGCCTCAACACATCGGGAAGAATCGCCTGCAAGGTGGTTGACGCCGCAGGTGCGCCCGTTGTGGGAGCGAAGCTGGAGTTGAAATCGGCCGATGGTGCCGTGGTGTGGACCTCCCTCTCGGACAACGAGGGCAAGGCCAATCTCTGGGCCGGAGCCTTCGGGAAAGAAAACCAGAAGGACGTATCGGCCTATACAGTGAGCGTAGACGGTGTCCTCCAGGACGGAGCACCCAAGCTTACCAGCTGGAGCGCTTCTGTCATCGACGAGAATGTATACACGCTGGCATCGGCCCCCGAAACCGGGAATGTCGTTGACATTGCTTTCGTCGTGGATGCAACCGGGTCGATGGGCGATGAGATCGACTTCCTGAAGAAGGATCTCGAGAGCATTCTCACCCAGGTGGGCCAGAAGCAGACCTCCCGCAGCATCCTCACCGGCACGGTGTTTTATCGCGACACGGACGATGACTATCTCACCAAAACATCGCCCTTCACCTCCGAAATTTCCTCCACCGTTGCTTTCGTCAAGCAGCAGGAAGCCGGCGGCGGCGGAGACTGGCCGGAGGCCGTCCACACCGCACTGGAAGTCACTCTCAAGGAACTCCAGTGGAGCAGCAATGCGTATTCCAAGCTGGCGTTCATGATTCTTGACGCTCCGGCGCACCAGGACCACCAGGGCGTGATCGAGAGCCTGCAAAGGTCCATGTCCAAGTTCAGCGCTAATGGCATAAAGATTATACCCGTGTTCTGCAGCTCCCACAGCAAGGACTGCGAGTTCATGTGCAGGCAGTTCGCCGTCCTCACCGGCGGCACCTATGTTTTCCTCACGGACGACAGCGGCGTGGGCAATGGGCACGTTGTGGCATCCGTAGGCGATTATCAGGTGGAAAAGCTCAATGAGCTCATCATCCGCCTCATCGACAAGTACATTTCATAAATTCTTCGTACCTTTGCCGAAAATTTGTTTGTGATGAAGAAGCTTTTGCTCGTTTTCGCGGCCCTCGCAGCCATGGCCGCCTGTACGCCAAGCCTTCCGTACGTGACCTTATCGGCCCCCGAATCATTCAATTCGGAGAATGTGGCTTTCTTAACCATTTCTCTTTCCGGCGCGGCTGAAACGGAGGTTCAGGTTTTGCTCTCCGGCACTCCGGCGGACAAACTGACATTCGAGAATAAGATCACCATCCCTGCCGGCAGCAGAGGAGAAAGGGTGATGGTTACCGTGGACCCCGTGGGCATTGAAGAGGGCGCGGTTATCACCATCGGCATACAGGATGTAATCGGCGCGAATGTCGGCAATCCCGGCATCGTTTCGCTCACGCTGCAGACCTATGGCGGCGGTGTGAACAGTGGCGATAGCGGCGGCAACAGCGGAGATAGCGGCGGAAATGGCGGAAACGACGGCAATGTCACGCTCGTTTCCACCTGGAGCGCAGCCCTTAACGGCGATCCATATACAGAAGAAGGCGAAGATTGGGTAGATCTCACCATGAGCACCTCCGGCATCAAATACTATGGCGTGGAAGCCCTGTTCGCAGGCGAACTGGAAGAGTATTACAAGGATGTCGCCGGCCTCATCGCGAGCTGGGACGAGTATATTGCCGATTATCTGACTAACGGCTATACGGTCACTGACGTCCTCTTTGTCGATGGCGAATACACCTATATTGATTACCCTGGCGCCGGTGCAGCCCAGATCTATATCGTGGAGTTCGATGCCTCCGGCAAGACCACGGGCCGATATGGCGTCTCCAGCGTTGTCTTCCCCGAGTATGAAGGCGGCAGTGGCGGCAGCGACATCACCGCAACTCTGGTATCAAGCTGGAAGGCCGAAATGGACGGAGACCCCTACACCGACGAATACGGCGACTGGATCGACCTTAAGATGACCACCACCGGCATCAAGTATTATGCGGTGGGGGGCATTACGGACGATGTTTTTGACGCTTATTACGACGGCATCGAAGATTTGATCCAGGATTATGACGCCTACATCGCCGGCGAATTGGAGGATGGCTACACGGTCTCCCAGCTCCTCTTCGCTGACGGCGAGTATACCTACATCGAGTATCCCGGTGAGGGGGCAGGCAAGATTTACATCATCGAGTTCGACGCTTCCGGCAAGGCCACAGGCCGATATGGCGCAACCGCTGCAACCTTCCCCGAGTTTGAAGGCGGCGGTAGCGGCGGCGGTGGAGAACTGGAATGGGAAAAGACTACTGTCGGAGTGCCCGCAGCATTCACGAAGAATACCAGCCTTGGCGTAGAGTATCAGGGCCGATATACCGATGGCGACGACACCGGGGATCTCTTCTCTGCTACCGGCACCGGCGAGTCCATGTGGGCAATCGACGTATTCGCCCCGAATGCCTTCGACGGCGACGTCCACGCCTATGCGGCCGATTTGGCGGCATACATAGAACAGAGCCTTGCCGATCTCGTGGAAGAATACGGCGCAGATATGGTCTCCTACATCTATGAAGATCTTGCAGACTTCCTTGCCTATGAAGTCCTTGGCACCTATGAAGGCGAATCCTTCTTGTTCGACACCTACGAAAACGGCACCTACGACGCCCTCGTCCTCACCTTCACCGCCGACGGCGACTTCACCGGAGAGTACAACCTCGTAAAGGTGACCGTGGACGGCCACGAGTACGTGGAACCCGCCGGCGCGCCCGCACACATCACCCGCGCCAGCCGGCATAACTTCTCCATCGGCAAAGGCCTCGAAAACCTTGTCCGGGCCCGCTCGCTTCACGCCGCCCACACCAAGGTCGCGGCCCGTCGCCTGGCTCCCGGACACACTGTCATTTCGAGCGTAGCCGAGAAATCTGCAAAAAAATCAAATAAAATTTGCAGATTAAAATAATAGTTGTACCTTTGCAGTCCCGATTCACCAAAGATCGGGCTTCGGAAAGTACATTTTCGAAGAAAAGGCGGAAATAGCTCAGTTGGTAGAGCACGACCTTGCCAAGGTCGGGGTCGCGAGTTCGAGTCTCGTTTTCCGCTCCAGAACGGCAGCCGAAAGGTTGCCGTTTGTCGTATCTATAGCCGCGCGCCCCAATACTATGGCGACCGGATATCCATCAAATCGGCCTTCCAGTGAGGTCTGGGTGGATATCCGGCAACGTTTTTGCCCGATTTGGCCGTTTTCCCTGCCGGATATCCACAAAATCGCCACTCCAGGCCCTTCCTGTTGGATATCCGGTCGGGACGATTTGTTATTTGCCGCAAAAATCAATATATTAGAGGCCGGAATAACAAACATCGACAATTATGAAGAGAATCTTGATTTCATTACTGGCAGCATTTGCCCTTTGTTTATGTGCTACCGCCCAGGTGCCTGCCGATTTGTATTATGTTATCTTTTCCGATCATAAGACTAAGCTGATTAACGCATCTGACGGCACATGCATATTCGAGCAAGAAGGATATCAAGAAGTCGCAATAGACAATAGACATAATATCTATACGATTGAACACGACTTGAGTTTTAATAGTTATACTGTCTATAAGAATGGCAAAGTTTATCAGGAACTTGATAGAAAAAGCAAAAAACAGTACTATACCAGCATGGCGATGACGGTTGTAGGAAACGACGTGGTTGTGGCCGGAGTGGAGTCCAGAGAATTTAACGAGAAAGGATTCGAGTCCAGACTGGTCGGATTTGTTAACGGAGAACTGGCATATCAGACAGAATGGCTTAGGAAGTCCCTTAAGAGAGACAGATTCATTGGATATCGCAGGATAATTGGCTCAGGGTCCACCGCGGGAACTGAAGCGGTTACCGGATACAACGCGATCGCAGAAGATTATGGACTAAAATCGTATGATACACGATCCTTAGTCTATCATGTTTGTGCGGTAGATTATGTGGATGGTGACATCTATACAACAGGTTGGGGAGAAAGGGAATACTCCGAAACCCCCGTCGGATATACGACACAGTATATGGTTCGCCGTTGCCCCAGAGTATGGAAAAATGGCAAACAGATAATTCAGCAGTATGAGAACAGGACCGGTGCCGCATATAACATCCATGTTATGAGACATGGCAAGAATATTCTCACCAGTGGCCACCAGCGTAACCATATTTGCGCCTGGGACGGCAATAAGGTTATGATTCAGACCAATAGTAACATTGCAGCGATAGTCAAAGAAGCAGTTATTTATAACGGAATGGCCGACGGAACACCGCTTTTCACGCGAATGCTTTTAACCGATGAACGAATTCTCTATATGGTGAACACCGCCAAGAAAGGAGACCTGCAGCCTATTCTTGTGGACAGCCGCGACATTAAAGATGTGGTTGCCATAGGCAATGACTTTTACGCCTTGTCTTCGAACAACAAAATATACAAATATTCCAGCCCGAATTGGATGAGCGGCAATTACACCAGCAGCACAGTGTTGAAATTCAATGTATCCACAGACGACAGTTTGTTCGGTCTCGTCGCTCCGAGATAATCCCTCATATTTACGACCGGAAAACATTGAAGAAAGGTTTATTGTTAAAAATGCCGCACGTGCTTATGTTTCGCGAAAGGCATGGTTCTGAGGGTTTGTGTCTCTTCAAGCACTCATTTCATGCGTCTCACATTTCTCCAACGAAATACAAAAGTCGCTGATACGCAAAGAGTTTCACTTATCGCACCAGATCTCGGACAAGGGGGCGCAGGACATGGCGGTTTTTTCGTATCTTTGCGCCCGATATGTGGTGGGCTTTTGCATTTCTTTCATCGGCCCTGCTGGGCTGCTACGACTCTTTCAAGAAGGCGTCGTTAAAGGATAATGCCGTGATTCCGGTGCTGTTCCTCAACACCGTAATAAGCGCCGCCATACTCCTTCCCTTTGCCGTTGGCAGCGGTTGGGGAGGATGGGATGTGCAAAAGTACATAGTGCTGAAGAGCTGCATCGTCCTCTCTTCCTGGGTGGCGGGGTACTATGCAATGAAGTATCTTCCGCTCACGATAGTGGGGCCGGTGAACGCTACGCGGCCGGTGATGGTTCTCATCGGCGCTATGATAATCTTCGGGGAAAGGCTGAATCTGCTTCAGTGGATTGGTGTCGTGCTTGCGGGCGTGTCGTTTTTCCTCCTGAGCCTCAGCAGCAAAAAGGAGGGCATCGACTTCAAGCGCAACAGGTGGGTATGGTGCCTTGTGCTTGCCGCGGTGATTGGAGCGGCGAGCGGACTGTACGACCGCTTCCTCATGGCCCCTTCAGAGGGCGGAGGCCTTGGGCTCAACCGCCTGCAGGTGCTGTCGTGGTATAATATCTATCAGGCGGGGATGATGCTGGCCATGCTGCTTATCCTCTGGTATCCCCGCCGCAAGGAGAGCACTCCTTTCCGATGGTCCTGGACAATACCGATGATAAGCATCTTCCTATGCGGGGCCGATTTTATGTACCTGTGGGCCCTCACCGACGAAGCAGCCATGATTTCGGTCGTATCAATGATACGGCGCGGAAGCGTTGTGGTGAGTTTCCTTTTCGGCGCCCTCGTTTTCCGGGAAAAGAACCTCCGCTCCAAAGCTTTCGACCTGCTCCTGGTGCTACTGGGCATGGTATTCCTGTATCTCGGGTCCAGATAAGGGTATGAGGATTATCGGATAATACTGTTAAGATATGGATACGATAAGGATACTATTCGTCTGCCACGGTAATAAATGCCGCAGCGCGATGGCGGAATTCATACTGAAGGCGCTGGTAAAGGCCAGGGGGCTGGAGGGTTTCCGCCTTGAGAGAGCGCTTCGGAAGACCGGAGCGTTTTTTTTGTTTGTCTTTTTCGCTATATTTGCAGCGATATGAAGTTGATTCGGAGAAATATGGCTCAAATTATCGCTTTGTGTGAAAAACACAAAGTGTTACAGCTTTACGTCTTCGGATCCATTCTCACAGACAGGTTCAATAAGGATAGCGATGTTGATTTCACCGTTATCTTTGACCGCAGCGCATTACCTTTACTGGTCTATGGGGAGAACTACTTTGATTTTAAGTTCGCCCTGGAAAACCTGTTAAAGCGGGATGTGGATCTGGTAGTTTACGACTCAATCAAGAATCCATACTTCAAGCGCAATCTTGACAGAAATAAGGAGTTGGTTTATGGAAGAGCACGAGAAAACTGAGTATAGCCGGGAAACCTCGTTTGTTTAAAGACTTCTGTGAGGATTTAATGCTTCATCGTGCCATTGAACGGAATATTGAAATCATTGGGGAAGCTTCAAATCGTGTATTAAAACTTGATGCAAGTATTCCAATTGCCAATGCAAGACAAGCAGTGTGAAGGCAGAAGTATTATCTATCTTACCCAAGGAAGACTTAGAATTGTTCGGTCTTTAAAGGTCGAGGGCGCTCCCATAGATTACGAAATAGTCACGCTGGACGACAGCAACCTGGTCATTCAGTACGGTAACTACACAATCTCATATACCGCAGTACCGTAAACCCAGCTGTACTGTTCAAAACCAACAAAGCACCCCGGTGATGTCATCGGGGTGCTTTAAAGTCTCAAAATAAATTCTATATTTGCAGAATAAACTGCACTATATATGAATAAGCAAGAGCCTTTTATCATCACAGTAAGCCGGGAGGTCGGATCCGGCGGACATACGGTCGGCAGTATATTGGCAGAGAAACTTGCCGTGCGCTATTGCGACAAGCAGTTGCTCGAATCTCTTGAGAAGCAGTTCAACTTGAGCTCCAGCGGCATAGAAAAGCTCAAAGGAGAGAAGAAAAGCTGGCTGGCAGATATTCTGAAATACGTTTCGCCCATACCCTCGGCAAAAGTCCTGGGCGTGGATCCGATGTATACACAGGAATTCGCGATCGATATAACCACCGACGACATCTACAAGGCTGAAGTAGAGATACTTCGGGGGTTTGCGGAGATGGGCTCCTGTGTCATAGCCGGCCGAAGCGGATTCTTCGTTTTCAAGGGCCATCCGAATAAGCTGAATGTGTTCATCACCGCGTCCAAGCCGTATCGGATAGCCCGGATTATGAAAAAGCAAGGCCTGAGCGAAGATTCCGCCAGGGCCCTGATCGAGGGCATAGACCGGCAGCGCGACAACTATATCCGGCGATATGCCGGCGTAAGCCGCTTCGATGCCCGCAACTATGACATGGTCTTAAGCGCCGACGGCCATACGGAAGAGCAACTCGCCGACATCATACTGTCATATATCGGCTAAAAACACAGCGCCCCGCATCAAATGCGAGGCGCTTTTGTTTGAGGCCGCCAAGGGATTAATCAACGGTTCTCACAAGGCGGACGGAAAGGTAGTGTTTTTCGCCGCTTTTCCTAACGTCAGCTATCTCAGCTGGCGTTATTTTCTAATCCATTTCAGGGAAAATGATTACCTTTGCAATCATGAAGATTTGGAAGTATTTGATTTTGGCGGCCGTAGCGGCCGTAGTGATAAGCTGCGGGGACGAGTTCAACCCCTCGCAGAACCAGAATAACGGGGAGAATAGCGGAGAGGGAAAAGAGCCCGAGCAGGTAGACACAACGCCGGTGCAACTGAGCGGAATGGTCATGGGCTCCGGCAGGTGGTCCGGATATGACCTTCAGGAAAAACATGTCATCACAGCAGTCTACTTCACCCCCAAGGCCTCTCAGGGCAAGAAGGTGGAACTGGGCCTTTTTGAAGGCGCCAACCAGGCCGACTTCAGCGACGCCCTGCCAATTGCCATGATAAAGGAGCAGTGCTCCGACGGCGTCCTTCGCAGCCTGGAAGTCAACTGCTCCCGCGGCTTTCGCTATGTAAGATACATGTCCCCCAGCGGCACCCAGTACAACCTGTCGGAACTCACCTTCTACGGCTATAAGGCCCCCGGGGACGATACACAGTTCTACCAGGTCACAAACCTTCCTACCGTTGTAATCAACACCCAGGGCGGCAAGGCCATCACGTCAAAGACAACCGAGGTAAGTTCCAACGTATATATCATCTCGCGCGAGGGAAGGGACCTTCTTTCCACCACGCAGACCGGCGTCCGTGGCCGTGGAAATGCAAGCTGGGACTTCCCCAAGAAGCCCTACAGGATTAAGTTTGCAGAGAAACACCGCGTCCTGGGCGCTCCTGCCAACGACAAGAAATGGACCCTCATCAACAACTACGGGGACAAAACCCTCATGCGAAACATCCTGGCCTTCGAGGTGAGCCGCCGCGTGGGAATGGCATACACTCCCTTCTGCACGCCAGTAGACGTTATCCTCAACGGCGAATACCAGGGCTGCTACCAGCTGTGCGACCAGGTGGAAGTGGGCACAGGCCGCGTGGAGGCAAAGAACGGTTATCTCATAGAGATAGATGCTTACGCCTCCGGCGAGCAGGTCTATTTCTACTCCGCCAAAGGCACTCCCGTTACCGTCAAATACCCCAAGGACGATGAAATCACGGCGGATCAGCTTGCCTTCATACAGGACTTCTTCGCCAGGATGGAAACCGCAGTGAGCGCCACAAACTTCAAAGACCCGGTAAATGGCTACAGGAAGTACCTGGACGTGGACAGTTTCATGCAAAACTTCATAGTGGGTGAGTTCTGCGGCAATACGGACACCTACTGGAGCGTGAACATGTACAAGGATGGGGCGGACGGCGTGCTATTCACCGGCCCGGCCTGGGACTACGACCTCGCCTTCGAGAACGACAACAGGACATATCCAATAAACAACATCAACGACTTCATCTACTGCAGCAAGGGTTCCGTCGCCTCGGATTCCGTCTGGAAGATGGTAAACCGCATTGTCAAGCAGGACCCGGAGGCCCGCGCACGCCTTGTGGAAATCTGGGACCAGGTGAAGCCTTCGCTCCAGGACCTGAACGACTATGTGGATGAGACAGCAAAGCTGCTAGAAGAATCCCAGCAGCTTAACTTCAAGCGTTGGCCCATACTCAACCAGTGCGTGCATCAGAATCCAAAGACTTACGGCTCCTATTCCGGAGAGGTAAACAACGTCAAGGGCTATATCACAAAGCGCCTGACAAAGTTTGACCAGCTGGTAAGGAATTACTAGTTCCTTAAGCTTAAGTTATTTAAGCTTCAATATCCTCCTCACGGACTCGTCTATCCGGCTTTCCGGGATTTCTCCGCTTTCCACGGCGTCCTCGATGGCGTTTACGGCGGCGCGGAAGTCCTTTACGCAGAGAAGGACATCGGCCCCGGCCTTCACTGCCAGGACGCTTGCCTCAACGGCGGTATACTGCCGCGTTATTGCGCCCATCTCCATTGCATCGGTGACGATTACCCCGTCAAAACCCAGCTCCCCGCGGAGTTTCTCCGTGAGGACGGTATGGCTGAGCGTGGACGGAATATCGCTTCCCGTAACCTTGGGGGCCGATATATGCGCCGTCATCACCATACGCGCCCCGGCGGCTATTCCCGCCCGGAACGGCACCATCTCGCACTCCAGCATCTCCTCCCAGGTCTTGTTACTGACAGCATAGCCGAAGTGGGTATCGGCCGATGTGTCTCCGTGTCCGGGGAAATGCTTGAGGCAGCCGTGCACACCCTGCGTCTGCAGCGCCTTGAGATATGTGGCCACCAGATCCGCCGCTTCTTCCGGGCTGTCGGAGAAGGCCCTGGGGCCTATTACAATGTTGCGGGGATTGGTATTGACATCGGCCACGGGGGCAAAGTCTATGTCTATTCCAAAGCCGTGGAGGTATTTGCCGATGGTCCCGGCCGCTTCCTTGACTGCGCCCTTTCCCTTTGAGGCCAGGTCTGCCATACTCTTGTACCGGGGAAGGCCGAAAGTCTTGTTGTTGGCTATGCGGGCAACGCGGCCGCCTTCCTCGTCAATGCAGATGAGAGGGGCGCCGGGAAGGGCTTTAAGGGTATCTACAAATGCTGTCAGCTGCTCCCTGTCCCTGATATTGTGGGCAAAGAGGATAACTCCGCCAACGGGATACTCCGCTGCGGTGACCCGCATGGTATCCTTCAGTTCCACAAGGCCGTTGGCCACCAGGTCGTCGTTACTCACCCAGGTGAATGTGGGGTCCATGGCCTCTGGACGCACCCAGAACATCTGGCAGACCTTCTCCCTCAGGGACATGCCCTCCAGTGGGTCTGGCTGCACCACGGCAGCCTTCCTTGAAGAGTTTCCGCCGCAGGCCACCATAAGGCAGCATGCGGCGGAAATTGCTACTAATCTGTTCACGTTACCGTGGCTTTAAAGCTCCCAGGCAAGTGCAGATGCGCCAAGGATGGCGGCGTCAGACTCTTTCAGTGAGGAATAGACCAGCTTCACCTTGTTTCTCCACAGAGGAAGCACGTTGGCGTTCATGGCATTGAGGATGGGCTCCGTGAGGAACTCCTTGCTCCTTGCCAGGCCGCCGAAGAGAACTATGGCCTCAGGGGCGCTGAACTCGATGAAATCGGCCAGCTTCTCGCCAAGGATACGGCCGGTGTACTCGAAGATCTTGAGGGCCAGCTTGTCACCGTCCTTTGCGGCGTCGTAGACGTCCTTGGAGGTGATTTTGTCCAGGGAACGGAGCTCTGAAGGCTCGTCCGTCATCTCCAGCCACTCGCGGGCGGTGCGGGCTACGCCGGTGGCGGAGCAGTAAGCTTCCAGACAGCCGGTCTTGCCGCAGCCGCATGCACGGCCGTTATGACGCACTGCGCAGGTGTGGCCAAGTTCTCCGGCAAAGCCGTCGTGACCATACACAACATTGCCGTCGATGACGATTCCGGAGCCCACGCCGGTTCCCAGGGTAATCATGATGAAGTTCTTCATGCCCCTGGCCGCACCGTAGGTCATCTCACCCACTGCGGCGGCGTTGGCGTCGTTGGTGAGGGAAACGGGAATGCCGTTCATCTGCTCGGACAGAAGCTTGGCAAAGGGAATCACCTTTGCGCCACCCCATTTGAGGTTGGGGGCGTACTCGATGGTTCCGGTGTAGTAGTTGCCGTTGGGGGCGCCTACGCCTATTCCGCGGATGCGGCCTTCTGCCTGGGCCTCTGCGATGATGTGGTTCAGGGCCTCTGCCAGGGAGGCGATGAAGACATCGTGGTCCGTGGTTTCATCGGAACGGATGACGGTCTGGGAAAGGACGGTACCGCGGGCATCCACGATGCCGCACTTGGTGGTCTGGCCACCTACGTCGATACCTATTACAAGATCTTTTGCCATAACTTATGCTTTCTTTACCTTTGAGCCGATAACTGCGAAGTAGAGGATGAAGGCTACGCAGGCTGCAAGCACCCAGTAGCTGGCCATGTAGCTGACCTTGTCGGCAATGAAGTTCTGGAACAGAGGTACAATACCGCCGCCCACGACCATTGCCATGAAGATACCGGATGCCTTCTCGGTTGCGGTGCCAAGGCCGTCCACAGCGAGGTCGAAGATTGTGCCCCACATGACGGATGTGCACAGACCGCAGAGGACAAGCAGCAGGGCTGCGATGGGAACAACCGCCATCTCAAAGCCGTGACCGTTGAAAACGGGCATCTTGACCTGGAAGGAATTGCCCAGGAATATGGCAAGGACGATGAGGATCAGGGCCACTGCGGAAACGCAGGTGAGCTGGGTCTTGGACGATACCTTTCCGCTGATAAGGCTGGAAACCAGACGGCCGATGAGCATGAGGAACCAGTAGGTACCTGCCACGAAGCCGGCGATTGCAACGGCGGTGGAAGGATCCATGCCTGCGCCCTTGACGGGATCTGACAGATAGAAGTTCAGGGTTCCGGGGATACCTACCTCAACACCCACATAAACGAAGATTGCAATTGCACCAAGCACGAAGTGGATGTACTTCATGGGGTTTGCCACCTGACCTTCCACACCCTTTGCCTCGGGGTTCTGGATAG
>JAEEGH010001491.1_pt1 | contig 67440 bp, 56 predicted proteins | sample 9134181 | NCBI WGS metagenome assembly JAEEGH01 (sample SAMN16246544, study PRJNA631951) | gut metagenome | biome: gut microbiome; feature: rumen; material: DP-attached | host: Bos | place: Iran: Karaj | collected 2018-10
TTTCTAGCATATCCATTTCCTCTAATGTAATAAAAAATTCTGACGAGTCACTCTTTAAATGTTTTCATAACTTACTCCACTTATAAAGCATTGAGCTCTTTGCTAATAGACTCTACAATATTATCCCAATCATAAATACTAACTGATTTTGCCGCATTATCTCCTATAATCTCGCATTTATCCTTGTTGTCAATTACCCATTTGATACTCTCTGCCAATTTCTCTATATTCATGTATTCTACTAAAATTCCGTTTTTCATATGTTCAATGATCTGTCGATAAACTGGTTTATCCCATGCAATAACAATAGTTTTAGATACCATTGATTCTAATGCTGCCATACTTATACCGCCACCTTCTCCTAAGCAAAGGGTACAATCAGCCATTTTAGCATATCTTACCACATCTCTATGTTCACCTAACAAATGAATCTGTGACTCAATTCCATACTTTGAAATAAGGCTATCATACTGATGAACATTGCCCTTTCCAATGCCAACAAAATCCACCTCTATCATATATTTTTCTTTTAGAATATTTACTGCCTCTATTATTGATCCATATCCTTTTATTTCTCCTATAGATCCAATAGTTACTAAAACCGGTCTTTTCCCTGTAACATTTGCCGTTTCATAACTTACTGCAGATTGTTTCATCAGTTTTCTTATATCAACGCCATTATATATTATTATTGACTCAAATCCTTTTTTCTTTAAATACTCTTTTGTATCATAACCATTTGTCCAAATATAATCCATAGATTTCAAATTTTTATTCTGCAATCTATTCAAATAAAAATAGGTTCCATAAATATAACTACTTACCGTTTCAGGATGTGTTCCTCTATTAGAAGCAATCGTTACGACTTTATTTCTACTTTTTTTAACTAATCTAACCGCTTTTGCTGAATATAGCGTTCCCAATGCAATCAAAACACTATTATCTTCTCCAAATTCATCCAATAATGCATTAATCTGCTTTGCCATTTTTTTACAAGTATAATCAGAATTAAGCAAAGCAATATGCTTATGAACAAACAATCTAATAAACCTTTTATGATTTAGATTACGGACTGGATATATTTTAATATTTTTATTATTATTTTCCCATTTACCATTTGCTTTATTACCATATTTTGCAACAGTCACAATTGAAATATCATATATATCCGCCATTCTGTTTGTAATATTATATAGCCATGTTTCTACGCCTCCAGTATAATATGGATATTGTGATTCAATTACAAAAATAACATGCCGTTTAAGTTCATTCTTATGATCTTGATTATCTGTCATTTATATCCTCTTTCCAGCTTTTCTTGAATAATACTATTCTTTTCATTTATTAAAACATAAGCAATAAAAATCCAAACAAAAAATGTTGTATACAAACCTGATGCACTCATACACCATAGTGGAAAAGTGATAACAACAACTCTACATGCTATATCACCCTTCGATGCATTCTTACTATCAAATATTAGTTTTTTTGCAAAGAAAACAAATAAAACAATTACTAATATAATTGCCCACACTCCGTTATCAGAAATAAATTCTAGCAATGGATTATGCGGTGAAATCCCAACATTAGAAGTAATTGAATTCAGCGTATTAGGTAAAAATAAGCCACAAAGTAATACTGAATTTCCTATTCCAATTCCCAAGAAGGAGGTCCTTAAAAGCTCTCGTATTAAAATAATTATTGTATTGGTTCTTACATTTAAAGATTTTCCTAAATCTGGATACAGTGTTAAATCTTTTATATGCGTAAGCATTCCATTTATCATTATTTTAATATTGTATCCATTAATATATATGTCTAAACTCAAAATCCAAACTAGAAAAGCTATCATTCCCAAAACAAGTATTATTATTATAGCACTATAATTTTTAAACTGTTTTGCAACAAAAACTATTGCCATAACAATAATTTCTATAAGTGCAACAATAAGTGAAATTTTTGAGTCTCCCCATAACATTTCCAATAATAATATTGGCACAAACAAATAACAAATCTTATTATTTTTCCCTTTAGCTATTAACAAAGGGATAATGATGTTAAATATACAAGAATAATTGTTTTGATTTTCAATATATGAAGGTACTCGAATTACAGCAAAGTAATACAAAATCGCAATTACAATTGTAAAAACAATAAACGTTTCATCAACAAAATACCTAAAAATGGTAAAATATTTGCAATATATTATTTTGATCATTGCAAATATTAACCATATTTCAAAATACAAAAACAAATAATTAAGATAATGCGACCACGAATGATTCACCTGGTTGCCCCATAAATACCTATATGATAGTACTTGAACAAACGATACCAAAAAGAATAGCATCAAAAAAAAATAATATTTATGTAAGAGTTTGTTGTTCTTTATTACTATAATAATGATTATAGGAATCATAATCCTGAAAAATGATATTTTTGTACTTGGAATTCTTAACAAATCCGAAAAAACTGCAAAAAATAAAGCCAATATCATTATAATATATTCAATATTTGTTGTTTTTTTCATATCTATCCCTAATATCATATTTTATGTTTCCACATTTTTTAATTGTATGCTATCAAAACCTTGTTTCATTTTCAATTGTATTAGTATATATTAATCAAATTAAAATCAGTGATCGTGTAACCTATTGTTAATAATAAATTCATTTACTAATACATGTTAATTATATCTCCCCAAAACTTCGGTTAATTATTTCCACTTCTTTCGATATAGTATTATTTACAAAATACCTATCATGTTTAATACATTCAGTTTTCTTTTCTAAAAACTTATCCAACCCGTAGTTTACACAATTCTCAATATAAAACGCATTTTTAAAGTCCGCAAAAACTTCATGGCATACCGCAATGTCAGATGTAATTACAGGAATTCCGTATGCTGCCATCTCACACATCATAACTCCTTGTGCGTCCGTCTTGGTTGGCATCAAAGCAAACCTACATTTATCTAATATCGTAGTAATATCTTCGTGACTAAGGCTTGTATCCATCCAAACAATATTATCAGCTTTTTTATAATGTTTAAAATATACTCCTTTTCCGACCACTAAGAACCTCCCCTTATGAGTTTTCTTTGCAAGTTCATTTACTACATCTACACAATACTTCGATTCATCCAGATTACCACGTATTGTTATAAAATCATATAATTTTTCAGTGTCCGTATCATATTTCCCATTTTCAAATATTTTTCCTACACTATTATAAATAACATGATATCTATTTTTTAAATTTTCACGTGATATACCTACCCATCTTTCAAATTCGTTCAACATCCAATTGCTAACAAATACAAAATCTGATTTATCAACAACAGTTGGAATATACTTTCTCCAAATACTAAGTTTATAGCTATCATACAAGTCAAATAATTTTTCTTTAATCACACTTCTTTTTAAATATTCAAATGGCTCAGGATACACCTTATTAACACGCAATACCTCGTGCCCATGATAAAAAAAAATGTATCGCTTAAATTTTTTTCCATATTTTTTTAAAAAATTGTAATGGTTTCTTATATTTGCCGCATGTAAAACTAAACAGTTATATTCTTGTTTATTTCTTCTATAAGATTCTAAAGAAATAACACTTACATCATCTATCTCATAATCTTCATTTGTTGAAAAATTAAGAACTTGCAACCTTATTCCTTTTTTTTTGTAGTACAAATTTCTTGTATGCACATACATCATACTTCTACCGCCATGATTATTGGGATAATCCTTACATAATACAAGTATGCTATTATTTTCAACATTTCTATTCATTATTTAAACTCACCCTTCATATCTACGCTTGCAAATCCCTCTAAAGGCAATTTAACAGGCTCACCTGTCTTTTGACTTTTATATATTGAAAGAACAATCTCAAGAGCGTTTCTTCCAGCAACCGCATCAACATAAGGTTTTCTATCATTTTCTATGGCATCCATAACATCAGCAAACAAGCTAGTATGTCCGTTACCATAAACGTTACTTGTTTGTTCTTTCATTCCCTTATTCTTCTGGTCCTCTTCAGTTTCGTCTTCAAAATCCCAAACGTCAATATTGTTAGTAGATGTTCCGCCTATTTTAACTGTACCTTTTTCTCCAAACATATACAATGTTTCTTCAAGATTTTTAGGATACACATTTGTTGTTCCTTCAATCGTAGCAATTGCACCACTTTTAAACTTTAAGACAGCCATTCCAACGTCCTCAGCTTCAAGATAGTTATGAAACTGCTGTCTCGTTGCACCATATACTTCAACAACCTCATCACCAAGCATCCAGCGAAGAAGATCAATTCCATGAATACACTGATTCATAAGTGCTCCACCGTCCTGTGCCCAAGTTCCTCTCCAAGGCGCCTGTTTATAATACTCTATATTTCTATTCCACCTTACATGAATAGAACCATGAGAAATCCTACCAAATCTGCCCGATTCAACAGCCTTTCTCATCTTTTGAATAGCTATATTAAATCTGTTTTGATGACAAGCAGATACTTTTACATTATTTGCTTCTGAACGTCTTATAATTTCGTTTGCATCATCCATATTCATTGCCATTGGTTTTTCAATAATAACATTAATACTATTATCAATACAAAACAAAGCAATCTCCGCATGTATTCCACTTTCAGTTGCTATGCTTACAAGTTGTAAATCCTGATTTTCCTGTATCATTTGTTTATAGTCTGTATATTTTTTTATTGATTTTTCGTTTTGTAAATCATACTTTTCGAGTATTGCATCCATTTTTTCAGGTAGCACGTCGCATACCGCAACGATTTCCAAATTATTATTTATTGCTGCTTTCATATGATTAACTGCTATTCTTCCACAACCTATTAATGCGTATTTCATTTTATGACCTCCACAAATATACTATTATTTTGTAAGAATTCTTGCTGGATTTCCAACATAAACTTTGTTATCATCAAGCTCTTTTGTAACGACGGCACCCATTCCAATAACCGTATTTTTTCCAACATGTTTTCTGTTTTTTATACAAGAATTAATCCCCATATATGCTTTTTCTTCAAGTATAGTAAAACCACCTATAACAGATGCTGCTGTTATTTCGACATTTTTTTTAATAAATGCATCATGACCGACATGAACAAGCGAATCTATCTTTACATTATCCTCAATAATTGTATCATTACCGGTTCCTCGTGCTATATCCGTGCACGCACCCACTTCAACATTATTTCCAATTATTACACGCCCCAAAGATGGTATTCTAACTTTATTCCCCTTTTCGTCTTCAACCATATTAAAACCATAATTGCCTACAACAGCATTCTCATTACATTGGAAATTATTACCTATAACTGCATTTTTTATTACTGCTCCAGCAAATATATTCGCGTTGTTTCCAATAATAACATCATGCCCTATAACAACCCCTGGCTCAATATAGCAGTTTTCTCCTAATTTCACGTTTTCTCCAAGGTAAAACCCTGCTTCCATTAGAGTGAATTTTCTTTTTTTGTCTTCTTCTTTTATTTTGTGAAAAAGCTTATTAATAACAATAGTATAATCAAGTTGCGGTGTATCAGTAAATACAATTCCATTTTTTTCTATTATATGCTGATCTACGCACATACCTTTTTCACAAAAGCAAAGACAATTACTGACATCTTTTAAATTATCAATTAGCTTTTCAACTTTCTTTGTTACGTACATAACCGTATTGTTTTTTGGTTTTCCGGCGTATGACGCTCCTATTACCTCAAAATTATATTGCGGATATAATTCACTAACATTCATCAAAATTACTTCTCCATTCTAAAACTGCTTTCATTAATAACCTTTAACAAAAAGTCTTCAACGCTTTTTGCTAATTCTTTATAATCATATTGTTTTGCAATTTCCATTGGATTGCAAAAAGATATCTTTCCTTCTTTTATTTGTAGTATAGTTTTTTTGATTTCTTCTATTTCTCCTGCTTTTACATTTGTTCCGATTTTATTTGTTTCCAATAAATCATTTTTAAATTTAACATTTGAAATTATAGGTTTACCTGCTAGTAAATATTCAAATAATTTATTATTGCTACAACCATACTCTCTTAATATCGTATCGAAAACTGAAATATAATTTACATCACTTTTTGAAATGATATCCGGTATATATTTTTTTGGGACTCTTCCTTTAAAATATACATTTGAAATATTATTATCAACGCAATACTTCTGAAGCGATTCTTTTTCCGTTCCATCTCCATAAAAAACAAAAACAATATCGTTTATTCCATCGTTCTGCACGCTTTCGGCTACCCTTATTAATTCTTTTAAATTATATACTTTTCGTATAGATCCGGCAAAAACAACTTTAAATAAACTGCTATCATTCATTTCTTTATCTTCGCAAACATACGCCTTTTTATTTGCTTCAAACTCGTCTATATCAACTCCATTATTTATATTGATAGCCTTTTTGGAATCAATCTCGCCATCCCAACCCTTATCAATAATGTAATCATACCAATATGGTATTGTGTGAATTATACCATTAGACTTCACATATATACTTTTCTCCATTTGATACAATGTTTTAATTACTATATTGTTATCTGATATGTTGTTATATGCAGTAATAGACAAAGGCCATAAATCGCGAATTTCAGTAACTACAGGTACACCTAACCTTCTTCCTAACTTTAATGCTGCATTTGCAGTCAACAAATCAGGTGATGAGCAATAAATCACATCCGGCTTTTCAAAATACTTGTCTATTTTTTTCACACGCGCCGGAAATTCTAACATATTTTTAATTCTTGCAAGCCCGTTGCCTGAATAGTTACTAGTCCTCAAAAAAGTATAATCTACACCATCAACATTTTTTTCAACAAAAACGGAATTATCTCTTATCATATTCACATTACTGTTGTGTATCATACTTGATGTAAATATTTTAACTTTGTGTCCCCATTTTGTAAGATACTTAGAAAAATAATAATGTCTAACCAATCCTCCAAGACTAGGTGGTGTTGCATAGTGATTAATTATCCAAATATACATTTACATTCTCCAAAACCTCATATTTGATGCCTTTAGCTCATCCATTCTATATAAACTTTTGACGTCGATTAACACTTTTTCTTCATCCGGTAGTTCGTCTTTAAACATACTCTTGATACTCAATAAAGACATAGAACGGAATTCATCGTGTCCTACAGCAACAATGATACAATCAGCTTTAGGAATATCTTTAAAGTCAACCAATTCTACATCATATTCAACCTTAGCAACATCCGGATCTGCCCAAGGATCCGTAACTAAAGGATTTATGTCAAACTCCTTTAATCTATTAATAATGTCTACTACTTTACTATTACGAGTATCTGGGCAATTTTCCTTAAATGTAATACCTAAAACCAAAACAGTTGCATTTTTAGGTGCTTTTCCTGCCTCTATCATTTGTTTTATTGCTGCATCTGCTACGTAAGCACCCATGCTATCATTAACTTTTCTTCCATTCAATATTATTTGGCTATGGTATCCAAGTTCCTCAGCTGCATTTGTTAAATAATATGGATCAACACCTATACAATGTCCTCCAACCAAACCAGGTCTGAAATTTAAGGCATTCCATTTTGTATTCATTCCAAGCAAAACTTCATTAGTATCAATATTCATCCTATCGCAAATCATTGCTACTTCATTCATAAATGCAATATTGATATCTCTTTGGCTATTTTCAACTACCTTAACTGCTTCCGCTGTTTTAATTGTTGAAACAGGAAATGTACCAGCCTTAATAACAATATCATATACTTTTTTTATTTCTCTCATAGACTCTTCATCCATTCCGGAAACAATTTTTTGAATTGATGTAAGAGTGTGCACACTATCACCCGGATTTATTCTTTCAGGTGAGTAACCTATTTTCCAATCGACTCCACATTTAAGCCCTGATTCTTTTTCAATTATAGGCACACATATATCTTCAGTAACTCCAGGATAAACTGTAGATTCAAATACAACTATTGTTCCAGGTTTGATATTTTGTCCAACTGTTCTTGATGCACTTTCAACTGGTCTTAAATCTGGACTGTTGTCTTTTTTTACAGGAGTCGGAACAGCTACAATAATAAACTTTGCTTCTGCAAGTTTCTTTGGATCTGAAGTAAATTCAACTGTTGTGTTTTTTATAGCCTCTCCAACTTCATTTGTTGCATCAATTCCATTTTTGTACTCATTAACACGTTTTTCATTAATATCAAATCCTATAACCTTAATGTGTTTAGCAAATTCTACTGCTATAGGCATTCCTACATAACCCAATCCCACTAACGCTAATTTTTCTTTTCCTGATATTAAATCCATGTAAATATTGTTAAAATTCATTTTTCTCTCCTATTCGCTATATGTGTAACATTTTTTTAATTAATTTATTACTGCTTTTATTGTTTCCGTCATCGTTTTAAAATCATTTGATAAACTAAATCTATATATTTCTTCCAAATTAACTTTCATTTTGTTCGGCAAAACATCTTCAACATATACTTTATCAGGTTCAGATACCCCTTCAAGTAGCCTTGCTTCATCTTTATACACGATGCTGGCTTTTGAAGTAACTCCTGCTGGCATAAGCAACGTAGCAAAATAGACCGATTTGTAACATTCAACAAATTTTTTAGCTTCCGGTCTCGTTCCAACAAAACTCATATTACCACTTATAACATCTATTAGCTGCGGTATTTCATCGATTCGCAAATCTCTTATTTTAGCTCCGACTTTTGTTATTCTTGCATCATTACCAACAGTAACATGCGTACCAATCTTATCCGCATTGTTTACCATAGTACGAAATTTGTGAATTCTAAAAGTCTTCCCATATGATGTTACTCTCTCCTGCCTATAGAATACCGGGCCTTCAGAGTCTGCTTTTATCATTATTGCAATGATAAGCATAGGAATCGCCAAAATCACGAATAGTATTATAGCAAAAACAACATCAAATAATCTTTTCAAGAAAAGCGAACCTTTCTTTTTACTCAGAATATCATAATATTTCTTTACTTCATCACACCGCATAAACTCCGGCAACTCTTCCCATTTTCGAAGCCTCATATGTGGCTCCTTTCTCTATCTATTCTTCGCTACTACTTCTTTAAAATTGCTTATTACATAGTCAACATCTTCATCACTAAGCAATGTATGAAGCGGAAGTGTAACTTCATTTTCATAGAATGCAAAAGCATTTGGATAATTTTTAATATCAAATCCCAGGTTTTTGTATGCTGTCAAAAGCGGAAGAGGCTTGTAGTGTACATTGCATGCTACACCTCGTTCAGCCATTTCTGTTATTATATCGCAACGTTTTTCATGATTTATTCCCGAGATTCTTGTTAAATACAAATGTCCTGAACTGCTGTAATCATCAGTGTAATGGCTAAGGCGTAATATTCCCATTTCATCACACATATCGTCATATCTTTTTATGATATTTTTACGACGTTCAAGTAGTTTTGGATATCTTTCAAGCTGCTTTAATCCGATTGCTGCCATTATATCAGTCATGTTGCATTTATACCAAGGCGCCACAACATCGTATTCCCATGCTCCAAGCTTAGTCTTTGCAAGGGCATCCTTTGACTGCCCATGAAGGCTGTATAATTGATACAAGTGATATAACTCTTCGTCATCGACTCCCACAATGCCTTTCCATGTTGAAGCACCACCTTCAGCTGTTGTAAAGTTTTTAACCGCATGAAAGGAAAACGAAGTAAAGTCAGCAATATTGCCTACCATAACACCGTTCCTAGATGCTCCTAATGCATGTGCAGCATCCGAGATTACTGCCACTCTACCCAAAGCTTCTTGAATGTTGCTTTCCGCTTTGAATAAGTTTTTCTTTGCATCAGCTATGGCATACAATTTTTCGTAATCGCATGGTATTCCGGCAAGATCAACTGTTACAATTGCTTTTGTCTTAGGAGTGATTACAGCCTCAAGCTTTTCATAATCAATCTCCCAGTGGTCTTTTTGAATATCTACAATCTTTACAGTTGCACCGGCATGGATTGCTGCCGAAGCTGTTGCCGTGTATGTATACGCCGGAACTATCACCTCATCACCCGGTTTTGTTCCAAGCACTCTAAGGTTCAATTCTTCTGATGCTGTTGCAGAATTGAGGCAAACTACTTTGTTGGTTCCACAGTATTCTGCAAGGTTCTTTTCTAACTGTTTTGTTCTCGGACCTGTTGTTATCCATCCTGAACGAAGTGCCTCCGCAACTTCTTGTATTTCTAATTCTGTTATATCCGGTGGGCTAAAGCCTATACTTCTCTTTTCCATATTATCTCTTTTCACATAATACATTATTGTTTACAGTAAAATACAGCCTTTAACGGCTGTACTTTCACCTTATTGTATTATAAAATTTGTTATAAAAAAAGTCAATCCAAACAACATCTATCATGCACTTAGCTTAGCACATTATTCACTTATCCATTTATCATATTTTCCATGTTCAAGTATGTCTGCAATTCTCTTACATGCTTTTCCGTCCCCATATGGATTACAAGCGTGTGACATTTTTTCATATTCGGTATTGTTTTCTAATAAATTCTTAAAGCTATTATATATAGTTTTTTCATCCGTTCCAACCAACTTAAGAGTTCCGGCTGTAACACCCTCTGGTCTTTCAGTTGTATCTCTCATAACCAAAACTGGCTTACCATAGGATGGGCACTCTTCTTGTATTCCGCCTGAATCTGTCAAACACAAAAAACATCTAGCCTCAAAATTATGGCAATCCACAACTCCTAATGGTTCTATTATGTGTATTCTTTCACAGTCTCCCAATTCTTCGTTTGCAACTTTTCTTATATGTGGATTCATATGAATTGGATAAATCGCTTTACACTCTGTATGTTCATCTAAAACTTTTCTTATAGCTCGAAACATATTACGCATAGGCTCTCCCAAATTTTCTCTCCTATGTGCTGTAATAAAAATCATCTTACTATTGCCAACCCAATCTAATTCAGGGTGTGTATAATCATTTGATACCGTATGATGCATTGCATCTATAACCGTGTTTCCAGTCACAAAAACATTTTGGGGATTTTTCCCTTCCTTAATTAAATTCTTTGCAGCTTGCTCTGTTGGCGCGAAATTGTATTTACTTATAATTCCTACTGCTTGACGATTGAATTCTTCTGGATATGGGCTATATATATTATTTGTCCGCAGCCCTGCTTCAACATGTCCAACAGGAATCTGTAAATAAAAACATGCCAATGACGTAGCAAATGTTGTGCTAGTATCACCATGTACCAAAACAACGTCAGGATTAGTTTCTAATAAAACTGTTTTTATCTTGTTTAATATATTAGTGGTAATATCAAACAGCGATTGTCGTTCTTTCATAATACTTAAATCGTAATCCGGCTCAACATTAAAATTCTCAAGCACTTGATCCAGCATTTGTCTATGCTGCCCTGTGACTGTAACTATTGTTTTTATTCCGCTTCTATTTTTCAATTCTTTTACCAAAGGACACATTTTTATAGCCTCAGGCCTTGTTCCAAATACAAGCATTATTTTTTTCATATGTATCACTCTTTTCCATTAACAATATATACCATATACATCCATTTGTTAGAGAATTTATATCTTAACTCTTCCTATATTACCATTATTTATCAAAGTGCCAAAACTTTTCTTCGCAATAACATAAACTTCTAAGCCACCACAATCTCGCAGTGAAAGCTAATTGGCATATTAAAATATGGCTTTTAAACAAGCTTTTTATAACAAACAAACCACTAACAAAAAAGAAAAATTCTACTTTAATATAGTGTCAATTCATTATTCCTCTATCCAAAATCTCTTTATTCTTCTTTTCTTTAAAGTAAACAACAATAAACAATGCCGAGAATCCCACAAATCTTATAACCGTCGAAATCATATATGCCACCGAAGCACCAAACAAACCCATATTTTTAACAAAAATCGGTGAAATGAAAAATGCTCCGATTGCAACCAATATATAAATAATCATGAGGAATTTCTGTTGTCTGGTTATTGTGACCATGTAGTACAATATCATGCCCAGCGCATAAAAACCGCCCCCAAGCATTAAAACCATAAGGCTGCTTCTATACTCCATTATATCTACACCATAAAAAAGTCCCAACACTTGACAACCGCATATATAAGCTAGTACTAATGCAATAACCGTTAATATAGCCGTTGCAACTATAAGTTTTGCTGTCTTTTTAAAGAAGACTTTATACTGGGCGTCATTCCAATCCATTGCCATGCTTGTCAGCGCAGGTTTGAAAATAAATCCGCTAAGCAAGCTTACAACATACGATGGCATAAAAACGATATTATAATAGCTTTGCGCGGCATCTCCCATATAGCTATCTATAGCATACTTAGGAGCATTACCCACATAAAGTGAAAGGTATGAACCTATGCAAAGCGGCAAGCATGCCAACAAAAGCATAAAAATCTGTTTAACATTTATTGCAAACTTGATGCTTTCAAACTTTTTAAGCATCGGCGCATTCAAAACAACCGATAGCACTAAGGCCAATACTGCCGAAATAAGGCAAGTCAAAACCAAATCATGTGTTATTATCAACACAGCTCCAAATACAGCCATGCAAATAATGAGTCTGATTGTTTGCAAAAATCCCGCTGTATCAAGGTGGCCGTCTTTTTGCATTTGTCCCTGATATACATCTTCTATCGCATCCGACATTTTAAAGGCGCAAAGCAGAAGAATAATCATTAGTTTTTCTCCTGTGTAGCCTTTAACCATCACATAAATAATGCTTATTGCAACCATTACCGCGCATGTTACAACCCTAGAGTTAAAATACTCAGAAAAAGAGTATTTGTTCTCCACATCAGTTGCTTGATATACTCTCATATCATAATATCCGATTGTTAACATTAGCTGAGCAATGGAAAATCCCAAAGAAAAGACTCCGCCTTCTTCGGGACCCAATGTTCTGATTACAACTAGCAAAAGTACAGCCGACATTGCTGCATTCAGCAAGCTTGCTATTGTATTCCATAAATAACTTTTTTTACTGTTCATAATACTCTTTCATTATCTGATTGATTTTCGTTGCATCTCCCCAAACACCAGGTGAATCATATGGTCTGTCAGGAAATGCACCATATTCCAATTTAATATCATATTTATTTTTGGCAATATATCCTTCTATCTGTTCTGCCAAAGAAACCGGTTTTCCGGTTGATACATTTATTATTCCTGATATTTTATCCTGTACGCTTGCGGCAACAATCATCTTTGCAAGCTCATCTACAGTTATAAAGTCATATTTATTCTTTCCTGTTGTAAACGGAAATGTTTTCTTTCCATCCAAAACTGCCTGAGCAATTTTTGCAAAGATCGAACTTCCTCTTAAATCATCACCATATATATAATAAGCTCTGAGCCAATTAATCTGTACATCCTTATCCTTTGCATAAAGAAGAAGTGCCTGTCTAAGGGCATTTTTTGCTATACCATACATAGACTGTGGATTGCATGGCGTGTTTTCATCAATGGCACCTTCCCAGTATCCTACTTCGTGCATACTTCCCATTACAGATACAGATTGCACTCCTGCATCTATCATTTGTTGAAGAAATGCAACATGATTTGATAAGTCCTTCATATGCGCATCGGAATTATGGATAAAACCATCTCTCCAAGCCATATGAATAAGAACATCCGGACTTCCTAAGTCCTCGTACAAGTTTTTGTTTTCCTTAAAAATTTCCGTTTCATTAAAAGTAGCTCTCTCATCTACTCCTTTAAAGTTGAAATCGCTTGCAATTACATCAAATCCTTGATCTACACATTCTTTTACAACATGTCTGCCTATATATCCGGACGCACCGGTAACTAATACTTTTTTTCTCATATTTTTACCTTCTTAAGATTTTTATACTGTATGCGCTAAATACACTTATGTACTTTACGCTAAAATACAGCCTTCGATGCGATAGGCTGTATCTAGTTAAGATTAGTTAAATTATATAGTTATTGGGGGGAGTTGTCAATATTATAGAGTTTGTATTATGCCACTAACTACACTCGCTTTTTAGTAGTCTTTTTTATTAATAACTCACTCAACCAATACACCCCAAATCCCACTACAATATCAATCGGCAATGTTATCAACCAATTAATCATCGGTGTCATTCCCTGTTTAGCAAATGCGTACATCAGCACCTGCTGTATCGGCCATCCTACCAGATACATCTCGTAGGAGATTTTAAATATTGTCGGATTCTTTGCCAACTGCGGCAATCCCAATACTATCGATAAGAATCCGTATGGGAAGAGTATAACAAAAGCTATGTTAAATACCGGTGTTTTGCAGAGGGCTACCAATGCTATCAAAAACAAGATTCCCACAATCCAGTTGAGTTTTATTTTGTCCTTAAAGTCATAAAACAACATGCCTTCCAAAAATACAACAATCGGTCTGGCTATTGTTACATACATGCTGTTAGGATATAAATACAACACAGCTACATACATGATTACTATCAGAACCATCGCTATTACGTCCAAAACCATGCGATTTGTTTTATCCCTCTTCTTTGCTTTAGCTATGCCTATTGCTATCAGCGCCAAGATTGCCAATCCTATGTAGCACGCGAATTCTACAGGCAGTGTCCATAGCGGGCCGTTGACCGTCTGATACGGCATTCCTTCAAACACTCCCGGCAAGTCATGAATCGGCACAAATACCATATTAAGCAAGTATTTGTACGTTGCTCCGTTTGTTAAGTATTCTTTTATTGTAAGATTTGTTAAAAACAGTCCTGCTATAACCGATGCTATTACTACTATCCAAAGCTGCGGAAATATCCTTACGCATCTTTTCTTCATAAAGCTGCCGATTGATTTTGATTTTTCCAAGGATTTTGTTACATACAGACCACTTAAGAAAAAGAATACCGCTACAGCTATTCCGCCCAGGCTACACTGTCCATTGCTAAATACAGTCACAAAATCGTCTCTGTTTTGTGTTACCGCAAAGGAATGGCTTATTATAACCGCAATCGCACATATGAAACGCAGAAGGTTTATGTTGCTGCTATTTATTTGTAATTTATCTGCTAAAGATACATTCATTTTGTTCCTCAATTCTAATAATAGTTATATGCTCTGCTGTAGAATTTCATCAAAAGCTTAACTATCGGTTTTGGCCAGAATCTGCTGAATATCGCATATTCGTTGTTGTAGCGTTCGTTTGTTGTTTTCAAAAGCACGCTCGTCTGGTTTTCATCATTCATTCTATGGTGTAAAAGGATTTTGTTTACATACACGAATGTTCCTTTTTGCAAGGAAATTCTCTGCCACAAATCCCAGTCCATAGCTGCCTTGAATTCTTCTCTGAACGGATCTTCCGGCATTTTATCCGCCACACACACAACCGATGGATGTGTTATCGGATCGCCCAAACAAAGTATCATTCTCTTACCAAGTTTGGTTCCCGCAAGCCATCTCCACTTTGCAGGAATTAGCATCATTTTCTTTATCTTTATCATTTTCGACTGTTTCTCATCTACCACGTCATTGTGCATCTCGATATAGTCTGTAAATGATATAATCGGGTCTTTTGAACGGTTGAGCTCGCGAAGTGTGTCCTCAACAAATGTGTTTATAAGCACTTCGTCCTGGTGCGCAAGCATGATGAGCTTCGTGTCTGCCTGTTTCATTGCGAAGTTGTAGTCTTTTATCTGGCCGCCATCCGGATTGATTCGTACCTCTATTCCGTATTTTTGCGCGATTCCGTTCACGTAGTCGTTAGGTGTCGAGGTAGATATTAATATCTTCGCTTTGACCGTCTGGTTTATTAATGCCTGTATACTTTCTTCCAAATATGCGCATTCTTTGTATGTACATACGACGAAGGTAAGGTCGTCACCGGTGTAGTTGTTATATTGTTTCATCTTTGTTCTCCGTTTGTTTTTAGCTTTAGCGTTGCTATTTTAACTTATCGTCATGGCCGATAGCGCTTTGGCTTACGACCATCGGCGTACATAATAAATACAGCCCAAGGGCTGTATTTATTTAATCTGTATTCATTTTAAAGACAGAACTGATATTTGTCAAATGAAGGGGTTATATTTGCTGTCGAATATTTCGACCGCAAACTATTATCTCGCTCCAAGCGTTTAAACATACTCAATCTTATTTCGTATGTCTTTCTTCGAATTCTATTTCCTCTTCACTTTTTTCTTGATATTTTTCCTCATTTCTTACTATTTCATCATCTAGAAATAGCAAATCAAGCATTATCTTTAGGCATCTATATGTACACAGCAAAAAAGCTACTAATAAATAGGTTGTAACTATCAATACATAATCACCTTTTATATATTCCGGGAACTGGTCTCTATAAAATAGTATCACAGAACAAATAATCAACAGCACCCCAGTAATAAGTGTGTGTTTGATATACTTTAGAAATAGCTTGTTTTTGTCAAGTTCGAATACTCTCTTTACTAATTTCGAGTTATTTTTCATTCCAACTATTACTGGCAAAATCGCACCTATGAATCCTATAATAATAGACGCAGTTGTAATAATAGCCTCCAATGCTGAATTCATATTAACACTATCAATGTATTTATTGCCACCAATCCACAAAAATATTACTATTGCAATCGGTATGGCAAATGGATATATGCCTTCCAAAATTTTTCTCATTTTACGCATCACACTGTCCCATCAAATATGTTCTCTCGCTCTTTATACTTTTTCAGCATTTTTTGCTTTACCTGCAAAAAATCCAATGGTTTTCTTGGTTTAATATCGAAGCTAATATAATCATGCAAAGAGTTCTCAAACAGATCAATAATATCTATTCTTGCTTTATCATCTTCACATACTTCATCTTGTTTGAGTTTTATTTTTGCTCCGCTTACAGTTCCTGAATTATCCGTCAACTCCTTAATCAAGTTTATAGAATTAGTCTTATTCAACTCTTTATTCTTCGCTCTTCCCACAGATAATGTTATTTTTCCGGCTGCATATCCATATTTACCAAGGCTACTTATAATCTGTCCCAAACTGCTATTGTTATCCGAAAATGGTTCATTTAAAAACGAAAACTCTATTTGTCTAATTCTCTTTTTACCCATTTTATTAATGTTAAACCCATCAATTATCGGCTGGAAAATCACTCTGAATCCGTCTTCATAATAACTCTCATTAATCCACTCTTCTAATTTAGTTATACTCAATGACATTCTATTATGTTGAAACATGCAAATACATCTTTTTCTATCAAACAAAAAGCTAACATCTTCGCCAATGTATTCATCATCCTCTAATTGTATTGTTTGCGCATCCTCACCCTCCTTTATTTTTGAAGGTATGTTTGAATCTCTTAGTTTATATGCTCTAACAATATAAATGTCATCATTTTTATACCTTTCAATCTGTTCAAGATTAACTTTACAATCAGACAACTGCACAATATGTTTAAGCATTTCCTGATCTTCCATTCTCATTAACCAATCTACAAGATTAAATTTTTCCTTAATGGTTCCCCCGTTTTTGTCTTCATTGGCTATAAAGACTCGGTAATAACAAAACTTAACTTGTCTTTTATAACTTTCTTCCATCGTTTTCCCCTTTTCTAACAATTATAAAGTTGATATTGAAATATCATATTTCTCAGTAAAAGTATATATCTTCAATTCAAAAAGTACAATAACTCCGTTTTTTCCATAACCATCTACCTTATTTCATTCGCTATCTTATCCAATACAGATTTTAGTTTTTTCGTCTGTTTATCTTTTTCCATCTCTGTGAATTCATATTCAAGCTGTATGTCTATTACTGCTTTAAGATAATCATAATATGTTTCACTTTGATCTTCATCCAACTCATGAATGCTTTTGCTAAGAATCCCATAAAGATTCTTCAACATCTCATTAATTCTTGGATCAAAGAACTCCTTTACAGCCTTAATCTTTGTGTCAACATGGTTATCTTCCAAAATGATACTGTTTTGCTCAACATACCAGTTAAGCATCTTTTCAAAAATCCTTCTTAAGTACGCATATGCTCCAACGTAGAAATTATCAGTTTTAGATAAATCAGCTTTTTTATAATCACTATAAGCATTAAATTTTTTAAGGATGTTTTTATACCTATCAAAATCGTACCCATGTACTTCAAGCATAGATGGATCCTGACCTATTTTCTTTATAATAAATGTATTCAATCTTTGTTCAATAGATACTACCATTAAATATTTGTGATACTCATTATTTGTGCAGGTTAATTCGAATAACAAATAACTCTTGTTATATGGCAAAAGCGTTAATTTATGATACGGTGGCTGAAGACCACCGATTAGTCCATCTGTCATTCTTAATGCCCCCACCATATTATTATTACTTCTGTACGTTATCTCTACACACTGTGTTGTTCCGGATGAACCATAAAGAAAACCTATTGTCCTTTTTTCAACATCAAACGGAAATTCCTTTTCGCACTTATTACAAAAACTAACAATTTTATTTGTATTATAGCCAATATAATCAACCATCGCCCTTGCTTCATTCTCATCAAACTCAAACTTTTCACCAGCAAGATTAAAAAGTTTGAATTCTCTTTTAGAGTATAACGAATCATCATTAAACATAGCTTCCAGACTCATACAAACCTCCAAATACATTTTAAATAATTATACCATGACAAGCTAATACATTGTATATTTTCGAGCACGACGTTAGCAATCATTGTCCTGCTTTTCATGTTATTTCACACACCTTTTCTTTAATGTATTACTTATCATTTATTCTCTATTTCTTCCGATAATAATCATCCCCAAACACGCCCAAAAAGTTTGATGGGTCAACATTAAACGGCAAATACTCCATCATACCGTTTTTATACGCTTTCTCCGGTGATGCGTTACCCGAGGCCGTCCAAGACGTCACCTTGTTGTTCATTGCCAAACAATCTATTGATTTCTTATTTTTCTTAAGCACGTTCATAATACCGGGATTATGAATCGTAAAGCAAAGCTGTCCTTTACCATAATACATAAAGTATTCTATAAGTTTTTCCAGATAAACATCATTAACATTCGCATCTATGTCATCTATAAAAACAATCCTGTCTGGTCTATCACCCGTAACATCAAAGCATTCAAACAATGCTACAAGCTTTTTGATTCCCTCGCTTTCGTCTTCCAAATAGACATCATATTTTCCGTAATCAAACTTAAGCCTGCATTCATAGTATTCTTTTGTTTTCTTTTTTTCCAAGATTACAGATTGTAAATCATTTCCAAATGCTTGCAAATACATTTCCAGTCTCCTAGCCTTCCTTTGACAAATCTGCAACATTTCTTTTTCAATCGGCATATTCTTTAGTTGATCGATTATTTCATTTTTATCAATACATACCACAAAATTGACTGCCAGATTCGCCATTGACGAAATGCCAAATAAAACATACTTCGCTTTTAAAAGGAGTTCGCCAAAATCAAGCGCATAGTGCAAAGCAATGCAAAAGCTTGTATAACTTAATGTGTCTAGAGTTTTGACTTTTACCTGTAGATATGTTTCCATATCAACAAAAAACATCTCATTCAATTCTCCGTTTTTTGTTTCAAAGATAGTTATATAACTGTCATTTAGGTATACACTTTTTCTGACACTCAGTTTTTCCTTTGATATGACATATTTTTTAACATTTTTACCAATTTCCAGGCTATATTTATATACCTCATGAGAAACATCACTACGGAAACGAAATTCACATTCTATAAATATTTTCTGTTTTTCTTTATTTATTATTTTTCCAATGAATTCCTGAGTTTCGGATTCTCCTAAGTAGTTTTCCTTAAGCAGTATTTTCTGAAGAATCGACGCTCCAAGAATAACGGCCGTTTTTCCCGCTCCGTTTTCGCCATATATTGCCTTTATTTTATATTTGTCCGGCGAAAAGTTTTTATCCAGTGTCTTTTTATAAAAGTCAAATCTGACCGGTTCTTTTATAGATTTGATTCCGGATATTGTTAAGTTTAGTAGGTAATTTCCTTCATACATGGTTGCACCTCGTTGTTTGGTATTTTAGCTTTTTGTAATTATAAATTAATTATATTTTTTGATTTTTTCAAGGGTGGTTAATTTAATTTTCTTACATTATGTATTATATCATAATATACATTGTTCAAAAAAGGTTTTTTTCAACTATAAAAGCCATCTTGCAGTTGAAAGTTTCGACCGCAAGATGGCTTTTTCTTACATATATTCTTTTATTATGTTGTACAACTTATTCAGCCTATAATCCTCATATTGTAATGCACATTTTAAAAAATATATAAGGAGTGCTACTCTTCCCCCTGCACAATTTCCCCATGCTCCAACTCATCTTCCAACAGTCCAAACACATATGCCGGACTTTCCCTATAAAGACCGGTTTCAACGTCTATAACCTTTTCATATGTTTTTGATTTATAAATGGTTTGCATCGCTGCATCATATTCAATGCCCTGTGTTTCTGTAAGCATTTCCACAAGATCTTGGATCATATATTCAACCATTTGTTTTTCTTTTCCCATATTATTCACTGACCTTTCTCAGTAAGCTAATCGCCTTCTGCGTGTGAAAAGAGTATTGATTTGTTGTCTTCTTGTAAATCATACCGCTAAGCATATTTTCAAAACTAATCATCCCATTTTCATACTGTCTGAATAAAAGAGCCATGTCATCATCCGCAATGGGTCCGATTACAACATCATACTTATTGTCGAAGTTACACTCTTTACTGTCAAAATCTTCAAAGCTCTTGCTTCGGTTGTTTCTAACAAATCTTGCCCATTCTTCAGATGTCTCTGTTCCAAAATCTTTTATGTTTAAACCATTGTCGTTTACAAAATCATCATCAAGTTCATATACATTAATAACCGGGCTTCCGCCGTAAATCCTTGCCACACGATTAGCCATCTTCTCGGCTTGTTCTTTCATAACCGTCAGATAAAAGCCTTTTCCAAAGTCCTTGAAAGGACGACACTTATCAAGTTTTATTTCCTTTATATCAATATTGCTTCCGTGATATAAACGCATTAATAGCATCCTCCATTATTTCTACATACTAAAGTTAAATCTTCCACCGCATCATCCAAACTAAGCGTGTGCTCAATGTCGTAGTTTTCTTTAATGAATTCTATTCCCTTGTAATCATATAAGTAGAAAAAGGCTTCTTTTTCGTCAATATTAAATTTATTAGCAAACTCATTCACGCATACTACTGTGTAGTTGATTTTTTTCTTTAATTCGCTCATAGGCACCTCGCAATAATTAGGCTTTAAGTTTATTTTTTTTGCAAGATCAAAAATATTTAGATTTGCGCCGAAACCAGTTTAGATGGTTTTCTAAATCTTTTCTAAATTTTAGCATTCTTGCGAAATATGTACAAGACAATTGTTACATTTCAACAAACTATTTACTACACCTAAATAATAATTAAGGAAGGCTAAATATAACCTTCCTCTTAATGGAGTTTGTGATATATTACATTAGTTTATTGAACTCTTCCATTGCATAACCATCCGTCATGCCGGAAATATAATCTGTTATTGCACGAATAATAATCTTTCTTTTTAAATATTTTGCAATCATTTTTTGTTTATCAAAATCATCCTCATCTAATTCGGAATCTCTATTGATATATTTTGAAACTATTTCTACATCTAATGCTTCTTTTGTAATTTCATCTATTTCATCATTAATCATTGCAATATTACCGTTCGACAAATCTATTGCTGATTTTGAAACAAATTCATTTTCACTTCTAAGCATCTCAATAAATATCCTATGTATTGTTCCCTTGTGTAATAATCTAGGATTTCTATAGTATTTCCTAAACAGAGTCATTATTACAACATTTGCATTATCATCTGCTGTCGCAACCTCATTATTACAAATAATCTTCTTTTGAACTATCTTTTCTAGGTAAGTATTTACTTTTTCGACAAAAGGTGAAAAACCAATATTTTTTTCGTCATCAGCATTATTATTATCAATGATATCTTTAATCAAATATTCTTGTATAGTCTTCACAATCAGCGATATTTTTTGCTCATTCTTATCCACTATCAATTTTTCACTTTTGTCTATTTCATAAATCTTTTCTGCAATTATATTTCTAATAGTCTCACATTTCGCTGTATTTAATCCATCCAAAAATTCACCAATGCTTATAACCCTAGACAACAATGCATCTTCAATATCATGACCTCTTTGTGCAATTTCATCGGCAATCGCGACTACCTGCCCTTCTTTATTTTTACAAATCTGTTTTTCTTCTGCTTCCCCTGACCGTTTTGTTTTAATGTTAATATTATTAACGTACGAACATGGCACGAAGTCCTTCAAATCTATATTTTCTTTTAATCTAGTATGTTTTAAAATTCCTTCTATTACTTCATAGCTCACATTTAATCCAAAGCCTTCCTCAAAGCAGTTTTCTTCTAAACATGTTAATAATCGCACACTTTGATAATTATGTTTAAAGCCGCCGTAACACATCATTTTTTTCAATTTTTCTTCGCCTTCTAGGTAGATACCTACATCTTTTTTTCCATTTAGAATGTCATTTAATGTCCGTTCTCCTTGATGTCCAAATGGAGTATGCCCCAAATCATGGCCAAGAGCTATTGCTTCAGTTAAGTTTTCTTCCAATTCCATTTTTGAAGCAATAGCTTTTGCAATTCTATATACCTCTAAAGAATGCGTCATTCTTGTTCTTAAATAATCACCTTTATCTGCTCCAAAAATTTGAGCCTTATCAACAAGTCTTCTAAAAGCCTTCGAACATAAAATTTTCTCCTTGTCTTTTGTGTAATCGCTTTCAACACAATAATCATCATTAACTATTTTGTTATTTTCAGCCGCATACATCCTTTCTTTTAATTCTGCATTCAAATGTTCCATAGAATTAACGCTCAAATAGGTGTTTTGCGAAAAATCGTTTTCTAAATCTAAGTCTATCATATCAACAATACCATCAATTGTTCTTTTAAAACCATTTCTATCTATACAAATCTTGTTAGAATACACGATATTGTTTCCATCATTTATCTCTTCAAATTTTGCAATATTAATTGATAATATCTCATTCTTATTTTCAGAGTTAACCTTAACAAACAGAACTATATCTATTTCATTTTCCTCTTTTAACATATTTGCAAATTTCTCGTTATCAGTGCCGTTAAGCGTATTGTATATTCGCGATTTTCCACTATCTAAACTTTCTTTTAGAAACTTGTCAATTTTTTCATCCGTACTATCTAAGTACTTAACAATAAGTGTTTTAGCCATCATTTTTCACCCATATGATATTCAACAAATAAAATATCACATAATTCCCTTCTTTAAAGTATAGTATATATATATATCCATTTAGCTATTATTAAGTGCTTTCCCTAACGGTCCTCTCCACCGCTTCCCACACCGAAAGCGACGGATTCTCACGATAATACTCAAAGCCTTTGTATTTCTGCATTTTATTACCGATTGTTGCATTTTTGTCAGCAATGGCTTTTGAGCGTTTTATGGCTTGTTTTACTTCATCCAAACCAATTTGTTTTAAGCATTCTTTAAAGTTTTTCTCCTCCTTATAATCTTTAAGGCTCAAATACTCCTTTTTGTATGCTTTGTTAATTTCATCCAGATACTGCTTTCTGTCTGCGAATGTCTTAAAACAATCAATCTTGTGAAGTATCATCCACAGCTCAAATGTCAGATTACTGTAGCCAAGATAATACTTTACCTTTTTACCGAGCGACTCGGCCTTTTTCATGTTATCCAGCATTTTGATAAAGCTTTTCTCATATGCCGGCGTATTTTCCTCGTAATCCGTCATCTGAACGATTTCAATTTTGTTTTGAATTACCATCTCCTTAACTCTTTTTATTGGGTTTCTTTGAACCTTTACATCTATCAAAACCCTGCATGTTGCATCGGCAGCATTGTTAATCAAACTCTGCAAGTGCTCTAAGTACCACTTTTCTGTCTCACCTTCAACGCTAAAATAATATTTCCGTGTTACTTTTCTTTCTGTCATTTTGCTCCCTCGTTGTCCATTATCTTTTCAAAAATCGGAGTAAAGTCCACATCTTTTATTGCTCCGTATTTGCTTACAAAATAATTGTCTATATAGTCTTCGCCTTTCCTTACACCGTTTGCGCCTGATGTTTTAAAATCCGCCAAGCTGTACAATTCGCTGATTTGGCTAACATCATCCCTTTCCACAAATTTTATTTCATCACGCCTGAAAATGCTGGCACTTAGAAAAATCGGGTTGTGTGTGTTAAATATCAGCTGTGCATGTTTTTTGTTGATCTCGTCGTTATGAAAAACATTAATAATGCTCATCAACGCCATTGGGTGAATCGATGCATCAAACTCGTCCACAACCAATGTTCCGCCTGTGGCAATCGCTCGCATTACAAGCGGAAATAGATTTACAAACCTTATGGTTCCGTAAGATTCAAAAACTTCTGCCTGAATTGCCTTCCCCTTGTCTCCGCTTTCTTTAAACATGGAGTACAGCCTTGCTTCTTTTTCATCCTCCTTCTTGGCATATCCGATGGAATTTGAATTGATTCCGAAGGCCTTCGCCGCCTCATTCGTCGCGGTCTCCACAAATATGGCGGATTTATCCATGCCTTCCGTTTTTTCACTTACGCGAATGGCATCTGCTCTGTAAATAACCATAAGTTTTTGCGAAAACCACTTATATATCAAATCATAAATATCCTGCGAGAAAAGCACTTTAAAGCCGTTTGTCAAAAAAAGCTCTGTTTTATTAAGACTTGCGCTTGCCAGTGCATACATTGTAGGCAGCTGTTTTTTTAAGTCGGCCTTAACGTATTTCTTAACAGCCTTTTCTTCGCCAAACATAACTTGCTTATCATCTCTTGCATAAATTATGTCCTCGTTAACCGTCAGGACTTCTTTTATAATCTTTCTTTTATAGTCATTTTGCAAAAATTTTCCAATATCGATTGATATTTCGTAATCAATCTTTATACTATCCTCTATAAAGGAAACGCCGAAATCTACCGTTTCTTTCTTCTTCAGCCTATTATTTGGTATCAATTCTAAATTGTATGCCGCATGATTTGGCGATGTCCTATCCTCCGTGTTTTCGATATTTCCGCGCATAACTATGGCTCTGAAGCTATCCATAGCCCCGATAATATTGCTCTTTCCGCCGGCATTTGGCCCGTAAATAACAGACGAGCAAAGTCCTTTAACAGTCTTGCCCTTTATCTTTTCAAGCATAAGACTGTAATTCAAATCCTTCTGCTTTTGCGCAGCAATCATCTTAAAACATGTTTCGTTTACAAATGACTTGTAATTTTTTGTTTTAAACTCCAGTAACATATTTAAAACCCCTACTTTCGCAACTTTCCCACGGGTTGCAATTTTATTTTATTATTTTGAATTGTCAGTGTCAATAGATTTTGCAAGTTTCTTGCAAAATCACAATATATTTATCTTTTTATATAATACCCCCACTCGTTAATTATTTAACGCTTGCATTTGCCCATCTTTCTGTTAAAATTAACTTACAATGTATTAAAATCAATACAATCTTCTCAGTAAATTTCACACACGAAAGGAGTAACAAACTATGAATTTCAAAAATATTGTTCTTGCGGGCGGCGGAGTTTTGGGCAGTCAGATTGCCTACCAGTCAGCCTACAAGGGTTTCAACGTTACTGTTTGGGTCAGAAGCGAAGCTTCCATCGGCCGTTCCAAGCCAAAGCTTCAGATGTGGCACGACGCTTATGTTAAAGAGCTAAACGACCTCAAGCCTCTTTGCGGCACTAATCCGCCGGTCTTTTCACGCGGCCTTGTAGATGATGTGGCAAGCCTAACTCCCGCTAAAATCGATGAACTCATCAAAGCGGCAGATGATGCGCTTACTAACATCCGTTTCGAAACAGACATGGCTGCTGCCGTTGCGGATGCCGATCTTGTTATTGAAGCAGTTGCGGAAAACCCGGAAGAAAAGATTGCTTTTTACAGCGAGATGGCAAAACACATGCCTGAAAAGACAGTTATTGTAACCAATTCGTCCACTCTCCTTCCGAGTATGTTTGCCAAATACACAGGACGTCCGGAGAAGTATTTGTCCCTTCACTTTGCCAACCAGATTTGGTCTCACAACACCGCTGAGGTTATGGGCCATCCTGGCACAGAGCAAAAATACTTTGACCAAGTGGTGGAATTTGCCGAAAGCATCGGTATGTTTGCCCTTCCGCTTAAGAAAGAGCAACCGGGATATATCTTAAATTCTCTCCTTGTGCCTTTCTTAAACTCGGCTATGGCGCTTCTTGCCAACGATGTTGCCGAACCTGCTGTGGTTGATAAAACCTGGATGCTTGCAACGGGCGCACCTATGGGACCTTTCAGAATCTTGGATGTTGTCGGCATAACAACAGCCTACAATATCGTTTCCATGAACCCTGATGCCAAGAATCCGGATTCTACCTACGGAAAGATTGCCATAAAGCTCAAAGCCATGATTGACGCCGGTAAAACAGGTGTAAACGCAGGCGAAGGATTTTATAAATATAATTAAAGACAAAAAACCGCCGTTAACGTTTAATCGTTAACGGCGGTTTAACTATGTCTTTAAAACAAGTTCCCTTCCTTTATAAACTTTCCTATATTAACATGCACAACTCCATTTCTCTGTTGAATCATGTCATTTCTCGTCACAACATATTTAGGATAATTGTCCTTAATTGCTTCAAGCGGAGCATATTCCCTATTTTCCGTTTTTATATCATTTAATATTGTCATAGCTACCTGAACATACGCATAGCTAAATGCTTCTTTTCGCATAATAAAATCGCATTCAAGTTTCCCTATACGTCCTATACTAACCGCATAATCTTTAGAACGAGCATACATATATACAATATTTTCAAGAACAGGTCCATAATTAATTCTATTATCCGTATTATTTGCGAAATAAAAGCTCAAGTCTGACAGATAATATTTTTGCTCACCGCCAATTGATTTTCTGGATTTCAAATCAAAACGTTCGCATTTGTATATAATTTTCGAATCAATCAACACCTGAATATACTTAGCTAATGTTTCTCTGGTAATGCTGCTGCCGGCATTATGCAAGTCTTCCAGTATATTTGTTAAACTTGTTGTTGCTCCAAAGTTATTTATTATATATGTTTGAATCGCATTAAAAGATGTTACATCCTTAATTTTCACCCTTCTGCGAATATCTTTTTCAAATATTTCCTCTATAACACTCTTAACATAACTTCGTTTGTCTTCTATTGTTGTATAGCTTAAAGTTTTTGGAAAACCACCTTCTAATATATATCTCTCCAATTCCTCTGTTATATCAGAACTGATTTCCTGCTTTAGAAATTCCTTCATCTTCAAGTATTCTTCAAAAGTTAGCGGATACATTTCAAACTCAATATAACGACCGGTCAGTTTAGTAACCAACTCACCGCTCAAAAGGTATGAATTAGAACCTGTGATAAAAATCGAATATTCTTCTTCCTCTCTAAAAGCATTTATTACTTCTTCAAATCCCTCAACATTCTGTATCTCATCAATAAACAAGTACTTTACGCCTTTTGCTACACAAAGCTCATCAATTACTTTTTCCAGCTCATCAGCCTTTTTTATAGATTTAAATCCACGCTTGTCTAAATTTATATATGTAATATTCTCAGATTTTACCCCCTGAGCCTCTAACTCCTTTGCAATTGTCTGCATTAAACAAGATTTGCCGCAACGTCTTACACCTGTAATAACCTTAATTAATCCACAATCATGATAGAATCCTCTTATTTTTTTTAAATAGTTTTCCCTTGGATATAATTTCATTATTTCCTCCAAATCTTTATTTGTTAACATTTTATCACTCTCCGGTCGTTATTTCAATGTTATGGCGGTATTTTTTCTCGTTTTTTAAAAAAATTCCGTGATAACTGCCAATTAACATCCAAAAAATCAACAAAAAACGCCCCGTCGTTTCCACGTCGAAGGCGTCCGTTTCATTTTTATATTTATTCTTTTGACTTTTTCTTCTCTTTTTCCAACTCAGCCCTAAGTATCGCTACTTCCTGCGTAAGCCTTGTTGTTTTTTTATTTAACTTTGAAATATTACTTGTCAGCACCACAATGATTATCAAAAGGAATGCAAATCCAAAGAACATCATCATGTTCATCGGCGAACCGATTCCCATAAGTTCAGCAAGCTTTGTAAGCAATATAGGGAATATATCAAATATAATAAGGATTATGATAGCTACCATCCAAGGAAGGCCCTGGCGCAAATCCATTTTCTTTTTTCTGCACATGTTCATTATTACCAACAATGCAATAACAAAACATACGAGTATTATTATCTGTAATCTTAATGACATAACTTACTTTGCCACACTTTCTAACAATATTGCCAAAGAAACTTTTACCATGTAATACACGGATTTAAGCGGTGATATCGATGATTTTCCGCTTTCTCTTTCTTTCATCATTACAGGTATTTCAACCACTTTGCCCTTTTTCTTAAGAAGAGTTACCACGCTGTCCGGTTCCGGATAATCCGTCGGGTAATAAGCGGCAAACATTTCTATTGTTCTTCTGTTTATCAGTCTCAAGCCACTTGTTGGGTCCGTTACTGTTGCTCCGGTAATTCCCTTAATCAAGTTTGTAAAATACTTGATTCCCATTCGTCTCATTGCCGACGATTGGAAGCCTTCCATCTTTATGAACCTGGAACCGATTACCATATCCGCATTTTCTCTCAGCAAAGTGTCTGCCATCTCATTTAAAAATGCGGCATCATGCTGACCATCGCCATCCACCTGCACTGCGCAATCGTAGCCGTTGTCTCTTGCGTAAATATAACCGGTCTGAACTGCACCGCCGATGCCCAAATTTACAGGTAAATTAATATAATTAAAACCTTTTTCGCGACAAATCTTAAGGGTGTTGTCCGTCGAGCAATCGTTGATTATGACATAATCAAACTCGGGTGCATTTTCCTTTATGTTGTTTACTGTTCTTTCTATATTTCCTTCCTCGTTATAGGCCGGAATTATGATAAGCTTCTTCATTACTCTATTACACCGTCTTACCCTTATACATATCCTGATAATATTTCTGGTAATCGCCGCTTGTTACGTTCTTCATCCAGTCTTCGTGCTCAAAGAACCATTTGATTGTTTTCTTGATACCTTCTTTAAACATTGTTTCCGGATACCAGCCAACTGCTGCCTTAATCTTATCAGGCGCAATTGCGTAACGTCTGTCGTGGCCTTTTCTGTCCTCAACGTATTTGATGAGTTTCTCGTTTACATGAGCCTTGCGTGGGTCCGAATCCGGTAACATCTCGTTTATTGTTTCAAGGATGATGTGAATAATCTCGATGTTCTGTTTCTCGTTATGACCGCCGATGTTGTATGTTTCAAAAAGCTCGCCCTGCTCCTGTACCATGTCGATTGCTTTTGCATGATCTTCTACATATAACCAATCGCGAACGTTTTTGCCGTCACCGTAAACAGGCAAATCTTTGCCCTGTAAAGCATTGTTAATCATAAGCGGAATAAGCTTTTCAGGGAACTGGTAAGGACCATAATTGTTGCTGCAATTGGTAATATTTGCAGGGAATTTGTATGTGTCCATGTATGCCTTTACAAGCATGTCCGAGCTTGCTTTGCTTGCTGAATATGGGCTATGTGGATCGTATGGTGTTGTTTCATAGAAGAATGCATTCTCATCATCAGGAAGTGAACCGTAAACTTCATCTGTTGAAACATGAAGGAATTTCTTACCTTCTTTGAAAGTTCCGTCAGGAAGCTCCCATGCTGCCTTTGCGCAGTTAAGCATTACCGCTGTACCAAGTACGTTTGTCTCCACAAAAACCTCTGGATTTTTGATACTTCTATCAACGTGGCTTTCAGCCGCAAAATGCACTACACGGTCGATATCGTTTTCGGCGAAAATCTTTGCAATAGCTTCTTTATCGCGAATATCAGCCTTTACGAATGTGTAGTTGTCTCTGTTTTCCACGTCTTTTAAATTCTCAAGGTTGCCTGCGTATGTAAGAGCATCAACGTTGATGATTTTAATCTCGTTATCGTATTTTTTAAACATGTAGTGAATGTAGTTGGAACCGATAAATCCGGCACCGCCTGTAACTAAGTAAGTTCTCATTTTTTATCCTCTTTTTCTATTATATAGTCTCGCGGTCAAAGGACTTTCCCTTCAACGACACACTAAAATACAGCCCAAAGGCTGTATAAAATAAAATCTTTTTTCATTATATAGTTATATTCGCTTTTTGTCAAAAAAAATCAAAAACACTCCGCCTTTTATCTTGTGACAAACTCAGACGGAGTGTTTTATTTCATGCTTTTATTTCGATTCTACTTTTTCCAAAGGCCGTGCAGATTGCAATATGCATAAACCGCTTCAACCTTTTCGCTGCCATTAAGCTTGAATGTAACCTTCGGTTCGTCTCCCGGTTTCAAAGCTTTACGCTGATTGCCTTCGCTTGTTTGCACCGAAACCCATTCGATGTAGTGCTCATCAAGCATAGGATGAGCTGTAGATCCGATACAGACAGTTAATGTGTCCCCATTGATTTCGTACTCAGGTACATGTTTTTCAACCGCCGCATCCGTGGTATTTGCCACCATCTCCTGCATCGGCTTGCCACAACACTGAATAGGCACACCCGAATCCTTAACAACACCCACAATGTTACCGCAAACTTCACATTTTAAAAACTTCTGCTGCATAACTTCTCCTTTCGATTTGTCAAAAACTATTTACCCCATGTGTCATATTTAGATTTTAACAAACCCAACATAACAAATCAATACCAAAAATGCATTTACTTAGCTTCAATAAAGCAGCGGGTGCCGCTTGCCAAGATTATATTATTTAGTCACGGCGATAAACTTCCTATATGCCTCAGCCTCCGCATCAAAGCTTGCAAATGCCGCCTCCTCTCTGCGGTCCGGCAAATCATAATTATCTTTAAGGTAGCTTGCCAAATATCTCGACGTCTTCTCGGCTCCGCTTACATTCAAATGATCTCCGTTATCAAATGTATCCGTCTGCCAATCTATGCCGATTTCCTGCCATACAAGGTTCATATCCAAATAATCAACCCCCAGCTCTTTTGCCAGTTCTGCCGCGCCATTGTGCATTTCAAAGTTATAATCCATCTTGGAAGGCGCACTGACAAACAAAAGAGTGGAGCCGTTTTCATCGCAAAGCTCCTTTATCATCTTGCAATAGTCCCTTGCAATCGGAAGCACCGGCCTTGTCTGCCCGTTATCAATCATATATTCCTCGTTATCAACAGGAGTTACGCCATTCCTGTAAAGATAGCCCTTGAAACAATCCTCGTGATAACTCTTATCCGTAAAAAGCGACTTCCAGACATCGTGTCCCCTAAGGAGCGGAAATGCGTCTTTCAGCCATTCCTTGGCAGTGTCTTTTATATTCGCCATCTTTCCTTCTTCGTTCCAAGTAAATAAATTGTCGGTCTCAAGCAACACCAATTTAGGTTTTTGGGTCTTGTAGACGTTTTTAAGCATTATATAGCTTTCCTGAATCTTTTGCGCAGGCTGACCGCAAATGTAAGAAGCTATGCCTTGCTCCTCCCAGATTACAATTGGATTGTATGCAAAATATGTAACGCTGTCCCCGGTTACCACCACGTCCATGGTATTTTCCGGCTGTCTTGCAACGTTATATACGCTTTTGTTTACGTCATGGACAATCTTATCGTCATTAATGCAAGCCCTGTGTATTACTTCCGACAATATGAGCAAAATTCCTGCAAGGATTGCAAGGAACAATGCTATTTTTCCAATCAATTTTAACATTCCCTTAGAATCCCGCATAAATCATGTCCACCTTGTTATATCCGTCGCCGTAAGCGCCCATAATCACAATCGCAACTATCAATGCGTAGTAAATTGCCCATCTGATCGGCATCTTAAATCGTGCCATGCCGACCTCGCCAAGCAGTTTCTTTTCGTTTATTACTCCAACAATCGCTACCACTATGCAGCCTGCAATAACCGCCAGAAAATCCGCCTTGTCCATACCCAGACTAACTATCGCACCATTTGCAAATTGGCTGAAGCTAAAGCCTCTAAACATGCTCTTAAACATTTCAAATCCCGCAGTAAGTGTATCCGCCCTAAAGAAGAGTTCTCCAACAAAAATGATTATCCAGGTCTTTGCAACTCTTACCACATTGTACCAAACTGTCGTATCCGCTATATGCAGAGCATTTATCACTTTCTTTCTTACAGGCTCCAAGCCCACTTCCAAAAGGATTATTACAAAATAGTAGATTCCGTAGAAGATGTAGCTCCATTTTGCCCCATGCCAAAGGCCGTTGCATATCCACACAGGGAAAAGGCAAATTGCCGATGATACAAACATGGTAAGCCATTTGCCCACATGTTTTTTACCGAATTTGTTCCATTTCTTGCACGCTTTTGACATGGAAACCGGATAGAAAATATAGGTCTTAAACCATACGCCAAGAGTAATATGCCATCTGCGCCAAAATTCCGATGCGCCTTTTGAGAAAAATGGTTGGCGGAAGTTTTCCGGCAAGTTTATTCCAAACATCCTGCCGCTGCCGATAATGATGTCCATACATCCCGAAAATTCCATATAAAGCTGCACAGTATAGCTAATGGCCGCCAGTGCTATAAAGGCACCGTTGAATTGGCTGTAATTATCATAAAGAGTGGATACCAAAATGTTTAAACGGTCCGCAATGACCATCTTTTTAAAGAGGCCCCAAAGGATTCTCAAAGCCCCTGATTTTAGGTTTTCCCATTTTACCGGATTGCCCGCGTAAAGCTGATCCGCAGTCTGTGAATAAAGGCTTATTGGGCCTTCCATTATCTGTGGGAAAAAGGCAAGAAACAAGGCAACTTTTCCGAGTGGTTCGCGTCCCACTTTCTCCCAATAAACATCCACCATATATCCGATTGCCTGCAATGTGTAAAAAGATATACCGATCGGTAGTATAAGCTGCTTTGGCGCAAGGATAAACTGCCCTTCAGGCATTCCTGCCAGAGCATTTATGTTTTCCGCAAAAAAGTTGTAATATTTCAGATATCCAAGAGTTGCAACTAAGATTATTATAACAAGAACAAGTACGCACTTACTATAATTTGCGTACTTTTTCTTAAGTCTTTTTTTATCGCTTGTTTGGGCCGTCTCACAGGCAATTTTGCTCTTTTCCTTTATTTTTAGAATGATTCTTCCCCCAACAAATACCAAAATGGTCGTTGCGAAAAGAAATACAATCAGCTTTTTGCTGAATAAAAAGAAAAATGCATAGCCTGCCAGCAAAAGAACAAACCACTTAAATTTTTTTGCCGTAAAATGATAAGCTATCAGCACTATCGGTAAAAATACCAACAGATACGCCGCTTCATGATAAGCCATTATTTCTCCCTATTTATGTTTTTTACCTTTTCTTATATATAGCAGCTTTTAATTGTTTGCCACTTTATAAGTATCCACAATCTCGGCCACCATATGTTTTATGTCAACCGAGTCGTCTGCCATAACACTTTGAAGTTTTCTTATTTTTTCTTTAAAAGGATCAAGTTCAAAGACCAAAGGCTTGCCGATGAAGATAAGTTCGTTTTCGGTCTTTGTAAGACCTTCTTCTTTCATAAGCTTTTCTTCATACATCTTTTCGCCCGGGCGAAGTCCCGTAAACTTAATCTCTATTTCATCTTCTTTATAGCCCGAAAGTCTGATAAGGTTTTTAGCCAAATCAACGATTTTTACAGGCTCTCCCATATCCAACACGAAAATCTCGCCACCTTTTGCGTAAGCTCCCGCCTGAAGCACCAAACTTACCGCCTCCGGAATGGTCATAAAATATCTGATAATATCGGGATGTGTTACGGTTACCGGTCCCCCTGCCGCAATCTGCTTTTTAAAGAGCGGAATAACGCTTCCGTTGCTTCCAAGGACGTTTCCGAAACGCACCGCAACAAACTCTGTTTTTGACTCTCCGTTAAGCTGCTGCACTATCATCTCGCAAATTCGCTTTGTGGCGCCCATTATGTTTGTTGGATTTACGGCTTTGTCGGTAGAGATAAGCACAAATCGCTTTACTCCGTGCTTGTCCGCAGCCTTTGCCACATTTAAAGTACCGAAAACATTGTTTTTGATTGCCTCGTTAGGGCTGTTTTCCATCAAAGGCACGTGTTTGTGAGCCGCCGCATGATAAACAAGGTCCGGTTTGTATTTTTCAAAAATTTGGTCGATACGCTCCACATCTCTTACCGACGCAATAACCACGTCCAAATCCAGGGCAGGCTTTCCTACTTCCGGCTTTTTCTCGTCATTCAAAACATTGAACTTGCTCTTAAGCTCCATCTGGATGTCGTATGCGTTGTTTTCATAAATATCAAGAATAATAAGCTTTTTAGGCTCGTGGGCCGCAATCTGTCTGCAAAGCTCGGAACCTATAGAACCGCCGCCTCCTGTTACAAGTACGGTTTTTCCCGCAACATAGCCCATAATGCTTTCTATCTGTGTGCCCACCTGCTCGCGTCCCAGCAAGTCTTCGATGCGCACTTTTCTAAGCTTGCTTACACTAACTTCGCCTGTTACCAGCTGATAAATGCCCGGCAAAGTCTTAAGCTCGCAATTTGTAATCTGACAATATTTAAGTATTTCGCGCTTTTCATCCGCAGTTGCCGACGGAATCGCCATAATGATTTCATCAATGTTATATCTGCTTGCGCAATTGGGAATGTCGCTTCTGCCGCCGATTATTTCCACGCCGCGAAGATATTTGCCCCAAACCGCCGGATTGTCGTCGATAATACAGACAACTTTTTGATGGGTCTCGCCTTTTTCCAGCTCTTTAAGGAGCATTTCTCCCGCCTGTCCGGCACCGATAAGCATGCATCTTTTAATGTCTTTATCCGTTAAAGCCGCATGTTTGTTTTTGATGATTCGAAGGAATCTGTAAGAAAATCTGATACATACAAGTGCTGCCACCATAAGGGCGAAGAAAAGCACATGGTAGCTTCTCGGCACTTTCACTTCCAGGATATGCATTACGCCGATTTGCACGATTGTTGCGGCGCCGCTTCCCAGTACGATATTTATAAGCTCTCTGGTGCTGGCCAGTCGCCAAACGCTTCTGTAAAGCTTAAAAAGCGCAAATACAACCACCGTCAAAACAGTATTTATAATTGCATAATGCATAACCGCCTCGGAATACTCCGGCGGAATATGAGTAACTTCAAAATCGAAGCGAATTATCAAACTCAAATATGAGGCTATTTGAATAGCCACCACGTCAAATATAATCAATAAAAATTTTCTGAAAGATAAATTTAATCTATGCTTCTTCATAATTTATTCTAAACCTTTTTTATTATGTACGATTTCAAGCGCATTTTATTCAGATAGATTTTAGGCCCATTGGTCTTATCTGTTTAGCGTTTCAAAATCATCATACACCATGTTAAATATTACCATAATTGCCCCAACAAATCAATTTTATAATTGAATATATGAGTTATTCATGTTTTAATATTATTGGTATTTGTATTGCTGTTGTTTCAATCGGCAAATCCCATTGTCAAAAAGCATTTCGCATGCAAATACCAAGGGTTATTTACGTGGTTATAATGTTTAAAGGAGAATCAAAATTAAATAATGAAAACCGGTATTTCAACAAGAAATCATTTTCTTGATATTTTAAAGGGATATGGCATGATTTGTGTCGTCTTTTTCCATTGGAGCGGGGCCCACTCTTTTTATCACACCCTGCACATGCCTTTTTGGATGATGATGACAATTCCTATTTTTATGATTATTTCGGGATATGTCTTTTGCCTGTCCTTTGATAAAAGCAATCTTTCAAGCATTGAGGAAGCTTACAAGCCAAAAAATTGGCTCAACAAGATTATCAGATTCACTCTTCCTTTCGTCGTTATTTTCATCATCGAAACGGTTATTTACAATATTTTGGGCGAAAGACCGGAAGAGTTTTCAAATTTTTTGGGCCTTGTAAGACGATTCATCCGCGGCGGTTTGGGGCCGGGAAGTTATTACTTTCCTTTTATGATTCAATTTGTTTTTGTCATTCCGATTATTTACTTTTTAATTAAAAAGTTGGCCTTTAAAGGAGTGATTGTTTGCGGTATTTTAAACCTTATCTACGAGATTTTGGTTTTTGCATACAGCATGAACGAGGGTTTTTACAGGCTCATCGTTCTTCGCTATCTTTTGGTTATTGCGGCGGGCTGTTATTTTGCAAGTAAGTCTTACAAGCCTCATATTAAAATCGGCATAATATGCCTGCTTTTGGGCGGCGCATTTATTTACGTCACTCAATACCTGCACTATATACCGCCGATTTGCAGCTTTTGGACCTCCACAAGCATGCTTGCCTGCCTGTTTATCTTGCCGATAATGTCATTTTTACTAAGAAAATGCAAGAAATTTAAATTTTTGCCTTTGGAAATAGTCGGCAAGGCTTCATACAACATCTTTTTGGTGCAGATGATTTGGTACAATTTGGCCACAAAGCGCATGTACGAATATGTTAGCAACGGTCCTTTACAGGTTTTGCTTAACTTTGTTGCTTGTTTTGGCATCGGAATCGCCTTTTATTATATCGAGACTCCGATCACAAAGCGTTTTACTAAATTTATTTATAGGAAACTTATGAGGTAAATAATGATAAAACCAAGAAAAATTATTACAATTACGGCAATTATTCCGCTTATTTCTGCATCGCTTGCTTTTACAGCTTGTAATGGGTCTTCTGCGGATTCTTCCGGTGAGGCAAGTGCCCCATTTGACCCTTACGCCACTGAAAACAACTACGACGTTGACCGCTACTATCTTAGCGAGCACAGTGATGTGGACTACGGCACGGTTTTAAAAGACGTGTCCTACTATTCCGAACTTGCGGGTGATTACAAGGAATGCAATATTTTGCTGCCTGCGGGCTATTCGGAAAGCGAAAGCTATCCCGTTATGTATGTTTTTCACGGCTTTAACGGTTCTCACAATGATCTTATTGACGACTCCCAATATTTAACCGTGGTTTACGGCAATCTCTTGGATGCCGGTCTTGCGGTGCCGCAAATCATCGTAAATGTGGATATGTACACGGATACAAAAGATAAGTTTGAAGATATGTCCATGCGCGACTTAAGATACAGCTATGACAAGGCCGTTGATGATGTGGCCCTTTGTCTTATGCCTTTTATGGAAGAAAATTTCAATATTAAAACGGGACGTGAAAATACCGCCATCGGCGGCATCTCGGAAGGTGGCGCAAAATCCCTTTGCACCGGCCTTAAATGGATTGACAAATTCGGCTATATTGCCGCTTTTGCTCCGGACGGCAATGTGATTCAGGTCTACGAAGATTCCATCTACGGCTCTTATTGGACCGACCCTTACTTTGATGAGCTTCCCGTTCCAAGCGCCGAAAACATGCCTATTTACCTCTACATGGCTGTGGGCAACGCCGACCCATGGAATGTTTCGGCTACCCTTTATTACCGGGATGTTTTTAACGAAAACGGTATAAAAAACCAAACCGACTATGTGGAAGGATATGCTCATAATTACAAGTTCTGGAGAGTTTGTTTTTACAACTATCTACAAAAGGTGTTTAAATAAAATTCGGGTTATTTTCGATTCTGAAAATAGCCCGTTTTTAATTAGCATAATCTAAATCACTTATATATTTTCCGATGATTTCGATGCTATGCTTTTGCTTTTATAGTATAAAAAGGTTACAAACCTTATAATTGCCGCTACAATGAAAGCCCAGGAAATAATAGTCATCACAATAGCCGGGATGCTTGCAAAATTTGCCAACAAATCAAGTATTACAGCGGCTGCAAAGACCGGGACTATGAATTTCAGGGTCTTTTCTTCCTTTTCCCTTTTGCTTGGCTGATTGTAAAAATGAAGCATCACAGTTAGCATCACACCCATGCTGCAAAGCTCGAATATCAAGCTCATTATGGATTTTATTATTCTGTCTTCCGCTACATTCAGCATTATGGCGCCCAAAGCCACCACTACAATGGCAATTATAGAAATCCAGATCCATTTCATTTTAATTCCCACTTTGTTTCGCCTGAGTGTCAAGGCAAATGCAACAATTATCACAATTGCCGCAAGAGTAAGCAGTCGGCTTCCGCTGACAACAAAACGAGAGGCCGCTGTTGCAGCCTCCGCTTCAATGTACTCCGTATTTGCCACCAGGCCTCCGATCATTTCTTTTAAAATTCCGAAATTCCATATGGAAATGCCCGCAATCATCACAATAAATGCTGCCGTCATTCTCCTTATGAAACTTTTCATTCTTTTAATGTCCATGTGAATTAAATCCATCTTTCAACGTTTTCTTTTCGTGGAGGACGTGCTCCCGGCTCTTTTTCAGGGTAGCCGAGGAATAATGTTGCTCTGAGTTCGTAGTCGTCCGGTATAAGTTTGCTTCTTACGCTTTTTGCTTCTTCATCTCTGAAAAGATCCAAAGAATAAAGCGTCATCCATGTTGCGCTAAGTCCCAGTGATGATGCTGCATTCATAATATTTCCCGCAGCAAGATAAGGGCCTGCAAGAGGCCATGGCACATCCGTACGTCCGGAAATCATGATAATTACCGGTGCTCCGAAAAAGTCCGCAGGGAATGGCCATTTTTTATCCGGCATCATTTTCTTAAAGCCTTCTGTCGGTTCCGTGCCCGCTGCCTTTAAAAGAAGCTCTTTTCCTTCATCGCTTGTGATAATCGTGAAGTACCAACCTTGCTGGTTGTGGCCGCTTGCAGCGTATTTTGCCGCATCGATGATTGTCTCGATTTTTTCCTTCTCCACAGGTCTGTTTCTGTCAAAAGCCCTGCAGCTGAAGCGTGTTTTCATTGCCTTGATTGCTTCGTTTTCGATCATAATAATCCTCCTTGTTTTGTCTGATTTAACCCCGATTATCATATTTATTATTGTTTGTTTTTGTTTAGTACTTTTTATTTATTTGTTATGGCTTATGTATTATTTTAGTCTTATGTTAACCAGTATTTAATGCTTGTCAAAGCTTATTACGGCTCGCTCATATTCCGTTCAATTTTTAAGCTGCCAAATCGCTTGCAGCCGTATATTTTGCCACAATCTCGTCGTACTCGGCAATAGCCTGTAAAAATCTTGCATTCAAATCACTGTCTGCGTAAAGTCCCGCTTCGTTTGGCGTTAAACCTTCAAACTCTAAGTGATAAATGCACGGTCCGCACTGCGCATCCAACATCGAATTATTTCTTAGCTGGTCTATAGTTTGATACATCAAGTCCACCGACCAAAACTTGTTGCCGCTTTCGTTAGTCCACTGCGAGAAAACAAGCTTGCTGCCGATTGGCGTTTTCTTTTCAATCGAATTTGGAAGGCTGTAATCTTTTACATCAAGACTTGCAAGCACGCTGTCCAAGTTTGAATCGTGGCCGCAAAGGAATGTAAAGAGTCTGCCCTGCGTATTCATTTCTTTATTTATTTCCGCAAGAAGAGGATGTGCCACATTCGCACTTACCAAAGGCGCCGTAACCAATGCATCCACATATAAATCTTTGATTTCGGCTATGCTTTCCCAATCCTCGAGCTTTAAATTGTTTCCGAAATCCGCCTTCCCGGCATCCTCTTCTTCGTAATATTGCAAAACAAGGGCATCACTTACGGTGCAGCCTCTCATAAGACTTCCGCTGACCTTCGGCTCTTCTCCGAGCTCAAAGGCAAAAACATTGTCATCCGTTTTAAAGTCGCCTATTTCTCCGCTTTTATAGCCCTCTGAGTTTTTCAAATCTATAACATTTGTTAACAAATCGAAATTGTCTTCAAGATCTTTTATTTTGTCCCCGAAAAGCTCATTTACCTGAGCATCAACATCTGCATTATATGCATCATTCATAAAGGTAAATTGCGGGTTAAATACCGGGTCCATCTTGTCGAATTTCTCGTGATATTCAACCTGCATGTTGGCGCAAGGAAGAAGCCCCGCCGCAAAATACTCGGCCGTTGCGATGGTTCTTTGCTTTGAATTGGCATAAATTCTGACCTGCCCCTCTTCCGGCAAGAAATTCTCGCTAAACAAGCCTTCTTTTTCCATCCATTTTCTGAAATACTGGCCCATCTGCGTCTCCAGCACTCCGCCCTTTAGGGACAATTCGGCCGGTTTGGCAGACCACTCATACCACTGATGCGGAGTTATTGTGGCAAGCACCGAGCCTTCCTCGTAGTGCGGCGCGCGGATGCCGTGTCGGCTAAGCACCACCACTTTTTCAAGCTTGTAGCCCGCATAGGACATAGCCTCGTATGTATCGCAAGAGTCGAGAGACTCATCATTTTGACTGATATCCGCCTCTGTATTTTCCCCTTTGTTTGCGGCATCAGGCTTTTCGCACGCCGTCATAAAAAGCATGGATGCAAGGCAGACAGCCCCCATTAGTTTTAAAAGATTCTTCTTAAACATATACTACCCCCACTGTCTAAAATCTTATTGCTGCATAACTTATTATTATCTATAATGAATTTTCATCAACAAATGATATATGTTTGGTCTAATGTTTTACTGCTACATATTTCTGTTTTTTTAAATGTTGATTTTTCTATTTCATTTTAAATTATAATAAAAATTTTAATCATTAAAAAAACAGCATTTCCGATAATAATATAAGCTATAATTAAATGGTATATTTTTGGGGCTTTAATGTCAATATTTTATTGATTATATTAGGCATATATGATAGTTTATTATGTGTTTGAAATTATCAAATCGGATTATAAATCCTTTAAAAAAAACGGCTAAATTTTGCTAAGCAGGATTTATTTTTTTACAAATCGCTAAAATCTAAAAGTTGATTTAGTTATTTAAACAAGTAATATTCGAAAAGAGCGGAAATCATATGAACAAAGACAATATTATTTTAATAGGCATGCCGGGAGTCGGCAAAAGTACGGTTGGTGTTATCCTTGCAAAGGTTTTGGGATACAAATTTGTTGATGCGGATATTGTTATTCAGGAAAGCGAAGGCAAGCTTCTCAAAGATATTATCGCATCCGAAGGCGTTGACGGTTTTATCGCGGTTGAAGACCGCATAAATTCTTCCATCGACTGCCACAAGTCCATCATCGCTACCGGCGGCAGTGCCGTTTACGGCGAAAATGCCATGGCCCATTTTAAAGAAATCGGCACGATTGTTTACCTAAAACTTGACTATGACAAAATCAAGCGCCGCCTCGGAAACATCAAAAACCGCGGCGTTGTCATGCCCGAAGGCTACACCCTTAAAAAGCTCTACGACGAGCGCGTAAAGCTTTACGAGCGTTATGCCGACATCACAATCGACTGCAACGGATTGAACGTGGAAGAAAGCATAAACAAGCTCTGCGAAGTCTTATAAAATCAGATTTTTTCCGAGATGATAATCTGCATCTATCTTGTTATTTTATTATATATACGCCGTAATGAAGATTCCGTCTTCGCGATATTCTTCCGAAATAAGCTCTCCTTTTTCTCTGATTACGGCAATGCTTCCGGCTTCTGAGTATGGAATGAGTCTTTCCACATACTTTTTGCCGGCTCTCATCATTGTTACGAGGATTTCTCGCACCGCATCCAAGCCCTGACCTGTTTTAACCGAAGCATAGACTGTATAATCCGCTTTCAAATCGTGAAAGTCATAATCCCCCTCCAACTTATCCACTTTGTTAAATACGGTAAGCACCGGTTTACCGATTACTTCCAGTTTCGTAAGTGTTTCATAGACGATTTCCATCTGCCTGTCCATCTGAGGATTGCTTACATCCACCACGTGTATAATGAAATCCGCGTATTTTGCCTCTTCCAAAGTACTCTTGAATGCGTCTATCAAATGATGCGGCAGCTTTCTTATGAAACCTACGGTATCCGTCAGCAAAATCTTTTGATTGTTTTCAAGAATCAACTCTCTTGTAGTTGGATCAAGTGTTGCAAACAAAGCATCCCACTCCAAAATACCGGCATTTGTAAGCTTGTTCAAAAATGAAGATTTGCCCGCATTTGTGTATCCTACAATAGCCGCCACGGGCAGCCTGTTTTTCTTGCGTTTTGACCTGGTAATCTCACGATGGCTTACCACATCCGCAAGTTCTTCTTTCAGTTTTGTGATTCGACCGGAAATAAGTCGCTTGTCCATCTCCAGCTTTTTTTCACCGGGACCGCGAGTACCGATAGCTCCGCCGCCTCCCGCGGCAGTACCACCTACCCTGGACATATTCTTTCCAAATCCCGTCAGACGTGTCATCTCGTATCTTAGCTGAGCCAACTCCACCTGAATCTTTCCTTCCGCCGTGCCGGCTCTGGCTGCAAAAATATCAAGGATAATAAGAGTTCTGTCCATCACCTTCGTATCAAGCATTTCCGCGAGATTTCTCATTTGTGCGGGTGTCAGCTCATCATCGCATACAATGCCTGTTGCCTCACTCACCAAAAGCAAATCCGCAATTTCATCCACCTTTCCTTTGCCCACATAGCAAGTTGGATTGCGGCGTTCCAGGTTTTGCATAACGCGACCCACAACCTGCGCTCCCGCAGTCTTGCAAAGCTCCTCAAGCTCATCCAAAGAAGCCCTTGTTTCCGCTTCGTCTCCTTCATTTACTGCAACAAGCAAAACTTTCTCCGTAATTTTATCTGTATTTATCATAAACTTTTCCTTTTTATTATTATTCAGTAACCTGCTATAGTGCATCCTCATAGGATGCTGCTCGTCTGTTACGCTCAAAAACGGCTCGGTATCATTTAAGCATCCTCGCCGGATGCTACTAGTCTGTTGCGCCAAAAAACGGCTCGGCATCATATAAACAAGTTATTGTCACAATGAAATTTTTGTATAGACATTATAACACAAAATGAAAGCACTGTAGTTCTTGTAACAATCTCAAACACAAGGAATTTACAACTTGCTTTCCTGTTGTTTTTTTAAGTTCCTTAATTTGTAATAGATTTATAACAACAAATCTTTTGTGGCTTTTTTTATATCTTTTATATTAAAATCGCTTCCGAGGCCTTCATATGTTATTATCAAATTTTTGCCTGTATATATGCCGTTTTTCCTGTATTCATCCAGCTTAATCAAACATTTTTTTCTGTATTCACTGTCATCCAGCAAGCCAAAGTGTTCGTGATAAAACTCCTTTCTGTCTTTAACCCTCAAAACCGTAAAATCCGGATATCTTACCAACCCGCCCTTCAGCTTTACTCCCGCCTCGTACTTGTAGGGAATCCCCAAAGAATAATACATATCAGCAATAAGAAGCTCCGATTTGGATCTTACAAATTCACCTTTTTCGGTGCTGTATTTAAGATGCTCAGGCATGAAGTCATTTTTCTCAAAGTCCTCGTTTTCCCACTGTTTGGCATACTCTTCATCGCTAAGGTCAAAAGGCGTGATAAGCTTTCTTCTGTCGGCATTGAGGCTGTTGTATACCGACTTGCCGCTTGCACTTTTTAGCATTTCCAGGGCTTTGTTTAATTGAGATATTTCTTTTTGGGCTTTTACAATGTACTTTTGGTAGTAGTCTTTTTGCGCTAGGTCTTGGGCGATGTTAATTTCGTTTTGTTTTAGATACTTTCCTGTTGTTTCTCCTGATTGTGTAATTTGGTAGTATCTCGGCTTGCCAGCACTTCTTGTAATACGCAACCAACCATCAGTTGTTTTTTTTAAATAATCTTCCGCTTTTTTTATTCTCTTCTCTAATACCTCAATTTTATCATTCATTGCTTCAATAATTTTTTCCATAAATAAACTCTTTTCTCCATACTTTATTTGTATGTTCGCCTAAAACTATAATTTGTCGATGACTTCTTCGGCTAAGAACACCACAACTTGCTTTCCTTAGCCGAAAGTAAGCCAAAAAACTCCACTTTGCTATCAGCTTCTTAGGCTAACAAGTCCTCAACTTGCTTTCCTTAGCCGATAGTAAGCCAAAAATCTACACTTTGCTATTAGCTTCTTAGGCTAAGAAAACCCTAACTTGCTTTCCTTAGCCGAAAGTATGCCAAAATACTCCACTTCGCAATTAGCTTCTTAGGCTAAGAAGGCCTCAACTTGCTTTCCTTAGCCGATAGTAAGCCAAAAAACTCCACTTTGCTATTAGCTTCTTCGGCTAAGAAGACCCTAACTTGCTTTCCTTAGCCGATAGTAAGCCAAAAAACTCTACTTTGCTTTTAGCTTCTTCGGCTAAAAAGACCCTAACTTGCTTTCCTTAGCCGATAGTAAGCCAAAAAACTCCACTTTGCCTTTAGCTTCTTAGGCTAAGAAGGCCTTAACTTGCTTTCCTTAGCCGAAAGTATGCCGAAAAAGCGACATATTCGCCTTAAATTTTCATATTTAGTTTCATTCTTGGTATTTTTTGATTAAATAGACTCTAAAATGATTGTATTAATCAGAATTATTATAAAAGCTTCCAAGCAGAATCGAACTGCTAACTGAATATTACGAGTATCCTGTTATACCATTTAACTATGGAAGCATATGTCGTAAGCTGGCGCGAAGCGACTGATTGCTTGCGACCCGGCGACGTTCCGCTTTAGCGGAATGTTGTGAAATAGCACAGTCTTGCGATCCGGCTCCTCGCCGGAGGGGCATCGTATTTGCGTAGCAAACACGATATTCGACATTTTGCGAAGCAAAATGTTGTGAAATAGCACGGCCAATGTCGTAAGCTGGCGCGAAGCTGACTGAATGCTTGCGATCCGGCTCCTCGCCGGAGTCGCTTCACTAGCGACTCCACCATTCTACCACATTCCGCCGCCTTCTTCAAGGACTAATCTTCTTCGTGTCTGCCTGTTTCGTAGTATCTGCGTTTTGCAACATACATTCTTTCGTCGGCTTCACGAAGCATTTCTTTTATATTAATATCCTTATCGCGCCATACAACGCCAACAGATATGTTAAGGTCTTCTTGTGTTGATAGGTAAGCGAAGAAATCCACCATTCTTTCGTTGGTTTCTTCTTTCGAAATATCTCTTTGAACAATAACAAACTCATCCCCGCCGAACCTGTATATGTTTTGGTATGGGAAGTAAGACATAAGGGCGTTTGCGGCTCTGCAAAGCAGCTTGTCGCCTTCTTCGTGTCCGAACTTGTCATTACATTCTTTAAGGCCGTCAACGTCGGCATAAATAACAGCAACACCGCGTCCCAGATCCTCTTCTTCTTCCATACGCACTTCAAATGCATTTCGGTTGAGAAGATTTGTAAGAGAATCCACCGTTTTTGATCTTGCGATGTATTGGTCGGTCATTGATAAATGTTTCTTTTCGACAATATATCTGAGCATGGAGCTGATACGCATAACAGCTTCGCACTCTTCTTCCGTCCACTCACGTTTGTAGTAAGTAAGCATGCCCACCGCACCGTCAAAGAAATCATCTCTGAAGAACATTCTTTGAAGAATATTCGGCATGGTTGTACCGTCTTCAATTGTGATATCAAAGGTTACGATGTCCGATTTGTCGTGGTTATTTATGATGCCTTCAACCTTTTCGTGATTAATCGGAACAATATATCCCAGTTGCACGTACTGAGCATCCTTAACAGCTTCATATATAACCTGCAAACCTCTTTTGTCAGGTAAGGTTACGCTTATATAGACGCTGTCTACATCATATGCATCGCGAATCGTTGCCAAAAAGCCGTTAATCTCTTCGTCCGTAAAATCGCCCGCCGTCAAAAACCTTGCAACCATCTTGTCAATAGCTTGGTCGATACGGATTTTCTTGCGTTTATTGCTTTTAAGCATCTTATACAAATCCTCGCTGATGCCTACTTCGTGATTGTCTTTGGCAATCGTTTCCTCGGATTTTTTGTACCATTTAACCGTTTCGCTGTCAAAGTCAAGCATATTTTGCGCTTTTTGGATGATATCACCCACGGAAACGGTTTTGTTGCTTTCAACGATTATGCCACCGAAAGAAGCTCTGTAACCTTTAGCCTCTTCAAAATCTTTTATTAAATTGTTAACGCCGTGAACCACGTAATCTATCACTCTGTCGTCATACGGAATAAGTACAAAGAAAACATCTCCGCCATTGTATGCCGAAACGGTGCCGTATACCGTGTCCATGTTTCTTAAGAAAGTTCCAACCGCATTAACAAGTTTGTCCGCAACGGTATTTCCGTAATTTTTCTTTAATTCCAGGAAATTATACACTTTCATGGATATAAGGCAATGGGTTACATCATAAGCAAGAATCTTGTCTTTGGCTTTTTTTATGAAGGAATATCCCATCGGAAGACCTGTAAGAGGATTGTTTGCCTTATAGTTGTAGGTTGACATAACATTGGTCACTTCGCTAACGATCGAAACATTATGCTTTACAACCGTATGAACAAGTACAAATTTTGCCTCGCCTTCTTTCCTCCATGGTGCCGGAAAGGCGATTATTTCAACCTCGTTCCAACAGTCTATGCCATTATATTCTTTGATGGTGTCACGATGGAAGTTGCTTTTTTCGGACATCCTTTTTAAGAATACGTCTTTTTCGAAAAATGCTATAACTCTTTCAATGTCACTTGCAACAAGTCTTGTGTTTGCAAAATGCGCAACAAAAGGAAGCAACTTTTCTTCGTGGTTTACAATCATACTTCCATCAGCGGCTTGCGCCAATAGACCGATTGTCCCCTTATCAAAGTCGACAAGTAAAACGGTATTATTGATGTTTTCATCAAAGACTTCTTCAAAAAGCCTTGAACTTTCTTTGCCTTCTAAACTCATTTCCCTAAACTACCCCATTACATGGCAATTTACAAATGGGCAAATTGCCTTAACACACACTATACTCTCCTAAATTTTATGAATAAAAATACCGCTTCTGAGCTTTGGTTCAAACCAAGTGGATTTCGGAGGCATTAATTTTCCATCATCCGCCACACTGAATAACTCCGCCATGGATGTAGGATACATTGAAAATGCCAGCTTCATGTCAATCTCACAACGTTTTTCAAGCTCTCCGAGGCCTCTTATTCCCCCTACAAAATCAATTCTTTTATCCGTTCTCGGATCTTTAATACCGAGTATCGGACCAAGCAAGTTGTTTTGAAGGATTGATACATCCAAGCCTTCAACCGCATCATTGCTTAAGATGCTTTCTTTTGCAACAAGCTCGTACCATTTACCCTCAAGGAACATACCGAATTGCCCCTTTTTAGCCGGTGCCAAAGGCCCCGAAACTTCTTTAACTTCAAAGCCCGCAGCCTTAACCTTTTCAAAAAATTCTTCTTTCGAAAGGCCGTTTAAATCTTTTACAACCCTGTTATAATCAAGGATTTTCAGCTCGCTGTCCGGGAACATAACGGAAAGGAAATAATTAAACTCTTCATCCCCGGTGAAGTTTGGATTTTCCTCTCTTCTTTTGAGACTGACCTTTACGGCGCTGGCCGCACGGTGGTGTCCGTCCGCAATATATATTTCATTAATTCCCGCGAAAATATCAATAATCTTTGCAATAACGGCCTCGTCGCTTATTTTCCAAACTCTGTGGCCGATGCCGTCTTCGGAAATAAAGTCGTAAAGAGCGTTTTCTTTTTTAACTTCCGAGACGATTTTGTTGATTTCTTCTTTTGCTCTGTAAGCCAAGAAAATCGGGCCCGTTTGAGCACTTAAAGAATCCACGTGATTGATTCTGTCCTGCTCTTTGTCCGCACGGGTGTTTTCGTGCTTTTTGATGACATTATTCAAATAATCGTCAACGCTTGAGCAAGAAACTATACCCGTTTGGGAACGGCCATCCATGGTAAGCTCGTATAAAAACAAGCATTCCTTGTCATCCTGTATGAATGTGCTGTTCTCGCAAGCTTTATCGAAAAGTTCCTTTGCCTTTTCGTAAACCTGCGGATTGTGTGGGTCCATTTTCTTTTCAAAAGCCGTTTCCGCTCTGTCGATTTTCAAAAAGGAAAGAGGTTCTTTTGAAACAACTACCTTAGCTTCTTCGCTGTTATATACATCATATGGAAGAGCCGCAACTCTCGATGCGACGTCCGTATTTGGTCTTACGCATTTAAATGCTTTAATTTTAGCCATTACGCTTGCTCCTAGAATCTGAATTTATCTTCAAAATAGTTTTTAAGTTCGCTGATTTTAATACGTTCCTGTTCCATTGTGTCACGATCGCGCACCGTTACGCAGCCGTCTTCTTCCGACTCGAAATCGTATGTGATACAGAATGGTGTACCGATTTCGTCCTGTCTTCTGTAGCGTTTACCGATGTTTCCTCTGTCATCGAACTCGCAATTGTAATATTTGCTCATTTCCGCATAAATCTTTTCGGCGCCTTCGTTTAATTTCTTTGAAAGCGGCAAAATACCGATTTTAACCGGCGCAATTGCAGGATGGAAATGAAGTACCGTTCTTACATCGCCCTCGGCGATTTCTTCTTCGTCGTAAGCACTGCAAAGGAATGCAAGGGTTACACGGTCCGCACCAAGTGATGGTTCGATAACGTATGGAATGTATTTTTCCTTCTTTTCATCATCAAAATAGTCCATAGGCTCGCCCGATGTGTTTTGATGCTGTGTAAGGTCGTAGTCTGTTCTGTCTGCGATACCCCAAAGCTCGCCCCATCCGAACGGGAAGAGGAATTCGATGTCCGTTGTGCCTTTTGAGTAGAAGCAAAGTTCTTCCGGTGAATGGTCGCGGGCGCGCATTTCGTCATCTTTCATGCCAAGGCTCTTAAGCCAATCGATACAGAACTGTCTCCAATATTTAAACCATTCCAAATCGGTGCCCGGTTCGCAGAAAAATTCAAGTTCCATCTGCTCGAATTCACGAGTTCTGAATGTGAAGTTACCCGGTGTAATCTCGTTTCTGAAAGATTTACCGATTTGTCCGATACCGAAAGGAATTTTCTTTCTTGATGTTCTTTGAACGTTTTTAAAGTTTACGAATATACCCTGTGCTGTTTCCGGGCGAAGATAAACAACTGCTTTCGCATCTTCGGTTACACCCTGGAATGTCTTAAACATAAGGTTGAACTGACGGATATCCGTAAAGTTGTGTTTGCCGCAAGTTGGACAGTTGATATGTTTTTCGTCGATGAAGTCTTTCATCTGCTCTATTGTCCAGCCGTCAACACCGACTTCAGGCTCAGTGCCTTGCTCAGCGTAGTAATCTTCGATTAATTTATCTGCTCTGAAACGCTCATGGCATTCTTTACAATCCATCAAAGGATCCGAAAAGCCGCCCAAATGTCCCGAAGCCACCCATGTCTGAGGGTTCATAAGGATTGCGCAGTCAACACCTACGTTGTATGGATTTTCCTGGATGAATTTTTGCCACCAAGCTTTTTTAACGTTATTTTTAAGCTCTACGCCGAGATTTCCGTAATCCCATGTATTTGCAAGTCCGCCGTAGATTTCCGAACCCGGATATACGAAACCTCTGCTTTTAGCCAAAGCTACGATTTTTTCCATTGTTTTTTCCATTTTTCAAATCTCCTTTTTATAACAACCGCCACCGCATCTTACATTCATTGCCCGATGGCCTCGGATTTGCCGAACTTTCGGTCTTTAATCTTTTTGTTCGGCCTATAATAGCATTTCTACAATTTTATCATAAATGCCGTATATTTTCATCAACTAATTATTCATAAAACTTCCAAAATATGTTAGTTAAATCTTAAAATTATCTTTCAACATATCCAAGGATTTAAACTTTGCATCCACCTTGCTTTTAAGGTAATCCCCAATGATTCTTTTAAGCTCCTCAAGCACCTTTTCCGAAAGATTAAATGTATAAAGCTTGCCAATCTCCGAAGAAATGATAAATTGCATGGCATATAAACTTGAGCCTTCGATTTTTTTAAGCCCCGATGCATGTTCGCTTCCGCAAGATGCGCATTTTACGCCGTTTGCCGATTTATCGAAATACAACAAGTTATCGCTTTTCCCGCAGGATACGCAGTTAAATACTTCCGGATATTCGCCGTTAATCACAAGCATCTTAAGCTCGTAGATTGCTCTTACCAAATCGTTTGGAATATTCTTGTTTAAGAGGGCAAGAAATGTGGCGTAAATCAGCTTTATTGTCTCGCTTCCGTCCAGGTTTTCCCTGGAAAAATAGCTTGCCAGCTCCATAAAATACATCCCTAAGCAAGTAAGGTCGAAATCCGCCGAAAGCTCATCAAAATAGTTCTCGATTTTGATGCCGTTTAAACTGTAGCTGTCTCTTCCCGGAAAAAGTGTAAACTCTCCGAAGGAAAAAGGCCTCGTGCCGGCCATGTAAGGGCTGTTCATGCGTCTGGCGCCTCTTGCGAAGGCCGTAATCTTGCCTAATTCCTTGGTCAAAAGCACTATTCTCTTGTCATATTCACCTATGGGCATCGAGGATAAAACTATGCCTGTTGCCGTAAGCGTGTTCATTCTATTCATCGGCATTCTTGTCGTATCCGAAGTTCTTAAGCAGGAAGTCCGAATCTCTCCATTCCTTCTTGACCTTTACCCAGAGTTTTAAATTTGCCTTGGCCTCAATTAGCCTTTCTATCTCAAATCTGGCATTGGAACCGATTTTTTTAAGCATTACGCCGCCCTTGCCGATGATGATTCCCTTGTGAGAATCTCTCTCGCAAATGATGGTTGCGTCAATGTCGTAAATTCCGCCGTCTTTTCTTTCTTTCATGCGATCGATGACTACCGCTATGCCGTGTGGCACTTCTTCATCAAGGGCATGCAAGGCTTTTTCTCTGATAATCTCGGCCACAATTTGCTTCATAGGCTGGTCCGTGATGGTGTCCTCATCGTAAAACTGCGGACCGTAAGGCATATATTTAAAAATCGCCTCTATCAAATCATCAACCCCCGTGCCTTTTGTGGCTGAAACCGGCACTATTTCGGCAAAATCCACCAAGTCCTTGTAGGCTGCGATATATGTTAAAATATCCTCTTTGTTTTTGACCATGTCCACCTTGTTGATTACAAGAATAACCGGCACTTTCACCTTTGCAAGTTTCTCTGCGATTTTCTTTTCGCCTTCGCCGATAAATGTGGATGGCTCAACCAGCCAAAGCACCGCATCCACCTCGTCGATGGAGCGTTTTGCCATGGTTACCATATATTCACCCAGCTTGTTTTTTGCCTTGTGAATACCCGGAGTATCCACGAAAATCAACTGCCCTTTTTCGCAGCTGTAAACCGTCTGTATTTTATTTCTTGTTGTTTGCGGTTTTTTCGATGTGATAGCAATCTTCTGACCGATTATCTTGTTCATAAGTGTGGATTTTCCCACGTTCGGTCTGCCTATCAAGGTCACAAAACCGGATTTGTAATTGTTGTTGTCCATTTATTGTCTCTTTCTATGTTTACATAACACTTTTAAGATTCATATCTTGTAAGCTTTATATTTTCTGTCAACTCTCAGCTCATTATAGTTTACATAAGGTTTTCAATCTTATCAAACAAATCTGCATTTTCATTGATTTTTGTCTCGTTGCCCACAACACAAATGCTCTCTTCATCAAGTATTGACTGAATAAGCGGTGCAAGAGCTCTTATATCTTCGGCTTTTGTATTAATAACTTCCATACGCTCTTTTTTAAGCCTGTCATAACCAAGATTCGCCATGTAGGCACTCAAGTCACGCATACCCTTCATGGAGGCCGTAAGAGGTGTATCCATATCGCTTATGGTGCCGATTACGTATTTCGTCATATCGCGCTCGCTGACTTCAAAATTCTTTATGTATTCCGGCATTCCCTCAAACACCTCATTGGTCTTTTCAAGGTTAGGGTCGCGATAGGACATAAAGAAGGAGTCGCCTGTTCTTGTATAAACGCTGCCGCAACCGTAAGCACCGCCGATTACGCGGATATTGGTCCACATGTATTCGTAATTCATTATTTTCTTAAGCACAAGCAGGCTGCCCGTAAAATTAAAGCCGGCTTTTTTAAAGTTACCCGCACGGGATACAAATTGCACCTGTCCCGGGAATTTAAAGCCTTCGTTTAATTTCTTAAGCTCAAACTTAAATCTGCCTGTCGGTTTCGGACTTTCCGGCACTTTATCAAGATAAGATTTCAAGGCCTTTGATGTTTTTTCAAAGCCTTCTTTGTCGGCTATTACAAGCACCGTCAAGCCGTCCTTATGAAGAATTTGCTCCATAAGTTTATTTAAATTGGCAATAACCTCGCCTTTTTTGCTTTCGAAATTTTTCTCGATGTCATCTATAAAACGGTAAAATTCCAAACCGCTTGTAATCTCGCTGAGATAAGAGGTCTCGCTGAAATAGCTCATGGCGCGAAGTGATGCCACAACGTTTCCGAGAGAGCTTAATCTCATTTGCATCTTTGATTTTAATTCCTGAATAATTTCAAGAAGTCTCTTTTCGTTGTCAAAGACCGTATTAAAGCATATTTCCTTTAAAAGCTCCACGCCGGTTTCTATTTCGTCGTAAACCATTTTGGCCTTAAATTCCGCTTCGAATCTGTAATCAACCGCATCGTTTGTATCCACATATACGGAATTTGCGGCGCCCAAGCCTCCCAGGTGAATGCTTATTTTCTTGGCAAGTTCCTCGTAAGAATAATTCTTGGTATCGATATAGCCCACAACCGAGCCCATAAGTCCGACATAAGGAATAAGCTCTTTATCTATGCCGTTGATGTCATAGTTAAATTCCAAATATGAGATTCCGCCGGTAAATTGATCCGACCACAAAGTATCCACGCCTTCAACTTTATGTAAACTATATTTAAAAGGCAAAGGATCTTCGTTTATATCCTCGCGTGTTAAAAGCGGAATAGTCTTTAATGCCTCTTCCGAGTCCGGTCTTTCCTTAAATTCAACCGCTTCTTTTGTTTCGCGCACAAGTTTTTCCAGCTCTTCTTTGCTTAAAGATGCCTTCAACTTGGCCAGTTTTTCTTTGACTTCCTCTTCTTTTTTCGTGGCAAGTCCGGCCTTCGGGCACAAAATCACAAGAGCCGAATGAGGATTGTTGCAAAAATATTTCTTTATAAGATTTTCAAAAAATCCATTGTTAAGTTCTTCTTTTAAGAACTTAAAAGTATCGGCCAATTCCAAATGAATAAATGGCTCATTGTCATCATAAAGCCAGCTTTCCATGGAATTCATGGCATATACCAGGCCCTTCGGATAGGTGCCGAAATCAGCCTCTCTGAATTTGAATTCGTATTGATTGATGCCCGCAAGAAATGCGTCTTTATCAACACCTTCCTTGATGATACGCTCAAATTCTTCGTTTATAATTTCAAGGAATTTATCCTTGCTTGCTTCGTCGCAATATTTCAATGTTATTGTGTAATATGGCTGCAAAACTTCGCTGTTGTAGCCTGTAATCACGTCTTTACAAATGCCCGCATCCAAAAGTCTTTGCTTAATCGGAGCACCCGGCATTGTGAAAAGGGCGTAATCCAGCACTTCAAAAGCCACATAGTTTTCTTTGTTTAAATTATCCCCAATCACCAGATTGTAAGAAATATAAGTATTATCCTGTTCTTCTTCCGGCTCGGAAACAGGATAAAATGCCTTTCTTTCCTGCATTTTATCAAATGATTTTTGAAGATCTATATGAGAATCCAATTCAATCTTGTCAAATTTTGAAAGATACTCCTTATCCAGCCAATCAAGGCGCTCTTCATAGTCCATATTTCCGTAAAGGAAAATATAGCTGTTTACAGGATGATAAAAACGTCTGTGGAAATCCAAAAAGTTTTCGTATGTCAAATCCGGAATGGCATCCGGAGAGCCGCCTGACTCATAACCGTAGCAATTATCCGGGAAAAGGGCATATAAAATCTCACGCTCCAAAACATCCTCCGGAGATGAAAAAACGCCCTTCATTTCATTGTAAACAACGCCGTTTATCTTAAGCTCGTCCTCCAAGCTTTCAAGTTCGTAAGACCAACCTTCCTGTCTGAAGATTTTCTCCTCTTTGTAAATATTCGGATAAAAAACCGCGTCCATATAAACATGCATGAGATTCTTAAAATCCTTGTCATTGCAGCTTGCTATAGGGTACATGGTTTTGTCGTTGAATGTCATTGCATTCAAAAAAGTATTCAAAGAGCCCTTTATAAGTTCCACAAAAGGGTCTTTAATCGGGAATTTTTCCGAGCCGCAAAGCACCGAATGCTCGATAATATGCGGAACACCCGTGTCGTCCGATGGCGGTGTTTTGAAAGACACCGAAAATACTTTGTTTTCATCATCATTGGCAAGAATCAAAACTCTTGCGCCGGATTTTTTGTGTTTGTATAATAGTCCTTTCGAATTTAAATCTTTAACGTCTTTTTGCTGAATTAATTCATAGTTGCTGTTCATTTGGTTAACATAATGCCAAACAGAATGGCAGTCCCTTTCTTTTCAATATTACACATCTTTTCTAATCATTTAAGCAGATTTCCTGTCCAAAAAATCGCCCAGTTTTTCAACCGGTATCGGTCTCGAATACTTAAATCCCTGCAAATATCCCGCATTCATGCGTATGCAGCGTTCCTCGTCTTTTTCATCCTCAACGCCTTCGAAAAGTATTGAATGATTGGCGTTTTTGAAGATGTCCGAGAAGCTTTTTACCATGAAAAAGCTCTTTTCGTCCCTTCCCGAAAGAATAGTAAGAGAACGGTCGAATTTTACAATATCAAACGGCAGACCGATTATTCTTTCGAAATTCGAATAGCCGGTTCCGAAATCGTCAAGATAAATAACTATACCGATTTCCTTTAATCTGTCCATAACTTCTTTTATGTGCTCATAATCCCTAAGATTCTGGCTTTCGGTAATTTCCAAAGCTATTTTGTTAGGATTTAAGCCGTTCATATTTATGATGCCGATTATGTCATCGCAAAATCTTTCGTCTTTAAGCTCTTTAAGAGCCACATTTACGGAAATACGCTTAATATCCATTCCTTTTTCTTCAAAGGCAATTATAGCCTTGCAGGTTTTGTTTAATATAATCTTTGTAAATTCATGGATTAAATCAAAACGCTCCAAAATCGGAATAAATTGATCCGGGAAGAGCATTCCGTATTTCGGAATTTCAAGGCGCATCAAAGCTTCCGCTGTTTCAAACTTACCTGTATTGGTATCCAAAACCGGCTGGCAAAAGGCCAAAACTCTGTCGTCGGATAAGTTGGATTTTCTTGCGATATCCTTAAGCTGATCGACTATAAAAGAATATTTTTCATATGCTCTAACGTCCGACTCGTCGCATTGCTTATCCGTATTCATAGGCATGTTGTCTTCCACATATTCCTTAAAACTTAGGTAGGATGCGCTTGTCAACATACCCATATCCTTAACGAGAGCATTTGTCATCTTGATGATTTTACTGTCAATCGGATTGATTTTTTTCATTTCCAGGAAAGCATCTATCATTTTTTGAAGATGTTGTTCGGCATGAAGATTCTCTTTTTGCTTGTAAACCATGACATATTCGCCCGGATTTACCTTGAATGTATAAGAATTTCTGAAAAGCTTAACATTGTATTTTACAAAAATGTCTTTAACGAAATTTACTTTTTCATCTGCCGTATCGTAGAGTTTCAGGGAAATAATGGCAACATCTTTTCGGTCCATGGTTCTTAGGAAACTGTCAAGGGCCGCAAAATCCAAAAGACCCGTTTCCGAGTCGTAGGCATTGTTGTGGAAGAAAAACAAAACCGCAATCGGAGGTATCACAAAGGATAATGTCGTATAAACCGTCATGCCGAAGAAGTTCTGCAAAGCCACAAGACTGAAGGCCAAAATCATAACCGCCAAAAAAGAATATCTGATTTTCGGAATGAACTTTCTTCCCTCCACGATGATAAGTAAAAGAAGCATAACCGAATAAAATACATATGTCACATTAAACATGGCTGATTTTATGTAAGCCACCTCGGCGATATTCATAGCATCTTCCGAAAACAAGTGTTGAAGATTCTTGGTTATTGTAAAGAAATTTCCAAGGGATCCCACAGAAATGGTCATTAAGGCAATTATCTTACCTTTTTTTCCGCTTATGCTAAGCAAGCTTCTTACATAGAAAATAAAAATCGCATACGCCGATAAAAGCGTTGTTTGTCTTACCATGTGCCATATATGAGCCTGTATGTAACTTCCCGCATAGTTCATATCCGCAAGATAATGCAATGCAACATTTACCGCTGCGGAAATCATAATAAGGCCCAAGCCGAATATTACAAAAGCATAGTTGTTCTTTTTGATTGTGTAAGACGAAAAAACCAAAATAAAACAACAAATGGCTATGGCCATTGTGGCAATATCCGCGCCATAGGTGTAATCGAGTGTTAAAGCATTTCCCATAGTTTTTCCCCCATTTTACATAACTTCCCCGAATTCGTTATGCAATAAAAAGCAAATGTTAAACCAAAATCCTATATATTAATTTTACCCCAAATCGGCAAAAATGCTATATTTTATTTATCATTTTTCAACAAATTTTTGACTTTTTATTTATACATACAAACTATTTTTAAAGCAAAAAAAGAACTGCTCCTTAAGGCATTGCCAAGGAGCAGTTAATCTCATTATTTATCGCTTTCTACATAAGCTTCGCTTGCTTTTTCAACCTGAACGATTGCATTACGCTGCATTGCGATACGGCAGTTTTTGTTATTACCGAATTCAACTACTACTGTATCGTCTTTGATGTCGATAAGAACACCGTAAAAACCTGAACTTGTTAAAACTGTATCGCCAACTTCCATTGTGTTCATAAGCGTCTGAGCCTGTTCACGCTGTTTCTTCTGTGGTCTGATCATAGCGAAATAGATTAATGCAGCAAAGATTGCAACATAAATGATAATCCAAAGCCATGTGTTTCCACCTGATTTTGCAGAAGCATCAGCTAAAAAGTTTGCCATTCCCATTTCTCTTCCTCCGTTTTTTTATCATAATATCTCAATGTCAATATTCGTCATATTAAAGATTCATCGGCCTTACGCCCATAAATCCTTGACTTAGATGACTGTTATTTACGAAACACTGACAGATTACATTTTATTATAAATTGCTTCATATTGCAATAAAGAATTTATCTGTTAAGAGGATGCTTGCTTGTAAGCACGTCTACATAGTCTTTTGCTTCCTCAACACTCATTTCTTTCTTAACAAGACCTGCGATGATTTCCGCAATCTTGTCCATATCATCCGTGGTAAATCCGCGTGATGTAACGGCTGCCGAACCGAGTCTGATACCGCTTGTAACCATTGATGATGCAGTATCGTTAGGGATTGAGTTTTTGTTACATGTGATTCTTGCGCTGTCCAAAAGCTCTTCCACTTCTTTACCCGTTGCATTCATGCTGCGAAGGTCAACGAGCATTACGTGATTGTCCGTACCGCCGGATACGATGTCGAAACCGCGGTTAATAAGGCCCGTTGCAAGAGCATTTGCGTTTGCCTTAACGTTCTTTGCATATACTTTGAAGCTGTCATCCAAAGCTTCTTTGAAACATACAGCTTTTGCAGCGATTACGTGCATTAAAGGACCACCCTGAAGACCCGGGAATACTGCCTTGTTAAAGTTGAATTTATCAGCCATTTCCTTGCTTGCAAGAATCATACCGCCACGAGGACCGCGAAGTGTCTTGTGTGTAGTGGTTGTTGTTACATGTGCGTAAGGAATCGGGCTTGGATGCTCGCCTGCAGCCACAAGACCCGCAATGTGCGCGATATCAGCCATAAGGTAAGCTCCCACTTCATCAGCGATTTCTCTGAATTTCTTGAAATCTATTGTTCTTGAATAAGCGCTGGCACCGCAAACGATGAGTTTTGGCTTGCACTCTTTTGCGATTTTGAGCACTTCGTCATAATCGATATATCCATTTTCGTCTACTCCGTATGTAAATGAATTGAAGTATTTACCCGATACGGAGAATTTTGCGCCGTGGCTTAAATGTCCGCCGGCTGAAAGTGACATACCGAGAACCGTATCGCCCGGCTCAAGCATTGCGTAAAATGCTGCTGTATTTGCCTGCACACCCGAGTGTGGCTGTACGTTTGCATATTCGCATTTAAAGAGTTTTTTTGCGCGCTCAATTGCAAGCGTTTCCGCAATATCTACATATTCGCAACCGCCGTAATATCTCTTTCCCGGATATCCTTCGGCATATTTATTTGTAAGCTGTGAGCCCATTGCGGCCATTACAGCTTTACTTACAAAGTTTTCCGATGCAATAAGTTCGATATTGATTTTCTGTCTTGTTGTCTCTCTGACAATGGCATCGGCTATCTCCGGATCCACATCTAAAATATCGTTAAGTTCAAACATCTCATATCCTCCTGTAATTAATTGTATTATTTGAAATGCAAAAGTCTTTGTGTCATGTACACATTCAACGAAGAATTCGCATTTTTTCGGCTTTTGTCTTTGTGTCGCGGAAAATTGTGCTTGTCGCAGCGACACTTCTTTTATCTTAACATACCGCATCAAAAAAATAAAGTGCCATTTAGGCACTTTATTAAAAAAATTTTATTTTAAGAACAAGAAGTGCTACGACTATTTGCGCCATTAGGATGATTGGTATTCCGAGGCGAAATTTCTTGTGCTTGGTTTTGTGGCGGAATAAGTCCATGCCAAGGAGGCAGCCGATGCTGCCGCCGATTATGGCGATTATCATAAGTCGTCTTTCCGGCGTGCGCCATTTCTTGTGTTTCGACTTATGCTTGTCCACCGCCATGGATACAAAACCCACAATATTAATAACTATCAAATATAATATAAGGATTACCGCAGGAAAAGGCACTCCGAACATTTTTGTTATTGCTTCCATTTACCCTTCTTCCTTCATGCCGTCGATTTTTTGCTTTTTATATGCGGCGAAATTGTCCGCATCTATTGCATCTCTTATTTCCGTCATCATTGTGTTGTAGAAATAGAGATTGTGAAGTACGCAAAGCCTCATGCCAAGCATTTCGTTTGCTTTAAGCAAGTGACGAATATAGCCGCGCGAATAGTTCTTGCAGGCAGGGCACTGACATCCCGGTTCTATAGGCTCCGAATCCGTTTCGAAACGCTTGTTTTTAAGATTTATCTTACCCTTATTTGTGTAAAGATGGGCATGACGACCGTTACGTGTCGGATATACGCAATCGAAAAAGTCCACGCCGCGATCCACTGCTTCAAGTATATTTTCCGGCGTTCCCACACCCATAAGATAAGTCGGCTTATCTTTTGGAAGATATGGCACCGTCTCTTCGATTATTCGATACATCTCCTCGTGGCTTTCGCCAACCGCAAGACCGCCAATTGCATAGCCGTCAAGGTCCATCTCGGATATTATTTTTGCATGTTCTTTTCTTATATCCTCGTAAACCGCGCCCTGGTTGATGCCAAAAAGCATTTGATTTTTGTTTATTGTATCTTCAAGGCCGTTTAATCTGTCCATTTCCGTTTTACATCTTACAAGCCATCTGGTGGTGCGTTCCACGCTGTTTTGCACATAGGTCCTATCCGCAGTGCTGGATGGACATTCATCAAAAGCCATGGCAATGGTTGATGCAAGATTTGACTGGATTTGCATGCTTTCTTCCGGTCCCATGAAAATCTTTCGTCCGTCAATGTGAGAGTTGAAATACACACCCTCTTCCTTGATTTTACGAAGAGATGCCAAAGAAAAGACCTGAAATCCGCCTGAATCCGTCAAAATCGGACGGTCCCAATTCATAAACTTATGTAAACCGCCCATTTCTTTTACTATTTTATCACCGGGACGCACATGCAGATGATATGTGTTTGACAGTTCTACCTGTGTGCCGATTTCTTTTAAATCCATGGAAGAAACCGCACCCTTAATTGCGGCCGCGGTTCCCACATTCATAAACACCGGAGTCTGAATGGTGCCGTGCACCGTCCTGAATTCTCCGCGTTTAGCCATGCCGTTGCTTTTTAATAATGTATAATCCTTACTCATATTATGGCAAGACGACAGTCGTGTTTCGACTATCGGGAGAAATTCGCGATAGCGAACCCCTTTTGTCCTTTCAAAAACGTTTTTCAATTGCTGATTATTATTCAGCGTCAGCTTTTACAGCTTCCTCATCGATTTTTATTCCCAATTCTTTAAGCTGTGCTTCATCTACAATATTCGGCGCATCTGTCATTAAGCAGCTTGCATCCTTAACCTTAGGAAATGCGATAACTTCGCGGATTGAGTCTTCTTTTGCCATAAGCATAATAAGTCTGTCAAGTCCGTATGCAAGTCCTGCGTGTGGCGGAACGCCGTATTTGAAGGCATTAAGCAAGAATCCGAACTGATTGTAAGCCGATTCCATTGAAAATCCCAATGCTTCAAACATTTTTTCCTGAATATGATTTTGGTGAATACGAATGCTGCCGCCGCCAAGTTCCGTACCGTTAAGTACGATATCGTAAGCTTTTGCGCGCACTTTGCCCGGATCCGTATCAATAAGAGGAAGGTCTTCTTCCATAGGCATTGTAAACGGATGGTGCATTGCAACGTATCTATTCTGCTCTTCGGACCACTCAAGAAGCGGAAATTCCGTTACCCAAAGGAATTTGTATTCATCTTTTTTAAGTAAATCCATCTGTTTTGCAAGTTCCAAACGAAGGGCGCCAAGTACGTCCCAAACCACCTTATTTTTATCTGCCGCAAAGAAAAGTAAATCTCCCGGCTCTCCCTCCAAAGCAGTCACAATGTTTTTAAGTTCTTCATCAGTCATGAATTTTGCAAATGAAGATTTGTATGTTCCGTCTTCGTTTATTGCAAGATAAGCCAAGCCTTTTGCGCCGTATCCTTTTGCGAATTCAACCAAAGCGTCGATTTTCTTTCTTGGCATTGCGCCCTGACCCTTGGCATTGATGCCTCTAACGCTGCCGCCGGCCTCGATTGCTCCCGTAAACACGCCAAAGCCGCAGCCTTTAACGATTTCGGTGATGTTTTTAAGTTCCATTCCGAAACGAAGATCCGGCTTGTCGGAACCGAAACGGTCCATTGCTTCAGCCCAAGTCATACGCTGAATCGGAAGACTTACTTCCACACCAAGCACTTCTTTAAAAAGTTTGGCAAGTAATCTTTCATTTACATCTATTACATCATCAACATCCACAAAGGAAAGTTCCATGTCTATCTGAGTAAATTCCGGCTGTCTGTCGGCACGAAGGTCCTCATCACGGAAGCATTTCGCGATTTGGAAATATCTGTCATATCCGCTGCACATAAGAAGCTGTTTAAAAAGCTGCGGTGATTGCGGAAGGGCATAAAAATTGCCCGGATGAACACGGCTCGGTACAAGATAGTCACGAGCGCCTTCAGGTGTTGATTTATTTAAAATCGGTGTCTCTATTTCCAAAAATCCTTCATCTGCAAGGAATGCGCGCACAAGTGTGCAAACTTTGCTTCTCATCATAAGATTTCTTTGAAGGTTTGGACGACGAAGGTCCAAATATCTGTATTTAAGGCGAAGTTCGTCTTTTGTGTTGCAGTCTTCATCAATAGGGAAAGGAGGTGTCTCGCTTTCGGATAATATACGAAGCTCATCCACCATCATTTCAAGCTCGCCCGTTGCAAGGTCCGGATTTACGGCGCCTTCACGTTTTCTTATCGTTCCCACAACAGCGATTACAAACTCCGAACGCAAAGTCTCGGCTTTTTCAAACAGAGCTTTGTCATTTACATTCTCATCAAATACAAGCTGCATAAGTCCCGAACGGTCTCTTAAATCGATAAAGATTAATGAACCTAAGTTTCTGCGCTTTTGCACCCAACCCATAAGGGTTAACTTTTCTCCCATATTGTTTGATGTAACCTCAGCACATCTGCATGACCTTTTAAGGCCCGACATTGATTCTGCCATTATAATTTCCTCACAATTCTAATATCTCTTGGTTTGTATATTATGTAAACTTATCTCTTCTTATATATCGGAATCGGCATAAAAATCAACAAATTCCGTATATCCCTGCGCCATAAGCTGTTCTTTTTGGAATTTCTTGTTTTTGTTTGCCTGTGCCACAAGAATCTGCTTGCCGTTTGCTCTTTCTTCCTGAGCCATTTTCATGATGGCATTCACCTTGTTCTTAGGCATTTTCTTTTCCATGAGATAAGCGATTTTCTCGCCTTTTCCCGGCACCTTAAAGCCATTATCCATAAGAAGCATGATGATTCTTTCAAATCCGATTGAGAAACCGCAGGCCGGCACATTGTTGCCCGTAAAATTGCCTACCATATTGTCGTAACGGCCGCCGCCACCGCAAGCTGCGCCGAATTCAGGCATATATATTTCATAAATCGTACCTGTGTAATAGCTCATACCGCGAACCAACGTTGCATCGAAGACAAGGTCGAATTTTGCTGTCTTTGTTTCATCCACGGCTTCTATTATTTCTTCAAGTCCCGCGATTTTTTCTTCATCAACAAAATCCCCGAGTTTTTCTTTTAAGAAGGAAAGGGCTGCTGCGTTGTCTTTTGCGTCCGCAAGTCCTTTGTAAAGATCCAAATATTTATTTACGCTTTCGGCCGCATAGCCGTTTTCAAGAAGGTCTTTTTCCACGCCTTCAAGACCGATTTTGTCCATTTTATCAAGGATTATGAAAACTTCGTCGTACTGAGCCTCTTCAAATCCCGAATAAGCCGCCATAGCTTTAAGTAATGCACGGTCATTTATTTTTATCTGGAAGTTTTTAAAACCAAGCTTATCAAGTGTTGTGGTTGTGGCCAAGATAAGCTCTTTTTCGGCCAAATTGCTTGCTTCCCCAAGGATATCGATGTCGCACTGTGTAAACTGGCGATATCTTCCTTTTTGCGGACGATCCGCACGCCATACGCTGCCGATTTGAAGAGCCTTAAATGGATTTGGCAAATCGTTTGCATTATTTGAATAATAACGAACCAAAGGCACGGTTAAGTCGTATCTTAAACCGCCGTCCACAAGGTCTATCTCCTCTTTTGCCTCGGCAAGTTTTAATTTCTCGCCGCGCTTTAAAATCTTAAATATGAGTTTTTCATTTTCCCCGCCCTGCTTGTTGGAAAGGTTTGCGATGGATTCCACTGCCGGTGTTTCTATCGGTGTGAAACCGAAGGCGCGGTAAGTGTCCTTAATTACTCCCATTACGTAGTCGCGAATTTCCATTTCCGCAGGTAATATATCTTTCATGCCGGTAACCGGCTTCTTTACAAGTGCCATCCTTATCTCCTATCTAACTGTTCATTTCATTAACAACTTATTATATTACCATAAAGATTTCTTACGTTCAATCATTTCGTCTATTCGCTCGATGTAGACCGGTATCTCCTTGACATTCGGCGCTCTAAGGACCTTGCCGTGGGGATGCAATGCCTTGGAGATGCCGCCGGCGCCAAGTGCTACTATCCACTGCAAATCTTCCATTATGAGGACGTTGTAGAGACATTCTTTGCCTCCAACGGCGTAGCCTACGTTTTCCATGTTGCCGGCCATGTTCTTTTGGCGGTACATGTAATATGGCTCCATTTCAAGCATTTTAGCGCTGTCGGCCACAATATCCATGATTTCTTGATTGTTGATGCCGGTCGTTTCCATAGAATCAGAGTCAGCATCGGCATCTTCGCTTAAATCGCCTGTATTCATCCTTGATGCACGTTTTAATGCAAGGGAATGCACCGTCAAAGAATCCGGTGCCAGCATCAGTGCCGCATTCATGGAATTTTGCACATCCTTTGCGCTTTCCCCCGGAAGCCCAACTATAAAGTCCATATTTATATTGTCAAAGCCGCATTCTCTGGCAAGCAGAAAAGCTTCGTTTACCTGCTCTACCGTGTGTTTTCTGCCGATTGCTTTAAGTGTCTTTTCATTCATTGTTTGCGGATTTATGGAAATCCTGTCAACACCGTGGTTTTTAAGAACCTTTAACTTTTCAAATGTAATGGTGTCAGGACGGCCGCATTCTAAACTAAATTCCTTCACTTTAGAGAAATCGAAGTTAAGTTTCAACATGGCTATCAGTTCGTCTAACTGCGCATCGCTTAATACACTCGGTGTTCCGCCGCCGATGTAAACGCTTAAAAGCGTTTTATCTTTAAGGAATTTTCCCATTTCCTCGATTTCTTTATAGAGAGCTTTTAAATAATCTTCAAGCAAATCCCTATTTTTTACCCTCTCGCCGCTTATTACGCTTTCGCCGTCAATAGGCGTTGACGAAAAAGTGCAATAGCTGCAAATGCTCGGGCAAAAAGGTATGGATACATAAAGACTGTAGCCTTTTTGCGGCTTTTCCTCGGCCTCATTGTCAAAAAGCAAGTCCTTATCTATGTCTTTTAACATGTTTTCTTCGTTTAATGCCACATTCATGGCAAGGTCGAACTTTTCGTCGGATATGAGATATGTATCTTTCATCTCCTCGTAAATGTCGTTAACCTTCATGCCTTTTTTTAACAAATCAGAGGCAATCTTTGCGGGACGAATTCCGGACAAGGTTCCCCAAGGAAGCTCGCGGCCCGTAATATCCGATAAATAGCTGTAAATCAGCTTTTTAAGTTCGTTTTTTATATGTCTGTTTTTTAATATCTCATTTCTGTCGGCAGTTTTTTCATAATCTATGGTTATTTCCCACGCTAATAAAGAATCAGAATAGATTGTTATCTCTTCCGATTCTTCGTTTTTATGCTTAAAATCAATAAATACATTTACAAGCTCGCCGTCTCCGGCCGAAAGACTTGCGGCGCTTTTCATCTTGGACGACAGCTCATCCGCAAGCTCTGAATTGCCCTTTTCGTTTGCCACAACCATCATATTTACATCCACACCGGGATAAAAAGATTTAAAGAGCGGCAATATATCATAGGAATATTTATCCTTATTAAGGATAATATTTATATTAACTGCAGTATTCATATTTTAAGAATCCTTTGCTTTCTAATACCATTTTCTTTCGTCGCCGATGCATGTTTGAGAATCGTGTCCCGGATAAACCTGCACATCATCGGGCAAAGTTAAGAGTTTTTGAAGTGACTCCGCAAGCTGCTTTGCGCTTCCTCCCGGAAAATCGGTTCTTCCGTAAGAACAGCAAAACATGGTATCTCCCGACATTAACACCTTTTCATCTTCAAAATAGTAGCAGCATCCACCCGGTGTATGTCCCGGTGTGTGAATGGCTTTTACTTTAAATCCCGCAATATCAATCTCGTCGCCATCATTTAAAAGCACGTCGGGTTTGATTGACACGCCGTTACCGAAATCATTTGAAAGATTAAAAGCCGGATTACCAAGCATTTGCGCCTCGTCTTTGTGGGCATAAACTTTCAGTCCGTATTTTTTAACAAGGCCGTTAACCGCGCCGATATGGTCACCGTGACCGTGAGTTAAAAATATTGCCACGGGTGTAAGTCCGTTTTCTGAAATTCTGTCGGCGATATAGTCTGCATTTTCAGCAGGATCCACAATTATCGCTTCCTTTTTTTCATCATCGAATATTAAATAAACATTGGTCATAATGGGACCGAGTCTCATTGTTTTTATTCTCATCATCTTTTTATACATTTCACGCAAATGAGTTTTTTACGTTTTCTCCTTTATTTGTTTTGATTTTTTTAATGCAGCGGTTAAAAACGCTTTTACTAAAACATATTTTAGCCTGCATTTCTTTGTATATCTATAACTCCGTCGATTGTTCTGAGTTTTTCTATAAGCTTGTTAAGTTCCTCTACGGTGCTGATTTGGAAGCCCATGGTGATGGTTGCTCTGCCCTGTTTGTTTGTACGGCTGTTAAGGCTTGCAACGTCTAAGTCGCGCTCTGTCATAATCTTGGAAATATCAACCAGCAAACCGATACGATTGTTTGCATAGATGGAAATTTCCGTCATGTAGCGCTCGTTCTTGCTTTCCTTATCAGGTTTTTGCCATTCGGCTTCAATAAGGCGGGCTCTGTCAAACTCATTTAAGTTCATGACATTGATACAGTCGGTTCTGTGAAGGGAAATACCACGGCCTCTTGTTATAAAGCCCACGATTTCATCCCCCGGCACCGGTGAACAGCACTTGGAAAAACGCACTGCCACGTCGTGAATGCCTTTAACCACGATACCGTTTTTGGAGCGGACGCTGCCGGATTCTTTCTTGCTGCCGTCAGGCAAGGTCTCCAAAACTTCCGCATCCGTAATCTCGGTGCGGTGCTTCTTGTTGTATTCATCAAGAAGTTTGTTAATAATCTGGCCTTCTCTTAAGCCCCCGTGACCCACTGCCGCAAGTAAGGAATCATAGTCTCTGAAGCCGTATTTTGCCAGCACTCTGTCCACATATTCCGGCTTAAAGATTTCGCGGTTATCAATACCCTTTGTCTTTAGGTATTTTTCAAGCATTTCACGGCCCTTAACGATGTTATCTTCCTTAAGTTCCGCCTTAAACCACTGATTTATCTTGTTTTTGGCCTGTGTGCTTTTTACAATATTTAACCAATCGCGGCTCGGTCCTTTGGAGTTTTGCGATGTTATAACCTCCAACTGGTCGCCGTTTTGGATAACATAGTCGATATTTACGATTTTGCCGTTAACTCTGGCGCCCACCATCTTGTTACCGACGGCACTGTGAATGCTGTAAGCAAAATCAATAGGTGTAGAGCCCTTCGGCAAGTTCTTAACATCGCCCTGAGGAGTGAAGCAGAAAACATTTTCACCGAACAAATCAAGGTCGCTCTTTAAGAGCTTCATAAATTCCTTGTTGTCGGACATGTCTCGCTGCCATTCCAGAATCTGACGAAGCCAATTAAGCTTTTCTTCCTCAGAATTGGAATAGTTAACCGCATTGGGATCTTCCTTGTATTTCCAGTGAGCGGCGATACCGTATTCACTGGTTCTGTGCATTTCGAAAGTTCTTATCTGAATCTCGAAAGGCTGGCCCGTACGACTAAAAAGAGTTGTATGCAGAGACTGATACATATTCGGCTTAGGCATGGCTATGTAGTCCTTGAAACGTCCCGGAATCGGTTTGTATTTCTCATGGATTACACCAAGAGCCGCATAGCAGTCTTTTACGGTGTTTACTTTGATACGCACCGCAAACATATCGTAAATCTGATCCAAAGTCTTGTTTTGGTTAACCATCTTCTTGTAAATACTGAAGAAATGCTTCGCTCTTCCTTCTATCTCAGCCTCAATTCCAGCTCCCTCAATGTGCTTGCGAACCTCATCTACCAGGCTTTGCACATAGTCATCACGTTCCTGACGACGGAGAGCAATCTTCTCAACCAAGTCATAGTAAGCCTCTGACTTCAAATATTTCAGAGACAGATCATCAAGTTCAATCTTGATTTTGGAAATACCGAGACGCTGTGCAAGAGGAGCATAAATCTCCATGGTCTCTCTGGCCTTCTCCTTCTGTTTCTCAGGGGCCATATATTT
>JAEEGH010001494.1_pt1 | contig 67376 bp, 65 predicted proteins | sample 9134181 | NCBI WGS metagenome assembly JAEEGH01 (sample SAMN16246544, study PRJNA631951) | gut metagenome | biome: gut microbiome; feature: rumen; material: DP-attached | host: Bos | place: Iran: Karaj | collected 2018-10
AAGCAATGATAAGAACAATTCGTGAAAGAGTGAACAATCTTACTTACACTCAAGTAAATACATTAGACCTCTTAGATAGGATCTTCACACGCAATAAATCCTTCATTGGAAGAATCAAAAACGTGCTATTAAGGATTAGTCATTTCAGAACAATTTATAGTATACGAAGTTAAAGGTTTGGGTAAAGTATTTAAGAAACTTCTTGTTAGTAAGGGGAAATCTTTGTGTTTTTGCACCACCTTGATTATATTAGGAATATGAAGCAGAAGTTATGGAAAATAGTGAGGCCTGTGGTCAGGCCGTTGGGAGCAGTAGTAATTGTTGTACTGTTCTACCTGTTGCGTATATTGCCTATTAAGAAAAACAAAGTTTTGGCTTGTGTGTCAAATGGTAGGCGCTATGACGATAATCAGAAGTTCATCATGGAGGAATTGCATAAACTTATTCCTGATTTGGATATCGTCTGGGTTAAGGATCCCAAATATGAATACGAACTGCCAGCATGGATGCGACCTGTTAAGTGGCGCAGCTGGCAATGGCTGTATGAGTATGCGACGGCTAAGATCTGGACAAACAACTGCTGCGAACCTGATTACTTTGTGAAGCGAAAGGGACAGTTATACGTGGAAACATGGCATGGGGGACTGGGCATCAAGAAGGTGTCTGGCGATATCATAGGCGAATATGCTGCAGGCATAACAAGGACACTCTTCCTGAAGAATGCTTCGGATATGGCAGATGTATTTGTCTCGAATTCTGACCATCTATCGATTATCTATCGCAGGGCGTTCAAATATCATGGGCCTATCTGGAAATGCGGCTATCCGAAGAACGATATGCTGGTGCAGAACAATCCTAAGGAGGGTATGAAGGCTCGTAAGGACTTAGGCATTCCTTATGATCATAAAGTGTTGCTCTATGCGCCTACATGGCGACTTCGTTTTACTCAGGAACAGCACATCGACATGAATGTATATGATTTGGATATACAGCATCTGAAGAAGATGCTGACGAGTAAATTTGGTGGCGAGTGGACGATGCTGATCAGATTCCACCCATCGCTACGGCTCTATGCCAAAGGCTATCAAGAGACGCATCCGGAGGTGATGGATGTGACAGACTATCAGGATATGCAGCGGCTGCTGATGGCGACTGACGTCATGATCAGCGACTATTCAAGTTGTATCTTCGATGCGGCTTTAAGGCGCATTCCTTGTTTTACGTATGCTACAGACTTCGATCAGTATAAATATGAAGAGCGTGGTGTGTACTATGAGATGGAGGAACTACCGTTCCCATATGCTAAGAACAATGATGAACTTGAGCAGAACGTGAAGGCTTTCGATATGGAGGACTATCTGAAGAAGTGGGATGCCTTTACCGTGAGAATGGGACTTAACGAAACGGGCCATGCTGCCAAGGACATCGCAGAGAAGATGGCAGACTACTTGAATGGCAAGAAGGTGGAATGGCAAAATGATTATCCAAAGGAAATAACGAAGGAGATATGAACATAGCAGTGATTTTTGCAGGAGGGCAGGGGAACAGACTTAGTCACCATAGTCGGCCCAAGCAGTTTTTTGAGTTTCGAGGGAAGCCTATCGTGGTCTATACCATCGAGGTGTTTCAGCATATTCAGGAAGTTGACGCCATCGTGGTGGCTTGTCTCGAAGACTGGATACCTTATCTGCGTCGTCAGGTGGAGAAATATGACTTGAATAAAGTCATAGATATCGTACCTGGTGGCAGGAAAGGACAGGACTCCATCTACAATGGACTGGTATGCGCCAAGCAACATTTCCCAGAGGATTCATTGGTGCTGATACACGACGGTGTGCGCCCTCTGGCGATGGAGAAGACCATTATAGAGTGTATTGAAGTTGCCAAGGAGAAGGGAAACAGTATCGTTTGTGTACCAGCGATGGAGACTATCGTCATGAAGAAAGCTGACGGTTCGTTGGAGGTGCCAGACCGAGACTCAGTTCTGATGGTCAGAGCTCCACAATGTTTTGTGCTGAAAGATGTTATGGAGGCCCATCAGAAGGCATTAGCGGAGGGGAGGCATGATTTCGTAGATACCTGCTCAATGATGAACCATTATGGATATGAATTGCATACGGTAATAGGAACGGCTGAGAATATCAAAATTACGACACCTGCTGACTACTTTATGTTCAAGGCAATCATCGAAGCAAGGGAAGAAAGTGCGGTATTTGGATTTTAAGAAGTGAATAGTGAAAAATTTGCTACAGCTGTGAATAAAGATATTATCCAAGAGGATTTACAGAGGATGAGTGAGGCCAATCTACCTTGGCGAGAACTTGACGGAAAGACCGTCCTCGTTACTGGAGCTACAGGCATGTTGGCCTCGTATGTCACTTGGCTGTTGCTCTATCTGCATGAGCATGCTGGCATCAATGTATCCGTTGTAGCGCTTTGCAGGAATCGCCAGAAGGCAGAACAATATTTTGGCTCGTATGTAGGGAAGTCTTATTTCCGTCTGCTGATTCAGGATGTATGCGATCCAATCGCCTATGAGGGAAAGGTGGACTATGTATTCCATCTGGCAGGGAATGCCAGTCCTTATTTTATCAATACGGATCCAGTGGGTATTATGAAGTGTAATCTGCAGGGCACGATGAGTGTGCTGGAGTATGCTCGCGATTGTCAGACGAAGAAGGTGATTTTTGCCTCTACACGTGAGGTCTATGGCAAAAACGAGGAGGCAGAACGCTTGGATGAACAAGCCTTTGGCACACTAGACCCTTTGGACGACAGATCGTGCTATCCTGAGAGCAAACGGGCTGCAGAATCGCTTCTGAAGAGCTATTACCTGCAATATGGTGTGAACTTTAATACTATTCGTATAGCCCATTCGTATGGCCCCACCATGCAGTTGGAGAATGACGGCAGGGTGATGGCCGACCTGATGGGCGACGTGGTAGCTGGTAGGGATATCGTACTGAAAAGCAGTGGTGAGGCCATTCGTGCGTTCCTTTATATTACGGATGCCGTATTGGGTATGTTTACTGTACTTTTTAAAGGAAAGGCTGGCGAAGCTTATAACCTGGCGAATGAAACAGAGCCTATCAGTATCAGGGATTTGGCACAACTATTGGCCTCTTCCAGAAATGATAAGACTATCCAAGTGGTAATCAATGAAGTCGACCAGAAAGGTTATTGCGCCTATCGCCGCACTGCATTAGATACAACTGCCATTGAGCATCTGGGATGGAAACCTCAGACTTCTCTTAAAGAAGGTATCATTCGTACATTTAAAGGAACGGAGGGACAGATACTGTTTTAAAAAACCAAACTTTTTGGATGAAAAGTGAGGTGTTTTAAAACAGTATCTGTCCCGGTGGTTTATTGTATTGGCTGCAAAGGTACAAATAAAAACGAAACCGCCAAACTTTTGTTGACGGTTTCTTCTCTTTTCTACGCTCCTACACAGCTTGTAGCCCCGAGGGCCGTTACTATGGCCGTAGCAACAGATGCTATGATCTGTACAATAAACTTAAACGTTTCCTTCTTTGTCATGGTTTCGTTAGGTTATTAGGTTAATTACTTCGTGTACGGAAAATGAAATGGGGTGGGGCTCAGAGGCCCCATGCCCCTAGTGGCTAGTCGCTACATCAGTTCTGATCCATGCCGCTGTTGTCGTCATCTACTCGGGTATTGCCACCGCTATTTCCGCCCTGATTTCCACCCTGATTCTCAGGATCCTCGATAGTACCTGGGTCAGAACTCGTTACTCGCTTCACTTCCTTGCCGCTGCGGTCGAAGCATGTAATCTGGATGGCGGTATTAGCCAGCTCGTCCTTCAGGTCAACCGTTGGGGTGAACACTATGCGGCGGGTGCTGATCAGTCCAGCCTTTACCTCATCGGCTGTCGCTACGCTCTTGGCTCGCAGACCGAATCGCATGGTTCCCAGACCTGGCAGCGCTACCGAGTGACCCTCTGTGGCCCACGCCTTGATTACCTCGCCTGCAGCATCCCAGCATGCCTGCATGATACCCTTGCTCACTCCGCTGCGCAGAGCAGCCTCCTTGATCACCTTCTCCTGCGAGAGCGAGGTGTAAATCTCCGGCATCATCACATAGCGATACTTACCTGCGTGAGTGCCAATCTTCTGCAACTTTTCCTGTGCTTTAACTTTTAGTGCCATAATTGTTTTTTGTTTAGTTTTTGTGTTGGTTGTTATTATTTATTTTGACAATGCAAAGGTACTACTTTTCCGCGAGATATGCAAGTATTGAGTGTTAACGAATTGTTAACCGCAGACCTATGATTTTCGGCCTGCACCTAAGCAAATTTTCTCCTACACGTAGAAAATATTTTTTCCACGTGCGAGGGCCCTATTCAGGTGCGCACAGCGCACAGTGCACAGTTTTATAATGAGCCCTCGCATCTGGCAGTACTAAAAGTACTATATATATAATATATATATTATATATATAGTAAAATTATTATACACGGATTTCTCGTCATTCAATACCACCTCGCCTAAAAAACTGTGCTCTGTGCGCTGTGCGCACTACCCCAAAGCCCGCTTTCCACTACCCAAAAGCTGTTATCAGTGAACACCTAAGAAACATCTTTAATGATAATGAGCTAGACAAAGAAGTAGTTGTTCGGAAATTCCGAACAACCACTCAACATGGTGCAATCGAAGGCACAACAATCTACTTTGATTAGCTGTTTTGCACTGATTTTGCGTTAAAAACTTGCAGGAATCGCTGAAAATTGCTATCTTTGCCAAACATTATTAAATAGGAGGATTGGCTTATGTTCGACGAAGATTACGATGACTAAAAACAAATTGGAGAAAATACGGATGTTCAATAAGATACATTAGATAACTGTTTAATTATGAAAAGACTAATTAATTGGATGCTCGCCGCCACCCTCATTTGCGTCGCAAGCATGTTCATAGCATGTACGTCAGCTATTGCCGATAATCCTGCCGCTAATGATGATGGTCAGGCCCAAAAGGCACTCCTGGTCATTCTCGACGGATGGGGCATCGGCGATAAGAGCGAGGGTGACGTTATTTATCACACCCCCACGCCATACATCGACTATTTGACAGCCAATTATCCGCACACCGAGTTGCAGGCTTCTGGTGAGTACGTGGGGCTTCCCGACGGACAGATGGGAAACTCGGAGACAGGACACCTTAATATTGGTGCTGGACGCGTAGTCTATCAGGACCTTGTGAAGATTAACCACGCCTGTGCCGACAACTCCATTGTAGAGAACCCCGAGGTCAAGTCGGCTTTCGGCTATGCAAAGGCTAACGGCAAGAGCGTTCATCTGATGGGCTTGACCTCCACTGGCGGCATACACTCATCATTCGCCCATCTGCTGAAGCTCATCGACATCGCCAAAACCTATGATATTGAAAACTGCTATGTACATTGCTTTATGGATGGTCGCGACACCGACCCAAGGTCGGGCAAGGGCTTTATCGCCGACTTGCAACAGTACATGGATGAGGTTGGGGTAGGAGCTATCGCCTCTATCATTGGCCGATACTACGCAATGGATCGCGACAAGCACTGGGATCGCATAAAACTGGCTTACGATCTGCTTGTACATGGTAAAGGTCGTCAGGTGGCCGACATTGTGGAGGGTGTTCAGTCGTGCTACGACTCCCATACGGAGGAGCACAAGAACACCGATGAGTTTATGGAACCGCTTGTAAACAGCAACGTCAACGGCTGCATCAAGGAGGGCGACGTGGTCATTTTCTTCAACTTCCGCAGCGACCGCGCCAAGGAGTTAACCATCGTGCTCACACAGGAGGATATGAAGGAGCAGGGCATGCAGACCATCCCAAATCTGCAATACTACTGCATGACGCCCTACGACGATACTTTTACTGGTGTACACATCCTTTTCCCAAAAGATAATCTGCATAACACTCTCGGCGAATATATCTCCAGCAAGGGTCTGAAACAGTTACACATTGCCGAGACTGAGAAATATGCCCACGTCACCTCGTTCATCAATGGCGGGCGTGAAGAGCCGTTCGAGGGCGAGGATCGCATCTTGGTGAACTCACCCCAGGTGGCTACCTACGATTTGAAACCCGAGATGTCGGCCCTCGAAGTGAAGGACAAACTGGTAGAGGCGCTCAAGACTGGCAAGTACGAATGGATAGTGGTGAACTTTGCCAACAGCGACATGGTGGGTCATACAGGTGTTTATACCGCCATCGAAACTTCTGTGAAGACAATTGACAAGTGTTTGAACGAAGTGGTGGAAACAGCCACGAAGATGGGCTACGAAACCATCATCACTGCCGACCATGGTAATGCCGATCATGCCCTCAATGACGACGGCACGCCCAACACTACACACTCCGTCAATCCAGTTCCTTTCATTTATGTAACATCTAACAAGAACGCGAAGGTGCAAAACGGCGTCTTAGCCGACGTGGCTCCCAGCATCCTCCACATTATGGGGCTGCAACAACCCGAGGAGATGACAGGCAAGTGCCTGATTCAAGAATAAGCATTCTGGATGATAAGGACGAATACTATGAGCAGCTGAATCAGCCTGCCTGTCAAGGGACTGTCCTGTCAAGGGACTGTCCCCTGACAGCTAGGGACTGTCCCCTGACAGCTCCAAATTCTATGCTCGGCCTATGCGTTTGGCTATTGAGCTTAGAAAGAGCGAAAACTCCAAACTCTCTGAACTCCAATCCCTCTTATTAGCCAAGATGGGAAACTTAAAACAATAAGAATATGTCAGAAGAAAAGAAAGATATAATATCTTGCCCTAAGTGCAAGTCGCAAAACGTAAGGAAGATAAGAGGAGTTTACCATTGCGCAGACTGTGGCTGTGAGTGGAGACTGGCTGACGATGAGCCTCCTAAGACACACAGTCTGGCTATACGTAATAGCACTGCAGAGTTCCTTATATTCCAAGCACAAAGTCAAGCTGACGGAGTAGAGGTGTTTTATAATGACGAAACACTATGGTTGACTCAAAAGGCTATGTCTACCTTGTTTGATGTAGGAATACCCGCAATTAGCAAACATCTGAAGAATATCTTTGAGGATGGAGAACTGAGTGAGGATTCAGTTATTTCCAAAATGGAAACAACTGCCGCAGACGGCAAGAAATACATGACGAAATACTATAATCTTGATGCCGTTATCTCTGTTGGTTATCGCGTTAATTCAACACGCGCCACCCAATTCCGTCAATGGGCAACGGCTGTACTCCGCCAGTTTGCCATTCGTGGCTACGTGCTCGATAAGAAGCGCATGGAGAATGGAGTAGCTATGCTTAGCAGTGTTCTACGCTCACCATTAGCTATTCAGGTTAATATTGGTATTCAAAGCAAAACCAAGACGCAGAATAGGTTTTATTCAAAATGATGATAAATAGCAAAGATACGCGCTCGGCTTTTGCCGCTTGCCTTAGCAAGAAGTAATCCTGAAAGTTCCAAATATTTTGGGACTTTTTTTGTTGCAAGACGATTTTTATTGCTAAGTTCTTTTTTAATTCCAATTTTATTTGTAACTTTGCAATCAAAATAAATAAAGAAATGAAGATAGAGCATATCTACGAGCTTGTTGCCAAGGAGGGCTTCACCGCTCTAACATTGCAGACTATTGATAACTACATAAAGGAGATACAAGATGGGGCAGAAGATTTTCCTAGATTCAATCTATCAGAGCATGCAGGATTCTGCACGGCAGGTGCGCCTCTCATTGGGGCGTCCATCATCGCGAGCTACGCGACAGCAAGCATTACAGCAAGTTGCAATGCTGAAGGCTGCGAAGGAGGCCCAGCAAACTGGCAAATAGACGAATGCCAGGAGAAACTGATTGAGCAATGGGCCCGAGCTGCTAATCTTTGGGAGGAAGACTCTGAACAGATCCTAACGACAGAGTTCGGTCCTAAGATTGCGCAAGGTGCTGAGGCAAAGGTTTACTATGCCGAAGGTAATGTATCGGTGGTAAAGGAGCGTACATCGATATATTCCACATGGCAGAAGGCTCTTGATGCGATAGTATTGCATAATTGCCTTTTCCCCGAAACATTTATGACGGTTATTGGTTTTACTCGCGATAGTGACGGCCTGATGCGTATAGTACTTACACAACCATATGTGAATTGTGAGCGACTGGCTACAAAGGATGAGATTGACGACATGGTAGCAGCCAAAGGTTTTCGTGACAACTGGAATGAGCAAGGTGTAAACTATATATCCGACCGCCTCGCGCTCGAAGATATGCATCCTGCAAATGTGTTTATTGATGTAATAACAAAGAAGCCAATTTGCATAGACTGCATTGTGAAATTTGTAAAGTAAGAATATAGTCTATAACATTTTCCACGCACTGTGTGGACTTTTTTTATTGCAAGACGATTTTTCTTGCTAAGTTCTTCTTTATTTCCAATTTTATTTGTATCTTTGCAATATTCTAAAAACTTAGACAGAATGACAGATGTATAACATTAAGCATCAAAAATGACATGAGTGATTTGGAAGAACTGCGTAAGGCAATAGTAGAATTCACCCGGGAGCGTGATTGGGACCAGTTTCATAATGGTAAGGATCTCGCCTTGGCTCTGTCTATCGAGGCCTCAGAACTGAACGAGGCATTCCTTTGGAAAAATGCTAAGGACGTGAACGTGGATAAGGTGAAGGAGGAACTAGCTGATATCGTGAACTATGCTATTCTTATCGCCGACAAATATAATCTCGATATCAAGCAGATTGTCTTGGATAAACTAAGACGAAATGCTGAGAAATACCCCGTAGAAAAAGCCTACGGAAGTGCAAAGAAATATAACGAACTATGATAAGCCTATGATAGTTTATAACGACACGAAAAGTCAGTTCGTTTCTGATGTAAAAGAAGGGGACATCGAAGACAAAATACTAGCATGTATACGTCGAAAAGGGGTGAATGCTGGACGCGATAAAGAGTATAAATCATGGCATAATTCCATGCAGTTTATGCGTAATATCGTTGATGATCAGGAAATTGATGACGACGTTAGGGTTGCTATTGAGTACAACATCCCCCTAACGTCAAAACGTGTCGATTTTATAATATGTGGTTCTGATGCGAAAGGAAATGATCATGTTGTAATTGTGGAATTAAAACAATGGACGGATGCTGAAATTGTGGATGACGATATGCATTATTGCGTGAGAACGGATGTTGGAAAACGTGGTAATATTGTAGCACATCCCTCGTATCAGGCTTATTCATATGCTCGTATTTTAAGTAATTATTGCCAGACGATAGCTGATAAGGATATTGGTATTTTCCCTTGCGCCTATTTGCATAATTATAATCCAGAGAAAAGATATGTTCTCGATTCGTCTATTTATAAGGAATGGACAGATGAGGCTCCATTTTTCATAAAGAATCAGGTAAAAGAATTTAATGCGTATGTTAAGTCGTTTGTAACTAAGCGGTCTTCAAGAGGAGATATCCTTTATCTCATTGACAATGGGCGAATTAGACCAACTAAAGCACTTCAAGATACACTAGTATCGATGGTGAAGGGCAATAAAGAGTTTGTGTTGCTTGACGAGCAGATTGTAATATATGATATGTGCCTGAAAACGATGTCGAAGTGCTTGTCTGATGGCAGAAAGCGGACCATGGTAATACAAGGTGGCCCAGGTACCGGTAAGTCTGTGTTGGCAGTTAATTTACTCATGGAATACATACTTAGAGGACTGAATGTTAGCTATGTCACCAAGAATAGTGCACCTCGTGAGGCATTCCTAAATATATTGTCTCATTCAGACGTTAAGAAGGCTGTGGACATCAAGCAGCTTTTTCGCTCACCATTTAACCTCTCTTCATGCCCATCCAATGTCTATGATTGCTTGATTGTAGATGAGGCACATCGACTTGTAAAGAAGATGTATGGAGATTGGAATGGAGAAAACCAGGTGAAAGAGAGTATAAACGCTTCTTTATTCACGGTTTTTATGCTCGACGAGGATCAAGCTGTGACAACTAAGGATATTGGTTCTGTTGATGAGATAAAGTACTGGTGTAGCCAATTAAACAGTAGGCTTATAATGAACGAGGATACACGTTTGACATCCCAGTTTAGATGCAACGGGTCGGGGGCGTATATTCAGTTCTTAGACAAACTTCTGCAACGTAGCGAGGAGACGGTTGATATCGATTTCTCGGAACTAAATTATGATTTTAGGGTGTTTGACGATCCTAATAAGATGCGGGACGAGCTTCGAAAGAAAAATGAAATTAACAACAAGTCGCGTATGGTTGCAGGCTATTGCTATGATTGGAATGTAAAAAAGGGACGTGGAGATTATGATATAATTCTTCCTAACGGCTTTAAAGCAAAGTGGAATCTTGAAAATGATAAGATATGGGCTATTAATCCAAAATCGTTTGAGGAGGTTGGCTGCATCCACACTGCTCAAGGATTAGAATTTGACTATGTGGGTGTATTTATTGGCCGTGATTTGACATATAATACTTCTACTCAACGAGTGGAAACAGATAAGACGGCTATTTCGCCTGATGATAAATCCTCTGGAATACGAGGTCTAAGAGACAATAACGAGGCACGTCGCTTGATTCTTAATACGTATAAAACGCTTTTGACAAGAGGACAGAAAGGCTGTTATGTGTATTGTGAGGATAAGGCTTTGTCTGAATACATTTGTCAGATGTTGGCTGAGAAACCAGAGTTGACTTATGAAAACCGTATAGAAATCGAGGTTGATGATAAGGCTAAGTTTGTCGAATTCTTACCGCTTTATTCTATTAAAGCTGCCTGCGGTTATTTTGGCGAAGGTGAGCTGGTCGAGGAATCAGGTTGGATTCGCACAGAAGGGATTGGAAAACTGAATCACAATATGTATGTTGTTCAGGCGAAAGGAAACTCAATGGAACCACGAATTAAAGATGGCGACTATTGCGTGTTTAGAGCTAACCCTGCTGGCAGTCGTCAAGGTAAAATAGTCTTGGTAAAACACCATAATTTTTATGATGACGATTATGCAGGAGCTTATTCTATCAAGGAGTATTCGAGCGTGAAGAGTTACGATGAATTTGGTTCCTGGCAAAATGAGAAGATCGAACTTAAACCATTGAACCACGATTATAATAGCATTATCTTAACACCAGATGATGGTGACGAATTCCAAGTTGTAGGCGAATTTGTTAGGGTACTATAAATGCAGTTTTTCGCGGTTTAGGCGGTGTTTTTGTGAGATTGGGACTTGGAGGCGAAAATTTTTTTGAGGGAGAAATCGAGGTGTAGATTGTTTACAATATTTTGAGTTGCTGCGTTGGTTGCTGCCCTGGCAGCAACTGCTTTTTGTAATATATAAAATCTATTGAAACATGCAAGTTTTTGGGCGATTTTCTTGGATTTTGGAGGCTAAAAAAAGATTTGTTTTTTGACTTTATTTCGAAAAAAAGTTTCTACCTTTGCAGCCGTTTTCGCTTAAAAAATGCGGAATGTGTTTAACATTTAATAATTAAGAATTATGCAAAGATTTAATTTTAAGCTACTTCGTGTAGCACGAGTTTTCCAGTTATTGGGCTGCCAGCAAGCGAGACTGGAAGTTGTGGTGAAGAAACGACTAAGACGTTTGCTGGCGAACCGAAAGAAGGTTAATAAAGGATTGTCAATCCATATTGGTAGTACCAAAATTTATATCGTACTGAATGGCGATGTGGTGAAGCAACTCAATGCTATTTTGGAGAAGAACAATAATGTATCATTTACTAAAACAGAGGGCAAATGAATAAGGAGGAGAAGTTTAATTTTATAAAAGGCATCATGCAGGGCGTGAATATGGACCGCACTCAAGTAGTGTTTGTGCTCGAGTCGGGCAATAACGTTAGCTATACCAACAATGAACCTAAAGCCGAGGAAACAACCCATAAACACCATCATGTAAACGATGTTATAATGGAATACGTAGGCCGCCTGATGCCGGTGGTACGCGAGGAGGTTGCCGACAAGTACATCATGATATGGCAAGAGATACTGGCAAACAACATGGTAAAGCAAGTGATTTACAACAAGGGTAAGCAACAGGACACGTCGTTTAATCGTAATCTTGTGGCGCAGATTATTCACCAAATCTCGCCCAAGGTCTATCTGCGGGAAGCCAAACCGACAGTGCTTGCAGAGTATCTGGAGCCCGAAAAGGGTGCTAGCCATGCCGTGAGACAGAAGCTGGGCGAGATACCTGAGAATGTAATCAAGAAAGAGATAGATAAATGTATGGAAAAGTACGTTTAAGTGTTGTCTTTTCTGAAAGAATCCTGAAAGTTGAGTTCCTGTAAAAGGGGACTCAACTTATTTTGTATCAGATAGTTACGCAAGAATGAAAGTTGACCGCAACTTTCTTTCTTTTTTTCACTGGAATAGCTGTTGTACTTTTGCAGCGTGATCTTTGACATGCTGCTACCAAAATCACCTTCCGAACGGCGGGAGGCGATATTTCTGCGTATATGCGTATGTATGTGCATGTATACGCATGCGTGCTTAGGCGCGCGTACATTATTAAAAATTTAATTATTAACTTTCTAAAAAACAATAACATTATGATTACAACAACAGTTATTTCAACAACTACAAGTTTATCAACCCGTAAGGCTGCTCATTATAACGAGCAGGAGGAGCTGCGAATGACTTCGCTGGACATTGCTGAGCTCTGCGGGAAACCCCACAACGACATCTTGAAAGCCATCCGAAAGATGGAGCCTGCGTGGGAAAAAGTATCGCTGGGAAAATTTTCCCAGTCATCCCGAAAGATGATTCAGCCAAATGGTGGCGTTCGTGAATATCCTTGTTACGAACTCACCAAAACAGAGACTCTCTACATCGCTACCAAGTTTAAGGATGAGATGCGAGCCAAGCTGGTACTGCGATGGGAGGAGTTGGAGCGTGAGCGACTTGAACAGGGCCGCTTGCAGAAACCTAAAGAACTGCGACTGCTGGCAACGGCGCAGGAGGTGCTGCACGAGTCAGAAGAAATCGTAGGCGGACAGCTTGATATCGCTAACGAGGAATCGGACGGCTGCTTCACGGCAACGGAAATCGCCGAGGTGTTTAACATGAATGCTCACGATCTGAACTCATTCCTGGTGGATATGAACATACAGCGATGGGCTGGCGGTCAGTACCGACTGACACCGCAGTACGCCGAACTTGGTCTGGCTGCCGACCGACTGAGCATAGGCTACTCGCTGAAAGGCAAGCTGAAGTACAACACCTATCTGGTGTGGACCGAGAAAGGCCGCGACTTTATTATGGACCTGGTAAGATATGGACGATGAGCGGAATAAAACGAAAAGAGTATCTGCAGTACCTGGCTGATACTCGCGACCGCGAGTTCAGGATGAAGGACGCTGGATATCAGGTGGTGCATAAGAGCATCGGCGAAATTCGCGCCGAATTCGAATCGAAATTCGGCTCGATTTTCTACATTAAACATTAAACATTCTTGGCAGAGCCAAGCGGCAAAGCCGAGCGAAACATTAAACATTATGGAGACAATGATTTTGAGAGTTAAGAAGTGCGGACAGATGACAACCGTACAGAGTGAGAAAAGTGAGAATGGGGTGCTGAACAAGCGAGTGCTGGTGCTGCAGGAGCTGGGAGGAAAATATGAGAACAGTTATGCAGTGACTGCGCTGGGTAATCTTGCTACCATCGAGTTTGCTGAGGGTGAATTGGTAATAGCTAATCTTCGATTCCAGACTCGCGAGTACAACGGACAGGTGTTTATGGACATTGTTGCAAATGAGATTTGCAAGATTAAACATTCTTGAACAAGTCAAGCGGCAAAGCCGAGCGAAAGATTAAACATTAAACATTCTTGGCAGAGCCAAGCGAAACATTAAAGATTAAACATTTTTGAGTTGAGGTGAGGAGGATGTTCTCGAGTAAATGGCCAAAGAATCCGAAATCTCTTCTCGCTAAAATAGACTCAAAATGATTTATAGAATAACTTATAAGAACAAACGAAAATACGCTACGGCCGTAAAGGATCGCGAGGAGTTCCTGGCTATCCGCAATAGCCGTGCGAATCTTTATAATTTGGCTAAGGCCAGACAAGGCGATGCAAAAGCGAAGGCCGATTTGGAGCAATTCGCATACAATCTAGGGCATGTAGACGGACTAATAGCGGGATGCAAAAGCATTGGTAGCTACTTTTTCCATGATATTGACTGCTATGATAAGGAGCAGAGCGAGGCTATATGCCAGCAGATTCTCGATAAGAAGGATGAGATAGGGCTGATGATGCTGGAGAAGAGCGCTAGCGGCGGGTGGCATTTGGTGTGCAGACGAGTGCCTGGAACTACGATTTTAGAGTCGCAGGTTAGGGTGGCTTGTGCGTTGAAAGTAGGTGACATGGACAATAATGCTCGCGATTTGCAGAGGGTGGTGTTCGGAACTAGTGGATCGGCTGAAGATCTGATTTATCTGGATGATGAGCTGTTTGATGAGCCGATGACGGCGGAGGAGTGTGAAGAGGAGTATTCGCGGCTGAAGGAGCGCGAGAGGCGTGGGGAAGAACAGTTGCCGCCTGGGGCTAAGAAGGCGAATAAGCATTATCGGCCGTGGGAAGAGATGGCTGATGGGCTTGCTGGTGGGCTTGCTGATAAGCTTGCTGACGTCCGCGCGCGAGGGGGCTGTGACAGGGGACAGGGACCAGTCACAACTTCTTGTGACAGGTACCAGTCCCCGGTCACAGCAGCGAAGTATCCGGATAATTATCATGGGATACCGTTTGACAAAATACTAGAGAAATATTGGGAGTTGAATAATGGTGGGTTTGAGCCTAATATTGGGGATAGGGATACGTTGACGTATCAACTGGCTAGTGATTTGAGGCATATCTGCGCTAGGAATGCTGAATGGCTTGATCAGGTGATTCCTTGCTATGATGGGTTCCCGATAGAGGAGAAACGGCAGAAGATTGCCAATGCGCTGAAATCTAGTTATGAAGGAATGCCTGGTAGATTGAAGGACGTGCTGGATGCGCTGGAAGGACGTAAAACGAAAGCGGCTGAAGAATCAGAGCCTGCGGAGCAAAATGCGTTGCCAGAGCAGATGCCGGAGATGCCTAGCGAAAAGAAACTGCCGAAGCTGATTAGACTTTTGACACGCAATACCCCCAACCAATACAAAGCGGCAGTGGCGCATGCGGTATTTCCACCATTGGGTACACATTTAAAGGAAGTGAGTTTCGAGTATACGGATTATGTGCCTCACGAGGCCACGCTGATGAACTGCCTGATGGCGCATACGGGTGCTGGTAAGGGCTGTATCGATGAGCCGATAAAGCACATAATGGCGGACATAAAGGAGCGTGATAAGGAGAATAGTCGCCGCGAGGAAGCGTGGAAGCGCGACTGCCAGAAGAAGGGTGCTAATAAGGACAAACAGGTGCGCCCAGAGGGACTGGTGATACAGGAGATTGACCCTGATATGACTAAGCCTGCGTTGGTGACCCGTATGGATGAAGCTGAGGGACACTTTGTATACGTGAAGCTGAATGAGATAGACCTGTTTGAACAGCTGAAAGGTCAGACTGGTAAACAGCACTTCCAACTGATGTGTTTGGCCTTCGACCCAGGTGCAGAATTCGGACAGACTCGCGTTGGCACGCAGAGCGTGACGGCTCGCCCAAAGTGTAGATTTAATTGGAACGCTTGTACCACCATCCAGAAAGGTCGTCGCTTCTTTAATAAGGTATTGACCGACGGACCAATCAGTCGTATCAACTTCTGCACCATCCCTGAAATGGAGATAGGCGCCGAGCAGCCTATCTACGGCAAATACGACGAGAAGTTTGATGAGGAGCTAAAGCCTTATATCAATAATCTGGTGGCCGCTCGCGGGCGCGTGGATTGCCCTCAGGCATTCAAGCTAGCCAAGAAACTGCAAGAGGAGTGTGCTGAGTTCGCGCGCTTATCTCAGGACGAGACGTACTGGAATCTGTCGCATCGCGCCATAGTAATCGCCTGGCTAAAGGCATGCGTTCTGTACGTTGCCAACGGCAATCAGTGGGAAAAGGCGATAGAGGATTTTATCCGCTGGAGTTTGCAGTACGATCTCTGGTGCAAGATGCAGTTCTTTGGTGCTGACATCGAGGCTGCGAATCGAGTAGGCGAGCGCATAGGTGCCCGTGGACCACAAAACATGCTGGAACTACTGCCCGATGTATTTACGCTGTCAGATGCTATGCGCATACGTCAGCAACAAGGTAAGAGCGCCAGTAGGCGTGATACAATGCACATGATTAGGACATGGACCAATCGCGGCTACTGCGCACAGCGCACAGAGCACAGTTTTGAAAAGAGTAACAAATATAGGAAAGATTAAAATGGAACCAATAATACAATTAAACAGTCAAGCAAAACTCTCTGAGCATTTCGTGCTCGGAGAGTTCACAAGAAGCAACAGTCATCCTGAAGTGTATAATATCCCTACCCACGAGGCTATCGCAAACCTTAAGCGGGTTTGTGAGTGGCTGGAGGTATTGCGCAAGCGATATAATGAGAAGTATGGAGTGGGCGATGAGCCTATACGTATTAACTCGGGGTATCGCTCGCCGCAACTGAATAAAAAGATAGGTGGTGTGGCTGGTAGCAATCACCTTACTGGATGCGCGGTGGATATCCGCGTGCTGGGTATGGAGCAGCTGATTCGCTATGCTACAATCCTGCTTGATTACGCAGACGAAACAAATCAGCAGTTCGATGAACTGCTGATTGAGAGAAACCGCTACGGGGCGATATGGTTGCACTTCGCGGTGCGCCCATTCTCGAATAGACGCAAGGTCTGCTTTATTAACGCCTAACGGCGGGCATCACTGCTTGGTGGCTTGCTTCATGCCCTCTAGGAACTTGGCTTGGAGGTCTTGGGCCAGGTGGTTGTTGGGGTTAAGTTTCAGGGCTTTTTCGAAGTTCTGCAGCACCTGGATGTAGTAGCGCTGGCCGTTCTGGGCGGGGTTCTGCACTATGCGGACCATGTAGAAGAATCCGCGAAGGGTGCAGAGGTCGGACTGGTCGGCGCTCTTCATCTGGGCCAGCTGCTCGATGGTCTGTTCGACCTGGGCCAGCACTGGCTCTGTCTGCGGGGCGTGCGGGTTGGTAACGGCGTAGTTAAGACTGGCCAGGGCCAACTGGTACTTGGGGCCCACGCTGTCGGGCTGCATGGCCTCGAGGCGCTTTAGCATGCCAATCTGGTTGAGCATGTCGTCAGCCGACGGCTGCTGTGCCTGCTGGGCATAGAGGTTAGATACGCATGAGAAAACTAACACTACGATAGCAACAAAGTGCTTAAAAGTTGCACGATGTGCGACTTTTATCGCACTCGGCAAAGTAAGCGAGCTTACTTTGCTCTCGCTTACCCTAAAAGTTTGAGATGTCATAAGCTTTATTATTTTTAAGTGAAACAAAAATTCCGATATAAAAGAACCTGTCGCGGCTGGACATTACGGCGCTGCCGTCGGCCTGGTAGCGATGGATGTTGGTGCGACCAAGCACATTGTTGAGCGACGTGTAGACGATGACCTTGGGACTGAGCAGGTATGTAAGGTTAAGGTCGAGGCTGCTGTAATGCGGTGTGGTGCCGGCTGCGAACTGTCGACCTGAGGCGAAGGATTCGGCCACGCCGACGATGCACTTGCCGAGGCTGTATTTAAGCGAGAGGCGCAGATTGTGGCGCGAGGCGAAGCTTGGCGTGGAGAGCTCTGTATAGTCCTGATACAGGCGCTCGGCATCGCAGTAGGAGTAGGCCAGGCTAGTGGTGAGGCGGGGCGAGAGGGAGTGATCTTCGGCATACACATCTACACCGCGGCTGGTGCCGTAGCCGTCGGATAGCCACTGGCCTTGCTGCATCAGTGGCAGCTGGCTGTAGCGCTTGTAATAAGGCTCGATGCGCAGCAGCGATGAGGCCGAGCGATACTGCATGCTGAGTATGAGATGCCAGGCTGCGCTCTGACTGAGGGCGCAGGCGCTCTGGGCCAACTGGTCGTCGGTGGGCGTCTGACTGTATCGGCCTGCCACCAGCGACACCTGACACTGCTTGCTGGGGATATAGCTCAGCGTGGCGCGAGGCATGAGCTGCCATCGGGTGCGCATCAGCTCGGTACGGGCAGAGAGGTTGAGGAACACCTTAGGCACCACGCGCAACTGGGCGTCGGCATGGGCGGCCAGGATATTGTAATCGAGTGTGTACTGATAAGGTGCGAAATCGAGTGTGCTGTGGCGTAGGTAGTCTTCGATGCCGACTGACAGTTTTAAGCTATTGTTTACCACACGGCGCAGTTCACTCTTAAGGTGCAGCTCGTTGCGGTAGTTGCGATAGTGGTCGCCAGGGCTAACGGCGTCGTCGATATGGTTCCACACGCTGGAGTGGGCTATACCGGCAAACAGGGTGGTGCCGCGAGCGATGGGGGCCTTGTAGGTGATGTTGGCATAGACATTGTGCTCGGCCAGACTGATGTGGCGATCGGCCTGGTGCAGACCTACGGATGTGAGGTCGTAGCCTGCGTAGGACTTGAGCACGCCGCCACGTGCGAACTCACGCTTGTACTGTGCCTCGCCCGACAGCTTGCGGTAGGGGCGGCTGAAGTCCTGGCGCTGGGTGAAAAGTCGGTCGTAGAGGCCCATGCTGGTGTAAGCGGCATTGAACGACAGAGCGCTACTGGCGAAAGCCTTGGTGCCACCGATGTTCCAGTCTACCAGCGATGCGCTGACGCCGAACTTGTCGCTGGTGGCCACGTCGGTAGTCTCCATGGGCAGCACGGCCGAGAGGGCCTGACCGTATTCGCCGCTATAGCCGCCCAGGGTGAAGTTGATGCCCTTGAAGAGGAACGGCGAGAAGCGGCCACGCACGGCGGTGTTCTCGGTGTTGGTGGTGTAAGGCACCAGCACGTGCATGCCGTTCACAAACGTTTGGCACTCGTCGCTCTCGCCGCCACGTACGTACAGCTTGCCGTCTTCGCCCACCTTCTGGGTGCCGGGCAGCGACTGCAGTGCGGCTACTACGTCGCCACACGAATTGCCCGACATCACCACGTCGAGGGCGTCCATAGTCTTAAAACCCTCGCTCTTGCCAAAGCTGAAGGTGCTGGCCGTAACCACCACCTCGCTGATGGCTGTGGCACGTTCGTGCATGCGTACATCTATATCGGTGAGCGTGCTCACGGGTGCTGTGCGGGTGTAGTCGTCGAATCCCATGTAGGTAACCTTCAGTGTAACATCGCCCGTCTGGGTGGTCACGAATCTGAATCGGCCCAGGGTGTCGGTAAGGCATCCGTCGATAGTACCCATGATAAAAACATTGGCGGCGGGCAGGGGTGCGCGTCCGTCGGTAACTGTACCTGTTACGGTGGTCTGTGCGGCCGAGTTGAGGGCTGCCAGCAGACAAATGATGATATGTGCGAACTTATGTTTCATGCCGCAAAGATACGGCAAGAAATGGTAGCCTCCAAATATTGCTGACAGACAGCTAGAACTGCTGACGGAAAGCTAAGCAGCGAGGCGAATGACTAGAAAAAATGACGAATAACTAAGCGATAAACGACTTGAGCTGGGGCACGTACGAGCGTGAAACGGGGATGATAGTGGTGCATGTGCCCAGACGGAGCTGGTAGCCGTTTGAGTTGCCCTTGGCCTGGGTGATATTGTTGACATTGACCACAAACGAGCGATGGCACTGGAAGATATTCTGGTACTCTCTGAGCTCATCGACCACGGCCGAGAGTGTGGTGTGAATCTCGACGCTGGTGGGAATGCCGTCGCGCAGGTAGCACGCCGAAACATTGTTCTTCTGCGCCTCGATATACAGCAGATGATTGATAGGGATGGTAAGGTCGTTGCCGCGCACGTTGGTGTCGTGGATGGTGATGGTGATGTCGCGTTGCTCTTCAGTGGTGTTGTTGAGCAGGTCTTGCATTCGCTCGCGCAGGCTGCGATTGTAGTCGATGAAGATGGACAGCACGGTCATAATGAGGCCGATAATGAGAGTCCACTGCAGAAACATGAGAAACACGCCGGCCGTGACGGGATAGTGGAAGAGGGCGGCGAAGGTGAGGAAATTGCAGATGGCGATAAATGCTATCAGTCCCAGTGTGCAGCACCCGTTGTGCCATATCCGCCAGGGTTTTACGCGTTTTACCAGTGGTGAGATGACGCCCCACCAGTACAGGGCGTAGCAACAGGTGGTGATGAGTCCGAACACGGCGGCTACCAGGCACTTGTTGCCCTGATACATGCTGAACCCGAAGGGTTGCAACAAAAACAGTATCGCCCAGATGAGCACACCATAGGCGATACTGTCTTTAAGCCAATGCCTACTCTGCTTGAACGGATATGTGCGAGTGAGTATTGACATAGTGTATGGATTAGTACTGCCGCAGGGCAGCTACCAGTTCGTTGTTCTCGGTCTTGGTGCCTATGGTGATGCGCAGGCAGTTCTGACAGAGTTGCACGCGATTACGATTGCGCACGATGATGGCGTGGTCTACCAGATAGTTGTAAATCTTGGCAGCATCGGTCATCTTGGCCAGGAAGAAGTTGGCATCGGTAGGGTATACCTTTTCGCAGATGGGCAGTTCGCGGAAAGCCTCGATCATGCGGCTGCGCTCCTGCAACAGTATCTTTACCCACTGGTCTACCTCGTATGGATCCTTAAGTGCTTCGAGAGCCTGCTGCTGGGTGAGCTGGTTTACGTTGTAGGGATACTTCACCTTATTAAATATACCGATGATATCCTGCGACGCAAATGCCATACCCAGGCGGATGGCTGCACAGCCCCACGCCTTCGACATGGTGTTGAGTACTATCAGGTTGGGATACTTAGAGAGTTCGCTGCGCAGAGTTTTCTGCGATGAGAAGTCGCTGTAGGCCTCGTCGACGATGACCAGACCTTCGAACTGCTCGATTACCTTGATGACCTCTTCGCGCACCAGACAGTTGCCCGTGGGATTGTTAGGTGTGCAGAGCCAGATGATCTTGGTGTGAGCATCGGTGGCGGCCAGTAGCTTGTCGGCTGTGGTCTGATACTGCTCGTCGAGCAGCACTGTGCGATACTCTACATTGTTGATATCGGCACACACCTTGTACATGCCGTAGGTGGGCTCGATGGCCACTACGTTATCCACGCCGGGCTCGCAGAAACAGCGGTAGGGCAGGTCGATGGCCTCGTCGCTACCGTTGCCCAGGAATATGCACTCGGCGGGCACACCCTTTACCTTAGAGATGGCTGCCTTAAGCTCCAGCTGCAGTGGGTCGGGGTAGCGGTTGAATGGCGCATTGTAAGGATTCTCGTTAGCATCGAGAAACACTCGCGCCTCGCGCCCAGCGTACTCATTGCGAGCGCTGCTGTAAGGTGCCAAGCTCCAGATGTTAGGTCTTGTAAGTTGTTCTAATGACTTCATAATTGCAATTATCAATTATCAATTGAACGCATGCGTACGCGCATAGCGTTGGCATGCGCTTCCAGCTGCTCGGCTTCGGCCATGAGCTCTACGGCGCGACCTATGCTGCGGATGCCATCCTCGGTGAGGTGCTGGAAAGTGATCTTGCGACAATAGCTGTCCAGATTTACACCGCTGTAGGCTGTGGCATAGCCGTGAGTGGGCAGAGTGTGGTTGGTGCCGCTGGCATAGTCGCCTGCACTCTCGCAAGCATACTGACCCAGGAACACGCTACCTGCATTAACCACCTTGCTGGCCACCTTGTTATAATCCTTAACCTGCAGGATGAGATGCTCAGGAGCATAGGCATTCGAGAGGTCGATAGCCTCTTGCATGCTGCTGACAAGTACCAGTCGGCTGTTGTCGAGCGCCTTGGCTGCCATCTCCTTGCGGGGCAACAAGTCCAGCTGACGGTTCACCTCGGCCTGAACGTCGAGGATAACCTGCTCGGATGTGGTGATGAGGAACACCTGCGAGTCGATGCCATGCTCGGCCTGCGACAGCAGATCGGCTGCTACAAACTCGATGTTGGCATGCTTGTCGGCAATCACACATACCTCTGATGGACCAGCGGGCATGTCGATAGCCACATCGTGCAGGCTAACCTGCTGCTTGGCGGCCATCACATACTGGTTGCCAGGACCGAAAATCTTGTATACCTTGGGCACACTCTGGGTACCGTAGGCCATAGCGCCGATGGCCTGTACGCCACCAGCCTTGAATATCTTGCTTACACCAGCGATGCGGGCTGCTACCAGTATGGCAGGGTTAACCTTGCCATCGCGGCCCGGAGGTGTGCAGAGCACTATCTCCTGACAACCAGCTATCTTGGCTGGTGTGGCCAGCATGAGCACGGTAGAGAAGAGTGGGGCAGTGCCGCCAGGAATGTAGAGACCTACTTTTTCTATCGCTACACTCTTCTGCCAGCAAACCACGCCGGGCTGAGTCTCGATCTTCTTGCCCTTGAACTGCTGCGACTCGTGGAAAGTACGGATGTTGTAGTGAGCCACCTGGATGGCTGCCTTCAACTCAGCACTAACCAATCCCTCGGCCTCGTTCATCTCGGCCTCGGTAACAGCCAGCTGGGGCAGGTCTACGTGGTCGAACTTCAGCTCGTAGCCCTTCACGGCATCGTCGCCGCGCTTCTTAACGTCGGCCAGAACAGATGCCACGGTGTCGTTGAGCTTCGACACATCAAGGTGCGGACGCTCAACTATCTTTGCCCATTCGCTTCTTTGAGGGTTTCTTATAACAATCATTAAACTGAAATTTAATGTTTAATCTTTAATGTTTAATCTCAAAGAATCATCTTTTCGATTGGAGTAACCAGGATGCCCTGGGCTCCCATTTCCTTCAGCTTGCCAATAATCTCCCAGAACTGCTTCTGGTCAAGAACGGTGTGAACAGAGCACCACTCCTCGTCGGCCAGAGGGATGATGGTGGGACTCTTAAGTCCGGGCAGCACATTGATAATCTCCTGCAGACGAGCCTTAGGAGCATTCATGCGCACGTACTTCTTATCCTCAGCATCCTTAACGGCCTTGAAGCGGAACAGCATCTGCTCAAGGATAGCCTTCTTATCGTCGCTCATCTGCTTGTTGCCGATGAGCAGAGCCTCGCTCTGCATTACAACCTCAACCTCGCGCAGATTGTTGCTCACCAGGGTAGAGCCTGATGACACGATATCGAAGATAGCATCGGCCAGACCAATGCCCGGGCTGATTTCTACGCTACCTGTGATAACATGGATTTCTGCATGGATATGATGCTGTTCGAGGAAATGTCGGAGGATTCCGGGGTAGCTGGTGGCAATCTTCTTGCCGTTGAACCACTCTACACCCTTGTAGTCGATCTCTTTGGGGATGGCCAGCGAGAGGCGACACTTAGAGAAGCCGAGACGTGAGATGATATCAGCATCTTCGCCACGCTCAACAAACTCGTTTTCGCCCACTACGCCTATGTCAGCCACTCCACTGGCTACACTCTGTGGGATGTCATCATCGCGGAGGTAAAGCACCTCCAGCGGAAAGTTGGACGACTGCACCAGTAAGGTGCGTTTTGAGGCGCTAACCTTGATGTCAGCTTCTGACAGCAGGTTCATGGTGTCCTCGAACAGACGTCCTTTTGATTGTACTGCAATTCTTAACATATTGTTAAATCTAAAAAATATCGGGTGCAAAATTACAACTTTTTCGCGAAATAAGTGTCATTACTGACCAAAAAGTAGTACCTTTGCACCGTTTTTACTAACAAAATGCTGCAGATTGATGCAAAAATGGTATAAATATGTCGGATTTGGGGCGATTTTGCTGTCGCTTGTGTCGTGTTTCGAAAAGAAGCACGAGGTGATGGTGGCGCCCTGGGGTGTGGTAGAGGACTCGATACCTGCCACCGACGAGTTTGACCTGCACGACATACAGACCAGCGGCGAGCTGATAATGGCCACCGTGAGCGGTCCGCAGACATACTACGAGTATCACGGAAAGTATCTGGGCACGCAGTTCCTAATCTGTCAGCGTTTTGCCGATTCGCTTGGCGTGCGACTGCGTGTAGAGGTGTATCGCGACAGCTTGGAACTGCTTAAGCGACAGGCTGAGGGCGAGGTGGACATAGTGGCGTGGCCCACACCAGGACACCTGGATGCCGATACGGCCAAGAGCGATCTGGCCAAGGAGTTGCAGGGATGGTATCACCCCGGACTGATAGCTGCGGTGCAGAAGGAGGAGAACGACCTGCTTACCGTTCGCAAGGTGAGTCGCCGAATTTTCTCGCCCATGCTCGATGCCAAGGGTGGTGTGATATCGCACTACGACCAGTACTTTATGGCCTATGCCCGCGACATACGTTGGGACTGGCGACTGCTGGCTGCGCAGTGCTATCAGGAGTCGACGTTCGACCCGCGTGCAGTATCGTTTGCCGGTGCCAAAGGATTGATGCAGATTATGCCTGGCACAGCCGACCATCTGGGTGTGTCGCGCAGCAAGCTATACGAGCCTGAGGCTAACATCCAGGCCGCAGTGAAGTATATCGGCCAGCTGCAGAACACGTTCCGCGATATACGTGATAACTACGAGCGTACCAACTTTGTGCTGGCCAGTTATAATGGTGGCGCGCACCACATACGCGATGCTATGAATCTGGCCAAGCGCGACGGCAAGAACCCTCACCGCTGGAGCGATGTGGCACCTTACGTGCTGAAACTCAGTCAGCCTCAGTACTACAATGATCCTATCGTGAAGTATGGATATATGCGTGGATCGGAGACGGTGGACTACGTGCAGCGCATACGTCAGCGCCACGCTGGTTATCAGGGTGTGAAAACACCGCACATGGGATTCCACGGCACGGGCACACCTCGCAAAGCTGATAAGCGAAAGAATAAGTACGATATTAAAGAATAAACCCTCGGCAATTGCCGAGGGCTTTTATTCTTACTTCTGTACGGGTATTTTATCCACACGCTTCTGGTGGCGACCACCTTCGAAGGTTGCTGTGAAGAACTCGTCCATAATCTTGCGAGCCATATTGTTGTCGATGAATCGACCTGGCATAACCAGTACGTTGGCATCGTTGTGCTGACGGATGAGATGTGCAATCTCAGGTATCCAGCACAATCCTGCGCGCACCTGCTGGTGCTTGTTCAGGGTGATAGAGATACCCTCGCCCGAACCGCAGATAGCGATACCAGGATAAACCTCACCACTCTCGATACCCTCGGCCAGAGCATGACCAAAGTCGGGATAATCTACACTCGCATCACTCCATGTACCATAGTCTTTTACGGGGTAACCCTTCTCCTCAAGGTACTGGAGAACAAACTGTTTCAAAGCGAAGCCTGCGTGATCGCAAGCCACTCCAACTGTCTTTACTTCCATAGGCGTAAAAATTTTAAAGGCACGGACCTGAAATCCGTGCCTTGTTAATTATGCTAACAGGGCTTTAACCTGCTTGTAAACATTCTCTCCGGTGAAGCCCAGCTTCTCGTCGAGCACCTTGTAAGGAGCTGAGAATCCGAAGCTCTCAAGACCCCATACAGTACCGTCGGCACCTACCAGACCCTCGAGGTTTACTGGCAGACCAGCGGTGAGACCGAACTTCTTAACACCAGCAGGCAGGATGCTCTGCTGATACTCCTTGCTCTGGCTGCGGAACAGACCCTCAGAAGGTACGCTCACGATGCGAACCTTAACACCGTCCTCGCGGAGCAGCTTGGCACCAGCCTCGAGAGTAGAAACCTCAGAACCTGAAGCCAGCAGGATAACGTCGAACTTCTCGTCGCTTCCAGCTACAACGTAAGCACCCTTGGTAGCCTGGTTGTAGTCGTTGCCCTCGGGCAGCATCTCGATGTTCTGACGAGAGAAGATCAGGGCTGTAGGAGTATCAACATTCTCCATAGCCATGCGCCAGCAAACGGTGGTCTCCTCAGCATCGGCAGGACGAACTACCAATACAGAGTTCTTGCCGTGGTGGTTCTTAAGCTTCTCCATCAGGCGGATCTGTGCCTCCTGCTCAACTGGCTCGTGGGTAGGACCATCCTCACCTACGCGGAATGCATCGTGAGTCCAGATGAACTTAACAGGCAGCTCCATCAGGGCAGCCATACGTACGGCTGGCTTCATGTAGTCAGAGAATACAAAGAAGGTACCGCAAGCGGGGATAACACCACCGTGCAGAGCCATACCGATACAGCAGCAAGCCATGGTGAGCTCGGCTACACCAGCCTCGAAGAATGCGCCGCTGAAGTCGCCCTTAACCATATCCTTAGTCTTCTTCAGGAATCCGTTTGTATTATCAGAGTTGCTCAGGTCGGCAGATGCGCAGATCATGTTAGGAACCTGCTCGGCCAGCTGACCCAGAACAGTAGCGCTGGCGTTACGTGTAGCGCAACCTGGCTTCTGCTCTACCTTGCTCCAGTCGATCTTTGGAGCCTTGCCGCTGAACCACTCCTCAAGCTGCTTGGCCTGTACGGGATGACCCTTAGCCCACTCAGCCTTCTCGGCGTAGCGCTCAGCCACGATCTTCTTCAGCTCCTCAGCACGCTTAGCGTACATCTCCTTAACCTCAGGGAAGATCTGGAATGGATTCTCAGGATCGGCACCCAGGTTCTTCATGGTGTTGATGTAAGCATCGCCACCAAGAGGAGCACCGTGAGTAGCGCAGTTGCTCTCGTATGATGTGTTGTCGGCCTTACGTGCACCCTTACCCATCACGCAGTGTCCGATGATGAGTGATGGACGCTCCTTCTCAGCCTGAGCCTTCTTGATAGCCTCGCGGATCTGATCTACGTTGTTACCGTCTATCTTCTGTACATACCATCCCCAAGCCTCGTACTTCTTGGCTGTATCCTCGCAGGTTACAACCTCAGTCTTGGTAGAGAGCTGGATATCGTTAGCGTCGTAGAACATGATGAGGTTGTCGAGACCCAGGTTACCAGCGATACGGCCAGCACCCTGCGAGATCTCCTCCTGCACACCACCGTCAGAGATGTATGCATAGATAGTCTGATTCATCACGTTGCCCAGACGAGCCTTCAGGAACTTTGCGGCGATGGCAGCACCTACAGCGAAGCAGTGACCCTGACCAAGAGGACCAGAGGTGTTCTCTATGCCGCGCTCAATCTCGCGCTCGGGGTGACCAGGAGTTACTGAACCCCACTGACGCAGGTTCTTCAGGTCCTCGAGTGTGTACTTGCCGATAAGGCAGAGCTGGCTGTACAGCATTGGAGCCATGTGACCAGGATCGAGGAAGAAACGGTCGCGACCCTCCCATGTGGGATTCTCAGGATCGTAAACCAGGAACTCACTGTACAGGGTGTTGATGAAGTCAGCACCACCCATAGCACCGCCGGGGTGACCCGACTTTGCCTTTTCAACCATCGAAGCAGCGAGGATACGGATGTTATCCGCTGCCATGTTCATAACTTTGTTGTCGTTCATAATGAATAATTAATTGAAAAACGTTATTTTGGGCGCAAAGATACAAAAAAACTTCGAAACAAGTGCGAGTTTCTGAATATTTTTGTAAATTTGCCCCGAACTCTATATATAATAAGGTGTAGAAATGAAGGTAGCTATTATTCAACACGTAATCCGCCAGGACGATATCGACTGGAATCTGCAGCACATTTCCGAGTTGATGGACAAGCAAGCAGGGGCCGACCTGTTTGTGCTCTCCGAGACCTTTGCCACAGGCTTTCTGGCCGAAGGTTCGGCAGCTAAGGCTGGAGTGCAGGGACGCAAGATACTAAGTTGGATGCAGCGTCAGGCCAGCAGGCTGAATGCAGCGATAGCAGGCAGCGTGGCCGCTAAGGATGACGATGGCAAGCTGCGCAATCGTCTGTACTTTGTGCGACCTGATGGATGCTACGACCACTACGACAAGCGCCACCTGTTTAGTTTTGCCGGTGAGACCAAGGACTACGTGGCTGGCGATTGCCGAGTGGTGGTGATGTGGCGCGGGGTAAGTTTCCTACTGCAGGTATGTTATGACCTTCGTTTCCCGGTCTTTTCGCGTTCGCGTGGCGACTACGACGCTATCATCTATGTGGCCAACTGGCCCGAACCTCGCCGCGATGTGTGGCAGACACTGCTCAAGGCCCGTGCACTCGAGAATCAGTGCTTTGTGATAGGTGTGAACCGTGTGGGCAGCGACAGCGCATGCGAGTACATGGGCGACTCGGTGATACTGAATGCCTATGGCCGCACCATAGCCGAGTGTGCACCAGGCAAGGTGGATACTGCTGCTGCCTTGCTGGATATGGATGAACTGTGCCGATTCCGTCAGAAGTTCCCCGTTTTGGGCGATTCTGATGACTTTTTGCTAGTTTCTGAGCAAAAAATCTTATAAAAGTTTGCCTGTTTCGGAGATTTTACTTACTTTTGCAGCGCAAAATTAAAATATTCGGGGTGCTGAGGCGTTTGCCGAAGCTGAGAAAATACCCATAGAACCTGACACGGGTAATGCCGTCGGAGGAAAGAAATATGAAAGTAACGATCAACAACAAACAGCACGAGACGCAAGCTGTCACACTAAGTGAGCTTGCCACCCAATTGCAGTTGCCCGCCAAAGGTGTGGCAATAGCCGTAGATAATCAGTTGAAACCACGTGGCTCCTGGGGCGATGTAGCCATCCAGGAGGGCGCAAGTATCACTATTATCAAAGCAGCATGCGGGGGGTAAGGCCGATGTTACAGTTTATATCTCACCATTCAGAAAAGTATAGCTATCTTGACTCTATCCGCATGGCCTTGCAGGGTGGATGCCGATGGATACAGTTGCGTATGAAGGACGCCACTGATGACGAGGTGCGCCCTGTGGCCATCGCGGCCCAGCAGTTGTGCCGAGAATATGGCGCCACATTTATCATCGACGATAGGGTAGAGCTGGTGCGCCAACTAGGTGCCGACGGTGTGCATCTGGGCAAGAACGATATGCCCATCGCCGAGGCGCGACGCATACTGGGTTCCGACTATATCATCGGTGGCACAGCCAACACCATCTGGGATGTAAAGGCCCACTACCGTGCAGGTGCCGACTATATCGGCTGCGGCCCGTTCCGATTCACCACCACCAAGAAGAACCTTTCGCCCGTGTTGGGGCTGGATGGCTATCGCCGCATAGTGATCGAGATGCGTGCGGCTCATATCGATATCCCCGTTGTGGCCATCGGTGGTATCGCTGAGAATGATATACACGATATTCTGAACACAGGCATAGATGGCATTGCGCTTAGCGGCACAGTGCTGCGTGCCCTCGATCCAGTAGAGAAAATGAAAGAAATATTAAATATAGTCAATCATGAGTAAATTAGTAATTGCAGGGCGAGAGTTCAGCTCCCGCCTATTTTTGGGCACAGGCAAGTTTAACAACAATGCCCTGATGGCGCAAGCCATCGAAGTGTCTGGCACTGAGATGGTTACCGTAGCTATGAAGCGTGTAGAACTAGACGATGCCAACGACGACCTGTTGACCCACATCACCCAGAATCCACGTATACAGCTGCTGCCCAACACATCGGGTGTGCGCAATGCCGAAGAGGCTGTTTTTGCTGCCCAAATGGCCCGCGAGGCATTCGGCACCAACTGGCTGAAACTGGAGATTCACCCCGATCCGCGCTACTTGTTGCCCGACTCGGTAGAGACGCTTAAGGCCACCGAACAACTGGTAAAACTTGGTTTCGTGGTATTGCCATATTGCCAGGCCGACCCCACACTGTGCAAGCATCTTGAGGAGGCTGGTGCAGCTACCGTCATGCCCTTGGCCGCACCCATCGGCACCAACAAAGGTCTGCGCATGAAGGATTTTCTACAGATCATCATCGACCAGGCCACAGTGCCTGTAGTGGTAGATGCCGGCATAGGTGCACCTAGTCATGCCGCCGAGGCTATGGAGATGGGTGCCGACTGCGTGCTGGTAAACACCGCTATCGCTGTGGCAGGCGATCCCGTGGCTATGGCCGATGCCTTCCGCATGGCTGTGGAATCGGGCCGCATGGCCTACGAAGCCGGCCTGGGCGCCATCGCTGATTGCGCCGAAGCCTCAAGTCCATTAACCGCATTCCTTAATGTTTAATGTTTAATCTTTAATGTTTAATGATAAACGATCACAAAGCTTACGCTCAGCGTGAGAAATACTATATGCAGGGACAGATGTTTCCCGATGTGCGTGTTGGAATGACCAAGGTAAACCTTACCCCCACCGTTACCCGCGATGAGGACGGTAAGACCCACATGCAGCCCAACGCGCCAGTACTTATTTACGACACCAGCGGACCGTACTCCGACCCTGATTACAAGGTAGACCTGAAGCGAGGTCTGCCACACATGCGTGCCAAGTGGATAGCCGATCGCGCCAAGAAAGGGCAGGGCATCACCCAACTGGCTTGTGCCAAGGCAGGCATCATCACACCCGAGATGGAGTATGTAGCCATTCGCGAAAACATGAACTGCGAGGCGCTTGGCATACACAGCCATATCACCCCCGAGTATGTGCGCCAGGAGGTGGCCCGCGGACGTGCCGTAATCCCAGCCAACATTAATCACCCAGAGAGCGAGCCTATGATTATAGGCCGCAATTTTGCTGTTAAAATCAATACGAACATCGGTAATTCTGCCACCTCATCATCTATAGATGAGGAGGTGGACAAGGCCGTATGGTCGTGCAAGTGGGGAGGCGACACGCTGATGGACCTCTCCACCGGCTGCAACATCTCCGAAACACGCGAGTGGATTCTTCGCAATTGTCCAGTACCCGTGGGCACGGTTCCCATCTACCAGGCCCTCGAAAAGGTTGATGGCAAGGTCGAAGACCTCTCGTGGGAGGTGTATCGCGACACGCTCATAGAGCAGTGCGAGCAGGGTGTGGATTACTTTACCATCCATGCCGGCATACGTCGCCACAATGTGCATCTGGCTGATAGTCGATTGTGCGGCATCGTTAGCCGTGGTGGCAGCATCATGAGCAAGTGGTGCCTGCTGCACGATCGCGAGAGTTTCCTCTACGAACATTTTGATGATATCTGCGACATTGTGGCCCGTTACGATGTAGCCCTGTCGCTGGGCGACGGACTGCGCCCGGGATGTACAGCCGACGCCAACGATGCAGCCCAGTTTGCCGAGCTCGACACCATGGGCGAACTCGTTACACGCGCGTGGGATAAAGGTGTACAGGCGTTTATCGAGGGTCCTGGTCATGTGCCCATGCACAAGATTCGTGAGAACATGGAGCGCCAGCTGGAAAAGTGCCACGAGGCACCGTTCTACACCCTCGGTCCTATCGTCACCGATATCGCTCCTGGCTACGACCATATCACCAGCGCCATCGGTGGTGCACAGATAGCCTGGTTGGGTACTGCCATGCTGTGCTACGTCACTCCTAAGGAGCACCTGGCACTGCCCAACAAGGACGATGTGCGTGCTGGTATCATAGCCTATAAGATAGCTGCCCATGCAGCCGATCTGGCTAAGGGACATCCAGGCGCCACCATCCGCGACGATGCCTTGTCGAAGGCACGTTTCGAGTTCCGTTGGCGCGACCAGTTCCACCTGTCGCTCGACCCCGAACTGGCCCTGCAGTATTTCACTGAGGCGGGTCATACCGATGGCGAGTATTGCACCATGTGCGGCCCCAACTTCTGCGCCGCCAAACTAACCCACGACCTGAGGAAGATTAAACATTAAAGATTAAACATTAATCATTGATGGAACTTACTAGAGTACAACGGCAGAGATATAATCGGCATCTCATTCTCGATGGCTTCGGCCCCGAGGCACAAAGCAAATTACTGCAGGCAAAAGTGCTGTTAGTGGGTGCAGGCGGCTTGGGCTCGCCCGTGGCCCTCTATCTGGCGGCAGCTGGAGTGGGCACCATCGGTGTGGTGGATGGCGACACCGTGAGCATCACCAATCTGCAGCGCCAAGTGCTGCACAGCACCCCCGATGTGGGCCGTCCCAAGGTAGAAGTGGCCCGCGAACGTATGCTTGCCATCAATCCCGACGTACAGGTGATTACATACGAGACTTATCTCAGCGAGGCCAATGCCCTCAACCTGATTCGTCCCTACGACTTCGTGATCGACGGCACTGATAATTTCGCTACCAAGTATCTGGTAAACGATGCCTGCGTGATGCTGGGCAAGGCATATACGATGGGCGGCATCAGTCGCTATAGCGGTCAGCTGATGACCCACGTGCCAGGTTCGGCGTGCTATCGCTGCCTGTTTCCCGAGCCCCCTGCGCAGCGCGATGTTGAGACCTGCGCTATGGTGGGTGTGCTGGGCTCGATAGCCGGCATGCTGGGCACGGTTCAGGCCACTGAGTGCATCAAGTATCTCTCTGGCGTGGGCGAACTTCTCACCGACTCGCTGCTCACCTTCGACGCCCTGTCGATGCAGTGGCAGCGCTATGGCTTTGCCCATCGCCATGACTGCGCCCTATGCGGCAGCAGTCCCACTATCCACGAACTAAAGGAATACGCTTTTCAACCTTGTAAATCCAAATAACAGTTATGTTTTCAGACGAACTTAAAAACATCAGTTGGGATGAGACTACCCAACGTATCGCCCGGATGACCGATGCCGATGTGCGTCGCGCGCTCGGCAAGAGCCGTTGCGATGTAAGCGACTTTATGGCGCTGCTGTCGCCCGCTGCCGAACCTTACCTTGAACAGATGGCCCGACTGTCGCGCCGATATACCGAGGAGCGATTCGGCCGAACTATGTCGATGTTTATTCCGCTATACATCACTAACTCGTGCTCAAACTCGTGCGTGTACTGCGGTTTCCATCGCGAAAACCCTATGGCTCGCACCATCCTTACTCCCGAACAGATTGAGGATGAGTATCGCGCCATCAAAAAGCTCGCCCCGTTCGAGAATATCCTGCTGGTCACGGGCGAGAATCCTGCCAAGGCTGGCGTGCCCTATCTGGCCAAAGCCATCGACATAGCCAAGCGCTATTTCTCTAACATCAAGATAGAGGTGATGCCGCTCAAGATGGAGGAGTATCGCGAACTTACCCACCACGGGCTCAACGGTGTGATATGTTTCCAGGAGACCTACAATCGCGAGCATTATCAGCTGTACCATCCGCGCGGCATGAAGAGTCGTTTCGAGTGGCGTTGCGATGGGTTCGACCGCATGGGCCAGGCAGGTGTTCACTCCATCGGCATGGGCGTGCTCATCGGACTGGAAAAAGAGTGGCGCACTGATGTAACTATGATGGCCCATCACCTGCGTTATCTGCAGAAGCACTATTGGCGCACTAAGTATTCAATAAACTTCCCCCGCATGCGACCAGCGCAGAACGAGGGATTCCAGCCCAACTGCTTTATGACCGATCGCGAGTTGGCACAGGCCACATTCGCCATGCGCATCTTCGACCACGATGTCGACATATCTTACAGCACCCGCGAGCCAGCATATATCCGCGATAATATGTGTACGCTGGGCGTCACCACCATGTCGGCCGAGAGTCATGTCAATCCTGGCGGCTATCACACCTATCCCCAGGCTCTTGAGCAGTTCACCGTAAGCGATGAACGTACGGCCAAGGTTATCAACGCCCGACTTAAGGAACTGGGCCGCGAGCCAGTGTGGAAAGATTGGGATGCATCGTTCGACTTATACCGCAAGTGCGTATGATAATAGTAATAACCCGCCCCGATTTCTTCGATGGCGAAGCATCGCGCATCGTGGATATGCTAAATAGCGGCAGGGCCGACCTGATACATATCCGTAAACCTCAATCAAACCAGAACGAGGTAGAGCGCCTTTTGACGCGCATTCCCTCTGAGCTCTACTCTCGTCTGGTGCTTCACGACCACTTTTCGTTGGCCGTAAAATATGGATTGCACGGCGTACATCTAAACAGCCGCAATCCCCAGCCGCCATCAGAGTGGAGTGGGGCTGTCAGCACATCGTGCCACTCGTTTTGCCAGTTGGCCCAAGCCAGAAAGCAGCCTTACGCCTACTTTAGTCTAAGTCCCATCTTCGACAGCATCTCTAAGCGTGGTTATCGCTCCGCCTTCACCCCCGATGTGATAGCTGCAGCTCGCGCCCAGCATCTCATCGACCATCGAGTGATGGCTCTGGGCGGAGTAACTTTCAATCGTGTACCCGATGTATTACAAATGGGCTTCGGAGGAGCCATGATCCTAGGCGACGCATGGAGATAGTATTGACCATAGCTGGTAGCGACCCTTCGGGGGGTGCCGGCATTCAGCAAGACCTTAAGACCATCACAGCCTGTGGCTGTTATGGTGCCACCGTCATCACATCCCTTACCTCGCAAAACACTCTTGGTGTTCAGTCGGCGATGGCCGTTCCGCCCGCTGTGGTGGCCTCGCAGCTTCAGTCAGTGTTATCCGACTTGCAGCCTGCTGCCGTTAAGATAGGTATGATACCCGATCGCGATGTGGCTGAGGCTATCGTGCATGCACTATGCGATGTACGTGTGCCGATAGTATATGACCCTGTGATGATATCCACCAGCGGCTATGCCCTGATGGCTCCTGATGCTATCGACTACATCGCTCAGCATCTGTTTCCGCTCTGTACACTCATCACCCCCAATCTGCCCGAGGCCGAGCGCATCTGTGTAGACGGTCTCAGTGCAGCCTATCTTATTAAGGGTGGCCATGCCAATAGCGATATGATGACCGATGTGCTCCACATGCCCGATGGCACCACACATCAGTACACCACACCCAAGATAGTGACTGGCAATCTGCATGGCACTGGGTGTACACTGTCAAGTGCCATCGCCTCGTATCTGGCCTTGGGCTGCACGCTGCCCGATGCCGTAGCGCAGGCCAAGGATTATATCACCAGTGCTATTCTGCGTTCTGTAGATATCCACATTGGGCATGGCAACGGCCCGCTGGTATAAATACGTCAATACCATAAAACTATGTCGTTTTTTTAATGCATTGGCAGTGTCACAACGAATCGGCAGCCTGATGTATAGGTAGGATCGATAGTGAGTGTGCCGCCTAGCAGCTGGGCCGAGCGGCGTGCTACTGTCAGTCCCAGTCCGATGCCCTGTACAAAGGAGTCTACCTTATAGAATCGTTCGAACACGCGCTCTTGCTGGTCGCGAGGGATGCCTATGCCCGTATCTTCGACTGCTATTTGCAGTTTATCATTTACAGTTTTCAGTATGATTGTTACACTGCCCTGGTTGGTAAACTTCAGTGCATTGCTCATCAGTCTGTCCATAATCTTGCGTATGGCTGCGGCATTACTCTTTATCATGCAGCCATCGGGCAGCTCGCTGTTTACACTCAGTGTCAGTCGCCCTTGGTTTTTAGCCTCATAAGCCTCTACAGCCTCCTGGCATACCGTTGCCACATCCACATCCTCGTCTAGTTGGTATTGGCTTTGACTCTCACTCTCCGACAGTTCCAACAGCTCGTTTACAAAGTTTGTGATTTCTGTGGTGTTGTGAGTGATGTCGGCCATTATCCGGCTGCGTTCCTCGTCGCTCAGTTCGTAGTCGGGATTGCTCACCACCTGTGCAAAGCCCGTAATGATGTTGAGTGGTGTACGTATCTCGTGGCTGATATGCTGAACGAATGCAGTCTTCATACGGTCCGACTCCTTTGCGCGCTCCAGAGCCTTGGCCAGTCGTGCCTGCGAGCGATGGCGCAGCACGATGTAGATGATGAGTATAACGATGACACCAGCCATCACTGCTAGTCGTGTGATATGTCGCTGGCGCAAGTACCGTTCTTTTTCGGCTGTCATCTCCAGTTCCTTCTCGTGCACGGCCTCCTCTTCGCGTGCTTCGGCGCTGCGAGATAGTGTGATGGCCGAGTCGAGTCGTTCGGTTATTTTCATGCTCACGGCACGTGCTGTGTCTATTCGTCCTGCCTTCATATTTACTTCATACTTCTTTAGCAGCATCTTCTGTATGTTCTCTAGCGAATAGCTGATGCCGTACTCCTTCATCACCTCATCCAGGCTTCCGAAGTTATCAGCGGCATCCTGCCATCGCCCAGCCAGTCGCAGATAGTCGCTGGCCAGTATCTTGCCCTCGGCCGTCTTAAAGAAATCCGACTGGCAGAACTTGCTGTATGCCTCGGCAGCTTCTTCCTTTTTCCCCAGCCCCTCCAGTGTTCTGGCCAGATAGATGTTGTAGCGTGCTCGCTGTTTTTGGGTATAGTCGGGGCGCGCATCAGCCTGCTTTTCATATCCGTCTATCAGTTGGTTCAGTCGCTTTAGCCATGTTCTAGCCTTCTTATAGTCGCCTATTTCCATGTAGTTATAGCTGATGTTGATTATGCCTACGATGGCATCGCGATAGCTGATGGCATGCGGGTGCTTCTTGATATTGTTGATGTGGGCGATATAGGCTTCTTCCAGAGTCTTGTTGGTCTTATGTTCACTCAGTCCGAAGTGGTTCTGACAGCAACCGATATAAATCAGCATGTTGGTGTATTCGCTGGTAGTGTCGCGCCCCAGGCTTTTCAGTCGCTCAGTAGCCGGTACGGCCACTTTCAGTGCTGCCTCATATTCGGTCCATGTATTCAGCAGTCCTGTCAGGCGATTGCTAATGCCGGCATACACACGCACGTCTTCATCTTCGGTAGAGTTCTCAACAGCGGCTAATCCCGTCTTCCAGTACAGTTCGGCCATGCGCTTCTGCATCAGTCTGTCGTAGGCGTAGCCCATCCAGTAGCAGGCCTTGCCTTCCGAGAAATTACCCAGAGGTTTCAGGCTGTCCACAAGTTCTATTATGCGTGTGTAGTCCTTGTTCATATAGGCAGCATATACCATGTCTTCAGCTTCTCTATTCTGTCTTTCACGTTCTTTAGAGTTGTCCCCGCATCCCGACATGAATATTATTGTAGTAGCAATAGTCACCATCAGAGTAAAATGGTGCAGTAGTTTCTTTTTCATATCTTCCATTTTTCAATTCACAGCGCAAATATACATTTTTTTTTGATACAATAGAAATTTTTTAGCAGAAATCTTGAAAAAATACGTATAATAATAGCCTACCAACCTGCATAAAAATAGCAAAAACTCTTTGCGGTAACGAAATATTTCGCTATCTTTGCCGCAAAAATTAGTTTAGTGATATGGCATTTTTAGATTTAGTTAAGCAGAGATATAGCTGTCGTAGCTATCAGGAGAGGAGTGTTGAACAGCAGAAGTTAGACTACGTGATGGAGTGCGTACGCCTTGCTCCGTCGGCAGTCAACAAGCAGCCGTGGATGTTCCGCGTAGTAAGCAGCCCGGCCGACAAGGCCAAGCTTCAGGAGTGTTATAATCGCGAGTGGTTTAATACGGCTCCTATGTACATCATCTGCAGCATTCTTCACGATCAGGAGTGGGTTCGCAAGGATGGCAAGCATCACGGCGACATCGATATAGCCATCGCCGTAGAGCATCTGTGCCTGGCCGCTACCGAGCAAGGCCTGGCCACCTGTTGGGTATGCAACTTCGACGCCGAGAAGTGCCGCCAGCACTTCGCCTTCGCCGATAACGAAGAGCCCGCAGTCCTCATCCCCATCGGCTACGCCGCCGATGAGCCAAAGGAAAAGACCCGCAAAGCAATCGAGGATATTTGCAAGTAATCTAGAACCCTTCGTCGGGCACGGGCTCGGTGCGCTTAACCTTGTAGGTGGTGGCGTCGAGAATGTCGAGCTGACGGTCGAAGCGCTTCATGGTGATTTCACCGTCTCTGTATGACCAGTAACTATCGTACTTGAAGGGGATGAGCACGCGGCCGGTGTAGTCGATGAGGCCACACTTGCTGGTGCCGCCCTGCATGCAGTACAGAGAGATGAAACCCTGATCGGGATGGCCAAATACGTCGGTGTATATAGGCTCGACGATGCTGCGGCCATCGGCATTGATGATGGTCCAGGTGTACTCCTGACCATCAGCGGCTTTTGGTCGGTTGAAGGCGTCGTTCTGCAGCGGACCGAAGGCCTGTCCCGTCATGACTGCCCACATGTTGTGACCCAGGTCGCGATAAGCACAATAGGTGCGCTTGTTGACAGCGATGGCCTTAACCTTGGCCAGCAAGGGGGCTGGGGCATAGGTGTAGTCGCCCACCTCTTTTACATATTCGGCTGTGGCCTGGCCTCGCTGGGCTTCCATCTCCTTTAGTCCCTCCTTAAGTGTTGCAGCCAGTTCGGGATGCTCCTTCATGGTTTGCTTAACACGGGCGATGGCTTCATCGAGCTCCTTCTCGGCCTGGGGAACGGCGATGTTTACCTGCTTCTGCAGAAACTCCTCGCTGAAGGTGATGAGCTGCTGGCCCAACTCCTGGTTGGCATCCATCACGGCATCGTCGATAAGTACGTGCTGCTGCAGAACACGGGTGGGATTGGTGCCTCCCGTTGCTGCATAGTTGAGTGACGACATATCGTACCACTGAAGGCTGCGCTCGTCGGCTTCGTCTTGGGCTGTGGCGGCGATACTGGCAGCGGCCATCAGCGATAAGGCTAAAATGCGAAAAATAGTCATAACTATAGATGTTTTAGGTTTTATTTTTGCAAAGATACAATGTTTTTATTCAGAGTGTTCTATATTCGTGTTAAAATCTATTAATTTGTGCAAGATTTCGGCCGAAATTGTGTACTTTTGTTGCGGAAATAGTAGTGAAAAAAATAATTTGATAAGAAGATGAATAATCATTCAGTGATTGGCGCCAAAATTAGGGGCCTGAGAGAGACAAAGAATCTCAGCATCGAAGAGATTGCAGAGCGCAGCGGACTGACCGTGGAGCAGATTGAGAGTATAGAAACCGACCAGAACCTTCCATCGCTAGGTCCGCTGATCAAGATAGCACGTGCACTGGGTGTGCGTCTGGGTACATTTATGGACGACAACGACGACCTGGGACCCATCGTGACTCGCGCTGCCGACCGCGAGAAGGACAGCAGCATAAGCTTTAGCAACGATGCTACCGATGCCCGCAAACATATGGAATATCACCCACTGGCACAGCAGAAGGCTGGTCGCCACATGGAGCCATTTGTGATTGACATCAATCCTGAGGATAGTCCTGAATTCCAGCTCTCGGCTCACGAGGGCGAGGAGTTTATCTACGTGATGCAGGGCGAAGTAGAGATAGTATATGGCAAGGAGACTTACAAGCTGGGCGAGGGCGACTCGATATTCTACGATAGTATCGTGAAGCACCACGTGCACGGCGCCCCTGGCAAGAGTGCAAAGATTCTCGCAGTAGTTTACATTCCTTTCTAAGACGATGAGTAACGTAAAATTAGATATGGCGGGAAGACCGCTTCCTGATAGAACTTATCCGGCCGAGACTGGCTCGGAGGGATACAAGCTGTGGGAAAGAACTCTGGGCGAATGGCTGGAGTACTGGGCCGAGACTACTCCTGATAAGGAATATATAGTATATAGCGACCGCAACCTGCGATTTACCTGGAGCAAATTTAATGAGCGCGTAGATAATCTGGCCAAGGGACTTATCTCTATCGGCGTGAAGAAGGGATCGAACGTGGGTATATGGGCTACTAACGTGCCCGACTGGTTGACATTCCTCTACGCTACGGCTAAGATTGGTGCGGTGCTGGTGACGGTGAACACCAACTACAAGCAGAACGAGCTGGAGTATCTGTGTAAGGACTCTGACATGGAGGTGCTGTGTATCACCGATGGTACATGGGACTGTAACTACGTGGACATGACCTACACCATGCTGCCCGAACTGAAGACTTGCGAGCGCGGACACCTGAACAGCGAACGATTCCCATACCTTAAGAACGTAGTATATATAGGTATGGAGAAGTATCGCGGTATGTACAACACAGCCGAACTGCTGCTGCTGGGACAGAACATCGAAGACGAGACGCTGAACGAGATGAAGAAACAGGTGAGCTGCTACGACGTGTGCAACATGCAGTACACCAGCGGTACCACAGGTTTCCCCAAGGGCGTGATGCTGACTCACTACGGAATTTCGAACGACGGATACTTTACCGGCGAGAACATGGGATTTACCCAGGACGACAAGCTCTGCGTATGTGTGCCCTTGTTCCACTGCTTCGGCGTGGTGCTGGCCACTATGAACTGCCTGACACACGGATGTACCGAGGTGATGGTGGAGAAATTCGACCCACTGGTGGTGCTGGCGTCGATACACAAGGAGCGCTGTACAGCAGTTTATGGTGTGCCCACGATGTTTATAGCCGAGCTGAACCACCCGATGTTCGACATGTTCGACCTGAGCTGTCTGCGCACTGGTATCATGGCAGGAAGTCTGTGCCCAATCGAGCTGATGAAGCAGGTGAGCGAAAAGATGTTTATGACCATCACCAGCGTGTATGGACTTACAGAGAGCTCGCCTGGTATGACTCAGACCTGTCTGAACGACACGTTCGAGCAGCGATGCACTACGGTAGGTCGCGACTTCCCGTTTGTTGACGTGAAGGTGCTCGACCCCGAAACTGGCGAGGAATGCCCAGTGGGCGTGCAGGGTGAGATGTGCTGCAAGGGATTCAACGTGATGAAAGGATACTATAAGAACCCCGAAGCTACGGCTGAGGTTATCGATAAGAACGGATATCTGCACTCGGGCGACCTGGGTGTGAAGGACGAGCAGGGATTCTACAAGATTACCGGACGTATCAAGGACATGATTATACGCGGTGGTGAGAATATCTACCCACGCGAGATTGAGGAGTTCCTCTATCACATGCCTGGAATACGCGACGTGCAGGTGGCTGCCGTACCATCAAAGAAATACGGCGAGGCTGTGGGCGCATTCATCATACTGGAGGAAGGCGCACAGATGACCGCAGAAGACGTACAGCTGTTCTGTCGCGGCAAGATAGCACGCTACAAGATACCTAAGTACGTGTTCTTCATAAAGGAGTTCCCACTGACAGGATCGGGCAAAATCCAGAAGTTCAAACTGAAGGAGATGAGCCTGAAGCTGTGTGAGGAGCAGGGAATAGAGGTGGTTTAAAAACACCACGACACTATTGAATAACTAAAAACCATGATTATGAGGAGACATTATAAGTTAATGTTAATATTTATGCTTCTGCTGGCGGCAACGTCGGCAGGAGCAGTCGTATGGACAGGCGTTTCTCCTCGTGTATTCACACAATACACATCGGCCGAAGGACTGGCCGACAACAGTGCACAAACCATACACTGCACCAAGACGGGACGACTGGTGATAACCACCGTGGGGCAGATAAACTTCTACGACGGGGCACAATTCTCGTATATCGACCCTACTGACGAGAATATCTACGCCCTGCCTGAGTATCGTGGCAACTATCATCTGTACTTCGACAGATATCACCACATCTGGCTTAAGAACACTCACAGTGTGACGTGTGTAGACCTGACCACCGAGCGATTTGCTGCTTCGATAGATGACGAGCTGCACAATTTTGGTGTTAAGGACCGTGTGCTAGATTTGTTTGTGGACAGCACCGGTGTGGTATGGGTGCTGAGCGCTGGCGGACTATATAATGTAGAAACAAAGAAGGTGCTGAAACCGCGCCCACGACTTAATCTGCAGGACGTAGAGGTGTATAAGGACAAGTATGTAATGCTGTTCTACGAAAACGGACTGGTGGAGCGATATGAAACAGCCACTGGCAAGAAGGTGGCCGAGAGTAGGGCGTATGGCGATGCCGACGGGCAGCGCTACGGAGCATCGTCGCTGGTGATGAAGTACCACCAGAAGGTGTACCAGATACGAAACGGCAGCAAGGAGGCCGTACTGATGAACTACGACGTGGACCACAACCAGTGGAACGAGATACTGCGCGCGCCTTATCATCTGAACAACATGGCGTTTAAAGACTCGCTGATGTATGTGGCATGCGAATACGGATACTGGGTGGTGAATCTTAACACTTTGGTGCCCGCACACGTAGAAGGAATGCAACTGTTCAGTGGCGAAGAGCTGCATACCGACGTAAACGTGATAGCATTCGACCGACAAGGTGGAATGTGGGTTGGTACCGAGAAGCGCGGACTGCTGTACTCGCGTCCGTTCAAGGTGCCATTCCATCTGTACAAATGGGGCGATCCTACAGCCGACCGCTACGGTACGATGATGAACCACGTGCCGCCATATCAGCAGTTCCGCAGCCGCACGGTGAACTGCGTGTATAAGGACTCGCGCGGATGGACATGGGTGGGAACAGCTCAGGGACTGCAGCTGTATCGCCGCGATAGCGACATGCTGCCCCAGGTGTTTACCAAGAAGGAAGGTCTGTATAACAACATAGTACACTCGGTGATAGAAGACGTGAACCGCAACATCTGGGTGGCTACCAGCTACGGCATATCGGTGCTGCTGCTGAACGACGAGGGACGTGTGACGTTTATCAATAGTTACAACCAGTACGACCTTGTGCCCAACGAGGTGTTTGAAAACGGTAAGGCCATGCGACTGCCCGACGGTACGATAGTGATGCAAGGACTTGACCATGTGGTAGAATTTAATCCCACCACAATGAGTACTCTCGACAACAAGTTCAACTTTAATATTTATCCCAAGCTGATACAGCTGATGGTGAACGGTGTAGACATAAAGCCTACCACCGAACTCGACGGCAAGAGAATACTGGACAGAGCACTGAGCCGAGTATGGGCGCTGGACCTGAACTACAATCAGAACTCGATAACGCTGGTGTTCTCGGCGCTGAACTACTTCCGTCCGCAGCAGACTTACTATCGCGTAAGGATGAAGGGACTGGACGACGAGTGGCGCATACTGTCGCCATATAGCGACGACGGAATGGTGGACGAGAACGGACTGCTGCACCTGCCGCTGATGGGTATACAGCCTGGTGAGTACGAGCTGGAGGTACAGGCATCGATGTCGCCCAACGAATGGGAGACAAGACCTTATGTGTGGAAGATAACCATACACGAGCCATGGTGGCGCACCACAGGTGTGTTTGCGCTATTCGGACTGGTGCTGATAGCACTGTTGCTGATAAACATCTACTACTATATGAAGAACGCTACGCTGAAGGCTATGCGCAACAGCGAGGAGACCATGCTGATAAAGCGTATATACAACTTTGTGGAGCGTATCGAGAGTAAGCAGGATGTGCTGGAGCCATCGCCCGAGGAGTATACTCAGGCCACGCTCGACACTCAGCTAGACCTGGATCCTGAATTCATAAAGGCTATCGACAAGATAGCACCTGTGGTAGAGATGGAGCGCAAGCAGAAGAAGATGACCATGCGCCGACTGAGCAATGCAGCCGGAGTGAGCGGAAAAGACTTCTATGCAATGATTACGGCCAACATATTCAAGAGTCCGCGCATGCTGATAAAGCGCAACCGACTGATGCAGGCCGAGCGTATGCTGCGTAATACCAAGGCGCCGATAGAGGAGGTGGCAAAAGAGTGCGGATTTGTATCGGCCAACTACTTCATTGCTTCGTTCTATCAGAAGTACAAGACTACTCCGCAGCAATATCGCCAAAAGCGGTAAGACGCCACGTGCGGTCGTTGGGGCCTTTGTAGTAGATTAATCCCTGATAACGATTTTCGGTTTGGTAAAAGCTGCCCTCGGTTGGGTGCAGCTTGCCATCCGCGTAGCGATACTGATAGTTATAGTATCCCTGCTTGAGCAGTATGCTTGCGGTGTAGCAGTGCTGCGGGGAGTTGTAGTTGCCCAGGTGTGGCTCCATGCCGTAGGTGCCGAGATTGATGTCGCTAGCCCAGCGGCCTGTTACCCTGGGATTGCCGCTCATGTCGGGATCGTCGAGTAGGAAGTTCACCCACACGTATTCGCTCTGGGTGTCGTTGTGGATATTGTCGCTATTGCGGATGTAGAACGATCCGTCGGCATCTTCGTCGTACAGATAGTTGGTGCGTGGACGGTTCTCGGGCAGATACACCTGATAGTTCTCACCATCCCAATGGATACGGTCGACGCCCATCGTGGGGTGCGACACGTCGAGCACTTCGAACTTGTGATACTCGTTGCCGCCATCGAAGATGAGCTGGCGACAGTGGTTCCACTCCATACCGTTGTTGGTATTGAAGTTGGCTGGCACGTTGGTGCGTATATCAAAGTCCTGATTGTTTTGCATCACTACGGCGTATATCTGCTCCTCGGGACGGGTTACGGCAAACTGGCCAAAGTTGACTGCCATCGACACCTGCTGGTGGCTCTGGCGATTGTCGATATCGGTATTTGGAGATACGCTCATGCTTAGTTTCATCGACTGCTCGCACACCATAAACGGCACGCGGAGCACGATGTCGCTATCGTCGTCGTCGATAACCTCGAGCACGTAGTTGCCGCTCATTTTTACGCGGCACTTGTCGTTGGGTATCTGCAAGCGATAGTGGGTGTAGGGGATGATGGTGTTGACGGAGTGCTCGAAGTCGTCGATGGGATTGCCGTCGAATCCCTCCAGATAGTCGCTCATAAACACGTCTTCGGCTATATCCCAATCGGCCTCGCACTTGGTTATCTGGTAGATGTAGCGATGATAGTTGTGCGACAGCTCGTCGAACGAAATGTTGAGCACATCGTTGCTGCCCAGTCGCATTACGGGTAGCGATGTCCAATTATTATTGACTACAGCCTGCAGCGACTTGATGTGCGAATCAAGCATCTGGTTGCTATAGCCTATCCAATTGGCTGCTGATGAGGCTACAACCACGAAGCCAAACAGGGCAGTGAGAAGGAGTTTTTTCATCGGCGACGTTCGGTGATGATTCCGTGGCGGTAGGCGTAGAGCAGTTCCTTAAGGTCGGCTATCTGCGAGCGCAGTTCTTCGCCCTTGTCGGTATCGGCCACCAGCATGCGATGGGCCGACATCTCAATAATCTGAGTGGTCGACTTGATGTCAATCTCGCGCATGATGGCATCGCGGGCCGATGTAAATGGCTCGTGCTGAACCAGTTGGAATCCGCGCGAGTGATACACCAGCGTGTAGCCGGCGATACCCGTCTCGTGGTGATAGGCCTCAGAGAATCCGCCATCTATCACCATCAGTTTGCCACCTGCCTTGATGGGATTCTCGCCGCTGCCGGCATGTACGGGCACGTGACCATTGATGATGTGGCGAGCCTGACCCTTAACACCGAATGCATCGAGTATACGATCGCAAACCTCCTCGCTGTCGCGCAGCTTGAAGTAGTTGCCCTTCTCCTCGCGGTGCGTGTCCTTATCTTCGAGGAAATAACGCTCAAAGGTGGCCATCTTTGACTTACAGAACAATGGCGACTCGGGGCCGCACCACAGGTAGATAAAGTAGTCGCGCGCGTAATCTCTGTCGACAGAATCGCTCTGGAACGCCTCGCGTATCATCATGCCGATATTGTGCATCAGGTCCTTGCCCGAATAGCTGCGACCAGGATATATCTCTACCTGCTTGAGCGAGCCGTCATCACAAAGCGGGATGGCTGCGTGGAACAGCAGGTTGCTATTGCTGATGGTGTACATACATCCGTGCGAGAGCAACGTGCGTATGTGCTTGTGCAACTTCTCGCTGATGCGGAACGAGTGGTGCAACTTGTGCATCAGGTCGCTCTCTTCGGCCGTCATGCGGTTTGGTTCGGCAGGGTCGACGGTGGGGAAGTTGCAACTCTTCATCTTGTATTGCTTGCCATCTACGGTGCACAGGTGCTTATCGTAGTCGATAGCGCTGAGTAAGCAGCGATCGGTCATCTGCCACTCGGGATGACGCATAAAAATCTCGGCCTCGGTCTTAAACTGCAGCACGGCGATAGCCTTGTGCATCTTGGCCGTAAGCTGTTGGGTCTTATCGTCCATAGTGTTGCCTGGCATCAGCTTGGGCATAAACTCAAGGCACGGGTCGTTGCCATACACGTCGAGCGCGAATGTGGCCAACGGCACCAAATTGATGCCGTACTCCTCGATGGTAGTGAGGTTGGCATAGCGCAGGCAGAGGCGCAGAACGTTGCAGATACAGGCATCGTTACCTGCCGAAGCACCCATCCAGAGCACATCGTGATTGCCCCACTGAATGTCCCACGAGTGATACTGGCGCAGGGTATCCATGATGATATGTGCACCTGGGCCGCGATCGTAGATGTCGCCAAGTATGTGAAGCTGGTCGATGGCCAGACGCTGGATGACGTTGCAGATGGCGCAGATAAAATCGTCGGCACGACCTGTAGAAATGATGGTGTTTACAATCACGCTTACGTAGGCTGCCTTGTCGTTGTCGCTCAGACTCTCGTGCAGCAGTTCCTCGATGATATACGAAAAATCGGGTGGGAGCGACTTGCGCACCTTGGAACGGGTGTATTTGCTGCTCACGTCGCGACACACCTTGACCAGCTGGTGGATGGTGATGCGATACCAGTCTTCGATATCCTTCTCCTGAGCCTTGATAAGTTCAAGTTTCTCTTCGGGATAGTAGATGAGTGTGCAGAGTTCCTTCTTCTCGCTCTCGCGTATATCGTTGCCAAACAGCTCGTTAACCTTACGCTTGATGTTGCCCGAGGCATTTTTCAGGATATGTCGGAAGGCATCGCTCTCGCCGTGGATATCGGCCAGAAAGTGCTCGGTGCCCTTAGGCAGTGCCATGATAGCCTCGAGGTTTATTATCTCAGTTGACGCTTCGGCGATAGTGGGAAACGACTGAGATAACAGCTGTAGATAGTGCAGATCGGCTTCATTATTTGTGAGATGTGTCATATCTTCAGGTGTTTTTTTAGATTGTTACGAAGCTTTTCGGTTGTTTTGTCGTTGAGTGGGGAAATGGGCATGTAGCCCTCGTCGAGCAGTGTGGTCTCGCTGAGTACTTGTATCAGTCGAGCGGCACTCTGGGTGAGGTTGGCCTCCTCCAGTTGCTCGGCCAGTTTGTCGTCGTTTACGTTGTCGCGATACAGTTCGCGTGTCAGTTCGATTACGCCAAGCAGGTTGGGCGATTTAACGAGCTGACGTATGATGCGCATCAGATAATCGGTCTGATCGCCTTGATAGTCGCCCACGATTTCCTTTATCGGGCGCGGGCGAGTGTAGTTGTTGGGGTAGTAGGCCGCAATCTTTGTGGTGTCGATGAGTGGGGCCGAAAGCCCCAGCAGACGGATGCCGTAGTCGATATAGTTCACGATGTTCTCGTGTTCGGCAAAGATAAGCAGCTTTCGCCACTCTATTAGTCGCGGGTCGAACGATTCGGGTGCCACCCATCGCTTGTCGCCCATGATGCCCACCTTGATTATCGCGCGCAGGGCTGCAAGGGTGTTCGGGTCCATCTGTTCCAGAGTGTTCGAGTCGAGTATCTTCTGGTATACGGCAAACGTCTGCGAAGCCATCTCCGCGGGGGTGATGGTGTTGGTGGTTACGGCATTGCGAATCTCCTCGATACGCGGGTTCCAGCCAAACTTGCTGAACGATGAAGTCTCCATCTTGCCAAAGGTGATGATGGAGTAGGCGTGCTGGATGAAGTCGCGCAGATATAGCAGCATGGCCACACGCTGCTGTGGTGGCAACTGTTCGAGCGCGAAAGGTTGCATTTGGCCGTGCAGGGTTATCACATAGCGAATGTTCAACTTCTGCGCGCATCGCAGGGCCTTGGTGTGCAGCAACTGGTTCACTCCATGCACATGGATGATGTCGGCCTGCATGTCACGAGCCTGCTGGTAGAACGATTTTGCGTTGTCGGCCACCTGTACGTTGGCGCTCTGTCGCAATCCCTCTACCAGTAGCTGTACATGCTTGTGTATCAGCTCATTGTTCTTTGAGTAGATATGTAATATATTCATAGTGGCTGAACAGATTCTTCCAGAATATACGCCAGCGCATGGCTTGCCTCTCGATGAACGATGGGCGGAGTTCGTAGTACTTAAGCATATCTACGGCTTGCTGCTTTCTTGTCACGATGAAGTCATATCGACCCCAGCGATAGTGGTGGCGCTTGCGATTGCGCACCTTATGCAACTTGCGCTCTATGCGGGTGATGTGGTCCTTGGCGCCATCCACCTCGACAAAAGCCTGAAGCTTGATGCCCTTCTTGGTGAGATAACCCAGCGTAAGGTCGGCAGTGGTGTCGATACTATCGCTGATGGCCTGCAGCACATCTTCGCCTACGGGTGGATGATTGGCGTTAGCAAATATCAACCAGTCGTTTTTAGCTGCCTTCACTCCGATGTTGTAAGCCTGCTTCTTGCTCAGGGCATAACCCTCCGACTTGGGCAGGAATGTGGTATAGAGGTTGGGGTAATCGTTTTTGAGCAGCTTCAGTAAGTCAGCTGTCTCGTCGGTTGAAGACTCGTCGACCACCACGACCTCATAGCCAGGCTCGTACTGCTGAGTGAGGAAAACTGGCAAGCTTTCCTTCAGCTCGTACGCCTGGTCGTAAGCGGTCATGATGATTGAGAATCTCCGTTCGTTTGTACTCATTGGCTTATAATATTTTTAGAGTTCGTCGCTCATGTAGCCCTTGGGCAATCGGCGACAATTGTATTGCGATGCCATAATCTCGCCGTAGGCTCCTGCCGATCGGATGGCCAGCAGGTCGCCACGCTTAGCCTTGTTCAGGTCTATCTGCTTGGCAAACACATCGGTGCTCTCGCAGATAGGACCAACTACATCGTAGGCCTCACATGGCTCGTCGCTGCTTATGTTCTCTATCTTGTGGTAAGCCTGATAGAGTGCGGGACGAATCAGATCGGTAAATCCAGCATCTACGATAGCGAATTTCTTTACGGCACCTTCCTTTATATATAAGGTACGTGTGATGAGGCTTCCGCACTGGGCCACAACGGCACGACCTAGCTCGAAGTGCAGAGTCTGTCCTGGCTGCAACTTAAGCTTCTTGGCGTAGGTGTCGAAGTAAGCCTTGAAGTCGGGGATGGGCACGCGGTTAGGATGCTCGTAGTCGATGCCAAGTCCACCACCCACGTTGATGTGTTCTACGCGGATGCGATGGCTGATGAGCTCCTGCTGAAGTTCGTTCACGCGATTGCACAGAGCCTCGAAATCGCCCATATCCAATATCTGCGATCCGATGTGGAAGTGCAGACCTACAAACTTCACGTTCTGCATCTCTTCGGCCTTACGTATCACCGTCACCATATCGCGCATGGCGATACCGAATTTATTCTCGGCCAGACCTGTGGTGATGTTGGCGTGAGTGTGTGCACCTACGTTTGGATTCAGTCGGAAAGCCACACGAGCCACCTTGCCCTTAGCAGCAGCAAGTTCGTTGATAACCTCGAGCTCGGGTATGCTCTCTACGTTGAAGCAGAAGATGTCGTTGTCGAGACCGAGATTAATCTCCCAGTCGCTCTTACCCACACCTGCATACACTATCTTATTGTTTGGGAATCCAGCCTTGATAGATGCCTCAACCTCGCCGCCACTCACGCAGTCGGCTCCTAGTCCAGCTTCGCGGATAATGCGGAGGATGCGTGGATTGGCATTAGCCTTTACGGCGTAATGCACCACAAATCCCTCGTGTTTGCCCGCCTCGTCGTTTATCTCCTTCAGAGTGCGGCGCAGTAGTTCTGTGTCGTAGTAGTAGAAAGGTGTCTCTACCTCGCTGAACCTCTCTACTGGGAATATTCCTTTAGCCATTGTCTTGTTTTGTCTCTTTCTATATTTTATTTTTTGAAAATAGTGTCGCTAAGCTTCTGCAGAGCGCGCTTCTTGTCTTCCTCGCGTATCAGGAACGAGATGTTGTAATTCGATCCACCGTAGCTTACCATGCGTACGGGAATGTCCTTCAGAGCGTCGAGAGCGATAGTCTCGAAACCTACGTTGCTCCAGTCCAGGTCGCCAACTACGCAGATGATACACATGTTGGTATCTACGGTCACGGTGCCGTACTTCTTCAGCTCGTCTACTATCTCGCCAAGATGAGCTGAGTTGTCGATACTCATCGATACGCCGACCTCTGATGTGCAAACCATGTCGATAGGAGTCTGGTAGCTCTCGAATATCTCGAACACCTTGCGCAGGAATCCTGTAGCCAGCAGCATGCGGCTCGACTTGATTCTGATAGCGGTGATGTTGTCCTTAGCTGCGATGGCCTTAATCTTGCCATACTCGGTCTTGTTGCTGATGGTGGTACCCTCGGCTTCAGGATCCATAGTGTTGAGCAAGCGAACGGGGATGCCCGCATACTTAGCAGGCTGAACGCATGTTGGGTGCAGAATCTTAGCACCGAAGTAAGCCAGCTCAGCAGCCTCTTCGAAGTGCAGCTGGTGTACGGGCTCAGTGCCGTCAACCACACGTGGGTCGTTGTTGTGCATACCGTCGATATCGGTCCATATCTGAATCTCGTCGGCTGCGATAGCTGCACCAATCAGCGAAGCTGTGTAGTCGCTACCACCACGCTGCAGGTTGTCTATCTCGCCATAGGCGTTGCGGCAGATGAATCCCTGGGTAAGGTAAACCTGTGCCCCCTCGTTCTCCTTCAGCAAAGCGGCCAGCTTCTCCTTGATATACACTGGATCGGGCTCAGCGTTCTTGTCGGTACGCATAAAGTCGAGAGCATTCAGCAGTACGGCCTTGATACCAATCTCGTTCATGTAGTTAACCACCATGTTGGTAGAGATTATCTCGCCCTGAGCCACGATGCTCTTCTCCTCGAAGCTGGTGAACAGCTCTTTGGTAAACGAACGCAGATAGTCGAACTCGCCCTTCAGAAACTCGCGTGTAGCGGCCTTGGTCTCAGGCTTGGTGTAGAGTTCGTCTACGTGCTTGTCGTACTTCTGCTCCAAGCGGTTGATTACCTCGTTAGCGCCATCGGGGTTCTTCTTATAGAGATAGTCTGCAATCTCTACAAGACTGTTGGTGGTGCCCGACATAGCTGAAAGCACTACGAACACTGGTTCGTTAAACTTGGTAACAAGTGCAGTTACCTCCTTCATTCTCTCTGGGGTGCCGACGGATGTACCGCCGAATTTCATAACTTTCATAAGCCTTATGTTTTTAATTTTTTACTTCGTCTACCTTTGGCTCCGCCTTGCGTACTATCACCTGTTCCATCTTGCCGTCCTGACACTGGAACGCTATACCTGGATACTTGTTAACCAGTCCGATGTTGTGGGTCGACATGATTACGGCCGTGCCCTTCTCAGCGATGCTCTTAAGCAGCTGCATGATGTTGTCGGCAGTGTCCTTGTCAAGGTTGCCAGTAGGCTCATCGGCGATGATGAGTTGGGGATTGTTCAGAATGGCTCGAGCGATGGCCACACGCTGCTGCTCGCCACCCGAAAGCTCGTTGGGCATATTGTCCTTCTTGTTGGCAAGTCCTACCATATCCAGTACCTCGTCTATGCGTTGCTCTCTGCGCTCCTTTATGCGCCAACCTGTGGCCTTAAGCACAAAGTCGAGGTTGTGATGAATGGTGCGATCGCCCAGCAACTGGAAGTCCTGGAACACTACGCCAACCTCGCGGCGCAATCCTGGAATCTCCTTTCTGCGGATGGTCAACAGGTCGCGATCCAGCACCATTGCCTCGTCGGCCTCGTCCACGTCGAGTTCGCAATATAGTGTCTTCAGCAGCGAGCTCTTACCCGAGCCCACACGACCAATGATATAGACGAAGTCGCCTTCTTCTACCTCCAGGTTCACTCCCTCCAGGATTTTCTCTCCCGAGCGCTGGTACACGTTTACATTCTTATAACTTATCAGCATAACTAATGCTTAATGTTTAATGTTTAATCTTTAATGTTATTTCATTTTTCCTGCGGCTTTGGCTTCGCGGCGCTGTTTGTCCCAGTTGGGGTCGTGGCGCTTGTGCAGCTCGTCGGCCACTTGCTCTATGCGGAGGCCCTTGCTTGTAAGTAGCACGGTGAGGTGATACAGCAGGTCGCTGGCCTCGTATATCAGGTGCTCCTTTGTGCCGTTGGTAGCCTCGATTACGGTTTCCAGAGCCTCTTCGCCCACCTTCTGGGCTATCTTATTGATACCGTCCTTAAACAGCTTGGTGGTATAGCTACCCTCGGGCATCTGCTCGTAGCGCAGGTTGATAAAGTCCTGCAGCTCGCTCAAGAATGTCACTCCGCTATTGTTCTCCTCGCCCCAGCAGGTGTCGGTACCTGTGTGGCAGGTTGGTCCGTCGGGAGTAGCCTTTACCAGCAGAGTGTCGTTGTCGCAGTCCACCATTATGTCAACCAGATGCAGGAAGTTGCCGCTTGTTTCGCCCTTGGTCCACAGGCAGTTACGACTACGACTCCAGAATGTTACCTTCTGAGTCTTGATGGTCTTCTCGTAGGCCTCCTCGTTCATGTAGCCAAGCATCAGTACGTTTTTGGTCTTGGCATCTTGTATGATAGCGGGAACAAGTCCACCGCTCTTTTCAAAATCTATTTTCATGTTTAATTTTTACATTGTTACATTTTAAATTCTTACATTAATTCCCTCCGACTTGAGGTATTGTTTCAGCTCCGGTATGGGTATTTCGCCGAAGTGGAACACGCTGGCGGCAAGTGCGGCGTCGGCATGACCCTCGGTAAATGTGTCGCGGAAGTGCTCCTTCTTGCCCGCACCACCGCTGGCGATGATGGGTATAGACAGATTGTCGGCCAGCTCGCGCAGAGCCTCGTTGGCATATCCCTCTTTCACTCCGTCGTGGTCCATCGATGTAAACAGTATTTCGCCTGCTCCACGCTCCTGAGCCTCGTGGGCCCACTCAAACAGACCTCGCTCCGTGCGCTCGCGTCCACCTTTCAGGTAGCAATGCCAGCCATCGGCGTCGAATCGTGCATCTATCGCGCACACGCACACCTGCGAACCAAATCGGTTAGTTATCTCGTCGATAAGTTCTGGTCGGCGTATGGCGGCACTATTCACGCTCACCTTGTCGGCTCCGGCATAAAGCAGTCGCTCCACATCGGCCAGTTCATTTATACCACCACCCACGGTGAAGGGGATGTTTATCTCCTGAGCCACGCGCGTCACCATATCGGTAAACGTCTTGCGGCCCTCGAAGCTAGCGGTGATGTCGAGAAAGCAGAGCTCGTCGGCACCTTGCTCGCTGTAGGCCTTGCCCAGAGCCACTGGGTCGCCTGCCGAGCGCAGGTTAACGAAGTTAGTGCCCTTTACGGTCTCACCGTCCTTCACGTCCAGACAGGGGATTATTCTCTTTGCCAGTCCCATCGTTTACTTGTGTTTTGCTATGTACGACAATTCTTTCAGGGCAATCTTCTCCTCGTAGATGGCCTTGCCGAACACCACGGCTGGTACTCCGGCATTTTCGAGTTTCAGTATGTCGTTCATCGACGATACGCCTCCGCTGGCTATCAGGTACAGGTCGGGATACTTGTCGAGCACACGCTTGTACAGGTCGATAGCAGGTCCACCCAGCGTGCCGTCCTTCGATATCTCCGTGCAAAGCACCATTCTCACTCCGGCTTCGATATACTTCTTCAAGAATGGCAACAGGTCCTCATTAGAGTCCTCTTTCCATCCGTTGATGCTTATCTTTCCGTTGCGCACGTCGGCACCCAGAATCATGCGGTCCGGACCATATTTCTGTAGCCACCATGTAAACAGCTGCGGATTTGTTACGGCTACCGATCCCACGGTCACCATCTGCGCGCCACTCTCGAATGCGGTATCGATATCCTCGTGCGACTTGATGCCACCTCCGAAGTCGATTTCGAGATTGGTCTCGGCCGCTATCTGTTTCAGCACATGGCTGTTAACTATGTGCTTGCTCTTGGCTCCGTCAAGGTCTACCATGTGCAGACGCTTTATGCCAGCTTTCTCAAACTCGCGTGCCATTTCCAGCGGCTCGCCGTAAACTGTCTTCTGGTCGTAATCGCCTTTGGTCAAGCGTACGCACTGACCTCCGATGATGTCGATGGCGGGTATAAGTTCAATCATAGGTCTATAAAGTTTTTGATTATCTGTTCGCCCACCTTACCACTCTTTTCGGGGTGGAACTGGCAGGTATAGAAATTATCACGGTGCATAGATGCAGAGTAGGGCAGTATATAGTCGGCCGTAGCGATAGTGTCGTGGCATACGGGCACATAGTACGAGTGCACAAAGTATACGTAGTCGCCCTCGTTCAGGCCCTTGTATAGCGGCGATTTCAAACCGTGCAGCTCGTTCCATCCCATGCAGGGCACTTTGTCCTCGTGTCGCTCGGGCTTGAAGCGCTTCACGTCGGTGTCGAATATTCCGATGCAGTCGGTGTCGCCCTCCTCAGAGTGGCGGCATAGCAACTGCTGACCTACGCAGATACCGAATACGGGCTGCTTCAGGTCGCGAATCAGCACGTCCAGCTTGCGGGCCCTCAGATAGTCCATCGCCTCGCCAGCGTGGCCTTGTCCGGGAAACAGCACCTTGTCGGCCTTCATCAGCAGTTCGGCATCGTCCGTAAGCAGTGGGTCGATACCCAGTCGCTTCAGTGCGTTCACCACCGAATATATATTTCCTGCGTTGTATTTTACTATTGCTACTTGCATTATGAGAATATTATTGTCTTGTTCTTGTAAGTCAGAATCTTGCGCTGTATGTGCTTGCTCACGGCGTGCGAGAGCACAATCTTCTCCAGGTCCTTGCCCTTAAGCACCAGGCTCTCGGGAGTGTCCTTGTGGGTTATGCGTGTCACATCCTGCTCTATGATTGGTCCGGCATCCAGTTCGGCCGTCACGTAGTGACTTGTTGCGCCGATAATCTTCACACCGCGCTCGTAGGCCTGATGATATGGCTTGGCACCGATAAATGCAGGCAGGAACGAGTGGTGGATGTTGATGATGTGATGCGGATACTCGGCTATCATCTCGTCGCTGATTATCTGCATATAGCGGGCCAGCACTATAAACGAGATATCCTCCTTCTTAAGCAGCTCCATCTCAGCCTTCTCTACCTCCTCCTTGTTGCTGTGGTCCTTCTTTATGCTCCACACGTAGTAGGGTATACCAAACTGCTCGGCCACATAGCGCAGATCTTCGTGGTTTGATACGATGCAAGGTATGTCACAGTTGAACTCGCCTGCCTTCCAGCGTGCCAGCAAGTCATACAGGCAGTGACTCATCTTGCTCACGAATATAGCCATGCGTGGGCGCTTGTCGCTGTAGTACAAGCTGAACTTCATCTGGTATCGATGAGCATAGAGCGTAGTGATATAATCGTAGATCTTGTCGCGCGGAATCATGAAACCCTCAAGTTCCCATTCTATACGCATAAAAAACATTCCCTCTACCTTGTCTACATACTGGTCGAGGTATACAATGTTACCCTTGTTATCCGTGATAAACTTGGTAACTTCCGAAATAATTCCCTGCTGATCAGGGCAGTGCAATAGCAGAATTGCTGTCGTTTCCATCTCTTCTTATCTATTTTACCTATAATTTCAAGGCGCAAAGATACAAAAAAAGAATGTAAAATTGCACAGATTCGGAAAAAAGTGCTAATTTTGCAGCCGAAAACATTAGAATTTGCATATTTATGGAATATATGTCACAAGAGGGCTGGGATAAGCTCGTAAACGAACTGAAACATTTGGAGAGTGTAGAACTGCCTGCATGCAAGGATGCCATCTCTGAGGCTCGCGACAAGGGCGACCTGAGCGAGAACTTCGAGTATCATGCCGCCAAGCGCGAACAGGGACGACTGCTGGGCCGTATCAGTTTCCTGCAGAAGGTGCTCGAGAATGCACGCGTCATCGATACCGAGCTTCTGGGTAAGGATTGCGTAGGATTACTCAGCCGTGTAGAGATGACCAATTTATCCAACAATGCCAAGATGACCTACACCATCGCCAGTCCTCACGAGGCTAACCTGCGCGAGGGCAAGATCAGTATCAAGTCGCCTATCGCTCAAGCCCTGCTAAATAAGAAGGTTGGCGATGTGGTAGAGGTACGCGTACCCGCAGGTATGGTAAAACTCCGAATCGAAAGTATAACACTATAACTAATTAGAGTAAAATTATGAACAAAATCGTATTTATTACAGGTGCCACCAGCGGTATTGGTCTGGGTTGCGCCCGCAAGTTTGCTGCCAATGGCGACAAGTTGATTCTTACAGGTCGTAACGCCACCCGTCTGAGCGAGATTTCAAGCGAGCTCAAGGCTCAGGGCACAGAGGTCGTAACACTTAAGTTCGACGTGCGCGATCGCGAGGCTGCTCAGAAGGCTATTGAAAGTCTGCCTGCTGAGTGGACCAAGATAGACGTGCTGGTAAACAATGCCGGACTGGCACTCGGACTTGAGCCCGAATACGAAGGCGACTTCAGCGATTGGGACGGTATGATTGATACCAACATCAAGGGCCTGCTCACCATGACCCGTCTTATCGTTCCAGGAATGATTGAGCGCAACAGCGGACACATTATTAATATAGGTTCGGTAGCTGGCGATGCGGCTTATGCCGGAGGCAATGTATATTGCGCCACTAAGGCTGCAGTAAAGGCCCTGAGCGACGGTTTGCGTATCGATGTGGCCAGCACCGCAGTCCGTGTAACCAATCTCAAGCCAGGACTGGTAGAGACCAACTTCAGCAACGTGCGTTTCCACGGCGACACCGATCGTGCTGCCAAACTCTATCAGGGCATCAAGCCACTCACTGGCGACGATATCGCCGATGTGGCCGTTTATGCCGCCAACGCCCCTGCCCACGTACAGATAGCCGAAGTGCTCATCCTGGCCACACACCAGGCTAGCGGTAGCGTAATCGTAAGAAAATAGGCAGAATTAACGTTAATTAAACGTTCTCGATACAAGATATTGATGTATTTTGCATTAGTGGGATGTATAAAACATTAAATTATAACAAATAATAAAATGAAAACAATTCGTATTTTTACCATCGCCAGCATGCTGGCAGCTGTGTCTCTCACATCATGTCTTAAGGATAACGATGACTCTAACACAGGCCTTTCAAAAGCCGAGAAAGAGTATTGTGCCAATATCGTAAAGGGCAGCTACACCGGAAACCTTATCTATGCGGCCAAGAACATTCAGAACGTAAACGATGTAACCGATACGCTTTCTGTATCATGGAGCATCACCTCTGATAGCACCCTGACCATCCACAATTTCCCATCACATCTGTTGGCCGAGAATATCTCCGACAAGACACTTAAGGAGGCCATTGCCAATTCGCCCGATCCAGATATCGATTGTCTCATCGGTTTTATCACCACCAATCCCATTCAGTGGCTCATCAATCCTGTATCACCCTGCTACAAATTGCAGTTCAATGGCGCCGAGCACAAATTCTATGTAGCATTCTATGCTAACAGCACCAGCTCGTTTGGCCGATACACCTCTAGCACTAATAAGATTGAGATGCAGATAGTAGAGGGCGCCATCTTTATGGATAGTAACGAGACGGCCTATCTCACCCAGGCCACTCCATTCGTTTTGGAAACCAAATAAAAACAGCAAATACATCATAAATAAGGCATTTCTCAAAAAAATGCCTTATTTTTTTGTTCTTACAAGAAAATTTTCCTACCTTTGTGGCCGATAGAATAATAATCAACCCTAAAAATTTAAAACAATGGAACAAGAGATTCTTAATCAGGCTCCTGCTGGTTTGCAGGTTACTGAGATTGCAAGGCTCGATCTGCTGTCGGCAGCTAAGTGGGCTAAGTTTTTGTGTATCGTAGGATGCGTATGTGTGTGTCTTATGTTGCTGTTCGGCATTCTGATGACGGTATTTGGTGCCGCTCTGACCCAGTACATGGGCGACTCACCACTTGGTGGAGCTATGGGATTATTGTATATCCTCTTTGCCGCACTCTACATCTATCCCCTCATCAAAGGATTCCAGTTTGCTAATGGTGCTAAGGCCGCTTGCCTTACCAATGATTCTGTACAGCTGGCACGTAGCTTTGCTGGTCTGCGTTCGGTATTGGTATTCACAGGTATCCTTACCATCATCGTTCTGGTCATCTACGCATTTGTACTTATTCTTGGCGTAGGTATTGGAGCTGCTGCCGCTGTTGCAGCTGCATAATTACGAAACGGTAAATACAAAAAAGAAAGATGGCTGGGTTCCACTAGGAACTCAGCCATCATTGTTTATAACTCCTTAAGGTCAATTAGAAGTTGTAGTAGAAGCCGAAGCTCAGGTTGCTACCATCCAGGTCGAAACCGAATGTGTTGAATGCCTTAGCACCCTCGTGGTCAGCCTTTGAAGTGCTCCAACCCAGGAAACCAGCGTGAGCAACGAAGCTCAGCTTGTCGTTCAGGTTAACAGCTACACCTGGCTTCAGACCGATAGCGAAACCGTTAGTCTTGTCGCCAGTGTAGTCGGTGTGAACATAGTCCAAACCACCATCAACAAACAGGTTTACCTTGTCGAACTTAGCGAAAGTGTAACGAGCGTAAGGACTTACAACGAATTCCTTGTCCTTGTCGTCACCAGCCTTAACCTCGCCATAACCCAGAGCGATACCGATTGCCCAGCTGTCGTTCAGGTTGTAACCGATCTCAGGCATCAGCTTGATAGTTGTGGTTGTGTTACCGTCGTGTGAAGTTGACTGCAGACCAATTCCACCACCGATGTAACCCTGAGCATTCATTGTTGCAGCTACACACACTGCTGCGAGTGTCATAAAAATCTTTTTCATTTTTCTTCTTTTTTAAAAATTAAACATAAACAGTTGACCTCCCAAAGGGCCGCGTGTCGTTATTCAAATCCGGGTGCAAAGATACGACGAAAACTAGATATGGCGTATCAAGTTTCCCAAAAATCTGCAAATTTTAACGATATTTTTGATAAAAATCACGAAAAGAGCCCTAAAATGCAAATTTTTCTTTATTTTTACCACATTTCTGTATCATTCTCATTATTAGATTCTTGTGTGTGCTCGTTTTCGGCCGTGCTTATCGCCTCTTCGTAGCCATTCAGAGCTGCAAAGGGTGCAAACTGCGCCGCACGTGCCTCCATCGACATCGCTTGATGCCTCGACGACACATGATGTTCCATATTAATAATATCCTCGTAATCCATATTTAATGTTTAATGTCTAATGTTTAATGTATTACGCCTTGTGTCCTCCTATCTGATTATTGCGATCCTTGGCCGTGGCGCCCTCTTCAAAGTTCAGTCCTCTCAGTATGGCGTTCTTGCCGAATCGCTGTTTTATCTTTAGTTGCACCTCCTGCATGCGTCGCTCTTTGTCGGTGCGAGCCTTCTCGGCCTGCTTCTGCTTGGCCAGCGCCTCGTAGTCGGTAAACAGATCCAGCTGTAGCGGAACGTTGTCCTGTTGCATGGCTATATGCTCCGGTATCAGGCGGGTCACTGTTATGTTCAGCCGTCGTATCAGCAGGTCGGCATTCACGTGCTTGTCGAACAGCTCTACTGCAGCCTTCATCAGCACACTCGATAGCGATGTGTATCGGTCCAGGTTCAGTGTGCCGTGAGCATGCTTGGGCACGGGCTTGCCGTAGTAGTTGTTGGTTATCTCGCCGTGATACTTAGCGCGTATCTCTGGGCGCGTCAGGCTCTCCACATCGTAGCCCACGGTCAGCACCATCTGGTCGGTCATCAGCTGTTTGCTTACCAGTTTCAGCGCCATTCCCTCGGCCATCTCGCTTATCACCACCCGAGCCTTCTTGGCCGTGTATGGCTCCGTCAGCACCTGTCCGCTGCTCAGCGAGCTCGTCTCCGGCCGGTACGCCTTTACCGCCTCAATCGTACACGGTTCCCAACCCCATGCGTGGTCTATCAGCAGTTCCGCATTCACACCGAACATATGGTATAGCACCTCGTCGTTCTGCACCGATAGTCGCGCCACCTTGCCCATCGTGTCTATGCCGTACATGGCCAGTTTCTCGGCTATGCCGCTACCCACGCGCCAGAACTTCGTTATCGGGCGATAGTCCCACAGTTGTCGTCGATATGTCATCTCGTCCAGCTCGGCTATACGCACCCCGTCCTTGTCGGCCGGCATCTTCTTGGCCACTATGTCCATCGCTACCTTAGCCAGATACATGTTGGTGCCTATGCCCGCTGTGGCCGTTATGCCCGTGGTGGCCAGCACGTCGCGTATCATCTTTATCGCCAGCTCGTGGGCCGTCATCTTGTAGCTGCCCAGATAGGCCGTCACGTCCATAAACACCTCGTCGATAGAGTACACGTGTATATCCTCCGGCGCTATGTATTTCAGGTACGTGCGGTACACCTGCGTGCTCACCTCAATGTAGTGCGCCATGCGTGGCGGCGCTATTATAAAGTCTACCCCGCGAGCCTTCTGATATACCTCAAACAGGCGCGCGCGCCCGCCTATACCATACTCTTTTAGCGATGGCGACACGGCCAGACATATGGTCTTCTCCGTACGGCTGGCATCGGCCACCACCAGGTTTGCGGTCAGCGGGTCAAGCCCTCTGTCCACACACTCCACCGAAGCGTAAAACGACTTCAGGTCGATGGCGATATACGTGCGCTGCTGTTCAGTCATACCTTATTTATTATAGTTCTCTATGGCCTGTCTGGTCTTCTGTCGGCCTATGGCTATCAGCTTCTCCGACTTGTCGTAGTCGAACCCTCCGTAGCGGCTCATCTGTATGTCTACTAGTATGTCGGGGTGGGCTATCTGCGCCATCATCAGCGAGTTCTGTCGTATCATTATCGAACTCACGCGCGATAGCATCGTGTAGTAGTTAAACTCCAGGTTGTCGGGTATCAGTCGGTTCAGTATCTGTTGCGACAGCGACTTGCTCTGCTTGCGCCTTTCGGCTATCAGGTGCTGCTCGTCCCATTGCGCCTTGTAGTCGTGTCCGCTCACGTCCACTCCCAGCAGTATGTCGCCCTCGTGCCGCTCCACCCGGTTCATCGGTATCGGGTTGGTCACGCCCCCGTCTATCAGTATCATCCCGTCGCGACGCACCGGCTCGTAAAATGATGGTAGCGATATCGACGCGCGAATGGCCTCAAACAGACTTCCCTCGCGGAATACCACCTCGCGTCCGCTTATCCAGTCGGTAGCTATGGCACAATACGGTATCGGCAGATTCTCTATCATCACGTCGGGCACAAACTCCATGATAGCCTCTATTATGCGCGTGCCCTTAACCATGTGGTTCAGACTGAACGAGAAGTCGGTCAGCTCCAGCATCTTCTTCTTGTCCACCGTCTTCATCCACTCGCGGAACTGCGGCAACTTACCCGCGGCATACACGCCCCCGATGAGAGCCCCCATCGAGCATCCCGCTATCGACGAGATGCGGTATCCCTGGGCCTCTATTTCCTCTATAGCCCCGATGTGCGCCAACCCCCTGGCGCCACCGCTCGAAAGTACTAATGCAACATTCTTTTCCATACATCTGCAAAGGTACATATAAAAAATGAAACCGCCAAACATTGTTGACGGTTTCTTCATTTTCTTACGCTCCTACACACGACGTAGCTCCCAGTGCTGTCAGTATCGCCGATGCAATTGATGCGATAAGCTGAACGATGAATTTTGCGGTTTCCTTTTTAGTCATAGTCGTAGTCTAGTTTTAGTGTTGTTCGTAAAATGGGGTGGGGCTCAGAGGCCCATGCCCCTAGTGGCTAATTTTGATCCATTTCGCTGTTGTCGTCATCGACGCGGGTGCTGCCACCACCACCCTGATTTCCACCCTGATTCTCAGGATCCTCGATAGTACCTGGGTCAGAACTCGTTACTCGCTTCACCTCCTTGCCGCTGCGGTCGAAACAGGTAATCTGGATGGCGGTATTTGCCAGCTCGTCCTTCAGGTCGACTGTTGGGGTGAACACTATGCGGCGGGTGCTGATCAGTCCGGCTTTAACCTCATCGGCTGTCGCTACGCTCTTGGCGCGCAGACCGAATCGCATGGTTCCCAGACCAGGCAGCGCTACCGAGTGACCCTCTGTGGCCCATGCCTTGATTACCTCGCCTGCAGCATCCCAGCATGCCTGCATTATGCCCTTGCTCACTCCGCTGCGCAGAGCAGCCTCCTTGATCACCTTGTCCTGCGAGAGCGAGGTGTAAATCTCCGGCATCATCACATAGCGGTACTTGCCTGCGTGGGTGCCAATCTTCTGCAACTTTTCCTGTGCTTTAACTTTTAGTGCCATAATTGTTTTAGTTTTGTTTTTGTGTTGTTAATACTGTTGTTATTTACTCTCTGTGTCTCCATTAATTTTGACAATGCAAAGGTACGACTTTTTGGCGAGGTATCCAAAATACAAATGTTAATGAATTGTTAATTTCTGATTGCGGCAATATGCTATAATGCGAGCAAAAAATCTCGCGCACGTGGAAAAATTTTCTCCCACACCTGAGGGATACTTTTTCTACCTCTAGGCGACTCAGTATATCAGATATCAGTTTTCTCATGAGCACCCTGAAATGCAAGACTAAATTTTACTATATATATATTATATATATAGTAAAATTATTATACACATTTTCTTCTCTCTCTACATACCATCGCCTAAAAAACTGATATCTGATATACTGAGTCGCTTGTTACATCACACAATGATTGCTACATCAATAATTAATCGCCTGACTATCAAGAAGTTGCTACCTCCGCTGATGTTTTTCGCAATCCCTTTGGGCTTTGCATGTTGTCAGCAGAATGATGCGCCAATGACTACTATGGAGATGTATTTTCACGAAAGCCAAGCCCTAACTCCCAATGTTTTCCGCGGCTTATCGCGCTTTTGGTATCAAAATCACCTGGGAAAACCCCTCACCAGACGCTACTATTATGTTAGATACCACATGGATCGAAGGCATTACAATATACTTTGATTAGCTTTTTTGCGCTGATTTTGCGCTAAAAACTGCTGGACTACGCCGACGAATCGAAGCAGGATTTTGATGAGTTATTGATCGAACGAAATCGCTATGGGGCGATATGGCTGCACTTCGCAGTGCGCCCATTCTCGAATCGCCGTAAGGTTAACATTATCCAGGCTTAGCGAAATAATGCGGGAATTGTTTGGTAGTTTGGATAGAAAATAGTATTTTTGCACCCCGAAACCATTATGCGCCGGAGTGAAATAATACAAGGAACACGCGACGGCATACCTATAGCTCTGGGCTATTTTGCCGTCGCTTTCTCGCTTGGTATCATCGCCAAGCAGGCGGGACTCTCGGCCGTAATGGGATTCGTTAGCAGCTTTTTTACGCGTGCATCGGCTGGTGAGTACGGTGTGTACACACTGGTGGCTGTGCAGGCTGCCTACGCGGAGATAGTGGCAATGTGCCTGGTGGTGAATCTGCGCTATATGCTGATGAGCGCGGCGCTGTCGCAGAAGATTGCTCCGGGTACGTGGTGGGGGCACAGGCTGCTGATGGCTTGCTGCGTGACCGACGAGATATTCGGTATCTCCATCGCCCGAACGCCTTATTGTCCGCCGGCCTACACGTACTCGGCTGCACTCGTATCTACGCTGATGTGGGCATCGGGATGTGCGGCTGGTATAGTGGCCGGAGGTATGTTGCCCACCAACATAGTGGCGGCGCTGAGTGTGGCGCTATATGGCATGTTTCTGGCGATAATAATGCCGCCTGCGCGGCAGGATCGCAATGTGCTGTACGCTGTAGTGACAAGTATGGTGCTGAGCGGCGCGTGTGCTGTGGTGCCAGTGGTGAGCGGGTGGAGTAGTGGTACTCGAACCATCGTGCTTACGGTGGTGATTTCGGCCGCTGCGGCATGGATAAAACCTATTAAGACAAAGGAGGACGTGGCGCATGGATAGTAGTAGCATCATAATCTGCATAGTGCTGGCCATCATCACCACCAACCTGATACGCGTGGTGCCGATGTTGCTGATAAAGGGAGAGATAAGCAATCGCTACGTGCGCAGTTTTCTGTACTACGTGCCCTATGTGACGCTGGCTGTGATGACATTTCCCAGCATCATACAGACCACCATGTCGCCCCTCTCGGGCGCTGTGGCGCTGGCAGTGGGCATAGTGGCCGCATGGCGAAGGATGGGATTGTTCCCCGTGGCTGCCATCTGCTGCGCAATAGTATACCTGATGGATAGTGTAATAATGTAGACATATGGATAATAAAGAAGAGTTATTTCCGATAGTAGACGAGGAGGGAAGAGTGACGGGCAAGGCTACTCGCGGTGAGTGCCACAGCGGCAAGAAGCTGTTGCACCCGGTGGTTCATCTGCATGTGTTCAACAAGAAGGGCGAGATTTATCTGCAGCGCAGACCCGACTGGAAGGATATACAGCCGGGCAAGTGGGACACGGCCGTGGGCGGACATATAGACTACGGCGAGACGCCAGAGGAGGCTCTGCGACGAGAGGTGCGTGAGGAGCTGGGCATCACGGATTTTGTGTCCGAGCGCATCGACAAGTATGTGTTTGAAAGTGCGCGCGAGAAGGAGCTGGTGTACGTGAACCGCACCGTCTACGACGGCGAGATACGTCCATCGGCCGAGGAGCTGGCCGGTGGCCGATTCTGGACCATGCAGGAGATAGCCGAAGCCATCGGAAAAGGCATTTTAACCCCTAACTTCGAGAGTGAATTCAAGAGGTGCTTTTAAGACTTATAGATAATTATGAAAAGAACTATTCAAAATCCAATATTACTATTTTAGTCTATGATAAAGAAGTGTTTTATTAGAAAAATCGCTGGTGTAGTAGCGTTTTGCAGCGTTAGTGCGTTTTTGACTGCATGTTCGGGAACTGACGACAACCCTGTGATACCACAGGAAAAGCAAATAGAAATAAAAGTGGGCGACCTGACAATGATGATTAACCCACAAATGGGAGCTAGGATTACGTCGTTTAAATATCGCAATCATGAGGTGCTCTCGCAGTTGGAAGGTGCGTACTCGTCTGGTAGTACATTTTGGACCAGTCCGCAGGAGGAGTGGTTTTGGCCACCCGTACCCGAGATAGATGAGTATAGCTACGTGGTGACAGAGGAGGATGGCGACGTGGTGATGACCAGTCGGGTGTCGGAACTGTTGAAGTTGCGAGTTGTGAAGCGCTTTGCTGCCGATGTGGCTGATAGTGCTATCGTTATCACTTACTCGATTATTAATGAGGGTAACGAGGTGCGTAAGGTGGCTCCATGGGAGATAACACGTGTAGCCAACGATGGCGTGATAAGATTCGATGCACCGGCGGAGAGTATTTGGCCTGCTGCTCTTTTGGACTTTATTGATAAGGATGGTGTGGCCTACTACGAGGCCGATGAGGCACCAGAGAACCGCAAGGTGAATGCCGATGGAAAAGGGTGGTTGAGCTATGAAGCTAAAGGACTGGTGTTTACTAAACGTTTTGCCGATTTGACTCCTGAACAGCCTGCACCTGGCGAGGCTGAGATACAGGTATATGTAAACCAAGGAAAGACCTATATAGAAATAGAGAACCAAGGCGCATATACCGCTTTGGCTCCAGGTGAAAAACTTAGCTGGACGGTACGTTGGTATCTGAAACCTACAGAATAAAAAGTATCTTTGCAGCCGATTTATACAGAGATTAAGCCTAATAAGATGGCAGAAGAAAGTAATAACGAGTTTCACAATGTGGTGCCGCTGCAGATACGTTTCAACGACGTTGACAAGTTCGGGCACGTGAACAATACCATATATTTTCAGTTCTACGACTCTGGTAAGACTGACTATGTCTCCACCGTATGCAAAGGTTTTGACTGGGATCGCTATGCTATCTTCGTGGTGAAGATAGAAGTGGAGTTCTTTGCCCAGATAAAAGGCACTGACCGTATTGCCGTCCGCACCCGTACTGCCAAACTCGGCAACAAGAGTTTCCATCTGGAACAGGAAATCTTTGACACTGACACGCAGGAGGTGAAGAGCCGCTGCCTGTCGATATTGGTGCTATATGACTTGGAACAGAAGCTGTCCATGCCGTTTCCCGACGAATGGCGCAAGGCCATCAGCGACTATGACGGAGTGATTAACATCGAAGCGAAATAGGCAAAGAATTAGCTTATGAAGGTCATCCATGTGGACATGGATCAGTTTTTCGCAGCTGTAGAGCAGCGTGACCAGCCGGAGCTTCGTGGCAAGCCGATAGCGGTAGGACACGATGCGGAGCGGGGTGTGGTGTCAACGGCCAGTTACGAGGCACGGCGGTTTGGCGTGCATTCTGCACAGTCCATTCAGGTTGCCAAGCGGCTGTGTCCGCAACTCATCATCGTGGAGCCGCATTTCCAAAAGTATAAGGAGGTGTCGGCACGGTTGCACAAGATATTCCACGACTATACCGACCTGATAGAGCCTATATCCCTCGACGAAGCCTTTCTTGATGTGACGGAGAATAAGAAGGGAATTGAGTTGGGCGTGGATATTGCGCGAGAAATCAAGCAGCGCATCCGTGAGACGACGGGACTGACGGCATCGGCAGGCGTGAGCTACTGCAAGTTCCTGGCAAAGATTGCTTCCGATTGGCGAAAACCCGACGGACTGACGGTGATTCACCCAGACAGGGCTTTGGACTTCATCGCACAACTGAAGGTGGAGAAGATTTGGGGAGTAGGTCAAAAGACCGCTGAAAAGATGCACCGCATGGGTATCTTTACGGGTCTTGACCTGAGAAACATGTCGCTGAGCAGACTGACTCAGGAGTTCGGCAAGATGGGACAGGTGTTCTACGATTTCTCGCGAGGCATCGACAACCGTCCTATTATCAGTGAGTGGGAACGGAAGAGTGTCAGCTGTGAGCAGACCTTTGAATCGGACATCAGCGAGAATGCTGCCGTCACCATTCATCTGTATCACACGGTGCTCGAACTGGTCAGGCGCATAGAGAAGAACGATTTCGAAGGTCGGACGTTGACATTGAAAGTAAAATTCTTAGACTTCCAGCAAATCACCCGCAGCATCACCGTTGACCATATTCTCCGCACCAAAGATGAGATCCTGCCGTTGGCGAAACAACTGATGCAGCAAGTGGAATTCCACTCACACCCCATCCGACTGTTAGGATTGGGCGTTTCCAATCAAAAGATTGCCACACCACAGGAAGAAAATCAATGGATTGAGTTGGAATTGGAATTTGAGCCATGGCCAGAGAAATAAATAAAGAGGAGCAACACCGCAATGGATGCTGCTCCCAACTGTTTTTAGATGTTTCAATCTTATTTAGACAAAGCCCTGCGAGGCTTATGATACCTCGATGGCCTTGGTGACCTTCTGCTTCGGCTCGGTCTTCGGCATGGTGACGGTCAGGATGCCGTCCTCGACCTTGGCAGAGATCTGATCCTTCACCACATCGTCTGGCAACGTGTAGCTCTGCTCGTAGTTCGAGTAGCTGAACTCGCGGCGCAGATAGTGATGGTGCTTGTCCTCATGCTTGTGTTCCTGTTTGTTCTCAATGGCGATGGTGAGGTTGCCCTCGTCGTTGATGGCCACACGGCAATATTCTTTCTTAATGCCTGGAGCTGCAAGTTCCATCGTGTAGGACTTCTCACTCTCCTTGACATTGACTGCGGGTGCTGTACTGTTGGCACGAGGCATCCAATCATTGTTCAAGAAATCCTCAAATACTGTTGGCATCCAACTGTTCTGAAACATTACTGGTAACATAATC
>JAEEGH010001497.1_pt1 | contig 67299 bp, 47 predicted proteins | sample 9134181 | NCBI WGS metagenome assembly JAEEGH01 (sample SAMN16246544, study PRJNA631951) | gut metagenome | biome: gut microbiome; feature: rumen; material: DP-attached | host: Bos | place: Iran: Karaj | collected 2018-10
TTGCTTACATCTTCGACGCAGACTTCAACCTTACTGACACCTTGGTATATAGCGAATTGGAAGAGAACACCTATTGTAACTATGCCGGAGGAGTCAACACTTCAACTTGGCCTGGTGGAGAACACATCACCCCCATTGCCAAATCATTTTTGAGCGGCACTTACCTCTTGGCCACTCAGATCCGCTATCCCGATGACAACATTTACAGCTCGTTGGTCAAATACGACATGTATCACAACCCCATAGCTTTTACCAAGATTGAACACACACCATACGGACGGAGCCGGCCTATCAATACACAAGTGATTGACGATAACACCATCTATCACACCTACTATGCTTTTGATAACATTTACCCCTCCATTGGAGTGGTTCGCTTGAACAGAAATCTAGACGTGGTGTGGGACGTCGTTCTACCTCCTATGGCAAATGACGTTGCTTATGGACATACACTGACCACTTTGCCGAATGGCAACATTGCTGTAAGTGTAGCATCCATGCATAACTCGTATAGCCGGCTATATATTTATTTCATCAACGACGGTGACCCAACCAACACAGCTGAAATGGCTGCCAGCGAAATGCCTTACACCCTCTACCCCAACCCCGTGAAAGACCTCCTGTCCCTCCGCTTCGATGACGGCACCGAGCCCGAGAGCGTTGAACTTTATGACCTTGCAGGCCGTTTGGTCGGCACCAAGCCAAACGGGCTGGAAAGCATCGACATGGGTGCGATGCCCTCCGGAGTATACATGCTGCGCGTCACGACGAAAGACGGGGCAAGCTACCACGAAAAGATTTTAAAAGAATAAAGTTAGGCTTTTTTTTCATAATGATTTGGTTTTAGTTGATATTATTGGGGCGGCACGGGAGCCGCCCCAATAAGACAAAGACAGACAAAAACAGCACTAACACATAAACAAGAAAAACCATGAAAACTAAACTATACACCTTCATCACAGGCCTGCTGTTGGTCGCCTGCATCACGAGTTACGGACAGGAAATCGTCAGTGAGTTCACATTTCAGAATGGAAAGTTGTTTTCGAACACCGACATCTGGGAATGTTCGGATGGTTCTCTTTTGACAGGCATCACTTTCTATAACAGCAGTTATGATGATTACGGCTTGATGGTCTGCAAAACATCGCTAGACGGCCAGCTGATTGATTCGGCGACATTTGAATACGGGAGCCTGTTCGGCATCAACGGAGCTGTAGACAGTTTCATCATCACAAGTCTTCACTGGGACTATGCCGACAGCACTGACATCTTCAACATGACCTTCATCGATGCCGACCTCAATCCTACGGAAACAATCAGCGTCAATTTATTCAGCGGAATCGATCCACAACGTGTTTCTATCGACGAGTGGTTCATTACGCCAGAAAACGAGTTCGTTATTTCCTATTGGACAGATGTGAACATCGAAGGAAACAACTATTGGGCGGATTATGCCGTGCACCATATGATGCGCATCGGCTTTGACGGAACCATCCTCGCAGAAGCCTCCTCCGACGAGGTGCTTCCTCCCAACTTCAGCAACGTGCATCCTAGCGACACCGCCTTGACTTACTGGGGCAATTGCTTTGGCATCTTCAACGAATCGCCCCGCGTCTATTACAAATTGGGAGGCTATATCGGAACCGACGACAACCACCCTTGGCCTCTCATCTCCTATTTCTTTGACGAAGATCTTAACCTGACCAACACCATCGAGTACACATACCTGGACGAAAACACCTATTTTGATTGGGCTAGCGGCGAACATCTCGTCCCCTTCGAAAAGAATACCTTCAAGGAAACCTATCTCATGGCAGCACAAATCCATTATCCCGATGGAGAGTACAGAGCCTCACTGGTCAAATACGACATGGATCACAACCCCTTAATTATCAATAATGTCGAGTCTTCAACAAATACGGGGGAACCTGTGGCTACAGTGGTGGCCGACGAGAACACCGTTTATCACGTATATCAGGCATATCGAGGTTACAGCCTCGCTTTGGGTCTAGTACGCCTCGACAAGGACTTGAACATCCTCTGGGACACCATCTTGTTTTCAGGACAATTCAATTGGGCGCAAGGTAACTGCCTTAAAACCTTACAGAACGGCAATGTGGCCGTGGCCTACTCAACCCCCATTAACAGCAACAAGGACCGCCTCCACCTCTACATCTTCCATGACGGCTATGATGCCATAACCGAAACCAGAACTACCGAGCGACCTTTCGAACTCTACCCCAACCCCGTGAAAGGCCACCTGACCCTCCGCTTCGATGACGGCGACGAGCCCGAGAGCGTTGAACTGTATGACCTCGCAGGCCGTTTGGTCGGAACCAAACCAAACGGTATGGAAAGCATCGACATGAGTGCCATGCCCTCCGGGATGTACCTGTTACGCGTCACCATGAAAGAGGGGATAAGCTACCACGAAAAAATATTGAAAGAATAGAGTAAGGTTTTTTCATATTGATTTGATTTAGTTGATTGGTTGAGGCGGTGCTAGCACCGCCTCAATTATTTGTAAAACACAAAATAAAACGGAATTTTATAGATTAAAGCAGAATATTTTGAATTTAATTGGTATTTTCAAAAATTTCATGCTTTTTTTCTTGTTGAGATCCAGCGGCTTATCCCCTATGATGAAAAATAGTTGAAAATTTTCCTTGACAAAATATTTTCACGTTGTATTTTTGCGGTATAAAAAGGAAAAAATTAGATTAAAACGGAAAGTTAACTCTTAATCAAAAATCTTCAAAAACACATCGCCATGAAAACCAAACTCTACACCTTTCTTACTGGCCTGCTGATGGCCGCCTGCATCACGAGTTACGGACAGGAAATTGTCAATGAATTCACAATCCTAAAAACAAATAAGGACTTTGTGGAGTGCGACCTCTTTGAAAACAAAGACGGCACCATGATATTCAGAACACTGATGTACACTCCGAACATCTTCGAAGATTATCAGCATCTATTTTACAAAATCACGCCTGAAGGCGAGGTGCTTGACTCCCTTATTATCGATGCATACGCCGACTGGAGTTATCTGATGCGAAACCCCTTAGTCCCTGAATCCTACATTCTCACAGAAGACCACTGGACCTTTGACACCATCGATAGCCTATATACTGCATATCTCAGAATGTTTTTCATTGATGCAAACCTCAACATTGATAACGAGATTTCAGTTCCGCTCTTCAACGCCGACCCATCTTTGCATTATGCCACTTGGAATCCCTGGTTCATTGACCCTCAAAACGATTTCATCATCTCTTTTTGGACCGATAACGAGCATCATCTGAGACGTGTAGGCCTCGATGGAACCGTCAAAGCCGCCCATGACGGCTCAGCGATTTTCGCTCCGAATTATGAAACGCAGGCACAGCAACCTGGCGGCGACAGTTTGCTGCTCTATTCGGAAATGGGCTTTGGCACTTTCAGCGAGTCACCGTTGACCTATTACTTATTGGGCGGTTATTATCCAACTTCCGGCCCGTGGCCCATCGTCGGTTACTTCTTCGACGCCGACTTCAACCTCATTGACAGACACCTGTACAAACAATTTGATGAAAATATCGCTTTCGACGGTGGAAACAATGAACACACTGTTCCATTTGACGACAACTCCTACCTGATTGCCGCACAAACATCCAAACTTTCGCCAAACGTTGGAGGCGTTGGCGTGGCCAAATACGACATGAATCACAACCCCATCTGTGCCTCACCCATGTTTGGAACCAACCATTGTTATCCGCAACAGACCAAAATCTCCGAAAGCAACACCATTTATCAGTTGTATGATATAGGAGGAGGCTGGTCCACACACAAATGGGGCTTGATTCGATTGGACAGCAACTTGAATATAGATTGGGACATCACTTTACCCGAAAATCAAATCTATGCATTTTTTGGAACCAGCATGATCATTCTCAATAAAGGAGACATTGCAGCAGCCAGCATTTGCAGAAAAAACATGCGATACGGCGCCACCATCGTTATCCTGCATGACGATTATGACAATACACCCGAAATGACAAATAAAGATTGCCCCTTCATCATATACCCCAACCCCGTGAAAGACCAGCTGACCCTCCGCTTCGATGACGGCTCCGAGCCCGAGAGCGTTGAACTGTATGATCTTGCAGGCCGTTTGGTCGGCAACAAATCAAACGGTCTGGAAAGCATCGACATGGGAGCGATGCCCTCCGGGGTGTACATGCTGCGCGTCACGATGAAAGACGGGGCGCGCTACCACGAAAAGATATTGAAAGAATAAAGTAAGTGCTTTTTTTTCATAATGATTTGGTTTTAGTTGATATGATTGGGGCGGCTCTCGCGCCGCCCCAAGAGTATTCACCGCAAGACAAAAACCAACATCATCAATTGACAAAAATGTCCCAGTTTGTATCTTTGCAGCACGAAACAACAAAAACCATATCTAAATAAATTTCCATACCTAATGAATAACTCAATAAAGCAAATGCTATGAAAACAAAGCTCTACACCCTCCTTACCGGCCTGCTGATGGCCGTCTGCATCTCGAGTTACGGACAGGAAATCATTAGCGAATTCACACATTCAAATGGACTATTGAACAGTAGTTGTACCATTGTGGAAGCCGCCGACGGAAATCTACTTATTGGCAACAACGTATATCCTGATGGCATGACCGCCACATCCGTGGTTTTCAAGTATACGCCCGAAGGCGAACTCTTGGATTCATTGACCTTCCCCTATCGTTCTTGTCTTTGGACATCAAACCCGACTAACCCCGAAACACAGGTGTATGCCGCTTTTGTCACGGAAGGTGCCACAAGTGCTATTAAGATAGCTTTCATCAACTCCGACTTCTGCATCGAAGATGAAATGCTTGTCCCCATCCCAAACACGGATGAAAATTGCACGAGCTATGGGGCGTTTTTCTTCGATACCCAGAACGACATCATTGCCTCTTATTGGAAAGGCGATCAGTTCCACCTCCTGCGCATCGGTCTTGACGGCGCACTGAAACAAGACAAAGAAGCCGAGGGGCTTTTCCCATCTGCAAGCAAGCCCGACACGACAGTTTATTATATGGCTCCTAAACACTTCAACAACTCACCACAACAATTCTCCCTTCTCGGTGACATATACAACCCTTATAGATGGCCTGTCATTGGCTACACCTTCGATGATGATTTCAACAATATCGACAAGCACGTCTACTACCTTGTCAAAGACGAAATTCTGGTCAACGGCGGCATGGGAGAGCATATCATCTCTTTCGACGAAAACTCATACCTGCTGGCAGCTCGAATTGAACATGGATACTACGGTTACGCCGGACTCATCAAATTCGCTAGAGCCAACCATGAGCCACTGAATATCCAATTGTTCGAGGGCAATGACCCATACCACTACAATGTCTCTCCATGCGACACCAAAGTATTGGACGACCATAGCATCTATTTCAGCTATCTGATGCATGTCTCGACAAACAACAGCGTGGCTTTTGTAAGAACCAGTCCCGACCTAGACAAGATTTGGGATTTCACCATCCCCCCGATTCCACAACAAGTTTTCGGCGACGCTAAGATCACAATATTGCGTGACGGGCGTATCGCTTTGGGTACTAATGTCTATAGAGAAGACTACACAAAGTCGGATCTACACATCTACATCATCCACGATGGTTATGACAGCACACCAGAAACTGTTGCCGCAAAAACTCCATTCAAACTCTTCCCCAACCCAGTGCAGGACGTATTGGAAATCGCTTGCACAGACAGCTCCGAGATGGAAGATGCAATGCTTTACGATATGCAAGGCCGCCTCTTGGCCACCTACAACACGGCCACCAAGCGAATTGATATGAGCATGATGCCTGCGGGAGTTTATATGCTGCACATGGCCATGAAAGACGGTACAAGCTACCACGAAAAGATAATAAAGGAATAAGAGTTAGCGCTTTTTTCATAATGATTTGATTTAGTTGATTAGTTGAGGCGGTGCAAGCACCGCCTCAAATTTTTATTAATTATAAAGATTAAAGCAGAATATTTATGCTTAAAAATATAATAATCATATTTTAATCGAAATATATTAAAAAACATACTTTTTTTCCCGACTGAAACACAGCGGCTTATCCATGGTGATGAAAAATAGTTGAAAATAAAGCTTGACAAAACTTTTTCCAGATTGTAGTTTTGCGATATAAAACAACAAAACAAACAATTAAAACGGAAAAATAACAATTTAAATTCAACAACAGAATCTCTGTTCAGGCCATCAAATTGATAACATGAAACAGAAATAACCGAATCATTCACCCACAAAAAACTAAAGCTATGAAGACAAGACTTTACACCATTTTCACTGGCCTACTGATGGCCGCCTGCATCACGAGTTACGGACAAGAAATCATTGGCACATTCACTTCAACCTCAAATAGTCATGGTGGCAATATCACAGAAGCCCCCGATGGTTCTATCATCATAAGTAACTATGTTGGAAACGGGGATTATATGGTTTACAAATTATCACCTGAAGGCATTTTAATTGACAGCATTTCTCTTCCTGGAACAGAGCCATATTATTTTTCACAATTATTGGAAATTCCCAGCGAACCAGACCTTTATATGATTGCTTTTGTTCGTATATACACAAACATATTGATCAAATTCATTCTCATTGATGATAATCTCGTGGTAGTCAACGAGACCAATAAGATCATAGAAATGGAAGGAAGTCAACCTAGCTTTTCGGTCAGTTCCAATTGCTATTTCGTCACTCCAAACAATAACATTATCTTTACTTACAGTCATTTAGACCCCTTGGAAGGGGTATATATCCCACATTTTGCACGTTTCACCATTGATGGTACTTTCTTGGAAGACATGGCTTTAACGGATATTCCTTATGACAGTGGCTTTAATGCACCCACTTGTGACAGCGTGTTGCATTACACTCACACTGGCTTCAAGGTCTTCTGCGAGTCGCCTTTGACCTACAGCTGTTTCGGAAGTTACACCAATAATGACACCATCTATTTTGCCAACTGTATCATCGATAGTGCTTATCATTTTATTGAACGTATCGAATATGCCCCTACCGCCCCTGACATGGCTTTCACGAATGAATATATGGCTGACATTATCCCGTTCAAGCAACCAGATGCCATATCACACCTTATGACAACCAATTTGACCTTGGCCAACCGCAGCGCACCTGCCATCATCAAATACAATGGCGTTGGCAATCCCATCTCCTCTCATTTATTCTCTGATGCGCCAAATGCTTATACAGGCAAAACTATCGTAAAAGATGAAAACACCATCTATTTTTCATACGATTGCAACCGATTTGGTATCTCCAATTATCTCATCCGTATGGACGGCAATCTTGAGGTCACTTGGAAACTTCCCATACCCTGCCCAACTACTCAACAGAATGGTATATGCTCAATAAAAGTGCTGCAAAACGGTGACATCGCTGTAGGAACTACCAGATATATCACCCAAAACAGTTCAATACTTGAAGTTTTCATCATCCGCGACGGCTACGATAGCACACACAAAAATACAACCATAGAATCCCCGTTCACCCCCTACCCCAACCCCGTGAAAGACCGACTAACCCTCCGCTTCGATGACGGCGTTGAGCCCGAGAGCGTTGAACTTTTTAACCTTGCTGGTTGCCTGGTTGCCACAAGGCGCAACAACATTCAAAGTATCGACATGAGCACAATGTCCTCCGGGGTGTACATGCTGCGCGTCACGATGAAAGACGGGGCGCGCTACCACGAAAAGATATTGAAAGAATAAAGTAAGTGCTTTTTTTTCATAATGATTTAGTTTTAGTTGATATGATTGGGGCGGCTCTCGCGCCGCCCCAAGAGTATACACCGAAAGACAAATACCAACATTATCCATTGACAAAGATGTCACAGGTTGTATCTTTGCAGCACGAAACAACACAAATCATATCGAAACAGATTTCCATTCCTATATGAATAACTCTATAAAACAAACGCTATGAGAACAAAGTTCTACACCTTCCTTACCGGCCTGCTGATGGCCGCCTGCGTCACCTCTTACGGACAGGAAATCATCAGCGAGTTCACACATTCCAATGGGTTAATGAACACCAATTGCAAAATCGTGGAAGCAGCCGATGGCAACCTGCTCGTGGGCTTCAATGTGTATCATGAAGACAACACCGCCGATTTCGCAGTGTTCAAGTACACACCCGATGGCGAACTGTTGGATTCACTGACCTTCCCCAATCGTTCTGAACTTTGGGCAGTCAACCCGTTAGACCCTGAGACCCAAGTATATGCCTCTTTTGTGACTGAAGATGCCGCCACCTCTGTGAAGATCACTTTCATTGGCTCTGATTTCAGTGTCACCAACAATCTCCTTGTTCCTATTCCAAACTATGACGAAAGCTGTATAAACTTGGATGGTTTTTTCTTCGACACACATAACGACATCATTGTCTCCTATTGGAAAAGCAATCTGTTCCACTTCGCACGTATTGGACTTGACGGAACGTTGAAGGATGACAAGGAAATCGAAGGCCTTTACACTCCTATAAACAGACCTGATACGACGGTCTATTATATAAGATCCAGGCTCGTTAACACCTCACCACAACAATTCTCTCTTCTCGGGGACATTCAGGGCAACTACCGTTGGCCCCTCATAGGATACTTCTTCGATGATGATTTCAACCTTATTGACAAGCACATTTATCAACTCATCAAACAGGGAATCCTGGCCGATGGTGGCATGGGAGAGCACATCACTGCTTTCGATGGGGAGTCGTACCTGTTGGCTGCCCGAATACAAAGTGGTAATTACGGTTATGCCGGACTCATCAAATTCTCAAGAGCCGACCACGAACCGCTGCAAATCCAATTGTTCGAAGGCAACGACCCATACCGCTATAATGTCGAACCCGGCGACACCAAAGTATTAGACAACCATGACATCTATTTCACATATATGACTCATGCCTCGGCAAACAACAGCGTGGCATTTTTACGGACAACTCCTGGCTTGGACCAAATATGGAGAGTCACCATCCCTGAGATCCCACAACAAGTCTTCGGTAGCACGAAAATCACTGTTTTGAGAGACGGACGTATTGTTTTGGGCACAGTTGTCTACAAAGAAGACTACACCAAAACCGACCTTCACATCTACATTATACACGACGGCTATGATTCCACACCAGAAACTGTTGCATCAAAAGCGCCATTCAAACTCTTCCCCAACCCAGTGCAGGACATACTGGAGATCAATTGCATAGACAACTCAGAACTGGAAGATGCAATGCTTTACGATATGCAAGGCCGCCTCATCGCCACTTACAACCCGGACACCAAGCGAATTGATATGAGCGCAATGCCAACAGGTGTGTACATGCTGCGCGTCACCATGAAAGACGGGACAAACTACCACGAAAAGATATTGAAAGACATTAGTGTCCACTAAAAATTTGGACGATTAAAAATTGAATGTTTAACAACTAAATAATAACAGTTCACTATTATCAATTTGTTCTTTGACATCGTGGTAATCAGTTTTTTCGAAGAGATCTCTGAGCGGAGTCTTGTCGGTTAGCGAGATGCTCAGTATCTGAAGGACCTCGTAGGTTGAGCGTTCAAGTCGCATGTCGTGTTGTAACACGGCCACCAGGCAGAAAGTGATGATAGCAACATAGATTTGCGTCTTCACCGCGTTCTCCGAAGTGCCCCAGAACTTCTTGATTTTGAGGTGCTGCTTCAACCACTTGAAAAACAGTTCTATCTGCCAGCGATTCTTGTAGAGCTCGGCTACCAGCAAGGATTTAAGGCCTATGGCGTTGGTCATGAACATGAACTCGCGTCCCTGTTCATCATCCCAGTATCTGATGAGCCTCATCCGTTCCGGGTAGTTTTTCGACGGATAATACCCTGTCAGCTCTATCTCGGCATCCGAAAGGACGTTCTTTGGCAGTCTGCGTTTCCATTTGACAATCTTGTACTTGAGGTTGCCCTTGGAGCGGATGACAAAGAATGAGTCGAGTACATTGATGCGGTACAGTCGCTTGAAGTCGTTGTAGCCTCGGTCGAAGATGTAGAACGAGCCCGGCTCGTAGGGTATCACATCCATCGCCTTCACGTCATGAACAGCCGCAGGCGTGATGTGGACAAAGGCCGGAACCTGGGTCTCGACATCGTACATCGTGTGAACCTTGATGCCTCCCTTAGTGGTTCGGAATTTGGCCCATTCGAACACGCTCAGGCACAGGTCGATGGTGGTCGAGTCGAACGCATAGACGTTGCCCTCAAGCTTGAAGATGTCCGTGCACCTTTTCCTTCTGGCCTCATCTATCATGTGGTAGGCGAAGTCCTCGAAGATACGGCAGTCTCTGCTCTCGTTGGCCTTGGCCAGGTTGCTCCTTGTGATATGCTTCCCCATTCCGAGAAAGTAACACTTGCTGTGATGGGCTTCCAGTGCGACTATCAAGTCCCGCAGGCTTTCACGGTTAGACAACTGGCCGAACATCAGGACGAGGAGTTGGTTCCAGCATGTGAAGTGCTTGACATACTTGTCGCCATGATACTTGCGGACGTAATCGTTGAACAGACTTCTGTCAAGGAGAGAGGTGATTTGAGAGAAAACGTACTTGTCTTTGTTCATCTGCCGAGGGTTTTCGGCAAAGATAATTTCAAATCCGTTTCACTTCAAAATCTCTGGAATCACCTGATTTTACTACTATTTCAAAGAACGATATCGATTTTTTAGTGGACAGCAATGAAGATATATACCACAGAAAACCATAGCACATACTCAAATATGTTGCATATCAAAAGCAATATTGTTCTTGTCGCCGATTTAATGCGGTATTTTGACAACCCCGACCTGATCGGGTCGAACAATAGGACGTTGATTTGATAAACGAACAACTCAAAAGTCCTCAAGAATGCATAGACTATGAAAATGTATGAGATAACCTTGCTTGATGTCTTGGCAACGATGATGCAGCCCATAACGGCCAACAGCATGTTAAACAGCACCCACAACTCAGGAAACAGATATCCAAACGTGAAAGGACGATTCTCTTTCCATATTTTGACATGCTCTTCATTTGATGCATGTGGATAACATTTCTTAAACCTGCGATTCCATATCCATTTGGAGGTATTCCTTATCTGCTGAAAAACGGATACCTGTCTAAGCCAATCAAACACATGATAAGCCATCCACAAGATGATCCCGTCTTTGAATTTATTTCCTTGGTTCATAATTGACAATTAAATTGTGTTTTGGAATCAATTCAAGCCTTGTTCGTAACTGAGATGACTTCGATGTGGTTCTTCATTAAGCAATGGTCATGATTTCAAGTGCGTAATCCAGTACTGCCATGTCATCCACAAAACCTAGCCCTTTAACGTCATCATGAATGACATCTTGGTCATCGAAGAGATAGGTCAATGCCCATTGAGCAATGTGTTTCCTTTCGTCATCCACATAGCTTTTCAGCAAACCATATAGCTTTTCGACTTTCTCTTTCATTTGCGGAAATAATGTTTCATCATTCCAATTCGCCATAAACATCGTATAGCGGCTATCGATTTCTTCTTCATCCATGACACAACCCATAATCTGTTTCATGGTTGTTTGGAATATCTCCTTCGTTTGCGGCAGACTTAATAGGTCGCAGAAAGTCGAAATGTTGTCGGCCTCATATTCTTTCTGCAATAAGGCACAGAACTCCAAAAACGGCTTTGCAGGAGCCACTTTCTCGCCCAAACTCACTACGCCTTGGATATAGTTGGAGAGGCTGAGCGACATTGAAGACTGGATAATCAACCCCTTCTCTTCTTCTGTCAATCTGAAATCGCCCGAGTTGAGACCTTCCATTGCCCTAATGGTCAGTGCCTTGTCCACAAGTCCCATTCTAGCCAAAACCAGCAACAAAATGGAAGGAGCTACCAAATAAGCCGTACGATAAGTGGTGTCGTCGAAGATTTTTCCAACGCTCTTGGCACCAAGTGCCCAATTCTTCGACTTCACCAAAGTCCATTCAAAAACCTTTCGGAAACCTACCATCGTGTCAATAATTTCGTCAAACCGTTGCTTCGTCAGCAAATGCTCACCTAAGATGGCGATGCCTTCGGCTCTATAGTGTTCAAACATCTGCATGGTGTTGAACAAGGCCACCAGGGCATCATTTGTGTTTTGAGTAAAAAAATTGGAAGAATTGGCATAAATCTCCTGCCGTAAAGCATCAAACAGCTTCCGGCTCTTGACCAACATAGGCTGGTCGGCAGCATGAATCATTTCATGGATGATTGTACTCTTGAGCAAGACGTTATCACTTTCCTTGAAGGCGATTTTAACTGTCACCTCACGAACAGTAAAGATCAGCCGGTCGCTTCGACTCAGTTGGGAGTTGAAGCTGGCCAATACGGTGCTCTCATCCTCGTCTGTTTTTTTGCTGCGGTCGGGTGCGATGTCAACCACGATAGTTTCGGGCAACGACTTGCCCAAAACATTGGTAAACACAGTAGTGGCAGCATCCCTGAATTGTCTACGGATGCTTTGCTTGGCTTCCTCTATCTCTGCCCGAGAGTAATCCTCCATCAACAGGGCAATGCCAAGTCCTTGGTCGTCTTTAATGATGACTTGCATAGCCAATTAATTCTGCATCCAAAGTTACTTTGAACGTACAGGGCGAACAGTCCTTTCGGCTTTACGATTTTCATAATTCATCTCATAGTACAGTTTTTCAACCCCATTTGAGTCTTCTTGAACATAAAACCAAAAAGATATGGCACATTTTGAATCTTGTGGATAAGGCGAGCTCGACCAGTATTTACCCAAATCTGCATATTCTCCAGGCAAAAAGATGCTCTTTCCATTGGATGCCTTACACAGCATACCCGTCTCGCCATTTTGGGTGGTCCAAGAACACTTGGTGTTTTTGTATAGTTCCACCCACTCCGTATCCGTCGGCGTGCGCCATCCTTTCTCCCAGCCGTATTTCTTTTGCAACTTTTCAGTATCTTTCCAAACCAAGAAATAACCAGGCTCCTCAGGTTCGTATGCGCCCACATTACAAGTGGCCCATAAGGTTCCGCTGGGCAAACCGAGATCGACATATTCATGGCTACCGGTGACCGTTGCCTCTTGTTCTTCTTCAGTGGTTTTCGCCTGTCCAGACCCAAAACACCCAGCGAAACAAACCATTGCCATTGCAAGCATTAATGCCGCAAAAACTTTTGTTGATTTACTCATAGCTTTTTTTCCTTTCTTTTTGATTATTAAATATTCTGTTTTCTATTATGTTGATTCAATTACAAGATTTACGCTGAAGATGAGCCTTCATTTCCGTCTTTTTGAACAATGAAGTCTTCTGGGAGAATGCGTTTCATGAACTCAGGGTCTTTCTTCTCCTCTTCAGATGCAGCCCTGTAACGCCTATCACGGCTTCTTTTCAGCATGGGCAGCAAATCGTTTTCGACCACTCTCGCATTGCCAAAGTGCTCATCCTTCTTTTGCGAACGAAAATAAGCTATCGCTTTCTCTTTGCACGCTTCATCAATCATCAACCAATTCGCTTCATTTTTCGCACTTGTCGCCTTGTTTAGTAGGATTTGCCACAACTCTTCATCTTTATAGTCCACAAATTCTATGATTTGGAAACGGCTTTCCAGGCCCTTGTTGACGCGCATCATAGCTTTCATCTCGTTTGTGTAACCGGCCATAATGACACACAACTTGCTCTCATAATCCTCGTTGGTAATGTTGCCCACAATATCGGCTACCACCCGAGGATTATCCCTCAACTGATAGGCTTCGTCGATAAACAGCACTTTGCCGATATTGTCCTCAAAAAGCTTGTCGATTTGTGCCGACGAGTAGGTCAAAAGCTCGGCGCCGCGCAACTCGGTCATTGGCGAAGCGTCGTTTGAGGTGAGTATTCCTATCTCTTGGAGTATTTTGCCGATGATTCGGGCGATGGTGGTTTTGCCCGTACCCGGATTACCCGTAAAGATGAAGTTCAGTTTGGGCAACTCTGGATCCCGATCCGGGAAGTATTGCATCATCTCGCGTTGGGTCTTGCAGTCATAAAACAAGTCTTCAACCGCATGCTTCACTATGGTTTGGCCAACCATAGAATCCAACTCCTTGAGCATTTTTTCCTTAACCAGCAATTGTTGGTCGACAAGCAGCCTCAAATCATCTGGTAGATGTTCTAAATCGAGTGGCTCGATGCCGCCTTTCTCCTTCTCCCTATAAGCACCCATAATCCTGTTCACCAGATTCTCCATCTCCCTCACATTACCAAATTTCTTGTTGCGGTAGGCATATTTGAGTGCAATGATGGTTCTCAGGGCATTCCTGAACTTTTCCGTTGTTTCAATATGAGCGTCAAGAATCATCTTTTGGGCAATCTCGAACAAATCCTTGGGCTTATAATCCTCAAACTCAAAGAGGCCGAGATTGTTGAAACGGCTGCGGAAGCCCAAGTTGCCTTCGTTGATCAAACGTTTGATCTCATCGGTATAACCGGCAAATATGACGAGCGAATCGTTGTTTTCCTCCATAAACTGAATCAGCACCTCAATGGCTTCTTTTCCATAGTCGATGCCATTGTCGCGGTCGCCATGCCCCGACATCAGCCCGTAAGCCTCGTCGATGAACAGCACGCCTCCCTTGGCCCTTTCGCACACTGCTCGGGTCTTGGGCCGTGTCGAGCCCACGTATTCCCCGATAAGCTCACTGACATCAACTTTCACGAAATGGCCTTTTTCCAAAAGTCCATCCTCTTTCAGTATTTCGCCAAACAACCGTGCCACGGTGGTTTTTCCGGTACCAGGATTGCCCATAAGCGCCATATGGGGACGGAACTTGACACCGTTCTTACTATCACGGGAATCCTTCAAAGCTTTCTCATACTCTTTAAACTGCTCTCTTACATTCTCAATTCCCAAAAGAGAATCGAGCTTTTTTCGAGCCGTGGCCGTGTCCATCCTCTTTATCAGCTCATTCAAATCCCCAATAGGATATTTTTTGAAGTCCTTGATCAGTCTCAGGGTGACCTCCTTGTTGTTGGAAGTCTTGGACGGAAGGCCGTTTTGCCACAAGCGACGAACGATTTTTTCCCATTCCAGGTGACCGAAAATATCATCCAGCCCGTCGTCCATCAGGCGGCGACGGTTGAGTATGTTGCTGATTTCGTCTTCCTGGGGATCCGACAAAAAGAACAGCGACTTAGGCAGTTCACCATGCAAGTCTTCCTTATTCATGTCAATCCAATCCTTGAATGGCGACCTGAACAGGAACTTGTTACTGTAATCTTCCTTGTATTTTTCGTCAAAGGCCCTCCCCCAACCGTAGTTATATATTGCAATGAGCTTTAAACCAATTCCCCTGGTTTCATATGTCGTTTGCAAGCGTAAGAGTTGGTTTTCATACACTTTTTGTTCGGCTTCACTGTATTCCAAGGTATTGGGATTGACAAAAACGACCGCCACTTTCCTCTTCGGGAATCGGTCTGTCATCGAAATAATCTCATAGAAACCGACATTATTAAAGTCAGCATAATATTTTGTCCCGTCTGTCCCGTCTTTTGAATCAACTACTTCGAGTGGGTTTCGTACAACTGGAGCTTGCATAGTTTCCTGCGCATATCGTATGGGTCTGGTTTTATGAAACGGTCCTCTGCCTGCAAAAAAGTCTTTCTTGCCAGTAGAGTTCTCTTTTTTCGTTTCTCCCTGCCGTTCGTCACGCAAAAAGAAGTGCGTCAATACATCCTCTTCATAGCTCCAGATCTTGTCATCGTAGAAAACGGCGGTATAGCCTTCTTGTCGCAAATAAAGGTATAGCGCTTCATAAAAGTCATGCAAACGCAAATCCTTGGTCACGAACACCTCGGCATCGCTATGTACGCCATAAATAGCCGTGAACAAGCCTTTGTTATTGATGTCTAAAGCATCTATCCTTTCCGTTATCATCGATTCCTGCGTTGGCGTAATTCATCCTTCAGTCTTTTGGCAGCTCCTTTGCGTCTTAATTCGGTGCCACTTTGAGCCTGCTCCATCTTGCCGTCACCCCCACGAAGTGGCGCACTTAATTCTCCCAATTTATGTCCACTCTTCTCAATCTTGGCTTTGATTTGTTGCATACGCATCAAAAAAGTGTCTCTTGACTCTTTTTTGTCATTACGATGGAAGACAATCTTGTTGACCACCTCATCTCCTCGTTCCTCATTATAGATAATGATGGAAAGCTCTTCTTTCGTAGTAGGATTATATAGTATGGCGAATGTCCCTTCCCTAGCATCTTCTTCATCTTCACCTCCTATGAAGCTTGGATTTTCCTTCAATTCCCATCCTTTCATAACATCGAGAATATCGTTCATTACCACAATTCGTTCTTCGCACAATATTCCCAATCGGACGGCTTCCTCACGCAGACAATCAAGCTCCTTCTCCATCCCTTGCATCTTTACAATCAGTCCATCCAATTCTTCCACATCGGCTCCTTCACTATAGATACGTTGCTTGACTTTGTCAATATCTTCCTCCAACTTGTGGAACTTGCCATGCGTCCAATAGTCAGCTTGCAATTCTTCCTGTTGGGTCTCATCATAGATGGAATTCACCTTCAGCTGCATACTTTCCTGCATCATGCGAAGCAGGGTATCTACGGTAGTCTTGGCCAGATTCTGCTTGGCTTGCCATTTGGCCTGTTCGCGCACGGCCTCCTTTTCCATAACTATAGTTTCGTCAACCAAATTGTTGACATCGGTGATGGTACAGGACGCGGGGTTAGACCTAATTCCAGTAAGACGCCTTTCCAATAGTGCAATTCTGTCGCGCTTAGCTTCTGACGCGAAACGGTCAACTGGGGTACGCTTTCTGACCGCTTCAAGCAAAGCCAAGGCCCGACCCGCAGCCAGTTTCTTCTCGTTTTCTTCACTCTCGCGCAATTCAAACAGGGTTTTCACACCTTGTTGAAGCGTTTCTATCTCTGTTTGCTGCAATGCGAATCTTTCATCTATATCTTCCTGCAACTGAGCAAGATTGTCATTCATTTGTTGCAGCCCCTGACCCAAAACATCAAGACCTTCGCTCAACGACACAATTTGTTCCTGTTGCTCGCCCATCATGGAATACATATCTTCCATTCGTTCATCAAAAGCCCTGTTTTGTTCATCCACTATGGCTTGCATTTGTTCCGTAAACTGCCCTTGCTGTTCTAACATCGATTCCTGGAACGAATCACTCAGTTCTTGCAGTCTCTCGGCATAGCGTGCATCGTTTTCCAACAGGCTTTGATTCACCCGTCGGGCCTGGTCGTTAATCTGGGCACCAAGTCTTCTTTGCATTTCCTCGATTTGCTGCCTCAGCTCCTCTTGGTCTGCTTGGCTGTAGGCTTGCTGTGCCTCTGCCATTCTACTCTCAGCATCCTTTGATGCTTGCAGCAAGGCTTCATTTTTGCTGTTTTGAATCTCGGAACGCAGTTGACTACGCAGACGATCTATGGCTCTTTCCAAGCCGTCGTTGATTCCTGTGATGTCCGTACTTTTTACATCTCTACTCATATTATTTTTTATTGTTGTTTTATCGGTATTCCTATGGTTGTTATCGATTGAGGGTCGACGGCCACCCGTTCAACATGCCGCACCCCAGTGTTCATCGTGTCAAGAAAAGCGTCAAGCCGATGCGTCAAAGGGATGACCCTTTGGTTGGAAGAGCCTCGGATGCCCACTCCGTCGTTAAGCGATTCCACATACTCGCCGTCAATGAGGACATCCACCTGTCGCAGCAAGGCTTCAGCATCAGGCAGGTTATGGAGTTCCTCATGCCTAAAACCCGTATAAACAATGACCGTCATCTCCGGCCTTTCCTTATGCACCAGTTCCAACAGCCTTCCTACCCCCTTGGCCTGCAAAAAAGGCTCTCCTCCACTAACGGTCACGCCGTCCATATTGGGACGCGAAACAATATCGTAAGCCAAGGCGCCGATGTCAATGTCGACACCACCGTCCAGAGGGCGGCTTTCGGGCGTGATGCATCCCGGACAACGGCGCAGGCATCCTTGAGTCCACAACACATAGCGTCGTCCCGGACCCAACACATGGCTGCCGTAGCGGCACACATCAAAAACCCTAATACTGTCCATGCTTGGCTTTACTCCATTTCTATTGTTTACTCACAAGGTCTTCCAGATTCATCTTATCCCGCAAATCCAAGATATTACGAAGTTTTAGATCCGACGCATCAATTGACCGTCGTGCTTCTTGGATCAGCCTTTGAATTTCAGACGGCTCTTTAGACGACTTGGCTCCGCTCGGGCTGACCGACTCCAGATATTTCAGCGTCTCTTTGTTCTTTTTGATATGCATCTCCGCCTTGCTTTTCAAATTCTCATACTCATTGATGACAGTTTGTGCCTTCTCCTGCACTTGTGGCACAAACTGGATGGTGTCAATCTCTTGGAGTTGTTTCATCGCGTTTTCAGCGAAAAACAACAACAACACAGCGCGTTTCAAGGTATTCTCTTCCGCAGAGATACTATCAAACTCAGACTTTATCAGATTTTCACATTCCTTGAGGTTGTTGTCACCTCGCATCATCTCTTTCAGACTCTCCATATGGTATGGTTTTTTCGTTGGTTTTGAGTACTATGTTTTTCTTTTGGCCTTGGATATCACATACCGTGACATAGATGTTTTGGAAGCCATCCACATACGTTTCCATCGTCAAAAATTTCACGGGAATGCCATTAACTGCGGCATCTTGATTCTTGTTCGGGACAAGTTCTCGCCAGGTTATATCGTTCCAAAACTTGGCTTTCAGCGTTTCGGGACCAAGGGGAACACAAAACAGCTCATGGTTTTCGCCGCAATACCGCCCTAAATTCGATGCACCATAATACAACTGCATAGGAACACTCCATAATTCATCAGGTAGAATATAGGAATGCCAGTAATCGTTTTTGAAAGCTTCCCTGTCATAAGGCTCCATCACGACGACACGGCATGAAGCCTTGCTTTGCAGAGCAAACCTGAGGGCATAGTTTTTCAGAAGGCCAGCTTCGTCAAACAAATAATACGGTATTTCATTTGCCGCTTCATCATCTTGTCGTTCTTCATTGCAGAGAGACGCGACCAAGCCCTCCAAGGCGAGTTGCTCAGACAAGCGCTCATTCAGTCCTTCGATGGGCAACCATGGGTCGTAATAGTTGTCATAAGTGTACTTGCCTCTGTCTTGGTCAAAGAAATACATCAAATTCAATCGAAGCATATCCTCGTCGGAAAGCTGTTGCAGCAAGTCGCCTATCTTATGGTTGACGATGAGCTTCTCTTCGATACAAAACCGTTGGATGTCGTCACGCCTGCATCGATAGAAAAGCATCCTGTTGCTTTGTACATATCCCAGCACAAAGGCCTCTGACGCTTGCATCCTGTTGATGGCATACCAGGCGTCAAGCTCAACATCCGACACAAAGTGTGGATTCTCCAGCCGTTGTTGCACCCAAGAATTCATAATATCTTTACTCCATTGGGAACTTCAGCATCCTCGAGCAAACGTTTCCTAAACAAGCCAATAAAGACAAGCCTAAGATTCTCGCAACCTTCAAAAGCGCTGCTCCCAATGGATCTTACACTCAGGGGTATGGAAATTCTTCTCAGGCTGACACAATTCCGGAAGGCGCCACTTCCTATCGATGTAAGATATTTGCCTAACTCAATCGAATGCAGCAACTCGCAATCCTCAAAAGCTCCGTCTCCTATGGAAACGACCGAATCGGGAATGGAAACCGACTGGAGTTGAGAGCAGCTTTCAAAAGCATTGTCACCAATCAACGTGACTGAGTTTGGAATCACAACCCTTTGCAGATTATCGCAGCCAAAAAAAGCGCAGTCGCCTATCAGTCTTACAGAATTGGGAAGCCTTATTTCTTGCAGCATCTCACAATGTTGGAAAGCACATTTTCCTATTGTGGTGACTGAATTGGGGATGGTTATGGAGGCAAGGCTCTTACATCCCCGGAAAGCCAGTTCACCTATTGACTTCACAGAATCGGGAATCACAACGGACTTCAAGTCTTCGAACCCTTCAAACGCACTGTTTCCAATATCCGTAATACGTTGTCTGTTTAATTCAGAAGGGATTTCTATTCGGCCACTCATCTTACCTTTGGCATAGATTACGCCATTGTCGACCCTAAAGTGTACTTGTTCCTCAACCAACGGGATATTACAGTCAGTACAGAGTTCATAATCTTCAGTAAAAACTCTTTTACATTGTGGACATATCATAGCAATTCGATTTTATATGAAAACCACGATTCTACCCGCTATTTCACCATGATAGACGCTACGGCCTCCTATATAGATATCGCCACGCCCGTTTTCTTCACTGAAATAAGCTTCGCCTTTTCTGTCTGTGTATTGATCAGCACACCCGCGAAACAATCCTTCAAAAACAACGGAAACTCTCTTGTCTTCAACCGGTTTCCCGTCTGATTCGTTAATAACTTGAACTATGAACATTTTTTTATTTTTATAGATTTGGGTTTACGCATCCATATTGACAATATCTAGCAGGTTTCCAGTTTTTTGGACATCCCCACGGGAGGCCATGTTCCGGACAACACATAGATTCGTATTTATTTTTCAAGGCGATGTATTCATCATCCAACCTTCTCTTTGCCTCACTCAACGATTCATAATCACTTTCCAACCTTTCCTTTGCCTCACTCAACGATTCATAATCGCTTTCCAGTTTTTGCTTTGCCTCACTCATTGCCTCCAATTCTTTCTGAAGCGAGGCGACCGTTGCATTGAGTTCGTCGATTTTTGCCTTTCTCTCGCCCAACTCATGCTGAAGTTCCCCTCCCGAGGCCATTTGCTGTTCATAGAAAGCCCGCTCTTTCTTCAAACACTGTTGAAGCGCGTCGGGCAAAGGATCAGGAAAAGAGACCGCCATTCTGCCGCAATTTGGACATATCATAGCTCCCTCTTGAAGCTCGCTATCACAAACTCTACAATTCATAAGGAACGGTCTTTAATTAGTGCATATATTTTTTATATTCCTTGTTCTCCATGAAGGTGTGCCAATCATTGTTCCAAGATTTGAGGCTATAATTAGGGATTGCCATTTTTACCGCTTTCTCGATTGAATTCTTATATGAATTGGATACCACATCCGACACTTTTGATTTATTGAATTTTTGCTCCAGACACAAGTAAGCTGTCATACCTGCCCAATAGTCTAAATCATCATTAATACCACCTCTGAAATCCTCTTCAAGATTGAGTTTGTCACAATCACCAACCGAATATAGCCGCCCATAACTATTGGAAAAGTATTCCGCCAATCCTTCATAAAACCAAACAAACGGATGTGATGTCTGCGTGTAATCCCAATTGCTAAAATACATAAAATGGTTCATTTCATGCCATAAGACTTGCTTCGAACGTTCATCTTTGGTGTTTTCGCCAATCTCGTGGTCCGGCACTTCCCAAGCTTCAGAAGAGAGGATAACCCCGTCTGTAATTACACCATCTAAACCATACCTAAAGCAATATAAACCGATTGCCCAGGTTCCAGGGTCGCCATGGCCTAGCTGTTCACAAATACTTCGAAAATCCTTCACCGTCTTTGCCAAATAGATGGGTAGTTTTCTTCCATTGAGCGAGTCAGGGTATGGATACTTCTTCATGAAGAGTTCACCGACAGGAACGGCTTCGTGGGCATAGCGTTGGCAGATCAAGGCCTTGTTCCGTTCAACAACCGAGTCTTTCGTGGAATAGAAAATCACGAAAAGATTATCCTCAAGGCGATGCATGCTGTCGATATCCTCATAACGGTTCCAATCAGTTGAATCCCATCTTAAAGAGTCATAAACACCTCCAACATCGGAACTGTCATTCCATAGTCCATTGAACCAATCAATGGTGGATTGGGGGATGTCAGCCTGGGTGAGGGGACGCTGTTCTCCAAACAGATTTTTCAATACAAAATAGGCCATAATGCCGCCGATTGCTATCGCCAGCACCCATTCCAGTACAATTGCAATAACATTTTGTTTTCTTTTCATTGTATCAAGCATTTGGTTCTATTGGGTAGAATTCTCCATCGAGCATCTTTTCAAAACCGGCAGGAACATGACCAATGGAACATTTCCCTGCGGTTTCAACATAGAGATAGTCTTTGCCTTCTTTTGAGAACACGGCCTCTTGATATTGTCTCAACGAATCAAGACCTTCCATAATTTCGAGTCCCACTGCGGCATGACTGCCAAGATTAGTGTCACCAAGCAAGTAGCAACAAGCAAACCCGCATGCGGCAAATAATGCGCCTACCAAGGCGGCATGGCAATCACAGTCTCCGTGCTTATCATGTAATGATTCCGAGGGGAACCTGCAATAATCCTTGTAGGCTGTACCTCCTTCAATAAGAATGCCTGTATTATGCCCTTCAACCATCAGTTCATCACACAACTCATCATACTGGTATTCTATGTTAGGCGGCTGGCAGATAGCCATGATAAGCTGGATCTTTTCAATTGACGATAGACTGTTTTGGCTCGAAAAAGCATTGATTAACGCAGCCATACGTTTTACCTTGGAATAGATATCCCCTTCTTTGTTGTCAGACCTAACTTCTTGTTCAACCATATTGGCAGCAGTTTTAGTATAACCGCCTTCATACATTCCTTGAGGTGTTCTTCTAGAGGGATTTTGAATTCTCAATTCCATTAGTTTATCTTTGTCAAAATACAAAGACTCATCAAACTTAAGAGATCTGGTAGGCGTGTTTAGCATTGCGACTTGATTGACTTTTTCTCCATATTTCTCGTCTTCGTCCTTGGCGAGGCCGCTAGTTCCATTCTTATTCTCTGATTCCGAATTGTCTTTGAGCTTTTCTTGTTTCCGTCTCCTGCCTTCAGTACGGTCGTCATCGTGGTATACTCTTCTATTTCCTTCTATTAGAGATCCGCCATAACCTTCAATAGGCCAACGACGCGCGTTGTAAACTGACCAGTTGAGTATAATTGTAATCAAGGCGCAAACAAAGACGGGAAAATAATCGCAGTCAATCCAGAAAATGGAGGCAATGATTCCACAAACAGAAACAACAACCAACCATACCATCCATCCTGTGACACCCACATTGAGGTTCATCTTTTCAAGGAAAGACTCTAAGGTGTCTGTACGATCCATTAACAACAATCGGATGGGATGAATGATTAATAACCATAGCACAAAGAACCAAGCAATAAGATTTGTGGTCTCGTTCAGCATACCTCCCAGAAGGGGGAAAAACTTGTATTGAGCAATACGCTGGAACAATGAGAAAAGCAGCAAATAGATGCAGAAAGAAAGCAAAACGGTAGGAATAGGTCCTCTCCTCTCTCGTTGCGGAATCTCATCAGGGTCGAGAATAAAACCTTCGTAACGAGCTAACAGCATAGCAGCAGCGGCTCTGCAAATCATTGGAGTTCCATTGTCATCGTTTTTCTTGAACGGGTTGCGCCAGTCTTCTGTACAATAGCCATAACCCCAAGCCATCGCCTTGTTGTCCCATCCCACAGGATAGACATGGAGAAAACGCCATAGTTTGCTGCACAACATAGCGTAGAACGTTTTACCGTCTTGAACGGAAATGCCATTGCTCGCTTGTTTGGTTTTAACTTTTTTCCTACGGTAGCAGTTCTTTTTGAAATAGGGCCAACTGTCCTTGAAGCCAACTCGATTCTCCGCATCATCCCTTTCTTCTTCAATATATTGAAGCACATCCTCGTCCGGTTTTTCTCCTTCGGTTTCCCATTTATGCTTTCCAAACCAATCTCTTCTCGGGCATTCGCAATCACCAATAAACTCTGGCGTATCAAGAAGTTCGCCATTCAACCAACTTTCCCTATCAGCGTAATACTTATAAATTTTACCATTGTCGATATAACCTACTGGTTTGTCCAAATTAGGTGTACTTCCTCCTTCTTTGTCATACTCAATCAAATAAATCTTGCACACACCATTTTCATAAATGGCACCTCCAACAGGTTTACGACCATGGCTTTTCAAATAGATAGCATGGTCGAAGGCACTGTCAAGATCGCCGCGATTCTTTTCCACATAACCGACCAGTTTATCCTTGATGGTCCAACGGATGTTGCGAATACGGCGAAACAAGCCCAGCGGACGCTCTTCGGTGTAGAACCCATCATTTTGATAGTAGTAAAAATAAGCTCTCTTTCGAAAGATAGGTACGATTAGCGTACGCCATATCCAAACAATCAAAGCGGCAGAAATGCGCACAATGATGTAAAGAAGAAAGATTATTAATATCAGTTTGCCTAAATCTTTAAGATTATTTATTAACTGGCCGATGGTAATATTGTTTAGAACTAACATTATTATTACAAATTAAAATCATTAACCATTCCAATATTAGTAATTGAAAGTCCCTGAAGTACGCTCAGTTCATACGCACCTTTCCTGGTGTCATACATCCCGGTTTCGTCCTCCATCCTCAATATTCTCCTCCAATGAGATGAATCTTCAGGATGACGGTCAGGCACAACAATACTTGCAAAATAGAATGCCGCATCTAAAACATCTGCCGATGGGTAACTTCGCTCGCCAATTACACCACAGACAGAATAGCGTCGGATACCAACCATCCATTCGTTCAAGTTGTTATCCAAAACCAAATCTGACAATGTATTAATCGGTCGACCCGCAATATCAAATGCAACATCTTCTTTGATGTATTTTAGCAATTCATTCCAAAACTCAGTTGCAGCATCTTCTTCTACATCAGAGAACAATATGGATTTCAAACGATTAAGTAAACCATTATTTGTGTTAATCATCAAAGCGTTTCTAAGAACTCCATAGTGAATCTTATCTCTTTCTTCCGATCCAGTACTATCAATAGCTTCTCTTCCAACAATATCTCTACCAAATTCATTGACAGAGACTGTGACGCTGGCATTCACCTGATTTGCAGTTAATACACGTTGGCCTTCGCAATCACCTAGAACGTCCGTCTGGAATTTGTTCTCATCAAATAATTCAGCTAATTCTGAGTCAAATTTGACCTCTGAAACGCCAAAGACACTATCTATTCTATCAGTGATTTTATCACAGATACTGATTGCATTCTTATAATAATCAATCTCACGTTCAAGAGTTGAATCATAAGCAGACATTTGCAATCGATAAAGTCGCCATCCAACATATTCCTTGATTTTTACTTTTATGCCATCAACAATCCCAAAATGATACTTCAAAACGGCCCATAGAACGCAAATCAAGAAGCAGGATGCCACCAGAACAATGCTACCCGATTGAGTTACAAGCCATGGAGTATCAATGACGCCAATTGTATTTAGGCCTTTAATGATTGTCAATAACACAGTGGGAAGCAGCACTCCCAAGAGCACTGAACGCACCAATAAACTCAACGGAACGGGATGGAACGACAAAATGCGCTTAATCTTATTTAAGATGCCATTGCCCGTAGAATCGTTTGAATCTTCTTTCATCCCTTCTGGTCCCATCGAGTTGGCGAACTTCCTGTATGCTTTGTCATACTCGCCAAAATTCCCCAATGGATAATCCGTTAAATTCGGAAAATCAGTATTTTTGCCATCAGCCGTACTTCGATTTCTCAACCTTTCAATCGTCGTTTTTTGCAAAACAAAGAAGTCTTTCATTTTCTTCAACCTTGAAAGAAATTGCTTCATTCCAATGGCGCGATTACCCTTATTATCCTTATCCCAAATAGTTGATAACTCTTCTTCAATCCTCTTTTTTTGCTCAGAATCACAAATAAGACTTTCATATTGATTGTCAAGATGGTTTTTATATTTCTCAATTGTAAGGAACGAAAAACCATCGACATTGGAGCGCAGTTGGCGCAAAAGACCTCTTATGTATTTTTTGAAATATTTAGGAATTAGGTATTTGGAGAACAATGCCCATGGAGAAATCGGAGACTTGGGGCACAATTCGTCTGTAGGAAGACTATCATAACCACCTTTTAGTTTCCCATAAATGGACTTCCATCCTAAATCCGACTCAAAACTATCAGACAGCGTGGCCGTGGATTCCTTATGCCAATTTTCGCCCAATTCGTCGGTTAAAAACTTGGAAGCAATGGCTTTAGTTAATCCACGGGCGACCCTTTCTTTCTCTTTACTTGGTTCATAATTCAAAGAATACGCACCTACCACATTGAATGGATTGCCATCCACATGACTTAACGTTCCTTGAGTCAATGCCAGATGATAAACTATCTGAACCGTCAAGTCAATATCGTGTCTTTTGCCATCTTTATCAACAAGTTTCGCATAACTGTAATTCTCACCATTGTTATCCACACGGTTGCAATCACCCTGTATGAACACCGAGTCAAAGGGATTTGAATCTGTAGACAGACTCCTTACACGCGAATTCAATGCTTCTCCTTGTTGAAAATCCACTTTTTTAAATGGGAACAATCCGTAATACCTGACTAGGGATGCGACTCCTGCCATAAATGAAGCAGCAACTTTGCGTTTTCGCAACTCCTCAACAATGTCAATCGCCAATCCAAAAGTCTGGTTTGAACCTATAACCACCACAGTCAGACTAGCAACATCAAAATTACCGTCTTCAAGCCTATAAGCAGGAACATCCGCCGGATGGCCTTCAATGTCAATTGAAAGGTCGCCAACATTTGAAAGATGTTCGATTTTCCACCAGCGATGCGTCTCCACATTGAAAGCATTGCCAAATTCGTTCCTTGAAAACGCCAACAATTGTCGATTCATCTTTTGGGCGAACCCGACTTCATCGCTAGTAGTGTCTATTATCCATATTGGACATAACTCATTATACTGCATGAAACGCTCTTTTAGTTTTTACGAAATACCAGTAGAAAATCTTTAATCATTTTTTTCCAGTCCATATTGGAGTTGGACGAGTCCTCATCTTTTGGCAAATCATATTTATCCCAAAACTCTGAAATAAATTCAGTTTCTCTGACCAAAAGTCCATAAGCCAGATCCCATGTTTCAACGAGAGCTTCTTTTGCGCATTCCTCGTCTAATTCTATTTCTGAAAGTACTTTGAACCAGAAATCAATATAATCGTAGAATTTTTTGATGTCACTATTATGGTATTCATTCCCAAGCACAAGATCAATAGTCTTCCCATTAGGGATATAGGATTGACGATCGTGGTGATGAATAAAATCTTTCGTAGTGTCAAATCTAAACCCTGTTAGTTTACTGCCCTTCTTTATCTCTTTAAAAAACTTTACAGAGTCACTCATCTTGGAAGCTAAGATACCAGTTTCTTTATGTTTGTCAAGCAAATAGAAAATAGAAGTGGTAACCATCTTAAGAACTGCATTATTGTGTCCTTTCCATTCGGCCTTAAGTGCATCGACATATTTCGTTTCCTCATCAATCCTACTTTGCTCCGCTGCTTCCCTAACATTCTTCTCAAAGAGTTCAGCGATACTGCCACACCCATTATCCCAGAAGCGCAAATCAATATAAGGTTGATGATGACGAGGCTTGGATTTATACCCCTTCAAATAGCCATCATAATAAAGCAAGTATTCTTCATAATATCGGTAGTCGTCAATTGGGTGTCCAAATTCAACATACAGTTTTACAACTCTGTCAGTAATAGTGTTGTCAGAAACCCCCGTCTTTTCCATTTGGTTGTAACCTGGAGGGAACAGGCCTGCATTCAGCCAAGCCATCTGCGCAAAGTCTGCGACATAGATAGACACGTTTGGTTTTGAATCCATCTCATACCTCGCGGCTAAAGTAATGGAATCAAATGATTCCAATGTCTCAATAAGACCTTTTCGCTCATCTTGGGACAAATTCAACCCGGTAAAAGGTTTGCTCAAAGTAAGTGATTTCGACAGGTCTTCCGCTTTTTCTTTTACCACTTTTGAGTACTCCTCAAAAGCGACGCGGATATTGGCAGCGAAAGTATCGGTACGACCCATCACAAAATATGAATTCCATTTTTCATTAAGCGCAAGCTTGTCAAAACAATCGTTCTTATACGTATAGATAAGATGATCCCTTCCCAAATCATAACTGAGATCCGGACCGGTTCCATTTTGGAGAACCAGTGAAGCATAATCTTGTTCTACTTCGTTGCCTACTACCAACGTGCTGTTGACCTTATCATAAAGCAAACCGAGGTTAGGATAAACGGCCCTAGTCCTATCCGATAACAACCCATTCAAGTATTTGCAATAATTATCCTTCCAATCCGACACCTTGACATCATCTAATTCAAATTCGGCAAAATGGATAGCGTCTATAGCCTTTTGGAGGTATTCTTTACAATCGTCAAGGTAACCACTATTGTCGAATGACAAATTGCGGTACACAATATAGTCAATAAACTGGTCGAAGAAATCAGCAAACTGTTTGCGCCTTTTCTCTGACGCCTTAATCCCATACTTTTCCAATTTGGCCTGCGACAAATTGGAAAACTTTGTTTTATATTGTCCATCGTATGAAATGTCTATTGCTTTCACCAATTGCAGAGAGTGGTTGAGATTGTATTTTTTCAACCAGTTTACACAGGATTTATACGCAAGGTCTTTAATCTTGTCGAGCATACCGTATATTGCCTCCGACAACTTATTCCGACTCTCCTTGTCGTTACAATTAACAAAAATGGTTTCAATTGAGGGATTGTTGTCCGACACCGACTGCATAATCTTAAACACCGCTTCCAGTCCTGTGTAATCATAATTGGAAAGAACCTTTGTAAGCATCGGCATAATGCTTTCTTTTTTACAGCCATCAATTATTTTCTTAACTTCCTCACCAAACAACGAAGTGTCTTTGGTTAAAACGCTTGATGGCAGTGGTTTATCATCACCAAGAAAACCATAATACAACATCTGATGAATAAACCTGTCTTTTACGTATTTCCTTGTTAGTTCCTCCCAGGTTTGAGCCACAAACATGCCTGTGGCTGCAAAACCCTTGATGAAAGGAGCACCCGCAGAATTGAACTTTTCTGTTCTAATGTGATTGCTAATATTAGAATCCAACGTGTTGGCAGCTGCTCTTCCGACCTCAAGAACAAACAAGAAATTAGCCACATTTTCTGACCTCTGTTTATGGCTCAAATCCATACCCTCTTTTGTCACCGAGTCGAACAGAAATGCATTTTGGAAAACGTCAAACTGGAAATGTCTAACATCGTTATCACAGCACCTATATTTATTCATTTGCATACCTGCACGAGAATCGAGTATCTCCTGTGCTCTCACGAATCCATCCTCATCTTGTTCACGCTCTGCATCAGAACAATAGCCATAATAGTCCTTCAAAAAACCATTAATTTCATCAATAATGGCGTAGGCGTTCAACCTATATGCCGCATATAAAGAGGACTGTTGAGAAACATCCTTCAAATAACCTTGAGGCATCACCAGCAACAAGTTAATGGGCAACTGGGTCGCCGCATAGTCCTGCCTAATCCTGATTTCATTCAACATATAAAGAATATCTATCACGCACCCACTACCTGTACCCCCACACGTACCTGAGACAACATAGATTTTGCGAATCGCGGGCTGGTTATTATCATCGATATAGCTCAATTTTCCGGTTATCGTCCTTCTTATTTTATCATAATCAGCAAAAAGCATCGCCCGAGATAGCATCCTGATACCTTCAGCGCCCTTGGTCAATTCTTCCTTGCTTACAATTTTTGTGTCATACCATTGCAAAAACTGGACATACTTTTTCTTAGCATCATTAGTAATGTTAGGATCCGCCACCATTTTTGCGGCGTTTAGAATCATATTGGCTATAGAATGTCCTTTCTTTGTTGCTCCGCCAAGATGCACAAAATCCGGTTCAATAAACGGATACCATTCTTTGCTTGACTCGTCAGTATCCAGATATAAATACTCATTATTATTATCCGCACCATGATTACGGACTTTCATCGCAAATTCTGCAACAGAGGCTATTCCGGCGCCTCCAAGACCGATAAATAAACTGTTCATATAACGGTATGGTTTTTATTATTTCAACTATTGTTACTTAAGTATCAAATCTGCTTCTGAAAACTCGTATGGTCTTCCGAAGCCGTCTTCCACGGTAATGGGACCCTTTAAGATGTTACCCTTTTCCAATTTTACTCCTCCCTGAGTCATGACAACATCATTGCCATCAATCAGTACAAAAACAATCTTCTTTTTGAACACTAAGTTTAATGGTCCCCCATTCTTTGCCTTTACCTTAACCAAAAAACCAGTGTCTGGAATTCCCCAATCAGTATTTTCACACTTTTCAGGTTTACCTATACAAAAACTCCTCATATTCTGAACAGTGAAATCTGAGGTTTCCCCCAACATATTTTTACAAAAGAATTGCTTATTCCTAATTCTTCCAGGGATAATCGTATTCTTCAACAACAAGACCAAGAACACGAGGGCCAGAACGCCTAGCAGCACAATCAACCAGAAAGGCCAAATGAACACCAACGGCCCTTCAGCGTGAACTGTTGTTTTCTGGGGCAGTTTGTCGAGCAGTCCAAGTGCCTCCATGTCCATGGTGAAACTATTCGCCTTCTCGTCCTTGTTGACTTGATAGATAAAGTGATAACCCATCTTGTAGTCGGCGGTTTGGTTTTTGACAAATATTTTCCCTCTTTCAAAAATCACCTTGCCGATGTTCTTGCTTCCTCCTCGTTTGGCGATTTCTTTGTGAGAGTCAAACTCTATTTCAACGATTTGGGGAGTATTTTCCTCAAGAATGCAAGTGTCAATAACAATCCCCCTAATGTATTTGGGTGCTTTAACCTCCTCCTTGTCAAAATCGTATTCCAACGTCAAGTTCTTGTCCTTAGCAATCATGGAAGAGAACAAAACCTTCGAACCCACCTCATTAATGTCATAGGTAATAAGCTGCTTGAGCTTGTCAGCATAAATGACAAACTTCGAGTCTTCCAACAAGTCACCCAATACTGCATTAATATCGTTGCTGTATTCAAAGTTGGGAAAGGTACCCTTAACCAACTCAATGCTTTCCAGAATCTGGTTTTCATCCTTGGCTTCATGCGAGAAATATGTGGAAAGCGTATTAACAGGAACCTCAAGGGTGTTGAATTGCTGGCGCAAGTCGTTCCATTCTTTCTCTGCACGATGCCTTGACCCAGGAGCTTTAGTCCCAGGATCATCCATAATATCAGAGAAAACCACAACGAAATGAATATCCGATTTGTCATCCGACTGAACGAGTTCAACAACTTTTTTTCCTAATAACACGAAATCAGTATGACCTCTCATCAATCTATCATTCATCACATTGTCATATACATAATTTAACTTTTCAACTATATTAGGACGACTATCCTTTGTTATTTCCAATCGAGTTTGTTCCACCTTGGCGATGGTTCCAAAACTAACAATCTGAACAAAATTCCCATCACCGATGGAATCAAAAAAGCGAGTCAAAGCGGGAACGACCTCGTCTTTGTGCTTTCCCATAGTGGCCGAAACATCAATGGCAATAATGTAGTCTGTCTTCAGTTCCGACATTTTCTTGCCATACTCCTGCATGGCAACGGGATACGTTTTCTTCATCTTGGTCATGGCTTCTTGGGCATATGCCTCCAAGCCAAACAGAAACATGGCACACAAGGCCACAAAGAGTTTGATTGTCTTCATATTCATGTTCTATTGGATTAATTTGAGTTGCAAAAATAAACCTATTTATTGATAAAAACAAAAATTTAATAGATTTATTTACGTTTTTTAGTTTTGTCGGTCTTCAGCCGCCTCTCCGGCAAACAATTTGGCCAAAGTTTCCAATGGTTTGGGCTCAGTCAGAGAGCGTTTGTCGAGATATGGCAATTTATGCGATTTATGCATAAATTGCTTAGAACTCTCGTCCAATGTACAAGACGAACATACAATTCTACTTACAGTTTTTTCCTACTTAAAACGCCCAATTGTTTCTTCCTTTTTTCGTAGAAACAGCCCATCATACTATAAACTGTCATTTAGCACAATCCTAAATCCCAAATCATCACTCTTATAGTCTTCCGTCCAATTGCAGGTTCGAGCCACCCTACATTCGGCAGCCGTAAAACGCCAACTTCCTCCTCTGAAAACGCGCGAATATCCATACTCAGGCCCTGTCGGGTCTTTCAAACGAGGGATTTTTGCGTAATAACTTGGTTGATAATAGTCCTTGCACCATTCCCATACGTTTCCGCACATATCATACAGCTCCAATTCATTCGCGTTCTTTTCCCTCACAGGATGAGTGCTCTTCGTGTTGCCAAAATGCCATGCAACAACATCGGGATCGTCGTTTCCGGAAAAACTATATCTTTGGCTTTTGTTTCCACCCCGTGCAGCATACTCCCATTGTGCTTCAGTAGGCAAATCAAACACACCTGTTTTGCCGTCCATTTTCGACTCATAATGCTTATGGAAATCGTTTAGGCGATCTATAAACACCAACACATCCCTATAGCTAACATTCTCCACTGGAAGGTCGTCCCCCTTGTGTACAGAGGGATTCATATCATTCATAAACGCCATCCACTGCCGTTGTGTCAGCGGAGCATCGGCCATTTTGAAAGACGACATCTCAACTGTTACTGAAGGCCTATCTTTTTCAATGATATTGCCCATAACAAAGGTCCCTCCCTCAACAACCTTAAGTCGTTTGATGATCTCAAGGTACATCTTTTCCTTTTCCTCTTTAGGAGCTTGCATCGGAGAAGCGTTCTTTTCGAACTGGCAGGGCAACAACAACCTGAAGCCAATATCATCCGATTTGAACTCAGGAATCCAGTAGCTTGCCCACGACTCGTTTTCCTCAGTAACATCACATTCATTTTCGCCAAACCTAAAACTGCCCCCACAATAATAGTATGTACTTTTGTCCTGTTTGGTTTGCGTCCATTCCCAAACATTGCCCATCATATCGTATAGTCCCACCTTGTTAGGTTTTTTCTTACGAACAGGATGTAGTTCTTTTACATCAAACCATGCACAATCTTCAGCACTATAGTTTCTTTTGTATTTACGCGGAGGCACACCTCCCAATGCGGCAAAATGCCATTCGTCTTTTTCGGGTAACCGAAAACGCAAACCTGTCTTGTCGTTAAGGATGGTCAAGAAACTGTCTATATCATTTTTCGAGACGTTTGTAATAGGAAAGTCTTCTCCGATTGTAGATGACATGTTGCTGCTTTTTCCCATAACCAATTCCCAAAGACCTTGGGTCACAGGTGTCTCTCCCATCCAAAATCTAACATGACTTTCGTTTCGTATCACCGCCATTTTGTCCAACACTTTTGAAGAGATACGTATTCTCTCACTAACATAGGGTGAAATGAAAGAACTTTCCGCAGGCGGATTCGGCTTGAGCATCCCGTTTTGCGGTCTTAGTGCCAAACGACAAACCATTTCACTTTCAACCTTATAAAACTTCAGTTTCAATACATTCTCTATAACGTGTCTGTCATTACCAAGGACACCTGGGTCTACTGTTTGCAACATATCGTACGAGCAAATATCCAAATGTGCCCGACTCTTGGTTTTCATCCGTTCTTTGATTGACTTTCTCTCCTCGCCATTTGCATTACATATCTTATCCATCTCATCTTGATGAAGAGGTCTATACCCCATCGTCAGTTTCTCCGTAAGCCACCTACTATGCTCCGCCCTAATCATACTCTCTTTAACATTATTTGTACCCCCTAACAACCTAGAAACATCCTCTTTTGACGAAAACGGGGTAAGGCCTACTGAACGAAGCTTGGAAGCAAAACTGTCAACAAGATTGATGTTGGCCCATTTGTTTACAATTCCCTCCTGTTCCCACATCCGGTTGCTATATTCTATCAGCGCATCAATATGGCTGCTGTTCAACGTTCGCCGCTTGTAGACAGTTAATGCCAATTTTGCCATAACATTATCCAGCACATCGCCTTTATAGCAATTCTCCAACATACCAAATGGTTTGAGTTTCTCATATCTTTTCCATTCACTCTCCCCCGTGGCAACTTTCTGAATCAAATCGAAATTGTCTTTTTGGTATACAAGAACCTGCAGGACTCGTTTTAATACTATTTCTGGAAGATATAAAGCCGTGGCTATCGATTTCTGAGGATTGTTGAAGCATACTGCAATAGTGCAAGTTTTGCTTTTGTCTGTAACCACCTCGGATAAATAGTTGCGGACTTCTTCTGACGCAATATTGCCCTCGACGAACTCCCACTGGATGTCCATGAAGTTTTCACCAAGATGACTGTATTTGGAGGACTGTTTCATTGGGTCATCCAAATCCTCCCAAGGCCTATCCAATTTGTCTTGACCACATATGGAAATCCTATTTCTGCAAAGCTCAAACAATGCCGCATATCGACCCTTCAGATATTCTGCCTCTTTATTGGCTTGTTCGTCGATGAAGCTTATCGTAGTCCTGTATCCTTTGGTGTGATAATTAGGCAAATGAAACAACAAAGCCGTTTGAATAGCAATTGCCACTCCCATCTGGTTCATACCTGCGATAATCAAATGAACAGCCTTGTCAGTGTCTTGACCAATACCATGGAGGACACCATCGTCATCCCTATAACAGTCTATTGGCAAATACTTTTGGACTTTAGATTCATCAACTCGATTACCCGGAATTACTGCGTAATTGTCAATCAAAACCTTTTTCGCCCATATTTCATGGACATTAAACGGTACAAACTCGAGATTTGCATTGAGCTGTTTATAGATATGGGTCGACTTAAAAATGGCGTACGTGCTTTGGTATTCCAAATCAACGTGACATAACAGTTTCACGCTTTTCCATTTTTTGATGGCTGTTTTTGGTATTCTTTCGCAATACTTTGAAATCAATTCAAGGCAACGCATATTGAACGAGTCATGGTCGTCTTCGTTTTCGTCCCCCATATCCTCGCCAAGGATGTATACTTCTCTTGCTTTCTCCAACAACAAATCATCAATATCCTCACCAGAGGTCCTTTCCCCAAAATAGAAAACGATTTTCTCTTCTTCCTCCCTATTCAATTTCAATTGCAGTTTTGACCTTTCCAATTCAACGTTTTTTCTTGTCTGCACCAAGATGTAATCCGCTCCCGACCTTAACGATTGTTTGATGATGGTAGGGGCTTGCTCATTAACACCTATGACTACTACATAATTGTTGAACCCCTTTTTGTATCTAATCAAACCTTGATTCCATTGGTTTCTATAACTCGACAAAATGCTGACGAATGAAGACAAGGCCAAACCTGAAAGGCAAAAAATACCACATATGGCACTAATCAATGCGATGGCATGCCCTCCACCACCTTTTGAATTAGGAATATTACCAGGGTCGGCAAACTGGGACACCACTTCCCACACAATTCGGACACTAGGCGTATGGCCTTTAGCATCATATATGCCTTCGACACTCCAAACGTATGAAATGGTACATATTAGTGCTATCACCAACGCTATGGCCTGCACAGAATACAAAGCCATCCCCATTCCAAAGTTGGAGAATAATTTTCTGTCCCTATGAACGGGTTCATTCATCCAGATTTTCCTAACAATTACAAAATACAGCGTCAACGTTGATAGGGTAAGAATTATCCTTAAAGCCAACATCCAATTTCGGTATTTTTCAATCGAAACCGCTGCGTAGATCTGTTTTCCGATAGGGTCAAGAACTACCCAAATTAGAAAGGTAGCAATTGCCAAAACAACAAGCATATTAAATGAAAAGACTATTCTTTTCTCGTGACGTGAGAAAAATGAATGAAGTCGGTCGTCAAATGAATCCAAAGCATTGCCAACTTTTGTCCACAGACTTTTTTTTTGTTTTTCTCCTGTTTTGACATTCATAATTTTCATTTTTTTATTTGCTTTCCAAAATGAATTTATACAACATACTATCTTCTCAAGAGTTCGCTTAACCAAACGAGGATAAGAAAATGATAATCAATAGAAAATATTATTACTTCTCATATTACTCACAATTACACCTATGAGAAAAATGATTTTTTTATCATTTTGCGTCTTGGTATAACCATCAAACAGAGGAGCAAGTTTTTTCGTGAAGATACGCCAAATCTCACCATCACAAGTATCCTCTTTGCCCGTGGAGGCCTGACAATACAATCGCTTTATTTCTTCCTTTATTTCGTTTGATTGTATTGCAAACACCTTGGCAATTTGGTCAAAATAAATCTTGTAATCTAGATCGAAATCACTCACAGCTTTCCTCAATTCAAAAAGACTGTGGGGATGGAAACGTAAAACCTTATTATTGAGTTGCGCCAAGAATAATCTATCCCCGCGAAGTCCCATCTCCTTAAACGAAACCTCCGACTTATCCCCTGTTGTGATAGTAACAATTGGCTCGTATTTAGACTGGTTCCCAAAGAAGGCTTCAACACAATCCTTATTTTGAAGTGAATCCAAATATTCAAAGAAGCAATCGTACCAACAAAGAGCAATAAACTTATCAAACCTTTTGGCTTCATGTTTTGAATAGGCATATTCAAGGTCGCATTTCAGAAAATCTTGATGAATATGGCACCCTATTTCACCGCTCTCAATCCTAGGTCGAGCCTCCTCATAAAAACCGTTCAACATATCAAAATACTTATAGTCAACAAAACTATAGCCCGAAACAAGCTTGATAAACACAAAACGATGGCCAAGGCTCGCATCCTGATAAAATGGAACATTCCCAACAGGATGTGAAGGATCAACACAGGTAAATAGCTGGGACTCACCACTGCAACACCAGTGCTTATCTTCTTGCGGAAGCCTGCCTTGTGAGGTGGGATAGAAAACTGGAACAGAATGCACAAAACGGTCGATATATGCATCCCGAGCAGCGTCGTTATTCGAGAAATACCCATCAAACACCGGCTCCAACGGCATGTCAAGCCATGACTTTACAGCATAATTGCTATCATTCATAGCATCTTCTACAAACACTCCCACTTCATTGACAAAAGCTTTAAACAAAGTATCGAACTGGGTTAGCGGGTTGCCCCATGCCATGTCGGTAAACCAGTGCATTTGACCTGGCACCCTTGACAAAACAGCTTTTATGATAGGCACCATGAATCCTCTTTTGTTAGCAGGCACTATGGAAGTGTATAAATCCTCGAAAAGATGACCTTGAACCCACGACTCGTCTTCTTGAACAAATTCGCTTACAGGTGGAAAATAATCCACACACACATCTTTGGCTGTTTCTTTGAAACAATGGGCAAGTGTATGATAAGCACCTATGCTTTCGTGAAACTTATCATGAAAAACTTGTGTCATTCCCAAAAGGCCCTTGTGACCAGCGTCTCCTCTGCGCAAACAAACAAGCACACCGCTTTTTTCATGGGTAATATTCTGAATGATGTCCTCAATATGTTGTATTGCAAGTTCATCAATACAGGCTTGTTTGTATTCCCTCATCTTGAACACCAAATCGCCCATAGCCCTTCTTCTAGCGAACCCACGTCTGTTGTCTTGAACAATCTGTTCAATTTCGGATTCCAGTTCCATTAATGGACGACGATGCCAGAGACTATGTCGGCCAAGTATATCCATTCTGAAAAAATCATCAACCAAAGCAAGCAAACAATAGGTGTATTCCAAGCCATAGTCCAGAATGCATTCATCAACACCTTGTTTCAGGCTTTCCTCAATTCGCTTTATCCAAGCCATTTTCGAATTCGCGGAAGCCTTATCGGAATTGAACTCCGTAGACAACCGGTAATCCACATATTTGCACTCATTGACAAACATTTCGCCCAAATAATTCCATTCATCCCTCGAAGGAATTTCCTCTTCATCAGGCATCATCACTGATTCAAAACTCCTTCGATAATAGGCATAAAGCGAATCTTTAGGCGAAATTTCAAAGTGGTCAATGTTAATCAGATGGTTCAGAATGTATTTCTCAGCAAAAGCCTTGGCCGCTTCTTTCTGTTGATCGGGAGTGGGCAACACCTCTTCAAAGCGAGGTCCCAAAAGGCCTAAACTGTAAAAATCACAGAAGAAGCGACTTCTAACGTATTCTTTCAAAAGGTCATCAGCCTTGGCAATGGTCTTGAATCCCGATCCCACCAAGAACTTCGACCATCGACGCTCGTCTGGATGGGAAACCTCATAACCATTGTAATATGGACCACCTCCGCAAAAAACAACATCCAAATGAGCTGCTATCGCCTGACCAACCGGACAGGCTTGCATGAGATAGCACAATTCGGCAGTGTTGTTATACATCTGGTCGATGGATACCCGAACAGCATTTTGGCTTTCGGCATCCACCGCCAGCACATAGGAGCACACTTCCCAAGGAGTTAGTATTTCAGCCCACCTATCTTTGTCAGGTTGAACAGCAAAGGCACCGAACTTTTTGCCGTCATAATCCAGCACAGCATCAGCCCTGAACGCATTCAACTCCCAAAGCGTGCAGTAGGCATTCAATGAATAATAATGACCATTCATTTGATTTTTATCAATGAACGACTTCGGCATATAGAGCACAAGCCTAAGGTCAGGAGCGTAATCAATTACATGCATTTTGTACAACCTATCAATCAAATACAGCACATCCAGCAGGGCCGAACTGCCCGTTCCACCGACACAAGATGAAAATACCCATACAATAGGATGGTTGCCAAATAATGGTTGTCCAACAAACTTCAGAATTCCCTTAGTAATCTTCGATTCCAATTCTTCAATCTTGTGTTCACAGGCATATCGGCCAGCCATTCGACGCGGCTCAAGTGCGGGAATTAAAGGTTCTGTAAAAGGTCTGGAGCAACCATGAACAGCTGGATCAATGGCCCATTCCAACAAACGCTCACCAATGACATCTGAGGCGGGAGCATTCTTCGCTATTTGGTACAATTGATAGGGGTTGACCGAGCCAGCATGGATATATTCCTCATAGTCTATGACGGGAAACCCGCCCATCATCCGTTGCAATCCATAATCATTATTAATACCCTGCTCTGTTTGACGGTCGGTATCATAAAAAATAAAAGAGCAATCATCGTCCATAGCGGCTTTTGAGGAGTTGTATGCTCTCTGAAACAACAAGGCCTTCAATTTTGCAACGGTTTTCATGCCGGCACCACCGAGACCAATAAACAATCCTTTTTGCATAGTATAAACAATGTATTTTATATCCTTAATTTCATTTTTCAACCACTTCCCTAAATTCCACCCCGTTCTTATACCTTCCACAAGCCGTCACCGAATGGGTGGAGTTCTTATTGTCGAACTTCACCTTCACGCGGTCGTCACCGTCTTTCTTGGCGACCTTCCCGCCTTCCACCACCCAGTGCAACTCTGCCACGTTGTCCATACCAGTAGCTTTGAACCAACCTTCGGATTCTTCCACCACTTGCACCAATGGTCCACCCACCATCTCTTTGCAAAGGAATCGCGTCATTTCAGGCAGGATGATTTCTTCGTAATAGTCAGAAAGTTCATCCCTATATTCATCCACGTGAAGCGAATGTCCACCGCCCTCAACGGTGTGCAACTCGCTATGCATCCCCATCGCAGAAGCCTTGTCGTGGATGGCCTTGGAGCCATACATTCGGTTGAAGGCCCACTCGTTGATAGGTCGACCGCTCGTCACCCAATTTCGCATCCATATGGCCAAGTCCATCATATTGCCGAGAAGGCTGTAGACAACCTTATCCACATATGGGTCGAGCATCTGGTCGAAAGGATAGCCGTAATCGTAGGGTACAATCCGGTCGGCATCACCATGGAAGGAAAGGATGCTGGTCTCAGGAGAGTTCTTGAGCATTGAGAGGTTGTGTACCGCGCCCCACATGTTCACCACGGCCTTGATTTTGAACGGACGGTCGTTCGATCCGCTGACCGAGTTGATAGGGCCAAGGTCGGAGTCAAGGCCCAGCGACTTGCAGAAGTTCTCGCCGTTGATGTTCCAGTCTTGGTCGAATAGGTTCCCGATGGCATGGAGCCCCTTGTCAAACCAATCAACAAGCGTTTCTGTTGCCGTAGAAACCCAACCTTTAAAGCCGTCTTTCCTTGTCGACTCGGGACGGTTCTTCTCCTGCATAAAAGCGAGGTTGAGTGCCGTGATGGCACCTGCGCTGGTACCGGCAGCAAAAATCATAGTCGTGTCGATGCCAAATTCATCGGCGTTCTCCATCAGGTAGCACACGGCAGCATAGGCGTCCTGCACGGCGCGATAACCAGCCCGGTCGACATCTGGAGCCATAGGCTTGAAGCCCAAGCGGTAGTTCATAGAAGCCACCACATAGCCTCGCTCGGCAAAGTAGTGTCCCATCTCAGGATAGCCGAGGTCTTGTTTGTCGCCGTTATAGAAAGCGCCACCGTGGATAAGCAGCAGCAAGGGCCTCCGAGATTGTGTCACGGGCTCCTTGGGATAATAGATATCCATATCAAGTTCCAAGTCCTTATCAAAGGCCAGATCTTTCACCTTATTAATAAAAATTTCCCCAAAGTCACCTCCCATATCGGGATAGGTGGACCAATGGCCTTTCACGTCATGAGCATACACTCTACCCTGCTCCACGGCCACGTCGTAGAGGGACTCTTTGTACATCGGCTTGAAGTCGGTCTTGTCGGGTTTGCAGCATGACAACAACAATGCAAGGCAAAGCGACAGAAAGCAACCTGTTCTTTTCATAGTCCAGTGCCATATTTATGAAAACGGATGAAACCAGATTGCAAAAATAACAAAAATCCGCAATTAGTCCAACATCTTCAGTAAAAAGCGGTAATTCACCTCTTTGGGGTCGCCATACAGGTCAATGAACCTTTGCTTCTGGTTATGCACCCTTTTTAACAGCTCCTCAATGGGGAAGTTATTACCGGGGCAGTCTCTATCTTTGTGAAGGTAGTGATGGGTGCAAATGTCAATATTGCCATATCCCAAACTGAGCATGCTGAGGAGCATGATGGAGGCCTCCAGTTGTTTGTCTTCCATCGTGTCGTAGTTGAAGTCTCCCTCGAAGCAGACGCCAATGCTGACCGAGTTGTAGTGATGGACCTTATCGTTGACGTGCGCGCCTTTTTTCCATCTTGGTCGGCCTTCATAAATCTCACCATTTTTCCGAACATAGTAATGGTAACCAATTCCAGCCATTGGTGGTTTTCTATCCAGATGCATTTGATGAATATCTTCAACGGTGAATGACCCTCTTTTACCAACATGATGAACAACAATGTATTTGGTCTTCGCTCTGGTCATCAAGGGTTCTGTAAACGAGAATTTGGTGTGATGGATCATAGGATTTAGAGTTTAACGTTTTCAGCACTGTTGCGAGATGATTTTTTGAGTACAGGCCGTACCAAAAAACCATAGTAGCGGCTGTAAATGTACACATAAGAACTTCCCATATTGAAGTAGAAACCAAATGCATAGTTCGGGAAGTTGGGGTTGAGCAATCTCGACCAATAGTACCCTTCTTCTTTATCATCCACAAGTTTTTCTTTATCACGAAGGCCACCGATGGGCAGGAAAAGGCTATTGCCATTGCTTGCGGAAAAGAGAAGCCCTTTCACACCTTCTTGGGTTGTCCACTTTTTAGTGGTGTTATTCATCAATTCCTCCCACTGTTCGGTTGTTGGCATGCACCATTCTCTACCCCACTTTACCGTGGCAACGTCATCTTTGGGCAAAAGGATAATCAAATGGTCAGTAAAGCCGTTATGGCCATGATCGTACCTGCTACAATATTTGGTTAGCTCGTCCCTATTGTTTTTAGCGTATCTGTAAGACTTCCAGTAATAGGGCACATTCGGTTTCTTCAGTTTAGTTTCACCCCATGCATAGTAATCGCCACGATCTTCGGGTTTATTGGCGCCCACATTGCATGTAGCCCATAGGGTGCCGCTCGGCAAGCCGAGGTCAACATAGGCATAGCCGTTAGAGTTGTTGTTTTCGTTTGTCATCATAATATTGCTTTAATTCAAGGGGACTTCTAGTAATTATTGATTACCTTATTGGGGGTTGATGGAATGTCGAAGTCCCATTTGGGCAATCCTTACAACCCGTTGCAAAGGTATGCTTTATATTCTATATCACAAACCATTTTGACATTATTTCTGCATTTGATGGTCATGATGGCAATATTTAGTTTTATAATGGTTCGGTGACAGATTTGTCGGAGATGATGAGTTGGGTGATGAAGGCTAGGACTAGGACGATGAGGGTATGCATTATCAATAAAGTTGGATAAAAATGACTATTACCCGACTGCCACCATCCTACCGCCCTACAACACTCTAGTTTACTTTTACTATCATTTATTTTTTTTCGCAAATAATAGCTGTCAGACTTTATACTATCAGTGCCTACAGTTGACCAAGACAATAATGTGTTATACTCACCAATCATGCAATGACTTCTTGCAGACCTTATTTCTTCATGCAATTTTGGCAGTATTTCTCCAAGCATTGTATTATTAGCTTCTATTATTTCAGGTTTAATTGAATCACACGGCTCACATTTCTGAAATCTTTTATTAAAAACAATGTATTGTATTGAATCCTTTCCCCATAAATTGTTTAATTCAGTTGTCGAATTGTTTACAGCAACAATAAGCTTATCATGATAATTAACTACATTTTTGGGTGATTTGAATGAATTTATAAAAGCACTCTGAAACACCAGTTTATTATATAGAATAATATCCATCGTATCTTTCGAGCCAACAACCTTACCTTTCAATTTCACCTGACCAGAATTATCACCACTCATACCACTCAAACTCATACTATAATCCTGTGTAAACCTTTGATAATCATTGATATTTTTTTCCAAGTCTTCCAATTGTTGAAGATAATTATCCACATTGTCAAAATGCGCTTTATATACTACATCTGAAAGCACATTACTGGTTTTCAATAGATTGTCATAAAAGACAATTTGCATCAGGCACCCTAATATCAAAGCAAAGAAAATGGAATGATTCAACACGAGAAGGGTCTTTGTAATATTCTCACCCTTTTTGAAATAAGGTGAATGTTGTTTGGCCTCACCAAAAATAAGAATTCCAACAAGAATTAGGACAGCGAACAAAGCAACAACAATTGTACCTATCTCTTCAGTCCATAACATGCTTTTCACCAAATCCTCTGCTATGCCAATTGTAAGCCAAGCCGCTGCCTCGGCAACCACAATTCGAGGAAAGAATGCATTGATATATTCTTTTCCATTAAAACAAGCAGACCGAAGAATACAAAAAGCAACCATGACAAATGCCAAAAGATAAACTAGCCAAAAAGAGTCATAGAACCAGTCCCAACAAGATTTCGTAAACCCCGACAAAGCTAATATAAATAATACATTAAACGCGCACATCAAAAACTGAGCTGCCTTAAACCAATTCTTGCTTTTGGTAGAAGTTTTGGCATTGCAAACGGAATGCTTCGTATATAAAAACGATCGTATCTTCGACACCAATGAATCTTTCAAGGCGGCTATTTCGTATTCTCGGGTTGTTCCTCCACTCTTTTCCTTATTTCTCTCTTTATCATGTTTTCGATTGGTGCTCAAAATATGTTCCAGCTCCGTTTCTGGATCGAAAAACCATCCTTGTTTACCATCTTCATCGCCGTAATTATCAGGAGAAATCACCTTATTCAGCCTCTTGTCCATCAAACAATCAGCGAATTTTTGAGTATAGTAGGTGTATTTCTCTTGGTTTCTTGACAAGTACTGACCTTTGTAAAGGTATTGTGTATATTGGATTTTGGCGGAAAGCATTTTATACACATCCGATTCACGCAATTTGTCGCGGACATCATCATATATCGGGGATGCCCCAAAGTTTTGCCACCTATTCTCAAATTCATAGACAAAACTCAGTAGGCAGCATTGCAAGAAGCAACAAATTGTGCAACGAAGCAGATTCTGCTTCTCAAATTGAAGTTCCTCTTTATATTCCCCAAGTTTATTTTCATTAACATTACCTTGCCTCCCCTCTTTTTCAATCTTTTCATTTAGCTCATTCAATTTCTCTTCCCATCTCCTAACCTTATTATTGTATTCAGTAATGAAAGGAAAGTCTTCGTATTCAGTTTTCCATATTCCAATACATTCATTCATTGAGGCCCATAATCCATCACACTTTTGGCTATCTGGGTCATGTTTTTCCTCTTTTCTCGGTTCACACACTACTTCCTTATACAAATATAAATTACCTATGTTTTGTGGGAATCCCAAAATATCGTTTCCTGTATCTTTGGCTCTTGTTAAGGTAATGAAGCCGACTTCTTTTAAATAGTCATTATCCTCTATTCCATTAGGATTCCATTTATCTTTCCCATTATCGTCTTTTCCATAGTCATAATCATAATAAAAAAAACGGACTTGCCTTTTGGAAATCTTCACTTGTAAACGATTATCAAGTGCGTCATTACCGAAAACCATCGAAAAATGATTCTTTATGGCATCAGGAACACGGTCAGGCGAAATGCCATTGTAAAGGCTTTTTTCAATTGCATCGAATGTAAACATAAGACAATGTCATTTTTCTACTTATCCTTATTATTGCTTCCGCCATCATGCCTATTAGATGTCAACATATCCATCTTTTCGCGAAGCCCCTTTAGTGCATTATCTAGCTTATTATCGTTTAAATCTTCCTCTTGGCCTATTACATCTCTCACTTTCTGATTGGTATCAACGAAGAAACACAACTGGCCGAACGTTTCTTCAAGGCGTTGCTGCCCTCTACGGTCGTTGTGCATAGTGGCAGCTTGATGGAAAAACCTATGAATCAATCTGTTCAATTCTATTACATTACGGTTTTGAGGATTGGCATAAAACGTATTCCAAATATATGTGGCAAACACGGATTTTTCATCTGACACATCATTATTATCTCTATAGGCATCTCTTTGGATGATGTGTCGATTGCCGTACCTGCGCATAAAGTTTGCATATTCTGAACCCATAAAAGCCTGGAAGGCATAAAAATCTCCACGACCATCGTTCCCCATAAGTTTTGCATCGAGATCTTCCCAAGTGTAAAGTAAAAAGCGAAGCAAGTGATCCATTCTATATACACATTGTTTGAGCTGTAGCTCAACAAATTTATTCAAATGATATAAAAACTGCCAAGGCGTGGTGATGGGATCAGCTCCGTTGCTAATGTTCCATTTGTGACCGATTAAATCAATTCTATTGCGATACAAATCCTGAATGAATGTTTGGTTAAACCCCGTGATTGGCATAATCCACAATTTGTCAATCGGCCCACGGTTGTCGAGCACGTCGTGGCGTAACTGGTTAAGAACCTCCAATCGCTTAAGTTTCTTTTTTTCGTCATCTGTATTCTCTCCTAGCGCTGTCAATTCTTTGATTTTATTATCTAACGCCTTGACTTCATCCTTGTTGTCATACGACAAGAATGCTAACAACTGGGTAGCATAATCGCGTCCGCTTTTGTTGTTTTTATAGTCCAAAAGATAGTCGCAGAAAACCATATCGAACTTATACTTGCTCATCAGCAATAATGCTGTGCGCACATCGCGGACACCGACAATTTGGACGTTGAGCCTTTTCTCTTTTGTACCATTAACATCAATTACCTCGTAAATATTTGGTTCAAATAAGCATTTGATGTTTAGTTCTCTATCTTTTCTGTCTTTATCTTCAGAGTAAACGTTTATTCTCTTAGGGTATTTTTGATAATCATTTGAAAAAAGATAGTTTTCATCATCGATAAAGTCCTGAATGACCGTTGGGCAATAATAAGTCTTGATATGATACTGATCCCAATAATGAAAAGAGATTTTATTTTTTTTCATTTCATCGTCTTTGGACTTTTTGTGTGACATCAGCTCCTTGATGGTACGCAACTTGCATGGCTCTTTTCTATTACATCCGTCACATTGTTCACACTCTTTTATCTCAAACAAATTAGGATTTTCACTCCCTTTCCGGGCTTCTTCAGATATAACTAGATCTTTAAACCTTGTCTTATCATCTTCCACACCTATTTTATCATCAATCAGCAGGATGCGGAAAGCGACATCGTGAAAGTCTTTGATGAATCTGAAATTTTTCTTCAGGTTCTTAAAATCAGGCAATTTATCTTCTGTTTTGGGACAACCATTGATATCATTTGCGTTTTGCCTCTTATTGACACCTTGTTCTCCTTCTTTCTCTTCCGATTTATCACGATGAGAATGCGTTTCGTTTTCCATATCTTGGTCTCCCGACTTTGTCTGACTTTTTTTTATTAGTTTGTCTATTGGTAGCCGTATAGTAACTATTTTTGGTCTTTTCGATCGATTGTTACTCATAACCAATAATTTTTAAATGTTATCCAAATAATATCTCGTAAAATTCACTTTCGTTTCCATAAAGGATGGGTGTTACATCATGTCCGTGGTCTCCTTCAAGCCAATTCTCCGATTGGTTGCGGCAATTGAAGTCAAAGTTCTCTTTTGCGCTCCCATATTTGTACAGCTCTAAATCATCAAATGGTTTAAACCCATCTTTTGTTCTTGACTTTTGCTCATCTTCATCAACCACTCTAACCCAAATGGAAGAATTGTTCAGAAAAGAGAAAACAGTCATAAGGTTGTTCCTAAATCTTTGTTTTGTTTCCTCCGAGATTACTGTACTATTTTTAAATTTGTTCTCAGGAATTATGATCAGCAGTTGTTTATAATTATCAATAATCCGTTTATTTTTTGTTTGAACAATTTCAATGAAATTCAAATAATCATCAATAAACTTCTTACGAAGCTTCAGCATTGGATCAATTTGACTTTTTTTCAAAATTAATGCCTTTAACAGATTGAAATCATTATCACTGTCTATATATACGACAACATCATTCTTTTTTGTAAATTTATAAGTAATATTAGTAATCGCATCGTTCGTAAGAATTGGTCTATTTGACCATTTTTCAAATTCCGAAAAAGTAGAAGCCATTTTTCAAGTTATTAAGATGTTTGAAGGAAAAGAATTCACTATTTTTTGAAAGGAAGCATTATGTTGAAACAACTTGATTCTCCCTTTGGGAGGGGTATTATCAATATAGTCGTCAAAAAGCTTCTTTAGATAAATATATTCATTAAGATTAAGATTTTCAAATACATCTCTATTAACATCATTGTCATCAGTCTTATTTTTATCAAAATCCTCTCCATCATAGACTATGTCAAAATCCTGATCATGGGAATACATATTAAAAAAATCAATATCGCTTTTTTTCCTTTTCCCATCCTTAAAAATCATTTCCAAAATTGCGTTCAAATACCCATACTTTGCTTCGCGCTCATCTTCCTTATAAGGATATTCCCATGCAAGGTAATAATAGGAATCATCCATTGGATCAAAATAACAATAAACATTAGCATTGAATTGGCCCATTTGTTTTCTATAAGGCTTTATTTTTTTAGCCACTTTTTCAACCTTTTCTTTGTTAGACCCTTCGCCATTAATTATTTCTTCGACGACATCTTTGCCAATGATAGCAGCTATTCCATATTCTTTATTTATATCTTGACCTTGCGGAAGAAAAACTTCTACATATTTATCACGATAGTCTACTTTATAACAAACGGAAAGATTGAAACTTTCGCAAATTTCTCTACTTGTCAGTAATGTTACCTTTGCCATAATAGTTCGTTGTTTTAAATAATTGAGTCAGAAAATACTTGCAGTCATAAAATGCGGCTTCCAAGGCCGAGAGGCTAATAAAAGGATAGTTTTTGAGCTCCTTATCTAAGTCTGCGCTAAAATTACCTCGTCCGGAATGGATGGAAACGAAAGTCTTTTCGTCGAAATATTTGTCAAGGATATCTTTCTTGATGTTTACTTTTTTCTCGTTTTTGTCAAGCAGACCTAAATGAATGGAAACAAAGTGGATATTCTTCTTGGGCTCCTCCCCTTTATTCGTATTAAACTTATTTCCTTGCAAATCAATGATTTCTTCCCCGTTCTCCTTGTCGAAATTGAGCAGATATATCCCTCGCATCTCCAATAACTTTTGTTCCAATCTGACATCCCCATTCCATCTTGTCTGAAAATCGCCGAAGATTCTTTCGTCAATGATAGCAATGCGGGTGTTGGCCGCCTCAACTACCTTGTAACGATTAACAGGGTCTTGCAGAAAATCAAAAGTGGCAATGGTTGAGGTAAAATTCTCTCCTGATTCGGATTCCAAATACTTTCCATTTCCTTTGTTGTCGTCAACAATTTTTTGTTTCTTAGCATCGCTGTCAAGATGGTTTTTAAAAAGAATTGTCCAGTCGGGATCATCAGTGTTTCCTTTTTTAACCCTGATAAAACTGTCTTCTATGTTTTGTTCAGAATATTTTTTTGACTCAATGGTTATCGTTGGCTTCGCCTTTAATAGTTCTGTGCCACTTGCTTTGTCATACATCTTAAACAACTCCACGCCATTTTTTGATTGATAAGCCTTATCCCATTTATGTTTTACGTCTTTATTAAATTTGCTTAAATCAACAAACCTTGGGAAAATGTCAGACAAACGTCTTCCCTTTGCCATACCCGTAACATCGTCTTTACCACTTTCTTTGACAAAGAACAAATAGTCTTTGTCCGCTGCAACAATATCAGCATGGAGAGTAACTAATTTATCTTCCACCAAACGGATTCCACCTTCAACGACTTCATAATCTTTCCCTTTTTCCAAGTAATGGCAAGTTTCGAAAAGTGGGACATTTTTAATCGTGTAACACAGGTTTCCTTCATTTTCTTTCTTTTCGCCATTTTTACCTACCAAAGAAACATCTAAATATTTTTTAATTAGATTTATTTTTTTCTCACCGTCTTTTTCGCTCTGGATTTCAAATAATTTCTCCGCAACGTTTTCGTTCCTAAGCCAAAGAGCACAAATCAGCATTTCCTTGAGGCCTTTGCTGTTTTTGTCTATGTGGTTGTTCTCCTCTTTGAGAATCACTAACTGTTTTAAGTGTTTGTTGATAATATCATCTCTGACATTCTTACCACTTTCACGGTTGTCATAAATGGAGATATCCAACATACGTTTTTCATCGTTGCGATTCAATTTTATCGTAATATCCAAATCTTCATCCTTTTTCGAATGTTTGGCTGAGTTGCGAATAATGTTTTCGATGATGCAGAAAAAGGCATGACGACCCATAAGACCGCCTGGAACAGCAAGTTCCATTTTAGACAAGGCAAGCTTTATTTTTCCCTCCTTTTCCTCATTTTCAGCCCTTCCTGTGTACTCATCAGTTTCGTTTAATACCTTTAACCATAAATAGTTAAAATTATCTGGTTTGTCTTTACCATAGCGTGTAAGTTTTTCCGAAAACACCAAATACTTCAAAAGGAAATTCTGTGTTTTCTTATCATGTCGTTCTCCATGGTCATCCTCTGTAAGCACATCGAATAATTGAGCCTTGAAATTGAGCGCACCAAATGGATATAAATCGCTCGAAACAACCGTGGCGATAAAGTCCATACGTTCTTTAATATATTGAAGCAAATGGACATTGCCTCTATAGTCTGCACCCAGACTTATTCTAGTCGGCTTTGATTTACTAGATGTAACCTCTTCTATTCGTTTCCTAAAATAGTTTTTGGTATTAGTCAAAGGATGACTGCCCAAATTGTGGCTCATGTTGCGGGCCATCAGTGCAGCCACAGCGGATTTGATGGATTCTATTTGTAATTCCTTACGCTGCCACGCCGTTTTATATGACGACACAAATGGATACAAAATATCAAATGATAAAGCATTCAATAAACTTCTATCCTCTGAATCCAAATGGTTTTTTGTCCCAAAACAAACCAAGCCATTTGAGCCATCTGGACATGGAATAGGCATAAAATATACGTATTTTACTTTCTTATGAAGCGATTTGTTCAAATCACATACACTCTTTATAAAACGTTCTTCGTTATTCTTCAGATTACATAATTGCGAGTAATCTAGTTTATACAATTTTTCTTTCTTTTCTAGTTTTAATATATCTATCAATACTTTTAGAAGATTCTGTTTTGTGCATTTTAAATTGTCTTCAATATCTTTTCCATATTCTGGATTATCTGATGCACGACCATAATCAATATAAAAACCCTTGTCTTGTACATTATTTAATTTCTTTCTATTTATTTTCTTTATCCTTCTATCAGAGACGAAAAAAAGTTGGATAAATACATCAACTGGAACTTTGTTGTTCAAAAATATATTATACTGTTCAACATGTTTTGTTCTGGCACTTGAAGCCAGCCTGTTTTTGCATATTGTTGCAAAAAAGACTTGTTTCTTTTCTTTCGAATCAGAAAAAGAATCACTTCCAAAAAAGTCAAGCCAACAACTGCCCATTTCATCAAGAAAACCATCCAGAGCCTCTATGCCACATTTGGACGTAATAACATCACACTTCAAATCCTCCCCGTAATCAGGTTTTTTATCTTTATTATTGAAAATGCACCTGTACGCTTTTTTAACATCATCCTCCAATAATGAATTGCCCAATGTGATTTCATCAAACTTTTCTCTAACTGAGGCTAGTGTATTTAGCAACAGGACTCGTTTATCTTTATTGTTTAGTTTATCACTCATCTTAAAATACTATTTTTAATACACCATCATTCCATTGTAACCAATTTGGACACTCCATCTTCAACCCTGAAGATCTTCATATTGAACTCGACATCGTTGCTGTTGGAAAATACATTGTTTCCTAAAAGCAGTTGGATGGAGTCAATGGAATACAATGCATCCTTTAGTTCAATGCCATCCTTACGTTGTTTTTCGATTCCCTTCAGCAGATACATACATGCATCAAAGCTCATAGCATCCCAAACGGAAGGCTCGATACCATACTTTTCAACATATCGCGTTTTGTATTTCGCAGTGAATAAATCGTTAGGATCGTCGTTTAAATCAAATGACACATAGTAAGCGCCTTCAACAGCACCCTTTGTATTACTGACAGTTCCAGGAAGAGCAATGGTGATGTCGCCCACCACAATCCCTTCAAAACCTGTTTCCTTCAGACTTCTTAACACCGATTCAAACGAGGAGCCGAATCCTCTAGCACAGACCAACGGTACCTTTTTGTCCATTATTTTCAAAGCTACGGCTTTCTGTTCCAATGAATTAACATCATAGGTTACCTTATCAACAATATCAATGTTGTATTTTGATGCAAACATCGAATTGTATTTGTCAACCTCTAGTCCCCATGCATTATTGGGATAGACTAGTACCATTTGGTCAACATCCATTTTCTCTGCAAGAAATGATAGCAAAACAGAGTCCGCAATTTTTTCATTGTAACAATACCTGAAATAATATGGACTTCTGTTATCCTCCAACATTCCTGAACAAATTGTCGCCATAGTGACGACCTTGTATTTATCAACAGAACTATTCAAAGCTTGAAACTCAACATCGCCTGTGGACAAAGCCGCTGCAACATCATCGACATTAACCAATTTGGTAAATGCTGTAATAGCATCCTTAGCCATTGTTTTCGAGTCTTCCGATTCAAAAACCACCTTTTGTCCACCAATGCCTCCTTCTTCATTGATGAAATCTATGGCCAACAACATTCCGTTTTGTCCAAGTTTCCCTTGCAACGCATTGTCACCCGTCAAGGAGATTACGCCACCGATAACGATATCTTTTTTATTTTGCCATCCCTTAATTACAAAGAAGGCAGCAATAGCAATAAGAGCCAATACTACCAAAATTAAAACTTTCTTTTTCATAGTTCACTGATTTTATTTGATTACTTTAATTATCATATAGATCATTGTATTTTTGACAAATAACACTCTGGATGTACCAGTCTTTTTACTTCGTTGTTTCTTTCAGGCGTCAAATTTAGCAATTTTTTCCTAAGGTACTTCAAAGAATCCTCGGTTTCTCTGACATAAAACAGTATATTTTGTTTATACCATGAGAAAACCCTATCATTATTCCAAATCCTAAACCTGATTGTATCGTAGGGTATAAAACCATATTTGGCAAATTTTTCCGCCCAGTAATCAGGCCATTGTTCATTAATATGGCCGGGGCCTCCTTGGCAAGGAATGGCAGCCGAAAAAAGAATGATGCTCCCAGACTGGGTCAAACGTTTAATAAGCTTATCGGAGTTCTCTTCAGTAATGTGCTCCGCGACTTCCAAACATAAAACCAAACTATATTGTTTCTTAACAATACCATTTTCAATATTCTCAAAATCAACCGTTTCAAATTCTTTCGGAGTAATATTACCAAACAACAAACGTTTATCAACCCTATCGCTATCAAACCCTTTTACTTCGAATACCCCACAGTCTTTGAAAGTTTTCAACCATGTTCCTATACCACAACCAAAATCAGCAACACTCTTTATGTCAACTGAATCTAATTGTCTTAACACCTCTTTTACAACAATTTGAGAGGAATCAACAAACCTTATATCATCTTGTGGAATATACACTACCTGTTTCATTTTATAGTCATTTTTTCATATCAAATACGAGTTCAATAACACTCTCGTTATCAACATTATAGTTTTTTAGAGTTCCAGACTCCATCATGACACACCTATCACAAAACCCTATAGCCTTCATGATATTCTGTTCTACCAGAACTAATGTGAGGCCAATTTGGGTCCTAATGGATTGTATCATCCCATACATATCTTCCACCGCTATGGGCGACAAGCCGGCACTCGGCTCATCCAAGATGACCAACTTGGGCTGGCGAGCCAAGGTCATGGCCAAGGCCAACTCGTGACGCTGGCCGCCGCTTAGCTTATCAGCCATAGTGTGCATCAGTTCTTTCTTGGGCTTCTGCAACAAAGGAATAATGGTTTGTAGAGACGCGAAATCTTGCGTCTCTATAGCCATCTGTAGGTTCTGCCAGACCGAGAGGTTAGGGAACACCACGCCCCCCTGGTGCATCATGGCGATACCCATCCGCGCCAACTCGTGGGTGCTCTTGTCCTCAACACATTGCCCGTCGAAGACAATGCTGCCCTTGCGGTAAGGTATCAGGTTCATCACGGCCTTGCCTAAAGTCGATTTGCCGCTGCCGTTCAGGCCAATGATGCCCACGGCTTCGCCCTCGGCCACCGTCAAATCGATGCCTTGCAGGATGTTCACGTCTTGCTCGTAACCTCCATACAAATCCTTTATATCAAGCAACGTACTCATAGGCCAAGATAATCCTTTCTGATGACAGGGTCGTCGAGCACCTCGCCCGTGGGACCGCTTTTTATGATCTTGCCGTCGGAGAGATAGTGGCAATGGTCTGCCACACTCCGCACAAACGACATATTGTGTTCGATTAACAACACCGTCTGTCCTTCCTTCTCCACCATATCCCTTACGATGCTACGGAAAGTATCGATATGCTTAGGGTTGACACCACTGGTAGGCTCGTCGAGCAATAACAAGCGGTCGTTACCCATCAGCAACCGTGCCATGGCTATCAAGCGCTGCTCGCCATATGACAACTCTGAAGCCTTATGGTCGAGCATGCCAAGATACTTGTTGTCCTCACCAAACACTTTCTTCAAGATGCTGATGGCTTGTTGTTCTTTAGCTTCTTCGCTTTTCGCCACTTTATTGCGGCAGAAGAGAGCTCCAAAGGGATTCTCCCCCGTCGTGTTGTCTGAAGCAATCTTCATATTTTCCATCAACGTCAAGTCGTCCATTAACTGTCGACCCTGGAACAGTCTTCCCAAACCCTTCAAAGAGATCTTGTGAGCGGGCATTTTGGTAACATCATTGCCTTCGAGGATCACCTGTCCCTTGAAGCCTTTCTCAAAACCGGAAATGATATTGAAGAGCGTGGTCTTGCCAGCGCCATTGCCGCCTATCAATGCTGTCACCTTGCCTTCTTCTACGGACATATTCAGGCCATTCAAAAGGTTAAACACTTCTTTGTGCGCGTTGGCGTAACTCATCCTTATGTCTCTCACCTCCAATATCATATCACTTGAGTTTGGCATCGCCCAATAGACCTTGCGGTCGGACGAACATTAACACGATCAATACAAGGCCGTAAATCACCTGCCTCAAATTGGCGGCCACCGCATTGGGAAGGCCAACAAAACGAAGCAGTTCTGGAAGAATGACCACCACGGCAGCACCCACCACAGGTCCCCACACACGGCTTCCGATGCCACCGATAAACAAAGCAGTGATGATGAAGATGCTCTCGTCTAGCGTGAAACTAGTGGGGTCAATATAACTCATATACGAGGCGTAAATCAAACCGGCTACACCTGCAAAAGCAGCTGAGATAAAAAACGCCCAAACTTTCAATCTAACAGTATTGCGTCCCAAAGCCTGTGACGACAACTCATCGGTGCGGATAGCTTTCAAAATACGCCCGTATGGTGATTGTTGTATTCTATTGAAAACCCAAACCACAGCCATAGTTAATGCCAAAGCAAATGTGAAATTTGTACGAATGCCAACCGGACTCAGCACAAAAACCAAACCGTCAAACAGTTTAATGCTTGGGATGCCAGATATGCCATAAGGGCCACGGGTCACGCTAACCCAATTGTACAGGATGGCATAGACAATCATCTGGAAACCAAGAGTCGCCAAGATGAAATAGTCACCTTTCAACTTAACCGAAGCATATGATATCAGCAAACTGGTCAAACCCGTCGCCAGCATCACCAACAGGGCGATGAGTAAAAACGGCATGTTGAACTGCATCAAGAAGTATGTCCCGATGTAAGCCCCGATGCCATAAAAAGCCGCTTGGCACATCGTCAACAAGTTGGCCATGCCTACCGTCAAGTTGGTACTGAGTACCAAAATGATGTAGATGCAAAGCATGATTCCTATGTGCAGCAAATATTCCATCAGACGGTGCGTTGTTTATAACCCGCAATGCCCTGGGGACGCAGGAAGAGTAAAATCAATAGAAGAACAAAGGTAACGGCGTTCTGCCAGTTCGACGAAAATTGATAGACCGTCAATGCCTGCAAAACGCCAAGAGTTATGCCACCTATCACGCAGGTGCTGAAACGTCCCATGCCTCCAATAATCATGGCCACCATCGCATTGATGAGTACATTCATACCCATATGCGGGTCGAGGCCGATGTCATATACCGTCAGGCAACTGCCAATGGCGATAAAGGCACCACTCATAAGGAATACAAAGGTACAGGTGCGCGACGTGTCGTAGCCCATCGTCTCGTAAAGCACACTGTCAGCGTTCAATGCCCTGAAACGGATGCCCCATGGCGTCAACCCAATAAACACGAGGAAAAATACGATGACCACACCTCCCACCACCAATTGCCACATCTGTGGCGTGGTAATGATGATGGTACCGAGATTGAAAGAGCGGTGTATGGTGTAGTCTATGACCTTAGTTTCATTGCCGAAAAACATTGCCAATAGATTGATGATTACGGTCATCATACCAATGGAAGCAATCATGGCCACATTGTTGGAAGCCTTGCGCTTTTTCAGGGGACCGTATACTGAGACATCAGTCAGCAGACTTAACCCCATGGTCAGCAGGATGGCAATCAAGGCAGCCACAAGTATGGGCAAACCCAATGGCACAGCGAAGAGATAGAACATGAATGCTGCAAAGACATAGATGGCCGCTGCCACGATATGGAACACCTTGGTGGTATTATACACCAATGCAAATCCTATGGCTAGCAAGGAATACAGGATACCCGTAATTATACCGTTAACTAAAAACTGGCCAATCATATTCAACTTGCAAAGATAGATATTTATTTCTATTTATTGCAAATCAAACTGCTTTTTTGCTCAAAAATCATATTCCTTCTAGTACTTGCACCAAATCATTCCCTAATCCCCTTCACAAACTCCACAATCATCTCCATCACCTCCGGCGAAATGGTTTCATCAATCTCAAAATATTCGTTGGGCGAACCCGTCTCGCAATGTTGGAAAAGATGGTTTAAATCGGGCAACTCACGCAAGGTGAGGTTAGTTTTGCCGTGTTCGGTGATAATCTTCTCATAGCCTGGAATATTCTGGGAGGCAATCACTTGCAAATCCTTGGAGCCGTTCAGCAGCAAAGCGGGACAATTGGTCTTCACGATGGCTTCAGTGGGGTCGTACTTTAGGAAATAATACATCCATGGCGATGCCATTTGTGACACGGTCTGCTCGGTCAGTTCCTCATTGTAGCCCCAACCTTTCAGCAGGTTCCGCAACAGGCTGTCGGCCTCTTCCCTACTGCTTGAGGCTTCGATGATGTCGAACATCTGAGCGTTGGCATTACCACTGAATTGCACCATCTCTTCAGACATACCGGATGCCCTTAAAATGGCCGCTTGCTGTTCTTTGAGCACTTCTATGCCATTCACCGACGGTCCCGCCAAAGAGATCAGGAAAGCCACCTCGGGCCGGCGCGCCGACACCATGAAGTTGATGACACCTCCCTCGCTGTGACCCAAGATACCTACCTTCGAAGCATTGATTTCCTTGCGGTTACGGAGATAGTCGAAAGCAGCCTCGGCATCGTAGGAGAAATCCATGGAGGTGGCATTTTTCACTTCACCCTCAGAGCCACCAACGCCACGGTCGTCGTAACGCAACACAGCAATGCCATGGAGAGCACAATAATCCGCGATGACCCAGAAGGGACGATGATTCATCAGCTCCTCGTCACGGTCTTGTTGACCGCTGCCCGAAACAAGCACCATGGCTGGAAACGGGCCTTCGCCTTTAGGGATAGTCAAAGTGCCAACTAACTTGTTGCCTTCTTTTTCATTGACAAAGGTCACTTCCTCGATATGATAATTGAATGGAGGCTGTGGGTCTTGGGGTCTGGCCTTTTTCTGTTCTTTCTTCTCTGCCTTGACAAGATTGAGAGGGAAAGTCATTCCTCTTTGCGAGAAATTGCCTTCGATACCTGAATCTTTCAAGGTGCCTGAATATGATGCATCCATCGCATTCATTTTCAGCTGTAATTGGCCATTTTGAAACGACACTTCGTCCACTGGAATATCATACGCACCTTGTGCAGGCACATCAAAAGTAGCAGAATAGCCGTTTTCAATGGACTTGATGTCGAAAGCTGTCTCTAACTTTTGTACACCTAGGTCAATCTCACCTTTCCAATAGCCCTCGATTTGGGCTTGGACCGACATGGCCATAAAGGCAAATAGAATCGATAATAAAATGGTTCTTAGATTATTCATTTTCATTATTGTTTAAATACACTTCTTATTCAATGGTATGGACTCGTTGGACAAACCCACTATAAACACTATTACCAAAGCCCTCGTCGCCCATAGATTCCCATCAACCCACTTGCCAACGTTGGAATGACATGGGCGACTAACTCTAAACTCTAAACACTAAACTCTAAACTATTTCTTCTTCCTCCCACTCTTCTTCAACGCCTCAGCGATAATCCACTGCAGCTGCCCGTTGACAGATCGGAACTCGTCGGCAGCCCATTTCTCCACCGCCTCCATCGTCTCGGCATCGACGCGGAGCAGAAAGGTCTTGTTGTTGGTACTATTTTCTTTTTCCTTTGCCATCATCAAGTCCTTTCTTTGCTTAAAGGGCGTGGCCCTTCGACAGGCTCAGGGACCACTAACGATTCACCCAAGGTCATCGAGAGGATGTCTTCCTTGGAAATGTACTTATCATAAATCCAAACGCATATAATGGTCAGCACCATGACAATGAAGCCCGACAGGCCTGCCATGCCGTTCAGGAAGTCGTTGCCACCCAAGGTAAAATAAATGGTCATACCTGAAACGGCGTTAATAGTGCCGTGCAGGATGGCCGCCACAACCATGGATTTGGATTTCAGCACGAAATACAACTCTATGATACCCAGCAGGATGCACATCCCTACCATAAGCAAGACGCCCCAATACGGCTCGTTCGGGTAGTTGTGACCCATCAGGATGAGCGGAAAATGCCAGATGCCCCACACGATGCCGATGAACAAGGCGGCTTTCCAGAACTTCAGCTCGCGTAATGCGCAAACGAGATAATTGCGCCAGCCAAATTCTTCCCCAAAGGCAGCAATGGCGTTGACGGTGATGCCCGCCAGCAATCCACTGAAAACAACGGAAATCAACATCAAATAACTGGGCATATTACCCAACTGCTCACGCACCATCTCCTGTTGTTCCTCGGGAATATGATACTGGTTGATGAGTTGCTCGGAGTTGTATCGCAGTTCCACGCCTGGAAACAAGCCATTAATTGGTATACAGAGGAACACCATCACCACGGGTAGTAGCCAAGCCACCACCCAAGTCCACGACACCTTGAAGTTGACCAACCCCGTGTGGTTGAATTTCTCCTTGTCGATGGCTTGCAACACAAGGGCCGTGATGAGTGGGAAAAACATATACACTGCAGAGAAAACCATGAGTCCCTTAGGGGTGTCCGCCCCTATGCCGAAACCCCAGTGGACCACGGCAAACATTGCCCAACTGAAGAGGCAGACGGCTATTGAGTATCTGATTGCTTTTTTCATAGTTTGATTACTTTTTTCACTTGTTCAATCATCTCCAGCGTTTCCTCCTCCGTAGCGCAGTTGAGGTAATACAAATTGCCATCCGCAGTGCGCACTTCGAGCAAGGGACCACCTTCGGTGCAGACAAATAACATGCATCTTTCGCCCCCTTTCTTGCGGAAATGCCCGATGCCAACATCATCGGTGGCAACGCCGTTAGTACGGATGGGAAAACCAGGCCAATCGGTCAACACATTGACCTCGGTAATATCGTTCATGGCAATCGAGGCACTGTATCCGCCACCTTTGGCCGTGATGTAATCCTCTGACACTTCAACCGTAGCAGGTTTGGTGCCGACAAAATAGAAGATGACCGTAGACAAAAGAATCACCGCGACCACGATAAGTGCAATTCGACTTTTACGCCTCTCCTTCCTGCCCGCTTCACCCTGCATTCCTGCATCGTATCTCCGCGATAATAAAATGACGGCAACTACCATGGCAAAAATCACAGCCATCATCAGCGCAAAATGAATGCCTTCTGGAATATGCACCAAGGTGGACAAACCTCCCAAAAGCAGCATCACGGCGCCACTGATGAGCAGCGCATTGCGCACAACACGCCTCAAGCCGTCAAGATCGACCTTGGACAAGCGCTCCTTCGACATGGTGTTTACGCCCGAAATCAACTTCGGAAACTTATAGACCATCCAGCCCGTGAGCATCAAAATCGCGCCCATCATTAAATCTGTCCAAAACATAATTCTTTCCTATTTAGTTTACAATTAAATAAGTCACACTTAACGCAAGCCCCTTTTTCATGTTTCCGTCTTTTTCAGGATGCCGTTTCGACCGAAAGGCAAACCAAACCGCAAGGGCGAATACAAAGATTTGACTAACCTTAATAGTTTATTTCAAATTAAGACACGACAAATATAATAGACAATGAACCCAATCACAAGCCAAGCCACAAGCCAAACTGTAATAAATACCTTCTCGAATTTACTCAACTCACCAATAAAACGCCATTTGATGATGACAAACACCAAGGGAAGGACACAACCCATAATCCACATCAAAATACCTTCATTCAGGCCAAAAATGATTTGAATCAACGCCGCCATCGTCAAAGCGAGAGCAGCAGTCAAGTAATTGACCATAAGGAATTTCTGCATTCTTTTCTCGTATTCAGTGCCTCGTTGTTCTGCCATCACCTTTTTCATTTTTTCGTCTTTTTCAGGATGCCGTTTCAACCGAATGGCAAACCAAACCATGATGAGGGCGAATATTATTAAGAATATTTCCATTGTTTCTTCTATATTTCGCGTAGGAGAGCGGCTACCACGGTGTGATAGCCCTACAACTCCTAACTGTTAACTATCAGCTCAATACAGGCTTCCCGTATTCACCACCGGCTGTGCCGACTCGTCGGCGCAGAGCACCACCATCAGGTTGCTCACCATGGCGGCCTTGCGTTCCTCATCGAGTTCAACCACGCCTTCGTCCTTCAGCTTGTCCAAAGCCATCTTGACCATCGACACGGCACCTTCCACAATCTTCTCACGAGCCGAGATGATGGCGGCAGCCTGCTGACGACGCAACATCACAGCAGCAATCTCAGGCGAATATGCCAGATAGTTGATGCGTGCCTCAAGCACTTCCAGACCCGACATAGCCAAACGCTCGTTCAGCTTGGCCAACAACACATCGTTGATTTCCTTGCCACCGGCACGAAGGGTCAGTTCGTCCTTTTCGGCCTCGTTTTCATCGTAGGCGTACATGCCCGCCACCTCACGCAAAGCGGCGTCGCTCTGCACCTTGATGAAGCTCTCGAAGGCCTTCATGCGGTTGGAGACCGACACCGTAGCGGTGCTACCTGCCGCACCGCCTGCCATGGTCTGCGAGTCAATCTCGAACATGGCCTTGTAGGTGTCCTTCAGTTTCCACACCAAGATTTGGCCAATCATAATCGGGTTACCCGTCTTGTCGTTCACCTTGATGTTGTCAGGGTTGAGGTTACGGGCACGCAACGAGACCTTTTTGGAAGTCATGAAGGGATTGACCCAATGGAAGCCCGTCTTGGTGAAAGTGCCTTTGTACTTGCCGAAGAACAGCATCACCATAGCCTCGTTAGGCTCCAACTTACGGAAGCCGATGGGCCAAATGCAGGCAAGCAAAAATCCGATAACCGAAAGGAAAGGCGTTGAAAAAGCGCCCAATGCAAATGCGACAATACCCCAAATGCTCAGGGCAATGATAGCGAGTTCAATGAACAATGCGACGAATCCGTTCATCGCGAAACCTTTGAATTCAAATTCTTTTGTTTCCATAGTTTTATAGTTTTATGATATTATTTTGATATTATTTTGATGTGGCAAAAATACAATAATTTTGGAACATGCAAGAAAAAAATTGAACTTTTTTTGAAAATTTTTCCTTTTTATGCATTATTTTTGCGGTGACAAAACGGATAACAATCAAAAACTTATTCAATATGAAGAAATTAGCATTAATCGGAGCTTTGGCCGTCATGATGATGACCAGTTGCTCAACCTTGAAAATCGTGGATCAAAACTCCGCCATCAATGCGGGGACTGCCGCCGTGCAAGCCTTGACCATCAGTGACGCACAAGTTAAGCAACTGTGCAGCCAATACATGGTTGAATCCGACGGACAAAACACCATCTTGCCTGCCGACAACAGCTACACGCAACGCCTAAGCCGCATCATGTCCAGATTCCACAACATCAGCAATTTGGACTTGAACTATAAAGTGTATCAATCCAACACGGTCAACGCCTTTGCTAGCGGCGACGGTAGCGTACGCGTCTATACAGGCTTGATGGATGTAATGAATGACGACGAGGTGTTTGCTGTCATCGGTCACGAATTGGGGCATCTTATTAATAAGGATGTGCGCGACGCTTATCGTGCCGCCTATCTCGTGGTAGCCGCCCGTTACGGTATCGCTGCCGTCAACACCACGGCTGGTGCCCTATCGACGGGTTTCCTCGGCGACATCGGTCAACAGCTGGCCCAAAACGCCTACTCGCGCCGCCAAGAGACCCAAGCCGACGAAACTGCCTTCCAGTTTTGCGTACAAAATGGCGTGGATCCTTACGCCATGTATCACGCCTTGAATGTGCTGACCCAACTTAGCGGAGAGAGCGGACAACAGGGTAAACTGGCTGAATTGCTATCCACCCACCCCAATACCTCCAAGCGTGCCACCCACATCAAGGAGATGTGCGAAAACGCCGGCTTCAAGATGACCACAAAAGGCAACAGCAACAACAACCAAAAACCCAGCGGAACCTCAACCAAGCCAAGTGTCAGCAAACCGAACAAAAACAAAAATAATAACAACAGCGGCAACAACGACAGCGGCTCTTCGGGTGCTGGCAAGAAGCCAACTATCAAAAAGAACTGATTTGACAGGCTTTTGAAGTTATATCATTGACTACGTCGAATGCAGAGCATTTCTTTGCTGAGGATTGCAGGGGATGGAATCTATAACTTCAAAAGCCGACAAAAAGCCCCGCTATTCATGTCATTCCAGCAGGGATATGTGCGTGGAATGGAATCTATGAATAGCGGGGCTTTTATTACATTATGACCTTTTGAAACTTTCAGCCAAGGCTTTGAACTTGCATCCGCGTTCTTCAAAGTTCTTGTATTGGTCGTAGCTGGAGGCAGCGGGCGAAAGCAGGCAGACATCGCCAGGCTTGGCATGGGTAGCGAGGTAGGAGAAGGCTTCTTCCATGGAAGCATAATAATATAGGGTCGGCCCTTCGACGGGCTCAGGGACCTTAGCTTTTTGAGTCGGCCCTTCGACAGGCTCAGGGTCCTTAACTTCTGATAGCCGCTTTGCGTCATTGCGAGGAACGAAGCAATCCAGATTGGTCGGCCCTTCGACAAGCTCAGGAACCTCGGTGTTGCAGGCCGTTGAGCCCTTCGAAACGCCGTACTTTCTTATTAATTGCATCATCCTCTCCCCTGCTTTTCCAGTGAACAACAAATGTGGCACGGAGTGTTCTTTCAGATAGTCCACCAAGGGCTGGTAATCGATGCCGCGATCAAAGCCGCCAAGGAGCAGGAAATCGACGCGCCCTAAAGCCAGGCAAGCTGAGATGGTGGCCTGAGGAATAGTAGAGATGCTGTCGTTGACGAAGGTCACGCCACCGAAGGTGCCGACTGGCTCCAAACGATGTTCCAAGGGCTTAAAAGTATAGAGATAAGGCACAAGCTCACGAACATCCACCCCGTAGGCATAACACGCCAACAGAGCCGCTTTGACATTCAATAGGTTATGCTCCCCAAGCAGCGGCAAGGCCGTGCGATCCACCAAATCATCCATGTCAAACAAAGAGAACACGATGTTGTTGACAAATAGCCTCCAAGCATCCTCCATCAAAGACTCATGAATGACGGCCGTATCGTCCTCTCCCATATAGCGCATGATGTTGAGTTTGGCCCCTGCATAGCGTTGCATCGTCCCGAAATGGTCGAGATGTTCCTCAAATATGTTGAGCAACACGCCCACACGGGGACTGTTGTGCACATATTCCAACTGATGCGCCGATAGTTCATAAACCACTATGGAATCGGGCTTGATGTCTTCCATCACATCGAAACAAGGAATACCAATGTTGCCTGTGAGGATGGCATCGCGACCCGATGATTTCAGCAAATGATAGATGAGGCTTGTTGTGGTGCTTTTACCCTTGGTACCCGTGATACCGATAGTTTGGTCATGGAACTGGCTGAGAAACAAGTCGGTTTGAGAGGTTATTTCCACCCCTTTCGTGTCGAAATCCTTCAATGAAATGCCAGGCGTCTTGATGACGATGTCGAAGTCGTACATGGCCTCAAGATAGCCTGTGCCAAAATATTGCACAGCATCCATTTGATTCTTGTCGGCTACTGCAACGATTGCTTCCGGCAGGTATTTGTTCAAGAAGCGCAAGGTCGACTTTCCCTCGCGTCCAAAACCGAGGATGAGGATACGCTTGCCGCGCAATCGGTTCAATATCAAGTCAAACCTACTGCCCATGTCATTCCCAGCTTGGGTTGTGGGATGTAAGGAATCTATAGGCTGTGACAGCGGAGTTCCTATGCCTTCATGCAAAGCTGCTTTCAGAATTTGCTCAAATTGCGGGGGCAGGAAATGGTTCGTGTTGAAGCGGCTTAGAATTTCTTCTACGGTCGGCCCTTCGACGGGCTCAGGGACCTTAACTTCTGACAGCCGCTTTGCGTCATTGCGAGGAACGAAGCAATCCAAATTGGTAGGCCCTTCGACGGGCTCAGGGACCTTAGCAGCAGCGGTCATTGAGCCTGTCGAAATGCCCGCGTCCTTCAAACATGCCCTTACCTCTTCCACGGTGCCAACACACTCGAAGGGTTTCACGGCTGCGGTGCCGTTCAATTCTTCAAGAATAGGACGCAAACTCTCATCGGACATCAAGTCCTTGCCAAAGATGGCCGTCAACTTTTCCCTCGAAAGGAATGGCGACAAAATAATCCATGTGAACAGACACTTGGGACATTTGCCGCACCAAGAGTCGGTCTTGCTGCCCGCATTGCAACTGCGGAACACGGAATGATAGGCCTCGCATTGTGAAAACAGTTTGGCAATCTGCAACTCACTTAAAGGCCGCAAGAAGCTGAAATATTGCACTTCATCGCTCAGATTCTCGGCCACATAGTTTCTGAAGTCACTTTCAAACTCGATGGATTTGCTGTACTGGTGGTTGATGTTGGTGCCAGGAACAGTGCTTTCGTTCGCACTATTTTCGTTCGATAGTGCGATATACTTTGAACGGCTTCCGAAAGCCACCAAAACACTAATGAATGCCAGCAATGCCGAAAAAGGCGTATGTCCATTGAGATAGCCTTCCGCATTGAGCTTCAGCATCGTCGGATCGAGCGTGCGGTTGATGACAATGAACTCGTTTTCATCGTAACCCGCCACCTTCACGCAGTTCAATGTTGCGCCACGGGGATTCACAATTATTGGAATGACGGGCATTTCGTTGCGCAGGCACTCCAACGTAACAACAGAGTCTTTGCCGCCACCGATGGGAACTAAAGTGCGTTCTTCAAACTTGACGCTGCCCATAGATTGACTGCGTCGAATGCTTGGCATTTCCATCCCACACTCAACCCCTCGTTGGAATGACATGGACAGCTGCGGTGACTCAATTTCCATCAAATCCGCTTCCGAAACCGAAATACTATTTAGATACAAAAACTCACCCAATCCATTGTAATACAATTTCTTCCAAAAAGTTTTCTGTGAACTACTCAATGCAAAAGGCTTCACCACCACTCGTTTCGGGCAAGCGATTTTCCAATAGCTTACCAATTCGGTCATGCCGATTTGGAAAGCCAAAGTCTGCAATTGCGCTTCAGGGATGTTGTCCCAGTCGAAAAATGGCCTTCCAGGAATTTCCAAGGTTGGGCGGAAATGGTATCGGTCGTCCAAGTTGAAGTCGAAAGCCAAGGACAAGGCACCGTTCTCACGTTTCACCATCTGTCTTTCAAAAGTGAAAGTCGAAAACTCCCTTCGCAGGGCGTCGAATTTGGATTGATTGTCGGTTCGTTTCAAGATTAGCTCGATTTTATGCCACAAAATTACGAATTATCACGCGAATATCACCCAAAAACCATATTTTTGCAGGATGGATTTAGGAGAAAAGTTTGTCATAAGGAGCAATTCGTTGGAGCCGAAACAAGGTAAAATCCTGATTTCCGAGCCTTTAATGAACGACTTCCACTTCGGTAGAGCGGTGATTCTGCTCATCGACCATGTGGAATCGGAAGGCAGTTTTGGCATCATCATCAACAAGAAGCTGGAGGTACAGGTCAACCACATCGTCGACGAGTTCCCCGACTTTGAGGCTCCCGTGTATCTGGGCGGTCCCGTGGCCGAAGACCAGCTTTTCTTCATCCATACCTTAGGCGAGATGATTCCAGAGTCCTACCCCATCGTCGACGGACTCTACTGGGGCGGAGACCACGAAACTTTGGCCACCTTGATCCATACGGGCATCGCCAACGAGGACAATGTGCGTTTCTATTTGGGTTATTCAGGATGGGATTCAGGTCAGTTGGTCACTGAATTAGTGCGCAACACTTGGCTCATTGGCGACATTACAGCTGAGCAATACCTCAACACGCCACCAGAGAAGATGTGGCAGTACTTTGTCAATCAGATGGGACACTCCTACGACATGTGGAAGCATTTTCCAAAGGACTTTCAAGACAACTAAAACAATATCAATTTAATACATTTAAAATGAGAAAATTAAACAGATTCTTTTCCAAAGGAGTGTTGTTGTTTGGTGCAACGGCACTCATGTTGCTTGCCTCATGCACACCTAAAGAAGAGAGCAAGTACAAGTATGAAACTGTAAAGGGCGACCTCAGTGAAGCCCGCATTTACACGCTCGACAACGGCCTAAAGGTCTATCTGAGCGTCAACAAGGAAGAGCCTCGCATCCAAACCTACATCGCGGTGCGCACAGGTTCGAAGAATGACCCGGCCGAGACCACCGGTCTTGCCCACTATCTGGAGCACTTGATGTTTAAGGGAACGACCCATTTCGGTACCACTGATGCTGAAGCCGAAAAGCCTCTCCTTGACGAGATCGAGGCTCGCTACGAGAAGTACCGCACCCTCACCGACCCAGAGGAACGCCGCATCGCTTACCATGAAATCGACTCGGTGAGCCAAGTCGCCGCTCAGTACTTTATCCCTAATGAATACGACAAGCTCATGTCGGCTATCGGCGCTGAAGGCACCAATGCCTACACCTCAAACGATGTGACCTGCTACACCGAAGACATCCCCTCCAACGAAGTGGAAAACTGGGCCAAGATCCAGGCCGACCGTTTCCAGAATATGGTCATCCGTGGCTTCCATACCGAGTTGGAAGCTGTTTACGAGGAGTACAACATCGGCATCGCCCAAGACAACCGCAAAGTGTGGGAAGCCTTGAGCGCCCTGCTCTTCCCGACGCACCCTTATGGCACCCAAACCACCATTGGAACTCAGGAGCACCTGAAGAATCCTTCCATCACCAACATCAAGAACTACTTCAACAAGTGGTATCGTCCCAACAATGTGGCCATCTGCATGGCTGGCGATTTCAATCCTGACGAGGTCATCGCTATCATCGACAAGTATTTCGGTGCTTGGCAACCTGGCGCAGATGTGAAGCAACCCGAGTTTCCCACTTTGGCACCCATCACTGCTCCTCATGACACCACCGTCTATGGTCTGGAAGCAGAATCCATCATGCTTGGCTGGCGTTTCGACCGTGGCAACTCGCTGCAAGCAGACACGCTTGAAGTTATCGGCTCAATGTTGAGCAACGGCACTGCGGGTCTCATCGATTTGGACATCAACCAACAAATGCAAATGCTTTATGCTTATGCGGGATCTCAAACCCTGCGCGACTACTGCAGCTTCATTATGGGCGGCTCACCCCGTCCGGGCCAGACCCTCGAAGAAGCCCAAGCCTTAATGCTTGCCGAGATCGAGAAGTTGAAGAAAGGAGAATTCTCCGACGACCTCCTGCCTTCGGTCATCAATAACGCCAAGCTCGATTATTACAACTCTATGGAGAGCAATATGGCTCGCGCCAACATGTTTGTCGACACCTATATTAATGAGGTGCCTTGGGAACAGAGCGTTGGCCGCCTCGATCGTATCTCCAACATCACCAAGGATCAAATCGTCGCTTTTGCCAACCGTCATTTCAATGAAAACTATGTGGTGGTTTACAAGCGCCAAGGTGTAGATGAAAACCAGAAG